>Ga0326727_10001778_pt1 | contig 77481 bp, 64 predicted proteins | sample MB2enrmetagenome_FD_207643 | JGI IMG/M metagenome (GOLD analysis project Ga0326727, IMG submission 207643) | Lab enriched peat soil microbial communities from McLean, Ithaca, NY, United States - MB29MY | ecosystem: Environmental > Terrestrial > Soil > Wetlands > Peat | place: USA: New York... | reverse complement strand
GCCTGAGCAATACCCAGGGCCTGCGCGGCAATGCCCATCCGGCCGCCGTCAAGCGTCATCATGGCGATCTTGAAGCCCTGCCCCTCACCACCCAGCAGGTTCTCTTTCGGAATCCGGCAATCTTTCAGGAACACTTCAGCCGTAAGCGAGCCTCGTATCCCCATCTTATTCAGGTGTTTTCCTATCTCGAGACCGGGAGTCCCGGCCGGGACGATAAACGCGCTGATCCCCTTCGTTCCCTTGGATTTATCCGTCATGGCAAAAACAATGATTACGCCGGCAACGGGCGCATTTGAAATGAATATCTTGCTCCCGTTGAGCACCCATTCATTGCCCTCGAGAACCGCTGTAGTGGTCCCGGCGGCGGCATCGGTTCCTGCCCCCGGCTCGGTCAAGGCAAAGGCGCCAAGCATCTCACCTTTGCACAAAGGGGTAAGGTATTTTTGCTTTTGCTCTTCCGTACCGAACTTAAACAGCGGAAACTCGGCCAGGGAGCTGTGACATTCCAGTGTAAAACCGGTCGTCGCACATGCCCGCGAAAGCTCTTCGATAACAATGATATAGCTTAAATGATCGGACCCCGCTCCGCCGTATTCCTCCGGATAGGGGATGCCAAGCCAGTCCTGTTCGGCTAGTTTTTGAACCGTTTCGGCCGGGAACCTCGGTTCCTGGTCGACTGCATCGGCAATCGGACAGACATATTTGTCACAGAATTCCCGTACACCCTGACGGATTAATTTATGTTCTTCAGTCAGATTGAAATCCATCTCAGAGGTTCCTTTCTCTTCAACAGTACGTGAATGCAACCCGTTGTGCGAACAACAGTCTTCGTGCGCCGGCGGGGCGGGAGAATCTCCCGAAGAAATCCGCCCGTCCCCGTCGTGCAACTTAGGAGGTTACTTTTTCTTCTTTTCCGGCTCGGGAATTTGCTCTTTTATACCTGCGATATTGCGGGCATATTCTGCGAACTGATCGACCGGCGTAAAAGCTCGTACAACCAGCTTTGCTCCGTCAGGGGAGCCACCGCCGTGCATACAGCCCGGAACACCGGCGCCAAGGGTTAGCCATTCGGAGAGTCTGGCAGCCCGCGCACGTGATTCTGCGCTGTATTTGTCGCTTGCCTTCACGGCTTTCTCGATTGTTGCGCCATAAACCGGGTTTTTGAAATCTTCATAAGATGGGAAGCAACCCGTCTCAACGATGCCTCCGCCGATGTCCTGGCAAATTCGCTTGGTCACATAGGGAAGGGTTGCCACATGTACCTTGTTGGCATGAGCTATAAGGGAGTCGGATACCCACATGCCGCCCGGCCCCTTTTTGCCCAGCGCCATGGCGCCAATTCCCATGGCATAGGTGGTCTCGTTGTTGACGGCCATATCCACCATCTTATTGGCAAAAGTGCTTGCAGCCAAACCGTTTATCCGAGCCATCAAAGCTCCGGCCCCGATCATTACGTCTCCCTGCCCGGCCACGCATGCACCGATGCAGGCCCGGTAATTTGCAGTGAAGTACTCGATTATTTTCCCCGAGTACTTGAATTCCTTGCACATGAAGACTCTTTCGTTCGGCACGAAGCAGTCCTCGAAAAGCATATACGCCTGGGTGATCCCGGTATCGGGAATATCCCATCCATTTTCCAGTTCCCGTGAATCGCTCGGGCGGCGTGTTTCAACTATGGTAAGGCCCTTTATGTCCCGGGGAACCACGCATGTGACCGCGTAATCCTGGTCTTCTTCACGATAGCCGCTGCCGGGCAGCACAAAAATTTCATTGGCGGCAGCCACACCGCAGATCATCGTCTTATAGCCGCTGATGACGATGCCGTCGGAACGAACTTCCTTAATATGGACATTACTGTCTGGATTAGACTGCTGAGAGGGCCGCATAGCGCGGTCGCCTTTGGCGTCAGTGAGAGCTCCGGCCACAACGAGCCCTTTTTCCTGTGAATGAATGATCCATTTTCTCAGCCGCTCCTGGTAATTAGTGCCGTATTCCTTGTCGATCATGGAGGTTATGTTCCACATGACGTTCTGGGCGTTCCAACCAACGCAAAGCCCACCGGTGCAACTCCCCGTGAAGCGGTACATCCACCTTTTAAGCTTGGAGTTTGCCATCACCTGATCAAGACTCTCCATCATTCCACTCCACCGGTGAATCTTTTCACCGGGAAGGAATGTGGAAACCGTGGTGAAATCCTCGGCATACTGGGGATCATGCGACGCGTCGAACGCACGAGCGTGGCTCTCAACTGTTCTTTTAGTTGCCGGATCGGTAGTCACGTCCTCGATGAGCTTGCCGAATTTGTAGACATTCGGCCGCATCGCTTTCAGGGACTCCAGATACTCTTTTCTCGTCTTCACAGCCATTGTGCCTCTCCTTGCTGGATGTCATACACGTGTTATACGTGCTGCAGGGTTACTTCACAGCTACAGTCCGGGACTGGGCGCCGTTGCCATTTTTCGCCAAAATCTCAGGCTTTATGCCCATAGGGGTTCTTTCACTGAAAATGCGCGGGTCCATCTGCTTCAGGTCGGGAGATATGATGGGCGTGAACTCCATCTGATTGACAATATCTTTCTCCAGATCAACCCCGGGGGCAATTTCAACCAGTGTTACGCCTTCCGGTTTCAACTCGAAAACAGCCCGCTCGGTAACGTAGAGGATCTTCTGACCGCTCGTACGGCCGTATTCTCCGCTAAAGGTGATGTGTTCCACCTTTTTGACCAGTTTTTTTACCTTGCCCTCGTTCACGATCTTTAAAGCGCCGTCGTATATTTCGACTTTCAGGCCGCTTGCCGTAAGGGTCCCGCAGAAAACAACGGTAGGGGTACTCTGTGTGATATCAACGAACCCACCCGACCCGGCAATTCGAGGGCCGAACTTGCTGACATTGACATTGCCAAACTGGTCCATCTCAGCCATGCCCAGAACGGCAAGATCGAGACCGCCACCGTCGTAGAAGTCGAACATATTCGGGTGGTCCAGCATTGCCTCGGGATTAATCGCACACCCGAAGTAAAGTCCTCCCAATGCAACTCCGCCGATCACTCCCGGCTCGACCGTCATCGTAAGATTGTCGCTCAGGCCCTCTTCGGCGCACACAACTCCGACGCCGGTGGGTATCCCGATTCCGAGATTGATGACGGCATCAGGGACCAGTTCCATCGCGCAACGGCGGCTAAGGATCTTCCTTTCGTTCATCGGCAAAGGAGCCACTTCGCTCAGAGGGACCCTTATCTCTCCGCACAGGCTCGGGTTGTATTGTTCCGCCATGGGGACCTGCCAATGGTTTTCCGGCTTGGCAACAACAACATAGTCGACGGCTACCTTGGGTATTTTGACCATCATCGGATGAAGCGTGCCGGCCTTGGCGAGTCTTTCGACCTGGACGATAACCTTGCCGCCTGCCCCCTTGGCTGCCAGTGCCATGGCCAGAAACTCCAGCATGATCCCTTCTCTTTCAATGGAAATGTTGCCGAGTTCGTCGGCGGTGGTCCCGCGGATGATGGCCCAATTGATCGGGAAGGTCTTGTAGAACAGGTACTCTTTCCCATCGATCTCCATCAGTTCGACAAAAGTTTCTTTGCTGATACTGTTCAGGCGGCCGCAGGTTTCCCGGGGGTCAACGAACGTCTTCAGACCAACGTGGGTGAGAATGCCAGGTTTCTTGGATGCAATAGCCTGCAAGAGGTTCATGTATGGTCCCTGGGGAATATTGTATGCCTCGATCTTCTCGGTTACGGCCAACCGGATGATATCGGGCTGAAGCCCCCAGTGCGCGGCGATGACCCGTTTGAGCAAGCCTTCTTTGCCCCACCGGTTTAGTCCCCAGTTGGACTTGCCATCGTTTTGGCTGGCGCCGTGGGTCAAAATGAGGTCCCTCGGCTCGCCTGTTTCCAAAAATCGCTTCTCCATCGCCAGGGAGACCTCCTCCGGATGGCCCATTCCCATAAAACCCGATATGGCCACCGTATCCCCGGATTTGATCATCTGGACTGCTTCATCGGCGGAAATGAACTTCGCCATGTTTAAGCCTCCTGTTTTATCTGAGCACTCGCGTCTAGCCCGCATACCGGCGTTTCCGGTCGCTTTGACTAAGGCAAGCAACGTGCCAGTTTGAACTCCCAAGACTGCACTGTTCTAAGTAGACGCTGGGCAAAGCTCTACTCGATTTTTACCGGAATACACAGTTTACCCAGGTGAGTCGGCATAGACTCGCCCTAAGGGGTGATTCAACTTTGGGTTCAAGCGAAAGCAATGATGTTGTAGTCTTAGGTGGGGATGATCTTAAATCGCTTCGATGAACCGATTTCGGTTCGATGCTGCTCCAATCTGAAAACAATCTTTTGGCGTGGCAATATCGCGGCTAAAATCTTATCCCTAAATCGTCGTTGAAAACGCAGGGCCCCTCGCGCTCATCTTCCTGCTCGTCATCGAGGTGAGAAATCCTGTACTTTTTTATCTTGCGCATCAGGGCAGACTGGCTGATTTTCAATGCCGAAGCGGCCTTGCGGGTACTTCCATGAATCTTCATGGCATGTTGAAGCATCTGCATTTCGAGGTTTTCCACGGCTTTATCAAGAGATATATTGGACTCAACCATCGTATCTCCCGCAACGTGAAAAGAGCGGTGAAGCATATTAGCCGGCAAATGCCCGATATTAATCTCTTCGTCTTCGGTCATGACGAGCATCTGCTCGATTACGTTTTCCAGTTCGCGGATATTTCCAGGCCAGGAATAGTTCATAAAGTGTTCAATAACCGTGGAGGAAAAGCGTCTTTCAAACCGGTACTTCTTGTTGATTTTCTTTAAAAACGATAAAACGAGCAGGGGTATATCTTCCTTGCGCTCTCGCAAAGGCGGGATTTCGATTGCGACAACATTCAGCCTATAGTAGAGGTCGCCTCTGAAGGACCCGCTGTTGACCATTTCCTTGATATTTCTATTGGTTGCGGCAACGATTCGGACGTCCACAGGAAACGGCTTCAGGCCCCCTACACGAATTATTTCATGATCCTGCAGCGCCCGCAGCAATTTGACCTGCACATTGACTGGAATATCTCCAACTTCATCCAGGAAAAGGGTCCCCTTTTCCGCCAATTCGAACATGCCGGGCTTTCCCTGCTTCCTGGCCCCGGTAAAAGCTCCCGGTTCATACCCGAACAGCTCGGATTCCAAAAGGTTCTCAGGAATGGCGCCACAGTTAACCTTTATTAACGGGCCGCTGGATCGATGGCTCAAACGGTGAATAGTATTGGCGATGACCTCTTTCCCGGTGCCCGACTCTCCGGTGATCAGAACGGAAGAGTTGACCTTGGAAACCTGAGCGGCCATGTCGAGAACCCGTTTTGTCTTAGGACTTCGGGCAATGGTATCGCCATCCTGGTCTTTCTGCTGAAAGCGCATCTGCTCGATCTCGGCAGCGTAAATCTGATTCAATTGCTTTGTTCTTTCGAGCAGTTCTTTGAGGTATATCAATTCAGTGATGTCACGCACATTTACTACGATCCGCCTGATCTCTTCGTTTTCTCCCCAGATCGGGATACCGGTAGCCATTATTTTCTGGCCTACCTTTTCCCCGCCTGTCATCTTGAGCATAATCGTAGTCTTTCTTCGCTCGCACAGTGTACGGTAGGCGCAGGACTCGGAATACATCCCACCCTCGACCATATCTTGAGCGTATTGTCCCACGACAGAATCGCGATGAATTCCGCAGATACGCTCCCAGGCACTGTTCACCATAAGAACTTTGCCTTTTCCATCCGTAATAAACAGGCCATCGTAGGAGGCCTCGAGGATATCTTCCAATTCACATGAAGAACATTGTTCCAACGAATTCCCAAGTTTCTGCAGGGAGCACGAGCAATTCGAGGCCTTATTCATCTCGAGGAAGCCTTTCATAATGACGTCCAGGGAATTTGACTGAAGCATACACGGAAAAAGACACGATTCCCTGTTGCAAAAGTAATGCCGCCTAAATCAGGTCAAATAAGGAAATGCCAACTTGCCGATATTCACTTTGTCCTCAACTTGAGAAAGTCCCAAAAGATTTCCAACTTGGTGGCGAAAATGATGGTTACTTCCAAATAGCAGTAGCTATTTTATTAGGTTTTTTATCGTATGAAAACCATTTTCCTCTTATCTGTAATCATTACATCGCTATCTTGATCATTACTCTCCTCTCCCGGTTAACTAAGCAAAGCCGCCTGCAATTACCGTCCTCATCATATCCGAGGTCCATCGCGGGTTATTTTCCTGTGCGGCAATGCCCCTCCAGCGCGGCTCACAGAATCCGCGCCTGAACAAACCCCACGCCCCGCGAAGGTGCGTGGCCCGATCTCGGAGACGATGGTTGTTTCCAAATAGCCGGCGCGGGATTATTAGATTTTTTGTCGGCCGAAAACTATTTTCTTATCATCGGCAATCATTCTTCTACGTAGTCTTTTCTTCTGATCTCTCCTCTTATCTTCCCGCTGGTGAGAAAATCGGCCGCGTTCTGTGCGGCAAGTCTTGCCGCATTGGCCATCGTCCCGGGAGTAATGGAGGAATTGTGCGGGGAGCCAAGGAAATTGGGCAGGTTGAAAAAGGGATAATTTACTTTGAATTCACCGTCTTTTGAAGGCTCGATCCACCAGGTGTCGATCCCCGCGCTGAACCCGGGATTTTGGGCCAGATGCCGGTAGAGGGCTTGTTCATCTATTACATGGCCGCGAGCCACGTTGATCAGGATGGCGTCATGCTTCATGAGGGCCAACTCGCGGCTTCCGATAATCCCTTTGGTGCGAAGCGTGAGGGGTATCGAGACCAGTAATACGTCGCTTTTATTGAGCAACTGGTCCAAATCGTCAAGCGTGCCTATAAAATCTACCTTTTCCGTAGTCCGGCCGCTCGTATTTATAGCGAAAATCCTCAGCCCGACGGAGCGCATTACCCTGGCCGCCGCCTGCCCGATCCCGCCGAATCCAAGCACTCCGAACACGTGCCCGCGCAAATTCCTGTTCTTCGTTTTCTGATCGAATTCCCCCTGCTTCAATTTGGCGTGATTTACGCAAAGCCGTTTTGCAAGCGCGAAAACCATAGCCAGTATATGTTCGGCCATCGGTTCTGCAAAGGCGCTCGGATTGGAGGCAATTATCGCGCTCGAAGGCAGCAGCGGGAAGGGCAGATGCTCTGCTCCGGCAGTCACCAGTTGGATCAGCCGAACTCGGCCTAGCAGCTTTAATTCCTCCGCGCTGAATTCCTTGGCCGGGTTCCAGGAAATTACAATATCGGCTCGCTCTATTACACTCGCGCGATCCTCTTTAGCGATATCAGATAAAAACTTGATCTGTGCCGGGCCGGAAAGGATTTCCTTCAAAATCTCCCGGTGGGCCAGTTCAAAATTGTGAGAAATTAGAATCTCAGGCATATTTTTCTCCGAACGGTCCGGTTACTGATTATATTGGAGCGCAAATGCCCTGAAACACTGAAGAGTGCTTTTAAAGGAGGACGGATTTGGAAAGCCATTTTAGATTTTTCGCTCCGGTCCAGGTCCGATACGTTGAAACAGACATGCAGGGGCATGTCTTCTTCGGCCATTATTTCACCTATTTCGACGTGGGGCTGATCGAATATCTTAGGGCGGTCGGTTACAACTATAACGATTTTCTGGGCGAAGGAGTGGATTTTCTTTATGTGCAGGCCAATTGCCAGTACAAGGGGCGGGCTTTTTTCGACGAGACTCTGCACGTGCACACACGAGCGAGCAACATAGGAAACACCAGTTTCACCTTCGAATTCTCCATATTTGAGGAAGCTTCCGGCAGACCGATTGCCACGGGACATATTATTGCTGTGGCGATCGACAAAGAGAGCGGCGACCCGGTCAGCGTTCCTGACCGTTTCCGGAAAGCTGTCGCCGATTTCGAAAACGTGAGTGCCTGATTCGTTTTTATGAATGAATTCCGGCTACTGAAGCCGTACAGTCGCTGCCTGGAAACCAGGAGAGGATAGTGCCCGAACTGGAAGAACTGCTCAAACAGATTGGACAGAAGTACAGCGTCGAGGCTGTACCGCTTAGACTTGGCGGCAGGGAACTCAAGATTCTCCAGTTCGCCGACTTCGAAGCTTATCTGGAAGAACTGATCGAGTCGCAACAGGTTGGCCCTATGGACTTGCCTTACTGGGCCAGGCTGTGGGAATCGAGTCTTCTTCTCGCCTTATTCATCGGCAATCAACCCCTCGTGCCCTGGCAGAGGATGCTCGAGATCAGGGCCGGCATGGGAATGGTCGGGACATATGCGTCTCTTTGCGGCCATCACGTTACAATCACGGAAATCAATGAGGATGCACTGCTTTTTGCAAGGGCCAATGTGCTGCTGAACGGCGCAAAAGCCGAAGTGCGGAAGCTGGACCTGAACGCTCCCGAAATGAACGGGCCTTATGAAGTGATCTTCGGTGCCGAAGCCATATATGGCCGGGATTCTTATCCTCTTCTTGTCTCTTTCCTGAGAAAGGCGCTTGCCCCGAACGGGACCATTTTCCTTGCCAAAGGTACGAGTCTCCATGCTCCCGCCTTTTTTGAGGAGCTGACCGGGTATTTCAAATTCAAACAGACCGTTCAGACCGTGCGGTCCTGCGGGGAATCCCAGCAGGTAAGCCTTTATGCAATTCGTTTCAAAGACCGGCTATAGGGGAATTACCCTCACTGCTCGCTGAAAAGGAAAACCATATGGATCTGCTTATCGTGGCAGGGGAGATCGATCTTTCGGCGGCCGTTCACCTGCCGGGCAAGGTCCCGGCCCCCGTGATAGTATGCTCGCATGGCCTTTTGAGCTCCAAGGAAAGCCCAAAGTTTATCGCCATAGGCGAGCAGATGAGCAAAGCGGGTTTTTGCGTTCTGCGGTTTGATTTTTCAGGCTGTGGAAACAGCCCTCCCAGGCGCGCGCTGAGCCTTGTCGAGGCGAGGAAGAGCGACCTGGCGGCAGCGATGGGTTTTGCTTTGGAACAGCCATGGTCGGATGGACGAATCGGGCTTCTCGGATCGAGCTTCGGCGGGTTCCTTTCCCTTATTGCCGCCGATGAACGACCGGAGCTGATCCGGGCCACTGTGTCCTGGGCTGCTCCTTTCGACATCAGCAACATTCATCCCGATACGGAACATTTCGAGGATTTGCGAACGATTGTCCCGGAGCGCTTCTGTCTCGGCGCCCCGAATAATTTGAGCGCGCTCGGTGAGGCTGCAAGAGTCCTTCTCATTCACGGGCAACTGGATGAAATCGTGCCGTGGAACGATTCGTTTCGGATTTATGAGCGGCTGAATGATCCAAAGAAGCTTGTGCTCATGCGCACCGCCGACCACCAGGTCAGCGATGAATCATGGCGCAAAAGAGCGATCCATGCCAGTCTGGAATGGTTTGTGACTTATTTGAGATAATTTCAAAAATCGAAAATATAATCCCTTTTGAAAAAGTATCTTTATCTTGGATGCTGTAGGATGTTCTCGAATGAGGGGAGATTTTGCAATTGTTCCGGAAAGGGAGCCGATGCGATTTTCGCGCAATTCCAGAAGAAAATTCCTGTCCTCTTCAACGGCAAGCCTCTTTTGCCTGATTTTAACCCTTGCACTGCCGCTGGTTCTCTCGCCTTCCTCCTCGGCCCTGGCACTGCAGTCAGAAATAAACCTCACCATCCTGCACGTGAATGATACCCATGGACATATCACTCCCTACCTGGACAAAAGTGTTGATCCCGGGCAACAGGTCGGCGGGGCTGAATACCTCGCCAAAATGATTGAACGCGAAAGGGCGGCAAATCCTGACGGTACGATCCTTCTGTCGGCCGGAGACATGTTCCAGGGAACCCCCGTGTCCAATCTTTTCCACGGAAAGCCTGTAATTGAGATTATGAATTACCTGCGCTTCGATGCCATGGCCCTTGGCAATCACGAATTCGACTGGGGGCAAAACGTCCTCCAATCAATTATTTCGTCGGCTTCCTTTCCTGTAGTTTCGGCAAACATATTCGAGCGCGGCGGCAAGAGCATCAGGGGAGTAAAACCTTATATAATCCTGAAAAAGAAAGACGTTCGGATCGCGGTAATCGGCATCACCACACCCGACACCTACTACACCACAAAACCGGGGAATATTACCGGACTTGCATTCGCTGCCCCGGAGAAAGTCCTGCCCGCCATAATCAGGCGGGTTAGGGCGCGAGGGGCGTCGATCGTTGTTGTGCTCTCCCATGACGGGTTGGATGCGGACCGGGAATTGGCAAGGAAAATCAGGGGAATCGACTTCATAGTTGGAGGGCATAGCCATACGGCCGTAAGGGACCCTGTGATCGAGTCGGGAACCGTGATAGTCCAGGCAGGCTCCAACGGGATTTATCTCGGTGTCCTGAACATCACTTTTGACCGGAACAGGAAAAAGGTCCTCAGCTACACACGCCAAGACGAGCTCCGGCTGGTTTCACCAGCGATGGGCGCTGAGATCGATCCGGAGGTGGCCCGGATCGTCGATAAGTATGAATCACAGGTGAAGACCGAGTTTTCAAAAGTAATCGGGACGGCGGCGGCCGATCTTACCAGGGATTCGTCCGGGGAAAGCAACCTCGGCGATGCCGTTGCAGACGCCATGCGTAGCGCCACAGGCGCTCAGATCGCCTTCCAGAACGGTGGCGGTATCCGGGCCGATATACCGAAGGGACCGATAACGCTGGAGACAGTCTTTACTACTGTGCCGTTTGACAATGACCTGGTCTCGATGGACCTGACGGGAGAGCAGATCATGGAGCTTTTGGAGAGGAGCGTTTTATCGGAGAATATGCTTCAGGTTTCAGGGATACAAATCGTATATGACCTGTCCAAACCTGCGGGAGCCAAGGTGGCTTCGGTAGAGGTGGCTGGAAAACCAATGGCGGCCATGGCGACCTACAGGGTTGTAACAAATGATTTCCTTGCCTCCGGAGGGGACCAGTTCAATATTTTCAAAAAAGGGCGAAACATCTCGTCCGGACCAGCGCAAAGGGATGCGGTGGCCGACTACATCCGCAAAAATTCGCCTATAAATGTTCAGGCAAAGAACAGAATCGTCTTCAGAAACTAGAGGATTCAATCCTCAGGAAAGATCGCAGTGAACGAGAACATTGTCGTTTACGTAAACGGCAGGGAAATAAATCTCTACCGGGGCATGAAAGTAAAGCACGCCCTCACAGCATACGATCAAAGTCTGTATAAGGCTGCGCTGGCAGGCGAGATTCGCATCGAGGACGAAAACGGGTTCACCGTTGGGCTCGAAGGCAGCCTGGCGGATGGGGCCGCAATATTCACGGTAGCCACAGCGTGATGAGAATTGGAGCAGGTAGAACAATTCAATCCCCCGCACCTGCCTCTACCTTTTTTCCTCCTAACGCGCACGTTTCAAGAACGCTTGAACATTGGGCTGTCAATGCTTCTCAGCCGCCGCCATCGCTTGCTATGCCTCCAGCATCATATTTGTGCCATTTTTACAATCTCCGGGCCTTCCCTTCATCATGAATCAGTAATCGACTGGAATCACCCCCTCTGCAATGAGGTGTAGTGGCATGTAATCACTCTCAAAGACGTACTTTTTCAGACTAAAAGGTGGTCTCATGCAATCGAGAACTCAAGCGCCGTTCGCTTTCTAAATCTCAACAGATAAAGTATTCGGTTTCTCCGGCCCGGTTCAGGCGTTTTTAGGTAGATTCGCTTCAGCAAATTCCCAGTTGAGCAAATTGTCGAAGACCGCCTTTACATAGTCGGCGCGACGATTCTGGTAATCAAGATAATAGGCGTGTTCCCACACATCCACTGTGAGCAGGGGGACTTGGCCATGGACGAGTGGGTTGTCGGCATTGGATGTCTTTGTCACCTTGAGTTTGCCTTGATCCAGGACCAGCCAGACCCAGCCGCTTCCAAACTGGGTGAGCGCAGCATTTTGAAACTCTTTATTGAAGTTGTCATAGCTGCCGAGAGAGTCATTGATCATTTTGGTCAAGCGCTCATTAGGCTTCTTTGCCCCAGGCAGCATGCTCTTCCAGTAAAAGTTGTGGTTCCAGGCTTGAGCAGCGTTGTTGAAAATGGGTGTCTGGTCTACCGAACCGGCGGTCTTCTTTATGATTTCCTCGAGTGAGAGACTCCCGAAACCGGCAGCTCCTGCCAGTTCATTGGTCTTATCCACGTAAGCCTTGTGGTGCTTGCCGTAGTGAAATTCAATAGTCTTTTTGGATATGTAAGGCTCCAAAGCGTCCTCTTTGAATGGGAGCTGCATCAGGGTAATTTCGGGACTGGCGTTAGCGATTGAGTCTCCATAAAGGGCAAACATTCCCGTCCCTGCGATGACGCAGCCGCTGATGAGGCTGCTCACAAATGTCCTACGATCCATTTCATGACACAAAATATTCTCGTCCATGGTTACCCCTCCGCGAAAAAGATGTGCACCTCATAACGGTTCCACGCCCTGGCATACGTTCTCTGGGGCCGGTTTTCGCACATGTGGAAAAGGCCCCTCATGCATGCTGTATCAATGTCTCGCATTCATAATTGAACCAAATAAGCCCGCCGATCCGGGCGCGAGCTTTATAAGAAGCCGTTCGATCGTGCAACAGATAACAGAAAGGCTGGAGCGGTAGCTCACACGCCAAAAGACTGGCAAATGACAATTGGATATCTGGAATGCTTCGCCGGTATCAACAGCAGACATGCTGCTGGGAGCGCTGGCCGACGCAGGAGCGTCTGTGGAGCCAACACTCCGGTCATTTACGCCTTGATCCGCCCGTAAACTACCCTGGCAATCAGGAATGTGCCCGTCGGGTTAATGTCGATCACCCCGCAGTATAGCTGCTAACCTTTGCCGGACTCGTCAATCCAAACTTTCCAGTTTGTACCTCTTGAGTCGCCGATACAGCGTGCTCCGCGATATACCGAGGGACCTGGCCGCCTGTTGGCGCTCTTCAAATTGGCGAACGGCCTCCAGAATCGCCTTCTTCTCAACCTGCTCCATGTTCGATGGCCTGCTGTCGCGGGAAAACTCATCTGCCGGTATGGGTGATTCGGCTTTCAGGAAGTCGGGCAGGTGCTGTTCCTCGATAATGTCTCCATCAACAAGGCTGATAGCACGCTCCACGACATTTTCCAACTGGCGAACATTGCCGGGCCAGTGATAGCTGCACAAGCGTTTCAAGACTGGAAGCGAGACACCGGCTACAGATTTGCCAAACCTTGCCGAAATGCCGGCTACAAGATGGTCTACCAACTGTGTGATGTCCCCGATTCTCTCGCGCAAGGGCGGGATGCGAATCTCGAACACATTAAGGCGGTAGAACAGGTCCTGGCGAAAGTTACCTTTGGGAACTTCGACGGCCAGGTCTTTGCTGGTTGCCGCGATTACCCGAACATTGATCGGTATTGAGCGAAGTCCACCGATCCTCACCACGGATCGCTCCTGCAATACCCTCAGCAACACCGTCTGGATGTTGAGCGGCATTTCCCCTATTTCATCGAGGAAAATGGTTCCATCGTTTGCAAGCTCAAACTTGCCCGGGCGTCCATTCCTGTTCGCGCCGGTAAAGGACCCGCCATCGTAGCCAAACAATTCGCTCTCGATGAGTGTTTCGGGGATCGCGGCGCAGTTCAAAGCTACAAAGGGCTGGCCGGCAATACAGGCGTTATGGATAGCCTGAGCGAAGAGTTCCTTCCCTGTTCCGCTCTCCCCCTGAAGCAGCACCGTATGCATGTTTCGGGATGCAACCTGCGCAAGATGGATTGCCCGTTGCATAGCCGAGCTTTCCCCAATAATGTTCGCAAAGGTGAATCTCGCTTCCGCGCCGGTGATTTGATTCACCACCCGTTGCAGCTTCTTCATCTCCTTCAAGGTGGCAACCGCCCCGACCACCCGGCCATTGCCGAGAAAGATGGGCGTGGCGCTGACGTGACAGTGAATATAACCGCGCCTGGTCTCCAGAGTGGTTTCTATGTCGGTCACCGGCTTACCGTCGGCTACGACTCTTTTGAGCAGCGACTGCTTGCCCACAAACTCCTGAATGTCTTTTCCCCGGGCGAGCAAGGTGTCCGTGGCCAGAATATTGGCTGCCTCCGAATTGATTTCCTTGATTAATCCATTGGAATCAATGGCTACAATGCCGTCTGAGACCGAATTGATTACGGTCCTCAGGTATTCGTTGGCGAGCCAGATCTGCCGATGGTTCTCCTCGATGCGTAGCTGATTCGTTATAGCCTTGCTCGCCACAACCACGATGCCCAGGGTGTGAAGGTGGGCTTCTTCTCTGGGTCCGCTCAGGTTGAGAATTCCGATGAGACGGTTGTCATGATTGAAGATCGGGGCTGCAGAACAGGTCATATCGTGAGCCTCTTCAAAGAAGTGTTCGCAGCCAACGACCTGGACCGGCTGACAATGCCGGAGGGCAAGTCCGATCGCCCCTGTTCCCGCTTGTTCTTCCCCCCACATCCCACCAGCTCGCAGGTTTCCCTCCGTGCCGGCGTCTCTCAACTCTCCGCCCGGCAGCATTTCCAGAATCACACCGTCACTGTCGGTGAGTAACGTCAGAAAGCCCAAATCTTTCACGAGAGCCTGCAGTTCATCGAGGATCGGCACAGCGACGGCCAACAGGTCCCGGTTTCGCGCCACGCGCCGCTCCAGTTCTTCTCCCTCGACAACTACAACGCCGGGTCCCCGCCTGGGATCATGTCCAAGGGTTCGGCAACGCGCCCATGACTGGGCAATAAGAGGCGCCACGCCAGGAACACACTCTCCCGTAGTGACGAACTTGTCCCAAGCCTCTTTGCCGTGCATGCTGTCACTCGTATCTGCACTGCTCATACTGGTAACCTGCCAACGATTGGGCCTAAATCATAGTGACGGCCGGAGCGACCGGATTGCGCCGAGCGCACGGAAATCCTTTCCCGTCCTAAAACGGAAACCATTTCGATCCGGATTCGGACTGATTGTAGCATCCTGAGCGGTTACATGGAAGTGGGTTGCTCTTCGATATTTCGTTGCCGTGCAACAGTGAATTATACGATATATTCCTCCCGTTAAGGATGCAAGTTGAAACGCCACCGCACCCTTTGCTCCTCGCCCAATGGGCGGCAACGGCGGTCAGGGAGTTATACTGATCCTGTCTTCGCTAACTGCTGCAGATCTGTGTTCAATTGCGCAAAGATATAAACCGGCGCGCATCCTGGATAGTAAGTCACCGATCCGGCAAGCTTGGCGGCTTGCCGGATGTTATCGGCTGTCGGGAAGTATTCCCAGCAGTCGCCGCAAATGAAGAGGTGTTTTTCTTTCGCAAACTGTGGATCGAAGTCCGGCAGACCTCCGGCGACGACGACCACCTCGCCGCGCTCTTTCAAAAACTCGGGCATGGAGATGCCGCTGCGGGAGAAGGAATCCAGCGCTCCCCGCACGTTCACATAGCAACCCGGGCAGGTCTGCTGTGCGTAAACCGTGAGGCCTCTGTACATGCCCACGGGATTGTCGTTCGGACGTCTGAAGATCTTGCGCACCGAGTCTGCCGGTTCGCCAACCACGGTGATCTTGTTCAGGTCGATCTCGCCGAGATCGTCGTTGGCTGTACAGCGGATAGCGGGAATCTCGACAGGATCGAAACCCATCAAGTAACAGGTCACCGCGTCGGTAGAAACTGTGTCCGTCCCTGCGATGACCAGATTCATTTCGATTGGCACACCTGCGTGAGGTCCCTGTCCCTGCATACCGATGATGCCGTCCACGATAGTCAGGTTCGGCTTGCAAACTCGATAAAGGTCGGAGAACTTCTGTCCCAGGTCGATCCGGTGCGCCCCTTGCTGTTGGGCGCTGGGATGTATGTTGGGGATAATCCCATTCAAGTTCTTGAGTCCCAGGGTGACCCCGCCGGCGATATGGACCTTCATCTTGGGCAGGTTGATGATGACGTCGGCATCGAGGACGGGCTTGAAAATGGCGGCCTTCTTGAACACCTTGGCATTCGGGATATCAACTTCGACTACGTCGGTTTCATCGAAATAGATCACCTTGTCGGCGCCGCCGAGTTTCGCGGCTTCTTCCATTCCGGCGACACTGAAGGCCAGCCTGGCGCGACCCACATGCATGCCTAACGAGGGATTGTCACCAACCCATACTTCTGCGGCCTTAGAGTTTTCCTTGAAGTAGGAGACAACCGCTTCGATCATGCGGGGATCGACAACGGCGAAGCTTTCCGGCGGAGCCTGGAAAGCCAGGTTGGGTTTAATGAGGACCTTTTGCCCGGCCTTGATGATTGAGTCCGGCGAGCCGATAGCCAATTCGACCGCTTTCTTCACTGCCGCCTTGATTTTGGCAATGTCATCATCGAGACGGGTGAATTTGCCCGCGATAAAGGCAGCGTTTCCTGCGGGGGGAGCGCATTTAACTATTGCAACTCTGGGTTCAACCGTTGTTGATTGCAATTCATCTTTCCGTGTAACGGCGCTCGCAGCCCACGGGCCGCCACGACCCGAAATGTCTGAATCGGTCGCCGTTGCCCCTGAGGCCTGATAACCGGTTCCCTTCAAAACTTCACTGCGTGTGATGCCCTTCTTCCTGTTCATCTGTCTTCTCTAAAAGGTTAGGGGACCACTGCGCCTTTCTACTTGTGAAGTCCGGCTTTCGCTAGTCTGTTGTTTCCATCATGAGGAGTGCGATACCGGTTTCGGTTTTTTTCCTAAGCCGTCTGCTACGTCTTTCAGCCCCAGTCGTTCCAAAGTTGAATGGGTGGGAACCCCGGATTCTACGTCCCATTGCATCAATTTGTAAAAATCGCTCTTGGCGCGTTCCAGATCTTCTCGCAGGTACTTCCTGCCTCCTGCGTCTTCCTTTTCGAAGTAAAGGTCATTGAAAATGTCGTCCCCACGGGTTCGACCGTCTCGTGCGGCTATGGCTCTCTCCAATGCGCATAGCATTTCTCCCTTTCGATAGGATTGCTCCTCGCTCATCTCGTCTCCTGTGATTGCAGAATAGAGGCGAGATTCAAGGGTGGTGTCTCCCACATGATCGGGAGTATTGGCATTGAATAGAAAAGGGAAAAGGATGTCACACACAATGTAACAGTCCTTCAGAACGGAATGCTCCTGATATCGCTTCACCACGGGGGCGGCCCATTTCCAATTCAAGCTTTTTCCATCCGGCTGTAAAAATTCTGCCGCTTCCTCTGAACCATAGACGGCCTTCATCACAGGTTTGAGAATAGGGAAGATTTTTTCCGGTACGGCGGTCAGGGCGTTCTGCTCGATGGTGAAAGCAGCACCCCAAAGCATGGATATGTAAGCGTGGGAGACCATCGCGTCCCGGTTGTCCAGGACCCACATCAAACCCAGGGCAGGAACCGCATATCCCGAGGGAAAGCCTCCCAGATAGGCCCAATGCTCACGATAACCGCCGAACTTTCCGGCGCGGGGATAATACATCCAGGAGAGTTTTTCGGCTTTTCCTCCAAGCTGGGCGGCCGCGCGGATCCCCCCGTCGGCAAGAATGTCCCCGAATCCTTCTCGATTGGCCATTTTTTCAAGAAGTACGGAGATAAACTTCCATGAACCGATTTCATCAAGAGGAAGCCCGGTATCTTTCTCTGAAATAAGCTTCTCCCCGTAGCAGTCCGCAAGCCACGGGATGATGGCCATCAACTCCCAGGAGTTGATTCCGAGAAGGTCGGCTAATTTGGCAGCCTGCCATGTGACTTTGTTGTAGCCCTTTTCAGGGTCGATCATAGATTCGAGATACATGTAAGACCGGACACATAAGGCTGCACCGGGGGTGATGTCCGGTCCCTTCAGCCGCGAATGGCAAGCGACAGGGCAGGAGAAACAACCATTCGGAGTTTGCGTATAACCCGAGGAAGGGTCGTTACAGAGATCGAGAAGCTCGCCGGGAAGAAGCGTAAGGCCTCCTCGGCCATAGCCACCGCCCCATACATTGTACTTGAAATCTTTTTCTTCCGGCTGAAAGGGATCGCTTTTTAAAGATTTCCGGGAAAACAGCCTGTGAATGTCATGGGTGATTTCCATCAGTTCCTTGGGCCTTGCCACGGTAACACTTCCGGTGCCCCGGATCGCAATGGCCTTCAAGTTTTTCGAGCCCATCACACCGCCAAAGCCTCCCTGGCTCGACGCATTCCCGGTGTCCGTGAGAATGGACGCGATGCGGCTTTTGGTTTCTCCAGCCTTTCCTATAACCATGGCTCTCGTCTTAGAGCCATGAAGCTCCCAGATCTTCTGTTGGGTCTGATAGGTATCAAGGCCCCATAAACCGGAGGCGTCAAGGATTTGAGCCTTATGATCGGTAATCAAAAGGTAGACGGGCTTCGAAGCTTTTCCCTGGATAATGAGGGCATCGTATCCGGCCCATTTTAGTTCAGGAGCGAAGTGCCCTCCAACGCCTGAGCGAACAAAGGATTCGGTCGGGCCGGTCTGTGGAGATTTCCCCACAACCATGAGCCGGCCCGATGATGGTGCAAGAGTCCCTTGCAGGGGACCTGTAGCGAAGATCAGCCGGTTTTCAGGGTCGAATGCTCCCACTTCCGGAGGCACCTCATCCCAGCAGATCTTTGCCCCAAGCCCACGACCTCCTAGAAACTTGGGTACATAGTCAAAGGTTGAAGACTCGGAGATTTTACTATTGGTCAGGTCGACCCTGAGAATTTTTCCAACCCATCCACCTGAAGGAGTCATTTCAGTCCTCTTTGATCTGGGGATAACCCACGAGCAGTCCTTCTTCCGAACGCTCCACACGTAAGACACCTATGGGGCAAAACTTCACACATTGGGGGTCCCCGAAGCAAAGGTGGCACTTGATCGATTTTTGCTTTTGCTCATCGAATTTTGGCCTGGGGGGCCGGAAATGTTGCTGACAGGCCTCGATGCATTGCTGGCAGCCTATACACGAGCTTTCATCAATGACTCGAGCAAAGGTGCCGTTCTGCTCCTCCACGTGCAGAGCCCCTACCGGGCAAGCCTCCAAACAGGCAGGATCGCTGCACTGATTGCATACCTTAGGCCCGTAGTCCCCTTTGATGTACTCTTTTTCGATGGAAATCCTCGCGAGTGAAGAGGTATTCCGGCCTTCACTGTTAAGGTTGGAACAGACCATTTCGCAGACACGACATCCGCAACAGAGAGCCTTGTCTACAAAAATGGCCATCCTGGCTAAGGCCACCCTTTGACCGTTGGGCAGGGTGGCAGCCCAGAGCAGGTCCCCAAAGGCAACCACGTCACCCATGGCTACGGCGCCAAGCGCAAGACCCTTGAGAAAACTGCGGCGGTCAACCTCTTTGGCCATTTACGCACTCCCCTATCTGAGGACTAAGACCGAATGAATCTGCTTCGGTGGTTGAAATTGAATAGCAGGAGGCGAGAAAAGAGGTCTCGCGGATATGGGGCCGAAAGATTCACCGGTTTCTTTCAACATTTCCCTGAGTGTGATGCCCTTTTGCTTGTCCATCTTTCTTCTCTGATTTTAGGGAACCACTTCGCCTTTCTACTTGTTAAGTCCGGCTTCCGCTATTCTGTTGTACTCCATCATGAGGGGGCGGCCCCGGTTCCGGTTTTTTCACCGAGCCCTCCGCTGCATCTTTCAGCCCCACTCGTTCCAGGGCTGCACGCGTGGGAACGCCGGATTCCACGTCCCATTCCATTAATCTGTAATAATCGCTCTTGGCACGTTCCAGATCTTCTCGCAGGTACTTCCTGCCTCCTGCGTCTTCCTTTTCGAAGTAAAGGTCATGGAAAATGTCGTCCCCACGGGTTCGACCATCCCGCGCGGCTATGGCTCTCTCCAATGTGCAGAGCATTTCTCCCTTTCGATAGGATTCCTGCTCGCTCATCTCGTCTCCCGTAACTGCGGAATAGAGGCGAGATTCAAGGGAGGTGTCTCCCACATGGTCGGGAGAATTGGCGTTGAACAGATAAGGGAAAAGGATGTCACAAACAATGTAACTGTCCTTCAGAAGGGAATGTTCATGATACCGCTTCACTACGGGGGCAACCCATTTCCAATTCAGACTCTTTCCATCCGGCTGAAAAAATTCTGCCGCTTCTTCTGAACCATAGACAGCCTTCATCGCGGGTTTGAGAACAGGGAAGATTTTTTCCGGTACAGCGGTCAGGGCGTTCTGATCGATGGTGAAAGCAGCACCCCAAAGCATGGATATGTAGGCGTGGGAGACCATGGCGTCCCGGTTGTCCAGGGCCCACATCAAAGCCAAGGTAGGAACCGCATATCCCGAGGGAAAGCCTCCCAGATAGACCCAATGCTCACGATAACCGCCGAACTTTCCCGCGCGGGGATAGTACATCCGGGAGATTTTTTCGGCTTTTTCGCCAAGCTGGGCAGCCGCGCGGATTCCCCCGTTGGCGAGAATGTCCCCAAATCCTTCTCGATTGGCCATTTTTTCAAGAAGTACGGAGATGAACTTCCAGGAACCGATTTCACCGAGAGGAAGCCCGGTCTCTTGCTCTGAAATAAGCTTCTCCCGATAGCAGTCCGAAAGCCAGGGGATGATGGCCATCAACTCATAGGAGTTAATTCCGAAAAGGTCGGCTAATTTGGCAGCCTGCCAGGTGACCTTGCTATAGCCCTTTTCAGGGTCCTCGACCATGGACTCGAGATACATGTAAGACTCGGCACATAAGGCTACACCGGGGGTGATGTCTGGTCCCTTTACCCGTGCGCGGCATGCGACAGGGCAGGAGAAACAACCATCAGGATTTTGTGAATAACCCGAGGAAGGGTCGTTACAGAGATCGAGAAGTTCGCCGGAAAGAAGCGTAAGGCCCCCTCGCCCATAGCCGCCGCCCCATACATTGTACTTGAAGTCTTTTTCTTCCGGCTGAAAGGGATCACTTTTTAAAGATTTCCGCGCAAAGAGTCCGTGGATGTCATGGGTGAGTTCCATCAGTTCTTTTGGCCTTGCCACTGTCACACTTCCGGTGCCACGGACCGCAATGGCCTTCAAGTTTTTCGAGCCCATCACACCACCAAATCCTCCCTGGCCCGCCGCATCCCCGGTGTCCGTGAGAATGCATGCGATGCGGCTTCGATTCTCTCCGGCCTTTCCTATAACCATGACTCTCGTCTTAGGGCCATGAAGCTTCCAGATCGCCTGTTGGGCCTGATAGGTATCAAGGCCCCATAAACTGGCGGCGTCGAGGATTTCAGCCTTATGATCGGTAATCCAGAGGTAGACGGGCTTCGAAGCTTTTCCCTGGATAATGAGGGCATCGTATCCAGCCCATTTTAGTTCAGGAGCGAAGTGTCCTCCAACGCCTGAGCGAACAAAGGATTCGGTCGGGCCGGTCTGTGGAGATTTCCCCACAACCGTGAGCCGGCCCGATGATGGTGCAAGAGTCCCTTGCAGGGGACCTGTAGCGAAGATCAGCCGATTTTCAGGGTCGAATGCTCCCACCTCCGGAGGCACCTCATCCCAGCAGATCTTTGCCCCAAGCCCACGGCCTCCCAGAAACTTGGGTACATAGTCAAAGGTTGAAGACTCGGAGATTTTACCGCTGGTCAGGTCAACCCTGAGAATTTTTCCAACCCATCCACCTGGAGGAGTCATTTCAGTCCTCTTTGATCTGGGGATAACCCACGAGCAGTCCTTCTTCCGAACGCTCCACCCGTAAAGCACCCGTGGGGCAAAACTTCACACATTGAGGGTCCCCGAAGCACAGGTGGCATTTGATCGATTTTTGCTTTTGCTCATCGAATTTTGGCCTGGAGGGCCGGAAATGTTGCTGACAAGCCTCGATACATTGCTGACAGCCGATACACAAGCTTTCATCAATGACTCGGGCAAAGGTGCCGTTCTGCTCCTCCACATGCAGAGCCTCTACCGGGCAAACCTTCAAACAGGGAGGATCGCTGCACTGATAGCATACCTTAGGGCCGTAGTCCCCTTTGATGTACTCTTTTTCGACGGAAAGCCGTGCGAGTGAAGAGGTATTGCGGCCTTCGCAGTTAAGGTTGGCGCAGACCATTTCGCAGACACGGCATCCGCAACAGAGAGCCTTGTCTACAAAAATGGCCATCCTGGCCAAGACCACCTTTTGACCGTTGGGAAGGGTGGAAGCCCAAAGCAGGTCCCCAAAGGCAACCATGTCACCCAGGGCGACGGCGCCAAGCGTAAGGCTCTTGAGAAAACTGCGGCGGTCAACCCCGTTGGCCATTTACGCACTCCCCTATCTGAGGGCTAAGACCGAATCATTCTGCTTCGGCGGTTGGAATTGAGTAGCAGGAGGCGAGAAAAGAGGTCTCACGTCGTCCGGACCGAAAGATTCGCCGGTTTCTTTGATAACCGCTTTGTAATAGTACTTTGATTCAGCCCCCATGGATTTATCGATATATTGGTAATCCGCCTTGCCGGGGGTAAGAGTTACCACCTCCAATTCCTTATAAGGACCTGCCTCGCCGGTATCGGATCTTAGAATCTGTACCGACAGTTCCTTTTCCAGATTAGGAGCCTGCCAGCTCAACTTGGCCGCCCGGTAAAGGGGCCTGGCGCCGAAATTCACAATGGTTGGACCTGCTTTCTGAGACATGCTTGTTTGCGGGGCAAGAAGAGCAACGAAAAGAAGCAGGGTGAGAAAAAACATAGCATATCTGGTCATAAACATTTCTCCATGGTTTTTTTACTGGACTGAAAAATCCCCCCTTCTCCGAGAACAGGGAAGGGGGGAAGTATGATTTGATGGAAAATTAACCCAGAATGAGATTGATGTCGTCCTCTTTTCTGGCGTATCCAATACCGAGTTTTACCGCTTGTGCGATCTGCTTCTGATACCAGGCGTACATGCCGATCTTGTTGGCAGTCATGCTCGGGTACCACTCCTGAAGGACCCTGATGCCCTGGACATCATTGGCCACCTGGTCGCCGGTGACAAGGATCACACCGGGTTTGACCAGCTCGCCCTGAGAAGGACCGCCGGCCACGAAGGATCTCCTTCCATCCATGATGACCAGATCGGGCTGCAAAGGCAGGTTGATTTCCGCCGACATCTGGGCAACGAAGATATGATTGAAGGCGTGAAGATACTTGCCTCGGTCGGCACGGTGCATAGTCCCAACGGACAGCTTCAGGCTCTGGGTGATTCCCCCGAACAGATGCGTTTTCATCACCGGGGTATAGATGATCTTGTCGTAATTTCTGAGGTCCGCCGCATAGGCCACGGTCCCATCCCCGCCTCCTATCTTGCCCAGGAATTCAGCCTTCTTGTTGCGGATGTTCATCCATTTTTCGTTTTCCCAGTCCTTGATAGGGGTGCTGGTTTCTTTGGCTACCGCATCGAGACCCAGCGCAGTGAACACTCGCGCTGACGGCCCCCAGGGTCCGCAGGTATCGGCTACGGTAATGTTGTTGTAGCCCTGGTCCTTGAGAACTATGATCAGAGCTTTCAGAAATGCGTGGTCTGTCCCCCCCCCGGGCCAGGGGTCGCCGGTGTTCGTATTCGGCTTGATGAGAATTTTATCCGTTTTCTTGAGAGATCTTTCGAACCCTCCTACAAGCTTCATGGCCTTCCTGATATCTCCGGCCAGGTCTTTATCGAGTCCGGTAGCCATCACCATCCCGACCATGGATCTTTTCTGGTCATCGGCGTAATGGTTCGGATGGAGATGAGACCATTCGACCACAGCTCCTCCATCGATCAGACTTTCAGGCTTTTTGTCGAAAAAATCCTTGGGTATGGGCGCGTTGTTAATAAATTCGCTATACTGCATAGCCTGAACGTCCCTCATCCTCCATGTGCCTGACTGGACCGGCTCATCCAGGTCCGGAACCGCGAAGGGGCCTGCATGGGCTTTCTCCATGTTCATTACTCCCAAGGCCGCGACGCCCGCCCCGCAATACTTGGCCACGTTCTTGAAAAAATTTCTTCGGGTAACCCCCTTACAGCTCATCTTCCTTTCTCCTTTCTGAAAATTAAAGGTCAATAAGGCCTGCCTTTTCTGAAACGAGATTCTTTCCTCCTTCCTTCTTGAGATTTTGTTTCTGCCATAAACTGACATCCATAGACCCATCCCACGTCTGCTCGTCTGAGTTTCAATGGTTCCTTCTCGTAGAGGACTGAAATATAAAAGGTGACATCTTTCCCATATTCTATTGTGCGCATGAAATATCTGGAGGGTCCGCATAAATAAATGCATGAAATGGGCCAGTCCCAAGTTGATATTTTCAGGCGGGAAACCCTTGTCCGGGTTAGGCCTTGTGCGAAAACAAAGGGGACGGTCGTGTGTCATGTGTCACCGTGCGACACAGGACGATTCACAATGACACACCTGAGACACGCAAATCCGAACTCCAGGTATCAAGGGCGGAGTAAAAGGGAGCATTTGAGCAGGCGGTATGGGAGGGATATGCTCTCCATCCTCAACGACCTCATTGAGCTTGATTCACACCGGGCAGGTCATGCATATATCGAAGTTCAGCAAAGCCTGGTTCTGATCCAGCCAAAATCCGATGGCCCTCCAGGGAAGGCTCAACACTAGTTCGGCCAAATCCGCAGTGGAGACTCGAGTGGCAAATGCGTGGGAATCCGGCGGCCTCAAAAACCGCAAGGGCCACTCGGCGCAAGAGTGGAGAACGAACTCGCTCAGAAGCACCTGGTCGATCAGCCCTTTTTCTGCTCCCATGTCGGAGACCACACCCTCAACCATGTGGATGGCCTTGCGAAACAGCATAAGGTCGGCTCCGAAGCGCAGGCCCGCGTTGCTGACGGCATCATCGAGCAGGCCCGTGAGCCATGTGAATCCCGGCAAATGCCCATTTCGTATCCGCCCAATCCACTTGTAGGCTATAGACCTGAGCGCCGGCAGATCTTTGGACTCCCGTTTCGAAAGCCCGGATAGGCCGGTGAGGATTCTTTCAGCGCTGAGGAGCATAGCTCCCAGCATGATTTGCATGACCAGGAGGCGTTCGTGCTCACCGAGCGAGCCGACGAGGCTCCAGTCCAGAATGGCTAAACGACGGTCCTTGGTTGAAAATAGATTCCCGGCGTGCGGGTCGCCATGAAATGGGGCCTGAGCAGCTTTTGAAAAGATCGGCCGAGCAATCAACGTCTCTATGATGAGCCTGCTCATTCGCGGGTCCCTACTTCGGGAATCGGTACAGCATTCAGTCACTTTTTGCCCAAAGACCCGCTCCATGGCTGTGATCCGGGGTGTACACAGATCGAACAGCTCCGGTATCTGAACTCGGGAATCAGTTTTGTGGAAGCCGCGCGCCAAAGTGAGATTGTTTTGTTCTTCGTCAAGCCTGACTTCGTACTGGAGCTTTTCCCGGACCTGTTCGAACGACTCTCGGTACTCAAGATGCGGAATTCGCAAATCATCGCATCCCTGGTCCAGAAACGATCCCACTTGCTCCACCAGGTCGAGTTCTTCTCCGAGACATTCTTCAATGCCTGGTTTTAGTACCTTGAACACTCCATTCAAAGGCGCTTGTGCCCCTGTAAGACTAAAAGGAACTACGACGGCAACACTTGCTTCCGCCAACGCAGGAGGCTGAAGAGTCACCCCCAGGCGATCCAGCGGACCGAGTTCCTGCGTCAACACGCTCTCGACGGCTTTGAGGGGAATCAGGGGGGGAAGAGACTCAAGCCGCTGAAGGTAACTTCTTAACTCGACGGAGAGGTTCCTGTCTCTAGCCAGGGTCTGGCCCAGCTTGTGCAAAACAGGGCTGCTCCGCGCCAACACCACCAGCCGTTCCGATACAGTTGCGGTTGCGGGGAGAGTTGCCTGTTCCATGGCAATGGCCTTCTGACGCAGGGCCGGCAACCCTTCGAGGAACAAAGTGAGCGCGCCCTGTAAAGGCCTGCGGTAATGGGCATACACATCAGGAAGCAGCCGGGCAAGCGTGGTTTCGTTGATCAGCCATTCCCAGTTCATCTGCATCGCCTCCAAAATGGGAGAACCAGGGCTCGCCATCCCCGGATAATCAGTTATCCGGGCTACCCGTGTCTCCGGGCGTGGCAGAGCGGTGGGACCCGCCCCGCGCGGGCGGGTTGGCGGGCTGTCTCCCGCTCAGCCGGGTGATCACTTGCCTGGCTCGGATGTCCCATGTTGCACGTATTCTGGTTCCATGCCCCGTTGTGGATTCAACGAATAGAGTCCCTCCGGAAAGCTCCGCCCTCTCTTTCATGCCGGCAAGGCCCATACCTTCAAGTTCTTTGTCCTGAGCCAGCGCTTTCACGTCGAAGCCTATTCCGTTATCTTCAATGGTCAGATTGACTCCCCGCCGCCCTCTGACCAGCGACAGATTCACCCATTCGGCCTGACTGTGCCTGGCCGCATTATTCAGCGCCTCTTGGATGATTCGGAATATGACTATCTTCAGAGTCTCCGGAACATCCTCCTCTTTAATCATCGTTACCGTTTCGACGCGGAGATTTGGGAAGACCGCTCTGAACTCACGGCAGAACCACTCTATGGTTGCAATGATTCCCAAATCATCCAGGATGGTTGGCCTCAACCCGGTGTAGATGTTCCGCACCTCAACTATCGCGTCCTGGATAATCGGGATGAACTGCCCCAGGAGGCGGAAAGATTCCTCCGGGTCCCGCATCCGGTTTTCCCCGATGGCGTTTTCGATACTGAACTTCATGGCTGCAAGGGTTTGGCCGAAGCTGTCGTGGAGTTCCCTTGCAATCCGCCGCCGTTCCTCTTCCTGGACTGAAAGCAGGCGGGCTGACAAGCCCTTGAACTTTCTCCGTGACTCTTCAAGCTGCCTGCAGGCCTCTTGGAGTGCTTCCTCGGCCCTCTTGCGGGGCGAAATATCGATGAAGGCCACCAGCCAGCCCTGGATCTCACATCGATCATTCTTCAGGGGGGCCATCTCGATGTGAACATAAAAGGGTTCTGTCAAATCCCTTAAAAGTCTTAGCTCCCCTCGAGCCTTGCCACGCGGAATTTTGTTGAGTTCACTTAGAAATTCAAGATATTTCTGCTGGTCCAGGGAGTAAATAAAACGGGAAAATCCCCGGTGCTTCAGGCTGGCTCTCGGAAGGCCCAACATCTCCGAAGCCGCCTGGTTGGACTCAACGATCACCCCGCTGTTGTTAAGGCTGATAAAGCCGGTTGGAGCTCTATGGTAGAGTTCGGCGTAGCGGTGCAGAAGCTCCTTGAGTTCCTGGTTCTTCAGGTTGAGCTCTTCACCCTGGGTTTCAAGCTTGATCTGGTGAACTTCCAATTCGTGGATGAGATGCAGGATGTCCGCTTCGCTCCAACTGTCTGCATGCAAGGCACGCTCGTCAAAGACTTCCGAAGCCCTCTTTCGCAGTTTCTCCCACTTTAGGTTTCGTTTCGCGATGCGTGCGCCCATCACAATCCTGCATCCTGCGGCACTTTCAGGCCTCCACGAGACCGTCTATGTTTCAATGCTCTTTATGGAAGCCTGTTCTTCCCGTGAGCCGCCCTTGCGTTTGCTCTCCTTCTTCTCTGCGGACTGACCACGTCGTCGAGCAGGAACTTTCTCTTCAGCTTTCGGCCCGTTCTTCTCTCTATCAGTCATTGTTTCACCCCATGCACTCGATTAAATGTGGAAATGAAACGAAGTCGAGATAAAAGACAAGAAGAGGTCGAGATAGAGATACCTTCTATTTTAATGCATAACTATGGACATGGATGCCGATGCTCCCATTTTTTTAAAAGGAGGGCGGAGAGGGGGGGTTCAGCACCTCAAGAGGCCGATTTAACAAAATCCCCCTGACTGTCATGAAGCCTGCGACATCAGCGAATTACGTACACCCGGGTCGATTTTCCAAGTCTCCACAAAAGCGAGGAAAGAAATATGGATGAGATTCTTTGGATGGAGATCGTCTTAGTTGCGGCAACCTTCGCAGTCTTGACAGGAGATCGAAGAGGCCGTCCGGAGGGTGGATGGGGTTAAGGACATTGACAATAATTTGCAGCTCTTATTATTGCGGCATTGATTGCGGAGGAATCAACTCAACCCCTGTTTAGTAAATGTTTGAATATGTTATAATAAGCAGAACTGGTTACAGGCAGCGTTTCTCGGGCCGCAAGAAAAGTGGACGGATTTCGGGAAATGTTCACCTCACACCGTGAGACGCCCTGAACTGATGTTTTCGATATCCGTAACAAGGAGAATTTCCATGAATGGCACCAGAGTGGGCTTTCTTGGGTTGATTCTACTTTTTGGCGCGGCATTCCTGGTTCCGGCGAACCTCACCGGTATTGCACGGGCTGCACCTGCATGGATGGGGGATCTGGCCGTTGTTCAGATGTTGGACAGCCCGAGCGACTATAGATGGATGGGAACATGGGACCCTGTATATGACTACGACTGGCAGAGACATTACAGCACTGCCTACGTCCGTGACTGCGACCGCTGCGCCGTCAGATATTACGACCGTAGCGCGGCCCGTGACTGCGACCGTTGCGCCGCCCATTACTCCGACCGCTGCGACAGCTACCCTTACGCGACTGACTACCGTTGCGACCTCTTCGGTTGTGGCTGGGTCCGGTGAGCGAGGCGGTGGGACCGCCGGCCAGGGTGGGCGCTATGGGCACTCAAGCCTTCTGCGGCGCGTCCCTCTGCCATGAACAGATGTTTTTTTGAGTCCATGTTTTGTTTTAGTTTATTTCGAGGTGAACCAATTCTTCTTCGTGCCGTCCACCAACTCTTCTCCTTCACCGGGGAAAATCCGGCACCGTTCGGGGTCTTGGCCGCTTTCCACTGGCTTGGGCCATATTCCTGCAAGGGGCTCGGGACCTTCCAGCGCGGCCGGGCCGGGCGCCGTGTCGACCAGGCTTGGATCGGCACCCAGATCGGCGTCCTCCACCGGGGCACTGAACTCTATCGGTATGCCGTTCGGGTCAAATGCGTAGATCGAGTGAATAATACCATGATCAATCACATCGGAGACCCATAAGCCGGCGGCATCCAGCCTGTCCCGCAATGCACACAGCGACCGGTCGTCTTCGACGGCGAAAGACACATGGTCAAAAACCATAGGGCCGGATACCGGGAAGCCGTGGTCCTTTTCGGCAACAGGCTCAACATTGGGCCATTCAAAGAAGACTACATAATTTTGCGGGCAGATTTCGAAGAAATAGAGCTTGTATCCCTTTTTCCCGAGCCCACCCACCAGCCTCATTCCGAGCAGGTCGCGCCAGAAGCGGATGGTCCCTTCCATGTCTCTGGTGGCCATGGCCAGGTGGTGAATGCCCTTGAACCGCAACATCGCCTAATCCTTGTCAAAAGGGTAAAGAATCCTTATTTGTCATTTTAAACTTGCTTCTGCCTGGTTAGAGCAAGCTGTCTTTCGCAAATTCTTGCCGGAACAGTATAGCACTGGGTGCCGGAAACTGGAAAGACATCGTCGGAGCGCGCCATGCCCGCGATTTATCTGGAATTGCCGGCCGGCTTGGCCTCTGTGCAAGAAAATTGCCGGTTCAATTTAAGTTGAAATCCATTTTCAGTCATGTTATTGGAGGCTCTTGTGTATTTTGCTGCTCAGGGTATCGGCTGTTTAATGACTTTCTAGTTGATCATGGTTGATTCTGCCAATTCCGGGAACTGGAGTTTCCCGCAGCTTATCTGAAGCTCTGCTCCGGCATACACTACCTGCTATCATCTTAGAATAATTTGCGTTTTTTTGACCTTTGAGGATGGGCGTGTTACATCCGCTACGCCGTCCGGAGCCTTTTATCATATGTAAGGAGCAGGAAGCAGGGAAAAGAAAGACACGAAGATGCGGAGACATCACCTGTTCTGCTCATCTTCGGCCGGCTTCCCGCTTGCTTCCCCGGTAAGATATGGGAATCGAAGAACGTCTGCTGCAAAATAAAAAAGTACTTCTCGGGAAATGGTTCGATCTTCTGGCCGGGACTTATCCGCTTGAGACGGTCCGGATGCTGAAAAAGGAGACCGATCAGTTCGCCAATCCTGTCGGGCATACGTATAGGGTTGCTTTGGGAAATATCCTCGATGAGTTTTTGGGAGAAAACAGCGCGGAGGCCATGTGGCCGCTGCTCGATAAGGTGATCAGGATCAGGGCGATCCAGGATTTTTCCCCGTCGAGTTCCCTGGCGTTTATTTTCGGCTTGAGAAAAATAGCCAGAGACGTCCTCGAAGACGAAATTGCCGCCGGCGCGGTGAGCCGGGAGGAGTTATCCGATCTGGACGACAATATTGACGGGATGGCCCTTTTTGCCTTCGACGTCTACATGCGCTGTCGCGATAATCTTTTCGAGGTAAGGATGACCGAGGTAAAAAACAGGACGAGCAGGCTTCTGAAAATGGCCCAGATCATAGCTGAGGTCCCTCCATCGGAAAGACCTGCGGACGAAAAACCATAAACCTGCCCCGGATTGTATCCAGGGCCACATAGACGAGGGTTTGTAAATGGGCATCAGGTTTTCCCTAGCTGCAGTTGTTGCGCTCGTTTTGGCTTCTTTTCTGGGAGTGAAGGCGGCCGGACTCAATCACTTCTTCGGCGTAACCTTGCCGTACATAGCCATCTTCGCTTTTCTGGTCGGCATCGTTTTCAGGATCGTGAAGTGGGGGATCTCACCCGTTCCCTTCCGGATTCCGACCACGGCCGGCCAGCAAAAATCCCTGCCATGGATCAAACAGAACAAACTTGACAATCCGGTCACCAAAGGCCAGACCGTCGGCAGGATGCTTCTGGAAGTGCTCCTTTTCAGGTCACTTTTCAGAAACACCAAGTTCGAAATGCAAAAAGGGCCTAAATTCTACTACCAGTGGGAAAAATGGCTCTGGCTCGCCGGCCTTGCTTTTCACTACTCCTTCCTTGTCATCCTGATAAGGCATCTGCGCTTTTTCACCGAGCCGGTGCCTTTTTTCGTTCATGGCATTGAAAGACTTGACGGTTTTCTGCAGGTGGGCCTGCCCGGTATCTATATTTCCGACGGAATTTTCATGCTGGCGGTTACCTACCTTCTGATAAGGAGAGTTATTATCCCGCAGGTCCGCTATATATCGCTCCCCCAGGATTACTTTCCGCTTTTTCTGCTTTTTGCGATCGGAACAACGGGCATTCTGACCCGCTATATCACCAAGGTTGACGTGATCAAGGTCAAGCAACTCGCTATGGGGCTTATTTCCTTTTCTCCAACTGTTCCCGAAGGAATCGGGGTCATTTTCTTCATCCATCTTTGCCTCGTGAGTGTGCTGCTTATCTACTTCCCTTTCAGCAAGCTTATGCACGCGGGCGGCGTCTTGCTCAGCCCGACGCGCAATCTGCCGAACGACAGCCGGATTGTTCGTCATGTAAATCCATGGAACTACCCGGTAAAAGTCCACACCTACACGGAGTATGAAGACCATTTCAGGGAAAAGATGGTTGAGGCCGGACTGCCGGTGGAAAAAGAACTGGAAGAAGTTCCCGCCGCACCCAAAGAGTGATGTCCCGGCCCCACCTCGCGGGCCGTGGAGTTATAGGTACAAGCAGACTTATTTGACCTGTATCCTTTTCAAGGAGTTATAGAAACAATGGCCAAGGTCCCCAAACCAAGCGAACTCGTAATGGATCATACCTTTCCCAAAACGGGATGGATGGATACTCCCGCGGTTTTCAAGCCGGGTAACTTCAGCTATCCCGGGAAAGCCAAGAACCTGGAAGCAGTCGGACTTCCCAACCCCAGGGAATGGTCTCCGAATGATGCCGACTGGAAACTGCCCGCCAACTGGAAACAGACCATCCTGGAAGGCCTGCGGGAGCGGCTTGACAAATTCCGCTCGTTCAAGATTTTTATGGACATATGCGTGCGATGCGGCGCCTGCGCCGATAAGTGTCACTTCTATTTGGGATCGGGCGACCCGAAGAACATGCCGGTGCTCAGGGCCGAACTTTTGAGGTCAGTCTACCGCAAGGACTTCTCTCTTGCCGGCAAACTCATGGGCAAAATGGTCGGGGCACGCGAACTTACCGAAGATGTCCTGAAAGAGTGGTTCATGTACTTTTTTCAGTGCACGGAATGCCGCCGTTGCTCGCTTTTCTGCCCTTACGGGATCGATACGGCAGAGGTAACGATGATGGGCCGTGAACTCTTGAACCTCATCGGCCTCAACATCGACTGGGTCGTCGGCCCCGTGGCCAACTGCTACAATAACGGAAACCACCTTGGGATTCAGCCTCACGCCTTCAAGGATATGATCGAGTTTTTCGTAGATGAAATCGAGGCCGTGAACGGGATCAGGTGCGAGCCGACTTTCAACCGCAAGGGGGCCGAAATTCTTTTTATCACCCCTTCGGGCGACGTTTTCGCGGACCCCGGGACCTACACTCTCATGGGATACCTGATGCTTTTCCATGAGATCGGACTCGATTACACCTGGAGCACTTACGCCTCCGAGGGTGGAAACTTCGGCATGTTCACCTCCCACGAGATGATGAAGCGCCTGAACGCCAAGATGTATGCCGAGGCCAAAAGGCTCGGAGTAAAATACATTATTGGCGGCGAGTGCGGCCACATGTGGCGGGTCATTAACCAGTACATGGACACGATGAACGGCCCCGCCGATTTTCTCGAAGTGCCAGTGTCCCCCATTACCGGCACGAAATTCGACAACGCCGCTTCTACCAAGATGATACACATTGTCGAATTTACCGCGGACCTGATCAAAAACGGAAAGCTAAAACTTGACCCAAGCCGCAACGACAACCTGGTGACGACCTTCCATGACTCCTGCAACCCTGCGCGCGGCATGGGCTTTTTCGAAGAGCCGCGCTACGTGATCAAAAACGTGTGCAATAACTTCTATGAAATGCCGCCCAACACCATCCGGGAGCAGACCTTCTGCTGCGGGTCGGGGTCGGGTTTGAACAACGACGAGTTTATGGAAATGAGAATGCGGGGTGGATTGCCCAGGGCCAATGCGGTGAGCCACGTACACGAGAAGTACGGGGTAAACACCCTTGCGACTATCTGCGCAATCGACCGCGCGGTGCTTACCGCCTCGATGAATTACTGGGTCCCGGATGTGACCGTCTACGGAGTTCACGAACTGGTTGGCAACGCCCTGGTGATGGAAGGCGAGACTGAGAGGACCACCGACCTTCGCAGCGAGCCTCTGCCTGGAATGGAGGATACTGAGAATGAAGATATATGATGGAAAAAATATCCTTGTCGGCCTGGTCATATTCATCGTTTTAGTGACCTTCCCGATTTGGTTCAATCACGGCAAGGCTGCTCCTGCGCCGGAGCTCAAGCTCGATACCCCGGTCATCAGCCAGATGGTCAACAAGCAGTGCGTGTTGCCGAAGGAAGAAATGATCACCGGGCATATGAAGCTGCTCAACGAGTGGAGGACCGAGGTAGTCCGGAACAACATGCGAATGTATGTGGCAAGCGACGGCAAGACCTATGAAATGAGTCTTCAGAACGAGTGCGTCAGGTGCCACTCGAATAAGTCTCAATTCTGTGACAAGTGTCATGACTATGCCGGGTTAGAGCATGGGTCCGACCCCTACTGCTGGAATTGTCACATTGCTCCAAAGGAGAACAATTAATGGAAACTGGCAGAAGGAATTTTCTGAAGATCGGAGGCCTGTGCGCGCTGGGGTTTAGTTCCCTTAAGGTTTTGGATGCGGTTGCCAATACGCAGGAGCCCAAATTCATGCCAAATGTCCAGGGGCTCACCGCCAAGAGATGGGCCATGGCGATCGACATGAAGAAGTGCTGGGAAAAGGGGACACCCGGCTGCAAAGATTGCGTCCTGGCCTGCCACGTGACTCATAATGTTCCGGATATCGGGACTCAGAAAGAAGAGATCAAATGGATCTGGGACGAAAAGTATGAGAACGTCTTCCCCGGGCAGGAAAGCGGCATGGAACCTGAAGAAGTAAGGGAAAAGCCCTTCATGGTCCTTTGCAATCACTGCACGAATGCCCCCTGCACGCGGGTTTGCCCTACCAAAGCCACCTTTAAGAGGGCGGACGGAATCACCGTGATGGACTTTCACCGCTGCATCGGCTGCCGGTACTGTATGGCCGGTTGCCCCTACGGCGCCAGAAGCTTCAATTTCAGAGACCCGCGTCCCTATATCAAGACGGAACTCAACACAACTTTCCCCACCAGGGAGCGCGGAGTTGTCGAGAAGTGCAATTTTTGCGAGGAACGGCTCGATGCCGGGAAAATCCCGGCCTGCGTTGAGGCGTGCAAGTGCAAGGCCCTCTCCTTCGGAGATCTCGAAAACCCGGACTCCGATGTTCGAAAGGCCCTTGCCTCTAAATTTTCGTTGAGGCGCAAACCTGAGCTCGGGACCAATCCCGGCGTTTACTACATAATCTAAGGAGTTTTCAGTTTTAGTTTTCAGTTCTTAGTTGCTCAAAACTAGAAACCTGAAACTTGAAACTCACAAGGGGTGGGATATGCTTGAAAGAGCACTAACTGGAACCACACGATACTACAAGCTGCTTGGGGTCCTGCTCATTTTTATGGGGCTTGGTTTCGCGGCTTACCTCACTCAGTGGAACCGGGGTCTTACGATCACCGGTTTGAGCAGGGACGTTTCCTGGGGAATCTACATCGCCCAGTTTACCTTCCTGGTCGGCGTGGCAGCCTCGGCGGTCATGGTCGTGCTTCCCTATTACCTGCACGATGTGAAAGCGTTTGGAAAAATCACCATTCTGGGCGAATTCCTGGCCATAGCCTCGGTCACCATGTGTCTTCTGTTTATCGTGGTCGATCTTGGTAAACCGATGCGCCTCTTGAACGTTTTGCTCTATCCGACGCCCAATTCGGTCCTTTTCTGGGACATGATCGTTTTGAACGGCTACCTGCTGCTAAACCTGCTTATCGGCTGGAACGTTCTTGAAGCCGAACGCAAGGGGACCCATTATCCAAAGTGGGTAACGCCGCTCATCTATATTTCGATCCCTTGGGCAGTGAGCATTCACACGGTTACGGCCTTCCTCTACGCCGGTCTTCCCGCAAGGCACTACTGGCTGACCGCGATCATGGCCGCCCGCTTTCTTGCCTCGGCCTTCTGTTCGGGTCCCGCCCTGCTGATCATGCTTTCATACCTGGTGAAAAAATACTCCAAGTTCGACCCGGGCAAGGAAGCCATAGACAAGCTGACGACGATCATGACTTACGCCATGCTGATAAGTGTTTTCTTCGTCGGCCTCGAGTTCTTCACGGCGTTCTACAGCAATATTCCAGGCCATATGGACGCTTTGAAGTACCTCTTCGTTGGCCTTGAAGGGCACCACAACCTGGTTCCGTTCATGTGGCTTTTTACCATACTGGCCATAGCCGCGGTCGCGCTCCTGCTTCATCCGGATGTGCGAAAGAATGAAAAAATGCTCCTGACCGCAGCCGCCTGCGTCTTTTTCTCCATGTACATTGAAAAGGGCGTTGGCTTGATCGTAGCCGGTTTCATTCCAAACCCGTTCGACCAGGTTCGCGAATACGCGCCGAGCATCCCCGAGCTGATGATCGCGCTCGGGATATGGGCAACCGGTTTCTTCGTTCTGACTGTGCTCTATAAAATAGCCGTTTCGGTCAAGGAAGAAGTAGGGGCCTAACTCAACGCTTCGCGCGCTGAACAGGTTAGTTTGTTTTCGTCCGGAAACCGCCGGTGTCTCGTCCGGAGGTTTCCTGATTCATACCGGCTGGTTGAAATAACGATCGGCTCATAGACATCAGAAAGCCCGCACCGCCCGGCGCGGGCTTTCTTGCCTGGTACGCCCGGCAGGACGAGGGTGGCGCGTATAACGGACATTACTTATCCAGGGAGAATGGACGAATGAAAACTTACTACGACCCGCAAGACTTGGCAAAATTCGAAGAAATTGGGAAAAATGCCCCCGAACTGGCTAAGAAATTTTTCGACTACTACGGCGCGGTCTTCGCCGAGGGGGCGTTGACAGAGCGCGAAAAGGCGCTGATCGCCCTGGCTGTGGCGCATGCCGTTCAGTGCCCTTATTGTATCGACGCCTACACAGTGGCCTGCCTGGAGAAGGGCTCAAATCTCGATGAGATGACCGAGGCGGTCCATGTGACAAACGCCATACGCGGCGGAGCGTCCCTGGTGCACGGAGTGCAGATGCGCAAAATTGCGGAAAAGCTCTCGATGTAAGGGCAAGTTGAGCAATTAAGGAATTCAGGCCAGCCGCTTCCAGCCCACCGCGTTCCGATTTACGAGAACGCTGCGCGGCTGTTGGCCGGAGCGGATAGAGTTACGTGATTTTTCCTCCCTCACCCCCCCTTGCTGACCGTGCCCATTTTTATTATCGGCTCTACGCCGGTGTGTGCGGCGCGGCTTTGGTTGCGCCACGCATAGGCGCAACCGCAACGGCCCCAAGTGAGGCCTCGTACCGCAAGCGGGCACACTGCCAGCGACGGAAGAACAGCCGGAAAGCAAGTGGAAAACGTACAGTGTTGTAAATTGCCCGGTTATGGAGACGCTCAGGTGATCACATCTGAATTCGCGCAGAAAATCGATGCTCTGAATCCTTTACAAAAGCTTCATTTTTATGAATTACTTGCACATAACCTCACTATTACTGTTCGTTCAGTATGGTCTAATGAGGAAATCACTGATGGAGAAAAATTAGAACAACTTAAGTGGATCAATGGGATCTCACATAGAGTTACAGCCAAAATTTGGGTTCTTCGATTGAATACTCACGAGTGGACAGAAAAAGATATGCAGGAAATGATCGAAAATTACATTTCCGCTCATCCAGCCATAGCAATGGGAGTCCGATCGGCGATTGAGCACAGCTACAAGACAATTATCTGAGCGCTTCCGACCTCCTTGCTCATACCGGACAAAAGGAGCGCATCTTGTTCCTATTCTAAAAACCGACCCCAGCACCGGCGCGGGTCTGTGCCCTGTGAGAAATACCGGAATCTAGACAATGGCGAACCGCCCGAAAAAGAGCTTGCCTCTTGCGGAAATGTACTATAAATGATACATTCTTTTTTACAGGGTGGTTCATGGCCGGTCAGCACTTGAAAGAAATACCCGTCGTTTTCTATCGAACTCCGACCGGTGTTGAGCCGGTCAGGGATTGGTTGCGTGGCTTGCCGGATGACGACAGGCAAACTATCGGCATCGACCTTGCGACCGTGCAGGTTGGCTGGCCGGTCGGAATGCCGCTGTGTCGTTCTCTTGGCGGCGGACTATGGGAAGTGCGCAGCCATTTGCCGAGCCGCCGCATCGCGCGGATACTGTTTTTCGTCCATGACGGACGAATTGGCGTTGTGCACGGTTTTATAAAGAAAACACCGAAGACGCCGCCGGACGAGATCGAATTGGCTCGGAAACGAATGAAGGAGATGACAACATGAGCGAAAAAAACCAACATTGGGGATCGACGCTTGACGATTTTTTGCGTGAGGAAGGCATTTACGAGGCGGCAAAGGTCGAGGCTGTTACGCGGGTGATTTCGTGGCAGATTGCCGAGGAAATGCGGAAGCGAGGCATGACAAAAACACAAATGGCCGAGCAGATGCACACGAGCCGAGCGCAGGTTGACCGCATTCTCAAGGCAAAAGGGAATGTTACTATTGAGACGCTTCAACGCGCCGCCGCGCTTGTTGGGCGCGAACTCCGCCTTGAATTGGTTTAGGCTAAGAGGGTGGTGCCGTCAAAACGTCGCGTTTCCTCACAGAGGTTTTGCCTTTTTACGCCGGCGCGTGCTCCGCGAAACGCGTCACCTTGATGCTGCCGGCGCGCTGTTCGGCGTGCCAAAGATCATATTGCAGTTGGAGGCGCAACCAGGTCTCGGGATTGCCCCCGAAGGCTTTGGACAGGCGGATCGCCATTTCCGGCGATACGCCGCTATGCCCGTTCACCAGCTCGGACAGCGCCTTGCGCGTGACGCCGAGGCCCTTGGCCGCCGCGGTGATCGTCAAGCCAAGCGGCTCAATGCACTGTTCGCGGATGATTTCGCCGGGGTGCGGCGGGTTGTGCATCTTCATAGGTTCCTTCCTTTCCGGCGGTCAGAGGTAATCAAGCAGATCGACGTTTGTGGCGTTCTCACCCTCGAATTCAAACACGATCCGCAAATTACCCGTTATGGACACCGCCCATTGTCCTTTGCGCTCGCCTTTCAACGGATGGAGCCGAAACCCCGGCAGATTCATGTCGGCAGGTTCCTGGCTGACGTTCAGAAAGGCAAGCACCTGCTGAAGTTTTCGCACATGCTGTGCGGACACCCCGCTTGTGTCCCCCATCGTGAACAGTCGTTCCAATCCCTTGTGACGAAAGCGAACGATCATCTATCACCTATAACGTGACGGGTTCCTGCCATCAAGTCAAGCCTTTCAATACCCATCCCGCCTCGACGCGCGCGCTTCTCCCGTCATAGCGTCCTGCACCATGACGCTATATTTGCTCTCTTGTTCGTCATGGCCCGCTTTAGAACGGCGCTTAATCGGACATGGTACGCCTCACCTTTGAAAAAACATGCCCGATTTGACATAAGTCAAAGCATACCCTTCTTTTTCCCGTTATCCTGAATATGCAAAGGAGGATGCAACGATTTTTTTTAGTTCCTGCCATCATTATGAGCACCTTCATCCCTGCGGTTCATTCTTTCAGCCTGCAGAATTTTATGCTGGTGCCGGCAGTCGTTGCTCCTCCGATAATCGTCAGAAGACCCTGAGTGCGCCCAGGGGACCGCGTGACAAATTGAAGACCTTACATATTTGTCTCTAAAAAACGTTGATCAAAAGATTTTTCTTCAAAATTGTACCAATTGGTTTGGAGATGCATATCTTATGGGCCTTGCACGGAACGGAGCAGCTCTCAGGTCCTACCAGAGCAGTCTATACTTTTCTGCATGTCGCGGGGCAGCTAAAACGAGGTGAGTAAATGGCGTTAGCCAGGCTGTGGAACCTTAAGTATTTCCTGGTAATTGCATCGATCGGCTTAGCTGTGGGAATCTTCCTCATGCTGGGGCTCCCGAGGTTGCTGGCCAAATCCGAAATGCCGGACTTCTGCGCCTCATGCCACGTCATGGAGGCGGAATATGAGGCCTGGTTTCACGAGGGAGCGCACCGCAGGATAAACTGTGTCGACTGCCATCTTCCTCACAACAACGTTGCCGCACACTACATCTGGAAATCCATAGACGGCTTAAAGGATATGGTGGTTTTCTATTCCGGGAGAGTTCCCGAACTCATCGAGGCTTCGGATCACGCACAACACGTCCTGCAGTCCAACTGCATCCGCTGTCATGAAACTTCGGTTGAAATGATTGATAACAGGCGGCAGTGCTGGAGCTGCCATCGCCGGCTGATGCACTTGAAAAGCGGTTCCATAGCGACAAGATAAGGGTTTTTCCAAAAAAATAAGAGATTAATGCGGGGGAGTACTATGCGGATGAAATCCAGGAAAGACACAATTGTGCGGGGTATTCTCACCGGTTTCTTGTTCCCGGTTTTTATCTTTTTCGGGCTCGCATTGTGCGGATGTCAGCCGTCAAAGCCCGAGCCGGTAAAGACCGTCGTTATCCCCGACGGTGAAATCGACCCGGAAATCTGGGGCAAGGCCTACCCGGACGAGTACAACCTCTGGAAAAAGACGGAAGAGCCGGAGCCTGCGGGCAAGAGCAAGTACAAGAGAGGTTTCGACGCCGATCGGCCGACCTACGACAGATTGGCCGAGTACCCTTACATGGCCCTCCTGTTCAGCGGTTGGGGCTTTGGTGTGGAATACAACGAGCCGAGGGGCCACGCCAACATGGTGCGCGACCAACTGGCTGTGGATTCATCGCGGTTGAAGGCCGGCGGCGTATGTTTATCCTGCAAGACGCCTTATGCGCCGAGGCTCCAGAAAGAATTGGGGTTGGATTACTACAGGCTGCCGTATAACGATGTCCTCGCAAAAATCCCCGAAAGGGATAAAAACCTCGGCGTGGCCTGCATCGACTGTCATGATAACAAAGACATGTCCCTGAAGCTCTCGCGGGGTTTCACTCTGGTGGAAGCACTCAATGCAATGAGCGTCGATCCCGGCAAGCTTTCCCGCCAGGAGATGCGGTCTGCCGTTTGCGCTCAATGCCACGTAACCTACAGTATCGCCAAGGACAAGGATATGCACTCCATTGACCTTTACTTTCCCTGGCAGGGCAGCAAGTGGGGCGACATCACCATCGAGAATATCATAAAGAAATTGCGCAGCGACGACTCGTACAGGGAGTGGAAGCAGACGGTGACCGGTTTCAAACTGGCCTTCATCCGCCACCCTGAATTCGAACTCTTCTCGAACCACAGCATACACTGGAAAGCCGGGGCCGCTTGCGCCGACTGCCACATGCCCTATACGCGGGTGGGGGTGCACAAGATTTCAGACCATCGCGTCATGAGCCCTCTCAAAAACGATATGCGGGCGTGTGCCCAGTGCCATCCCGAAGGCCCCGACTGGCTCAAGGAACGGGTGGTCGAGATCCAGGACAGGACCGTCTCTCTCATGCTGCGCGCCGGATACGCCACGGCGACTGCGGCCAAGATATTCGAGACCGTCCACAAGGCCAGGGAACAGGGAAAACCAATTGACGAGGAACTCTACAAGAAGGCCGTGGACTTCTACGAAGAGGCCTTCTATCGCACCGTTTTTATCGGGGCCGAAAATTCGGTCGGCTTTCACAACCCGCCTGAAGCCATGCGCGTGCTCGGCGACGCCATCGCTTTTGCCGTGAAGTCCGAGGCTTTTCTGAGACAGATCCTGGCCAAGGCCGGCATCGATGAACCCATGAAGGTCCCTCTGGAGATGGCCAAATACCTGGACGACAGGGGCGGGAAAAAACTAAAGGGTGAGCCTGCGATAGAAATCAAAGACCCCATGAACCTTCAGGATATGTTTTAAGAGGGTGGCTTGAAGCAGGAACGAGCGTGCGAGAACTCCGCACGAAAAATAGCACAAAATCTGCTCCTCTTGACTTGGGTCAATGTTCTTCTCGGGGCCTTCATGTAGACTGCCCTTCAAGTGACAAGGCTGAGCCTCGGTGGCTCAATAGAATTCAGTATTAACTGGATGAAAATCAAATCTGATAAAGGAGATACAAATGTTTTGTTATCAGTGCGAACAAACGGCAAAAGGTGAGGGTTGCACCAAGATCGGCGTATGCGGGAAACAGCCTGAAGTGGCTGATTTGCAGGACCTGCTGATTTATGCTCTGAAGGGGCTTGCCATCGTTGCGTCTGAAGGCCGTCGAGTGGGGATCACCGACAATGCAGTGAATGTCTTTACCGTTAAATCTCTCTTTTCGACCCTCACGAACGTGAATTTCGACGAGAAATTTTTTCTCGAAGTGATCGCGCAGACCGCCAAACTGCGGGAGGATCTCAAGAAGAAAGTCTCCGCTGCGGGCGGCAAGACCGGCTTTACGGAGCCCGCAGCAACCTTCACGCCCGCACAGACCATCGAGGGGCTCCTCTCCCAGGCAGCCACGGTGGGGCTCAAAGCGGACACGAGTGAAAATCCCGATATCCAGTCACTCAAACACACACTACAGTTCGGGATCAAGGGAATATGCGCTTATGCGGACCATGCCCAGATTCTGGGCCAGGAAGACGACGCCGTCTACGCATTCGTTCACGACGCCCTTACTGCGCTGACCAAAAATGATATAGGCCTCAACGACTGGATCGGGCTCGTTCTCAAGTGCGGCGAGGTGAACCTCCGGGCCATGGAACTGCTCGATGCCGGAAACACCGGCAACTACGGCCATCCCGTTCCGACCACGGTCCCGCTCGGGCACAAGAAAGGCAAGGCGATTCTCATTTCCGGTCACGACCTCAAGGATCTGGACGGACTTCTCAAACAAACCGAAGGCAAGGGAATCTACATCTATACACACGGCGAGATGCTTCCCACGCACGGCTACCCGCAGCTCAAAAAATACCCTCATTTCTTCGGCCATTACGGGACGGCCTGGCAGAACCAGCAAAAAGAATTCCCGGCCTTCCCGGGCGCAATCCTGATGACCACCAACTGCATCCAGAGGCCGGCACAGGTGTACTCCGATAATCTCTTTACGTGCGGATGCGTTCGGTGGCCGGGTGTGCAGCACATCGAAAACGCCGACTTTTCTCCGGTAATCGCAAAAGCGCAGGCGCTTCCCGGCTTTACAGAAGATTCCAATGGGAAGAGCGTAATGGTCGGCTTTGCACGCAATACCGTGCTGGGGGTTGCCGGCAAGGTGATCGACGCGGTGAAGGGCAAGCAAATCCGCCATTTCTTCCTGGTGGCCGGCTGTGACGGCGCAAAACCCGGGCGCAACTACTACACCGAGTTTGTGGAAAAGGTCCCCAAAGACTGCATTGTCCTGACCCTTGCATGTGGAAAATACCGCTTCTTCGACAAGGACCTGGGCACCATCGGAGGGCTTCCGCGCCTGATGGACATCGGCCAGTGCAACGACGCCTATTCGGCGATCCAGATTGCCGTGGCCCTGGCCAAGGCCTTCGACATCGGGGTAAACGACCTGCCGCTCTCGATGATCCTTTCCTGGTACGAACAGAAAGCGGTGGCCATTCTGCTTACCCTGCTCCACCTGGGAATTAAGAACATCCGGCTCGGCCCGTCTCTTCCCGCGTTTCTTACCCCCGCGGTTCTGGACGTACTTGTGAAAACCTTCGACATCAAGCCGATCACGACCCCGGACGAAGACCTTAAAGCTATCCTGGGTTAATCTCATCAGCATTCCGGGGCGATACCCTCAATAATGAGGACGCCCCGGATGCTTTGCTCGCCTTAATGCGGATACAGGCGCGGATGAACCGGCGAATGGGAGTATAGAAAATATGACACCCGAAGAGAAAGCGGGGCAGGAATTATCGCCATGGTGGAGGCGAGCGGTCGTAATTACGATGTTGATCGGATTTTCCGTCCTGATTCTTGTTGCTGTGCTCGCCTACCGTGACGCTCCGCCCATTCCCGATAAGGTTGTCTCGGCTTCCGGGGAAACCTTGCTCACCGGGCGGGATATCATGGCGGGCCAGGAAGTATTTCTCAAATACGGGCTCATGGAAAACGGTACCATCTGGGGGCATGGGGCCTACCTCGGCCCCGATTTCGCCGCCTCCTACCTGCACACCCTGGGCATCGATGCCGCCGAAGCTCAGGCTCAAAAACTCTTCGGCCGCCGTATGGACCAATTGAGCCGTGGGGAACAGGGGACCGTGGAGGAGGAAGTTCGGCTCCTCCTGAAACAGAATCGCTACGACCCCGAGAACAAAACACTGGTCTTCACGGGACCGGAAGCGGCTTCTTATCAAAAGCAGATAACCAAATGGGCGGGCTACTTTTCCGGACCGGCCCAAAACGGCGGCTTGAAGAAAAACTATATAAGCGATCCCACGGAACTGAAGCAACTGACCTCATTTTTTGCCTGGGCTGCCTGGGCCTCAGTTGCTGATCGCCCCGGCAAGAATCAAACTTACACCAACAATTTTCCGTATGACCGGCTGGTGGGCAATACCCCTTCCGGCGACGCAGTCCTGTGGAGCGCCATCAGCCTGATCACACTCCTGGTGGGCACGGGACTGGTGTTGTTTGCTTTCGGCAAATTCGACTATCTGGGCTGGAAGGGGTCTGCCCCGTCCATCCACCCCCGTATGCTGCCCGGCACAGGAAGCGAGAGCCAGAAAGCTACCATCAAATTCTTCCTGGTAGTGGCCCTTCTTTTCCTGGCGCAAGTTCTGGTGGGCGGGGCCACAGCGCACTTCCGGGCCGAACCGGGGAGCTTTTACGGAATCGACCTCAACCAGGTATTTCCGAGTAATATTTTGCGCACATGGCATCTGCAGTTGGCTCTTTTTTGGATCGCGACCGCCTACGTCGCAGGTGGTTTGCTGCTAACCCGCGCATTGGGGGGAACGGAACCGAAGGGGCAGGTATGGGGAATCAACCTGCTGTTTTGGGCCCTGGTGGTGGTTGTGGCAGGGAGTCTTCTGGGAGAATTCCTTGGCATAAATCAACTCCTCGGTGACCTGTGGTTCTGGTTCGGACACCAGGGGTGGGAATACCTCGACCTTGGCCGTGGCTGGCAAGTCATGCTCGCCCTGGGGCTGGTGCTTTGGGTTGTTCTGCTGTTTCGAGGGCTTGCGTCCGCCATGCGCGACCCGGAACGAAAAGAGATTTCGTGGCTTTTCATGCTCTCGGCCCTGACCATTCCGCTTTTCTATCTGCCGGCTTTCTTTTTCGGCAGCACTACGGGATATTCCATCGTCGACAACTGGCGTTTTTGGATCATCCATCTCTGGGTCGAAGGCTTTTTTGAACTTTTTGTGACGGTGATGGTAGCCGTGATCTTTTACAGACTGGGCGTGGTTTCCCGCCTCACCGCGACACGAATCATCTACCTGGACGCCATTCTCTTTCTGGGCGCCGGGATTATCGGTACCGGGCATCACTGGTACTGGACCGGCCAGACTAATATCAATCTTGCCCTCTCTTCCATATTCTCGGCTATGGAGGTTGTTCCTCTAACCCTCCTCACGCTGGATGCCTGGGATTTTATCAAACTGACGCGGGGCGTGCGCGACCCTCACGGTAAGCCTATTACCATTCCTCATAAATGGACCTTCTATTTCCTTATGGCGGTAGGGTTCTGGAATTTCGTCGGGGCCGGCGTCTTCGGGTTTCTGATCAACCTGCCCATCGTGAGTTATTTCGAGATTGGCACGGTGCTCACGCCGAACCACGGCCATGCCGCGCTCATGGGGGCTTTCGGTATGGAGGCTGTTGCTTTGATGGTTCTTGCCTTTCGCCAGGTGTCCTCGGACGAGCAGTGGGCACGCACGGAAAGATATGTGCGTGTATCATTTTGGGGTTTGAATGCCGGTTTGGCAATGATGCTTGCAGGAAGTCTTTTCCCTGGGGGCGTTATGCAGTTCTACGATGTTCTGAGCCACGGATACTGGCATGCACGCGGGCTTGACTACTTGAATCAGGAGTTTGTGAAGATCCTCGAATGGGCACGCCTCCCCGGTGACGCGGTCTTCATAGCACTTGGCGTGGTCCCGATGGTGATCGCTGCAGTTACGACCTATCTAAACCTGTGGCAAAATCCGGTCCTTGAAATTGAACCTGCTGATAAGTAGCGGCAAATCGCGTTGGCATTAACGTGCAGCACGGGCTTGTCTTTCCGAATTTTTTCAACTACCTTATGCCTAATATTGCAGGTCCGGATTTTATCGATTCTGTTGTGGGAGTTCGAAATGATAAGGAGCTTTAAGATCATCGTGGAGAAACATGCCGATTGCTATGTGGCATATCCTCTCGGCCTGAAAGGGGTTGTCGTGGGCGAGGGGGATAGCTACGAGGACGCATTATCAGATGTGAAATCTGCAATAGGATTTCATATTGAAACTTTTGGCCCGCAAGTGTTCGATGACGCTCCTGCGGCAATCGAGGTTTTCGTAGCTGAGGCAGGAGTTGCCGTCTGATAGACAAGTTCCCGGCAGATGTGCCTATCGAGGATGTCATAAAGGCTTTGGCCCATCTAGGGTTCCAAGTGGTCCGAAGAGGAAATCACATCGCGCTCATTAGAAAAAACGACGATGGAACCCAAACTCCCATGACCATACCCAATCACCGCAAAATCAAGGGTTCGACCTTACGTACAATACTTACCCAGTCCGGCATAACGAGAGATGAGTTCCTCACGGCATTCGAACGAATCTGACAATGTTCGCCATGCTTTGCTGATACGTTGCTATCCTTTCGCTTTGAATTCAATCATGTCCCCGTTTCGATCAAACTCCATCTCAATCGAAGGCCATAATAGTCATTCGGTTTAAGAGCACAAAATCCCTCCTGTCCCCTGGAACAGGGTGGGAGACTCAAGGTGGGAACTCCTCGATTTCGTTGCCGGGACGACAAATCTTCTTTTACGCCGCAACATTTTATGTCGAAAAACCTTGACGTCGAACAATCCGAGTCTGAAACTGTTAGTGTTTCATCCGGTGCTGCCGAACAGACGCTAATTCGTCTTGCAACAGGTTTAGTTATGACCTTCAGGGAAAAGCTCGAAAATCACGGACTCGAACTTCGGCGTGGGGCAACCAACGCTTTGCAGATCAACGTGGGGTTCAAGTGCAACCTCGTCTGCCGCCACTGTCATCTGGAGGCCGGGCCTGAACGGCCGGAACTCATGAACGCTCAGACAATCGAGGCGGTCATCGCCTGCGCCCGCCGTCTGCCTTTCCGCACTATCGATATCACGGGCGGTTCGCCGGAGTTGCTGCCCGATCTTTCCCGGCTAATTACCGGCCTTGCTTCCCTGACGCCGAAACTGATCGTGCGGACCAATCTGGTCGCCATTGCGCGTCCCGAATTCGCCGATCTGGTCGAACTCTACAGGCGCCACCGGTTATCGATAGTAGCCTCTTTGCCTTCGACCGGTTCTGTACAGACTGATGCGCAGCGAGGCGCTGGAGTCTGGGAGAAAAGCATCGCCGCATTCAAGCTGCTGAATGCGCTTGGATATGGCAGGGAAGGCACGGGACTGACACTCGATCTGGTGGCCAATCCCGCCGGGGCTTTTCTCCCCCCTGATCAGGCGCAGGCAGAACGCAAGTTCAAGCGCGACCTCTCACTCAAACACGACCTAACCTTCACCAACCTGTTCACCTTTGCCAATGTCCCTCTTGGGCGCTTCCGCACCTGGTTGGAGGGTTCGGGCAACTTGGGCGCCTATCTCAAAAAGCTCGAAGACAGCTTCAATCCCTGCACCATCCCGCAACTGATGTGCCGCACTATGGTCTCGGTCGATTGGCAGGGCTTTCTCTACGACTGCGATTTCAATCTGGCGGCCGGACTCCAGCATTCTAAAATTCGAAAACACATCTCGGAACTTGCCGAACTGCCCCCGGAAGGGGCGCCCATCGCGGTCGACAACCATTGCTATGCCTGCACCGCAGGCCCCGGGTTCACTTGAGGCGGGAGCATCCTGCCCTAGTTAGGGCGGTTGGGCCAAGATCGCGAAGGAAAACCTTTTAATCGTGATTTCCATCTTCGTTGTGCTCCCGGGCTTTCGCCCGGTCAGGCTTCATCCCATTGGGCTCCTTCTTCGTGGCGAATAAGATTATGTGCGAAGCGCGATGAGCGACGGCAAAAACTTCCCTTAATGTTCCCCGAGTCTATGACGATGTTGAGTACAGGACATCTGGACTGAATTGCCTTCTCTGGCCGCGGATCGCGTGCTGTTCGGGCCTGGATCAGTGACGAGACAGGATTGAACGCAAGGGCCGGTGGTCGTGAGGATCAGCAGCATCAAAGACAAAGTTGCAACTGAAATCGGATTGAAATTTATCGGTCCGCAGAGCGAACTCTCAAAAATTTGGGAATTTCTGCGAATTTTACCTGTTTTTTGACCTGGAATAAAACCTCGCGCTGCGGTGGAGATTGGAAGAGTCGAAGGTTTGGGTTTTCTTGCCGGTCTTCACCCCTTGCGGATTGCCAAGTATGGACAAGCTCCGCTTCACCTGTTTACCCATCTTGCGTTTTTGATTTTAGAAACTATGTTCGAGTTAGATGTTTCGTTTATTTTGAGTTTTTAGGAAAATAATTGCTAACAGGGATTTGGGTCGATGCAGGGTAAAGTAAAATGGTTTAATGATCAAAAGGGCTATGGGTTTATCGCGGATGATTCCGGGAAAGAATATTTTGTCCACCATAGCGCCATAGAAGGTACTGGATTCAAGAGTCTGCAGGAAGGCGACACCGTCAGTTTCGAAGTTGAACAGGGGGCCAAGGGACCTCAAGCGGTTCGCGTAACAAAGATGGGTGGCTGATTCCAGGTATCACTGTTTTCTTACCACGATAACTAATGGCAGACGGGATACTCTTGTCCGGGCCGTAAGTATTGCATATTGCAGAAAAGGAAATGCAGCGCTGGGGTATGCGAACAACTTGCTGCCTATAAGACAGAGTTGGCGGCACCGGACATAGTTGGCCAGACAGGAAGCTCTTAGACCCCACGCCCCGCGAGGAAGACTAAACCGGTCGACCTGTCCGCTATGTACAAATCAAATAAGGGTAGTCCTATTTCCATAGTGAGCCCGCCAGGCAAGCATCTTCCTGACGGGCTGCTTTCGATTGCCCTGCCAGAGACTTCGCAATCAACCTCTTTGAACGATTAAACCCGCCTAAACAGCCACAGTTGAACTGTTCAACTTGTCCCTCGCTCGAAAAAGCCGGCGGGATTGATCCTGCCCATCATTTTTCCTCTCTTATTCAATGAATGTGACAAGCATACGCAGAAATCGGCCCGGGGAGCCATGCCTCAAGAAAATAGAAATGGTCTTTCCAGGCGGTCCGGGTCTGTTTGTCGAAAATTTCTGCAGTCTTTCCATGGGATTCGAAATTTTCAACGCATTTTATCTCTGTCGTGTCGATAATTTCTACACCTGCTCTTGTAAGCCCGGGCAACAGCTCTGAGCTCAATTCGAATCTGAATCATAACCAGTGGATATATCAGTATATTTTGCTAACCGCCGCTTCGTTTTTCGCAATGGCACGATATTTGAGTATTGATACAGGCAACTTCAATCAACAACCAGTATTACGAGGAGTGAGGACAACATGAGGATTCTAGCCCATATAGCAGAGGCAAGACAAGCTGAGTACATTATCGCGCTGCTCGGTCTATTCGGCTTCATCATCTTTTGGCGTGTGCTGAACGGTCCTAAAGTTGCGGCGCAAGTCAGGGAGGTTGCCAGGACTTTTGTTAAGCGTTTCGCCGGCTTTCTTGCCCCCACAGACGTTGTGTTCCATCCCGGTCACGCCTGGGCGAGGGTGGAGGACATGGACACCGTTACGGTAGGCATGGACGATTTTGCGGCACGCCTTCTCGGTTCGGCGGATTCGATTTCATTGCCCAAATTGGGGTCCCGGGTAAAGCAGGGATTTTTGGGCTGGGGATTCAAAACTGATTCCCGTGTGATTCACATGCTCTCTCCGGTGGAAGGCGAAATTGTGGCGGTCAACGACGCTGTGGTCAACTCCCCCGGCGCGGCCTTTGAAGATCCTTACGGCAAAGGATGGCTGTTCAAAGTCAGGAGCACCAATCTGAATTCCAATTTGAAGAATATGATTCCTAGCAGCATGGTCGGCGATTGGTTTGAAAACGTTCGCCAAACCCTCGCCAACCGTGGGCTGGCTGCAGCTTCAGCCCCGCTTTATGCAGACGGCGGTGAGCCCGTCCGGGGCTTTGCCAAAGCGGTAGATCCCGAAGGATGGGACGATCTCGTTAGAGAGTTCTTCCTCACGAAGTAATCCGAGGCCGCGCAAAGATTGATGGGCCCCTTGGCTCTCAAGATTTTACCGGTGAAGACAAGAAGGAGTTGAGAATGAAAAAGACAATAAGCATATCGGATAGAATCGCGGGCTTGATCATCGCTGTTGCCCTGACTGTGGTCGGAATCGGCTTCATGGTTCTCGGGGTTAGTTTTCTCCCTGTGATCGGCATTTTAGTGGGCATTCCCGTACTGGGGCTTGCGTGGCGCTTCCTGACCCCCAAGGCAATTGTGAACACGCGCTTCGCCGGCTTCTTTGTCCCCGCAGACGTTGTGTTCCATCCCGGTCATGCCTGGGCGAGGGTGGAGGACATGGACACCGTTGCGGTAGGTATGGACGATTTCGCGGCACGGCTTCTCGGTTCGGCGGATTCGATTTCCTTGCCCAAATTGGGGTCCAAGGTGAAGCAGGGATTTTTGGGCTGGGGATTCAAAACCGATTCCAGGGTGATTCACATGCTCTCTCCGGTGGAAGGCGAAATTGTGGCGGTCAACGACACTGTGGCCAACTCACCCAACGCTGCTTTTGAAGATCCTTACGGCGACGGATGGCTGTTCAAAGTAAAGAGTACCAATCTGAATTCCAATTTGAAGAACATGATTCCCAGCAGCATGGTCGGGGAATGGTTTGAAAAGGTTCGCGAAAACCTCGCCAACCGTGGGCTGGCTCCAGGTGCAGCTCCGCTGTTCGCAGACGGTGGTGAGCCCGTCCGGGGCTTCGCCAAAGTGGTGGATCCCGAAGGATGGGATGATCTGGCCAGAGAGTTTTTCCTTACGAAATAATCGAAGGCCGCCGCGAAAGATTGATGGGCCCCTCTAGCCCTCAAGACCTGACCGGCGCCGATAAGAAGGAGTCAGACATGGAAAAGACAATAAGCATATCGGACAGAATAGCAGGCATGGTTATCGCTGTTGCCTTGAGTGTGGTCGGAGTTGGTTTCATGGTCCTCGGGGTTAGTCTTCTTCCTGTGATCGGCATTTTCGTCGGCATCTCCGTACTGGGGTTTGCGTGGCGCTTCTTGACCCCGAAGGCGGCTGAGAACACACGTATCGCCGGCTTTGTCATCCCCGACAGCACCATGTTCCATCCTGGTCATGGCCGGGGAGTTTTCACGCACTAAATAGCTTTTTTGTCGGGCAAGAATCCTTTTCACTCTGACGGTCTCTATCTTCGAGCTCATTTCGCCTCCTCGCGCGACCGATCGACTTGCCGGCCGAAACGTCACATTCCTCTTTTACGGATCGTAAATTGCCAGTGAATCATCAGTTGTTTCCAGATGAGCACTAAAGAGGAGAACCTCTCTCAACCGGCTGGAAACATAATTAAGGAAAGACAAATGAGCAAAAAGGTAACTGGGTCAAATAACGAGGGCGAGGGTAGCCGGAACTGCAGCAGGCGCAGTTTTCTCAAACTTGTCGGAGCGGGAGGCGCGATGGCTCTGCTGGGCGCAAATCCGGCGCAGGCGACTGAGGTCGCCGGGTTGGGCAGAGACGACACCATGGGCGTCCTCGTAGACACCACTTTATGCGTCGGATGCCGCTCCTGCGAAGGTGCTTGCAATAAGGTAAACGGGTTGCCCAAGCCGGACCGGTCTTTCGACGACGATTCCGTCCTCGAAGAAGTCCGGGATACTTCCCCTACCGCATACACGGTGGTCAACAAGTACACAGTAGGCAAAGGCGTTGAGATTACGAGAAAGCAGCAATGCATGCACTGCGTTGAGCCGGCCTGCTCTTCGGCGTGCATCATAAAAGCCATGGAAAAGCGGTCGAACGGTGCAGTTACATATCGAGCGGACCTCTGCCTGGGTTGCCGCTACTGCATGGTTGCCTGCCCGTTCAACGTTCCCAAGTTCGAATTTTCAAAGGCGTCGCCGCTTATCAAAAAGTGCACTTTTTGTTTTGAGCGGCAGAAGCAGGGCGAACAGCCGGGTTGCGTCGAGGCGTGCCCCGTGGAGGCGCTGAAATTCGGACGACGCTCGGAACTTATCGAAGAGGCCAGGAAGCGTATTCACGATACCCCGGACGCATACGTGCATCATATTTACGGTGAACACGAGGTTGGCGGCACAAGTTGGCTCTACCTCGCAAGCACGCCGTTTGAAAATCTTGGTCTGCCCCAGCTTAGCGAGAAGGACTACCCTGAGCTTACGGCAGGCGCCATGGGAACCGTGCCGGCCGTGATGCTATTGTGGCCCGCGCTGCTCATGGGGTTCCATTATTTTTCACACGGCAAAGACGAGGCTCATGAAGAGTGCTCGCACCGTCATGATTCACGTTGAGGATATCGATAATGAAAAAACTAATATATCTGATGATAGGCGATCCTAAGAAGGTGTTCACTCCGTTCAATCTGATAAGTGGACTGATTATCGTAGTAGGGCTGGTCTTGATCGGACTGAGACTGTTCAAAGGACTCGGCGCCGTAACAAATCTTAGCCAGACGACCCCCTGGGGCCTGTGGATCGGGTTTGACGTTATGACCGGGGTGGCATTGGCGGCTGGCGGCTACACCATCGCAGCCACGGTGCACCTGTTCGGGCTGAAAAACTGGGAGCCTCTGGTAAGACCTGCAATTCTGACCGGGCTTCTGGGTTACATCCTTGTCGTCGTCGGGCTCGTTCTGGACCTTGGCCAGCCGTGGCGTATGCCGTTTATCATGCTGTTCCCCAGAGGCGTCACTTCGGTGCTCTTCGAAGTGGGTATGTGCGTGGCTGCCTACCTTACCGTTCAGGTGCTTGAATTCGTGCCCGCTTTCTGGGAGTGGCTTGGATGGGACAAGGTCAGGCGGTTCTGGAGCCGGCTGACGGTATGGTTGGCGATCCTGGGAGTAGTGCTGAGCACTCTGCATCAATCCAGCCTTGGCTCGCTTTTCCTGATAGCGCCGACAAAACTGCACCCACTGTGGTATTCAATGTACCTGCCGCTTTTTTTCTTCATCTCGAGCATTGTCGCCGGACTTTCGATGGTGATCGTGGAAAGCGCGCTGTCCCATAGACTGTTCGCTTACAGGCTTTCGTCTTCTTCGCATTTCGATCTTGACGAGCTGACGCTCGGACTCGGAAAAGCCGCCGCCGCCGTGCTTTACGTCTACTTCTTTTTGAAGCTTATCGGTCTGGCCGACGGCAATCACTGGGATCTGCTCAATACACCATATGGTCATCTTTACCTGCTGGAGATTATCGGTTTCGTTGCGGTGCCGTGCGCTCTGTATGTGTTCGGAGTGAGGACCCGGAATGTAAAGGCGGTGAGGATAGCGGGGGCTTGGACCGTGATCGGGATAATTTTCAACCGGTTCAACGTTTCGATGATTGCGATGAACTGGCAAATCAGCCCTCATTACAGGCCGAGCTGGATGGAAGTGACGGTTTCGTTGGCCTTGGTGACTATGGGAGTCTGGGTGTTCAGATGGTTAGTCAATCGATTGCCGGTGATGTCGACAGATAAACCTGCCGTTGGAGCCAATACCTTGAAAGATCTGTGGGCGGCGGAAGCGGAGAATGCCTGAACCCGGAAAGCTTGCCCTCGAAATTAGGTAAACGAACGCGTGAGAACCTCGAGAAATCCCCGCCGCCGCCGCATCTGGCGGGGGGGATTTTTTTTACGCAAAGATTTGACGGCGGGGAGAAGAAAAACCATGCACTATTGTTATTTCACTAATTGAGCCCTGCATTTATCACAAAACCAGCTGCTTTTGAAATCGATTTCTTCCACGTAGGTCGATGATTTCATGACACATTCCTGATTGTGACAGTGAAGCAGACCGTAGCTGTGACCCAGTTCGTGGATGGACTCTTTGAGGAGGCGTTCCCGGAGAAGCGCGGGATTGGCGGGCAGACCGTAAAACTTGTTATCCAGGCGGTAAGAACTGACAAGGGCGCATCGGCCGTTTAAGCGCGCTTCACCGAAAACGAAGGTCAGGATGGGAATGTACAAATCCAATCCGGTAACAGCGAGTACCTTGGAATCCCCCGTTTGAAGATCCTGTTCCAACCGTTCGATAATCGCAGAAGAGTAGTACTGGTTCCTGGCAAGATCAAAGAAGGCGCGAGAATCGAACGCACACCGTGTAACTTTCACCTCTGTATGAAATCGGGCTTCGAGTTGATCGCACAGGCGCCCTATTTCGCGCTTACCAGCGAACTCAATGGTAACCAGCAGCATCATTATAAATAATCTGAATTTTCGAATATCAACTGTCGACAGAACTCATAGAAATGGAAAATGACCAATTCCGAACCTCAAGGTTCTAATAGCTCAGGCTGTATTTTTTGACTTTGTTGTATACCGTTGCTCTGTCAACTTCGAGCAACTGGGCGGCCAGCGACACATTCCCCCCGGTCTTGTTCAATGCGAGTTGGATGTGGCGTTTCTCGATCTCCGCAAGGGGCAGCACCTCATCGGCGACTGATTCCGAAGACGCCCGCCAGCCGGTAGGGCAGGGAAGGTCCGCCATGGTGATCAATGGAGGCTTTCCCACAACAACGGCTCTTTCAATCGCGTTCTGGAGCTCCCTCACATTTCCGGGCCATGGTTGTTGTTTCAGCCATTCCATTGTCTGCGGGTCAACGCCCGTAAAAGGCTTGTTCATGGCTATGGCGAACTTGCGTACAAAATGGTCCACCAGCGGCGGGATGTCGGAAGCCCTTTCTTTGAGAGCGGGCAACTGAATGTTGAACACGTTCAATCGGTAGTACAGGTCTTCTCTGAATGTCCCGTCCTTTACCGCATCTTCCAGGTTCTTATTCGTTGCAGAGATTATCCGGAAGTCCACTTCGACGACCTGGTTGCCGCCAAGCCGCGTGAATCGCTTTGTTTCGATGACACGCAACAAATCCATCTGAGTCTTTGGGCCGATGTTGCCTATTTCGTCGAAGAAAATGGCGCCTTTGTGAGCCATTTCGAGCTTACCCTTGCGCCGATACTGAGCGCCGGTGAAAGCCCCTTTCTCGTGGCCGAAAAGCTCGCTCTCCACCAGCGTGTCGGTCAAAGCGCCGCAGTTGATGGCGATCAGCGGGAAATGCCTGCGGTTGCTGTTGAAGTGGATGGCCCTGGCGACAAGCTCCTTGCCCGTACCGGAAGGGCCCTGTATCATAACCGTAACGTCCGACTGGGCGACGGTCTGAATCAGCTCGAGGATCTCCTTTATCTGACGGCTTTCGCCGACGATCTGCTCAACGGAGATCAGTGACCGGATTCCTTCTTTGAGGCTGAGGTTTTCGCGGACCAGCCGGCGCTGTACGACCGCGTTGCGAATGAGTCTGCTCAGGTCGTCCGGATCGACGGGTTTGGTTATGTAGTCGTAGGCGCCCTGCTTCAAGGCCTGTATTGCGGTGTCCACCGTGGCGTAGGCGGTCATTATTATGACCGCCATTTGGCTGTCGATTTCCTTCAAGCGCTGTTGAAGCTCGATTCCGTCCATTCCGGGCATCTTTATGTCGAGCAGCACGACGTCGAAGCTTGAATCTTTCATTTTGTCCAGAGCTTCCATCGCTTCAGCCGCGGTCTCCACGCGGTAGCCCTCCGGGAGGAACCAGTGCATGAGAGATTCACGGACCGAGCGCTCATCGTCCACAATGAGCATTGACACCTGTTCTGTCATTTTTTTCAATCTCCGGCATATTTCAAAGCGTTTTGCAAACTGACCCCCGCAAGACTTGCGATCACAAAACCCAAACTTCAGGTCCCGCTAAAATCGGTTCCTCTTCTTTCTCTGTTTTCATCTCTCTCGGCAATGTGAGGATAAATGTCGTTCCACGTCCCGGTTCCGATTCGACCTCGATTTTCCCCTGGTGTCTCATCATGATGCCGTAAACGATCGACAGCCCCAGACCTACGCTGTGTCCGTCCCCCTTTGTCGTGAAGAACGGCTCGAATATGCTCGACCTGATTTCCTGGGGAATACCCTTGCCGGTATCTGAGACGCTGATGCGAATGGCGTCCGGGTCGAACACATCCTCGGTAGTGATACTAAGAACTCCGCCACGGGACATGGCGTCAACGGCGTTCATGAACAGCGCGATGAACACCTGCACTATCTGGTTTGCATTGCTTATGAAGTATGGATCGTTCGCCTTCAGATTAGTTACCGTGCTGATCCCGTTGATTTCGAAATGATGGTTGGTTATTGAAATACTCTTCTGGATAAGATTGTGGATGTCAACCCTTTCCATGACAGATTCGGAACTCTTGGAAAAATGGAGCAGATTTCTTACGATATTTCCACAGCGCTTGATCTCGCTAATAGCTTCTTCAAGGTACCCCAGTGCTGCTTTCCTTTCTTCATCCGTCATGGGCCCCGCGCTGATTTGGCGCGAGATCAGCTTGGCGTAAGTGAGAATCCCGCCAAGAGGGTTATTGATTTCATGAGCCACGGTAGCGGCGAGCTTACCCATGGAAGCCATTTTGGCGACGTTGACCATGCTGCGGGACATGTCCTTGTTTTCAGCTTCCGCCTTTTTCAGGCTCGCTACCATGCTGTTAAATGAATTCGCCAGCTCGGCTATTTCGTCGTTTCCTTCGACCTGGATGCTGAAATCCAGATTGCCCTTCTTGACCTCGCGCGGACCCTCAGCAAGTTTGACCACCCGCCTGTGAACCATATGCATTATGAAAAGCCCTGCAAAGAATTCGATCACCAGAATGGCGCAGATGGAGTAGAGAATCATTAGGTTGCGGCTGTTAAGGATATTCCGGTCCACTTGCGTGAGGTTGAACTGGGAGTCCAGCACGCCCAGTACTTGTTGTTTGGAAGGCGGCGGATGGCAGCTTGGTGCGGCGCACGCGGGTTCATTGCGAATTGTCTTTAAAACTCCGAGGACCCGGTAGCCATTCGGGGAATCGTAAATTCGAGACCGAACGGCTTCAGGAATATGGTCAAGAGGCGTTTCGCCGCGGTGGCACACGATACACTGTTCGGCCTTGATGTCCATGTCGGACTTTTGCCCGATTTCCTGGGTGCTGGTGCTGAAAACTACACTTCCTTTTTTGCCGTAGATTCTAATGCCCTCAATCCCTGGTGCGCTGCTCAGGGTACTGATCGTCTGTGCGACGTCTTCGAGCCGGTTGAGTAACATACTCTGGCGCATGGATCGCAGGAGCAGTTCGTTGGTGCGTTTGGCCGAGAGGATTATTTCCTCCATAACATGCTGCGTATTGGCCCGGATGATGAAAGTAGTCAGGGAAATAAACACAATCGCGCTGACAAGCAGCAGCAGGCAGAAGAGCCTGAAGGCGAGTGAATTGGCAATACGCACGGACATTTCCTCGTGCCTGGCTGAGTGGTTTTTCACAGTTGCGGGCTGTCCTTAATGTAATCCCGGTTGATTCTGAAAATCGATCGCTATTGGGAAATGCCGCGTTAATTGGAACTGTTCAAGGAACCAGAAGCCCGTTACCGGCGTGCTGCAGTGAGGTTTGGCAACCCCTTATCTGACCAATCCGGATGAACGAAATGCATTGTAAACCAACACGGCCTCTAATGGAATAGCGCTGATCGCAATTGTTCATATTTCTTCCCGTAGGCTTGCTCCCGCTTTTTACTGCCGGGGAAAGGGGGGATTTTTAGTATCCGGTACGATTCGGTATTGCTTCCATGGATTTACCTCGGTATCAGCCGCCGCTTAAGAACAGCCAATTCTTTATCTGATATAAAAATATTCTTGACTGCCGCTGCGCCATGGTTTATCTATCCGCTTTGTTGCAGCAGGACGCCGGATTGAGACCCATTCTGTGTTTAGCGCTGCAAACTCAAAAATCTTTTGAGGGCTTTACCCAGGCCCCAATCAGGTTTTTTTACAGCCCGCCAAAAGCGGGTTTTTTTTGTGGAGCATTCGTGAAAAAGGCCCTTACGATAATTCAGCTTGCAATTGTGTCGGGTATTATTATCTATGGCACACTCAGCCTTTACAGGGGAGACTTTGAAGGGGCCTATATAACTTTCCCTTTTCTGCTCTTTTATTACGTCTGGTTTGTAGCCAGGAGACGCCGCAGGAGTTTGAAAGAAACCGACAACGATATGGACTCCTGAATTCAGGAACTGCCGCCTCAGCCCTGCCGACACCTCCAGGAATCAATGTCATGCAAGCCTGATATACCTGGTGAAACACCAATTCAGCAAACGGTCTGCCACCTGCTCCCTGGATGTCTTGCTTAGAACAACCCTGAGAAAGCCTAATCACCTGAAGAAGATACTACTCACTGATAGAGAATATTTTTTAGTCTTGAAGAGCAGCTCATATATAATGATCGGCACATTACCCCGTGGAGTTTTTCCATGCTCACCAGGTAAAATGTTATAATGGCAGGAAAAAGCGGCATCTGGAAAAATCCGAAAAGGTGACTCCATGCGAATCAGCGGGCCCGTGAAGTTTATTCTTATCTTTGTCGCTTTGGCCATGGTCGTTTCGACCTGCATTCGCAGGTCTCGTTTTCGGATAAGGGTCGAAAGTCCCGGGGGGCATCCCGCTTTTGCGGCGCCGATCGTTCAAGCCGTGGAGAAGACTGTGGCAGACTCGGAAGAAGGCCGTCAGAGTGAAGGGGGGGCAAAAGCTATATGCCCTTCCCCGTGAGTTGCCGAGGGCAAAAAGAATTGGAGGCGGGCCGGGGCGCCGAGCGCGCGGCCGCACGCGTCAGCCTTTATAAGAATCCTTGGGAGGTGCGGGGGATCTTTCAACTGAAAAATCATTGATCCGTTCTTTCGAGCTTTGAGTGTGATTTTTTGGTTTTCGCGCACTTGTTTTTCATATAGAGTTCGGGCGCTGCGGTGGGACCGCCTGCCAAGCCTGCCCCGGACCTGATCCGGGGGACTCGATCCGTAGATCTCGACAGCCCGCCCGCAAACCCGCGAGGCTGGGCGTGGAGTTATTCATGAAAATTTACGTTGGGGCCGATCACGCCGGTTGGGAATTGAAGGACCTTGTCGCTTCTACTCTCAGGGAGGTTGGCATCGAGGTCGTTGACGTCGGCACAAATGGTCCCGATTCGGTCGATTATCCTACCTATGCTTTTCTGGTCGCGCGTGCGGTGGGCGGCGGGCAGGCCCAGCGAGGCATCCTGGTGTGCGGCAGCGGGATCGGTATGTGCATGGCCGCCAACAGGGTCCCGGGGGTGCGGGCGGTGAATGGATATGAGCCGTTCGGAGCGCGCATGAGCAGGCGTCACAATGACAGCAACATTTTGTGTCTCGGGTCGCGTTTTACAGGGCGTGACCTGGCACTGGAAATCGTACGCGAATGGATGATGGAGCCCTTCGAGGGCGGCCGTCATAAGAAGCGCATCGACCTGATCGATAACCTGGCGAAATGAGCTATAAGGTCTAGTCGAGAGTCGCGTGGCGAGAGTCGGGCTTTGACCCGTTATGCCTGACCCGAGAGGAGTAAAAATGACATTCCAGGAACTCATACTTGCGCTAAATAAGTTCTGGTCCGACAGGGGATGCGTGATCCAGCAGCCCTACGACCTCGAGGTTGGCGCAGGCACGTTCAATCCCGCCACCTTTTTGAGGGTGCTGGGGCCTGAGCCGTATAGTGTGGCTTACGTCGAGCCTTCCCGGAGGCCTACGGACGGCCGTTACGGGGAGAACCCAAACCGGCTCCAACATTATTATCAGTACCAGGTTATTTTAAAGCCTTCTCCGGCCGATTCGCAGGGACTCTATCTGGAGAGCCTCAAAAGCTTTGGGGTCGACCCTCTGGACCACGATATCCGCTTTGTCGAAGATGATTGGGAATCGCCCACCCTGGGGGCCTCGGGTCTGGGCTGGGAAGTCTGGCTCGATGGGATGGAGATAACGCAGTTCACCTATTTTCAGCAGGTCGGAGGGATTGCTCTCGGTCCGGTCAGCCTGGAGCTGACTTACGGCCTGGAGAGAATCGCGATGTACCTGCAGGGTGTTAACTCCGTCTACGACCTCATCTGGAGCGGCAGCGTCACTTATGGCGATGTGCACCACCAGGGAGAGGTGGAATGGTCACACTATAATTTCGAAGAAGCCGACGTGGACATGCTGCTGAAACTCTTCGGCATGTATGAGGCCGAATCGTTGCGCATGAACGAGCGTGGACTGGTCCTGCCGAGCTATGATTATACGCTCAAATGCTCCCACGTGTTCAATTTGCTGGATGCGCGCGGGGCGATCAGCGTAACCGAGAGAACCAACTATATCGCCAGGGTCAGGAACATGGCGCGCCTTGTTGCGCAAGCCTATTGCGCCCAGCGCGAGGAAATGGGATTCCCGCTTTTGAACAAAAAAGGCGCTGTCATCAGTTAACCACACGTAGGGTGAGATATCCCACCCCGGCGAGGTGATTGAGTTTCAGGAGGCTTTGGCAATGGGGCAGACTCTTTATTTAGAAATTGGAACCGAAGAGATACCGGCAAGCTACATCGTGCCCGCCCTGGAAGCGATGTCTGTGCGGATGAGCCGGTTTCTGGATGAAAACCGCATAGCGCGAGGCGATCCCATTGTTGCCGGCACGCCTCGCCGCCTGGTTTTGAATATACCGAATGTGGCGCTTTCGCAGCAACCTGTGACAACGGAGGTCATCGGGCCGCCCAGGAGCGTCGCATACGATGCTGACGGAAAGCCTTCCAAGGCTGCCGAAGGGTTTGCGAAAGGGCAGGGCGTAAGGGTCGAAGACATTACGATAAAGCAGACGCCCAAAGGTGAATATCTGTGCGTTCTTCGGGATGAGGCCGGTCTTGCGGCCGGTGAACTCATCGAGAAGATGCTTCCGGAATTCATTGCGAAGATTCCCTTTCCCAAGTCCATGCGCTGGTCGGCCTATAGTGTGACTTTCGCCAGGCCGGTTCAATGGATCGTGGCCCTGCTCGGGCAAAAGGTCCTGGAGTTCGAATACGCCCACGTGCGTTCCGGAAAGATGTCCATGGGGCATCGGTTCATGAACCCCGTATGGATCGAGGTAAAAGACCTGGATAGCCATCGTGAAAATCTCAGGAAGAACCACGTTATCCTGGACATAGCCGAAAGGAGGGAACTCATTCGGCAGGGAGCGCAAGCGGCTGCCGAAGGGGTAGGGGGCCGGATCATCCCGGACGATGAGCTTTTGGATGAAGTAACCGAACTGGTCGAGTACCCTCAGCCGCTCGTCGGGCAGTTCGAAGACAAGTATCTCGAACTTCCCCCCGAACTGCTGATCACAGTTATAAAGAAGCACCAGCGCTACTTTGCCATAACGAAGGGCAACGGGGCGCTGCTCCCGTATTTCGTCACTATTTCCAACGTAATCCCTAGAGATTTCGCTGTGGTGGCGGCGGGCAACGCGAGGGTCGTGAGGGCGCGGCTCGAGGATGCCAGATTCTATTACAGGGAAGATCAGAAGGTGCGCCTGGACGACCGGGTCGAGCAGCTCAAAGGGGTGGTTTTCCACTCTAAGATCGGAACGAGCTACGAAAAAATGGAGCGCTTCAGCGAGTTGGCCGTAACGCTTGCCGAGCGGGTTGCACCCGAGCGGGTGACTGAGGTTCGCCGTGCAGCTTTGCTGTGCAAGGCCGATCTCGTGTCGGGCGTTGTGAGCGAATTCCCCGAACTCCAGGGAATGATGGGCAGGACCTACGCGCGGCTCCAGGGCGAGCCCGAAGCCGTCGCACAAGCCATTTACGAACACTACCTGCCGAATCGTTCAGGCGGGCCGATCCCTGAGCGAATCGAAGGCTCGCTTATAAGTATCTCCGACAAAATCGACACCATCGCGGCCTGCTTCGGAGCCGGCATGCTCCCCACCGGCACGGCCGACCCGTTTGCCCTGAGGCGTCAGACGCTGGGGATCATTCGCATCGTGCTGGAAACGCCTCTGCGGATTTCGCTCGGCGAGATCATAGACAGGGCGCTTGTGCTGCTCTCGAAAAAACTCTCACAGCCCGCGGAAAATGTAAAACAGGATATTCTGGGCTTTTTTGAAGGACGGCTTCACAATTACCTGGCAAGCGGGGAAGGCTTCAGCCCCGATGTGATTGATGCCGCGCTCTCAGCCGGCATCGACGATCTGCTCGATGCTGTGGCCAGGACCAAGGCGCTTGCCGACTTTACCGCGAGGCCAGACTTCGGCGCCATCGCGACCGCCTTTAAGCGTGTGGCCAATATAATCAAGGAACCCGAGACGGCGCCCGTCGATGAATCTCTTTTCAAAAGCACCGCAGAACAACTCCTCCTCAAGGGACTGGTCGAGACCGAATCGGCCGCCGGGGCCTGTCTGTCCCAATCGGATTTCGCCGGAGCTCTCGAGTCCACTGCTCAACTTAAACCGCTGATCGATTCGTTCTTCGATTCCGTACTCGTTATGGACAAGGATGACTCCGTGCGGCGTAACAGGCTTGCGCTGCTAACCCGAATCCGGGTACTTTTTTCCAGGGTGGCCGATTTCAGCAAAATTCAGACTGCCTGACTGGATTTAAGGTCGGGGATAATTACCTTTACGAAGATCGGATCGCGGCAAAGGTCTGCGTCCGATGATCTTATTCCCGATTTTCTTAGGAGGGGTTTTCGATGCTTGATAAACGAACGCTGCACATGAAGGTTCAGGAACATTGCGACTGCTTTGCCACTACCGACCTGCTCGGTGAAATGGCGGGTCTGAGCAAAGAGCACGATTCCGAAGATGGCGCCCTTAAATGGATTGCCCTGGCTGTTTTGCATGGAATCGACAGAAACGCTAAAAAAATCTCCCTTCGCCGCACCGCCGATGGTGGGATTTCGGTAACCGCAAAGTACCGTGAATCTGAACTGCCCAGGCCCCCGGCGCCGATCGGGCAGAAAGTTTTCGATGTGATAAAGGGGATTACGCATATCGAAGGAGATAGTGGAAAGTCCCCTGTTGTGATCGGCATCCGGGACAGCAGCATAGAGCTCGAAGTCAAGCTAGGACATGATGGCGGCGGGGAGGAAGTCGTTCTGAAGTTTCCGGAGTAGTCCAAAGTTAGGGGGCAACTGTTCGCGGGCCGCCACGATCTAGCGGTATATATCCTTTCCGGCCCGCCTTTTACAGCGAAGGCGGCCTGTTCCTGGTCTTAAATCGCATTCACGATGCTGTATCGTCTCTTTGTCGAATACGCTACTTTTCCCGGTCCCATGGCTTCTCATACCAAGACGCGTTCAAGTCGGGTGCTCTGGGAGTGCATAAAGCCCTCCCCTACGAATGAGCCGCGCGACAATGCCGTAAGGGCGGGGTTTATCCCCGCCCGGTCTTGAGCTACCCTCTTTACCCAGAAGTATTTTCGTATTCATCAGTTTTTATCCGTGGTTTAGATCTTTAAAAGCCAATACAGGAAACCACGGATTTCACGAATATCGCGGATTGGCCTCTTATCATCACCAGCGTACCAACCTTGCAGCGCAGATCTTTCTCCTTGAATATGAATCGCTTTATCCGTGTTCATCCACTGCACCGTCAATCCCGCTTGTAACCGGACCGATGAAAGTATAAGCTGGCGCGGGAACACAGAATGAGATACTTTATGTTTCCGATTCTGATTTATGGCCAAGAAGAACGCTTTGATTCTCTATCGATGCAGGGACATCGCGGGGCGCCTGTGCCGGGTCGCGAAGACACGGATATGAGGTGACAAAACACCACATTCCCGGGTCTTCCTGTTTCAGCACCGGCGTGTGTTCGCAGTGCGTAGCCTCCTCAATGCTTCCTGCTCCTGCTGAAAAAACAGAGGTGAGCATCATGGGCAAAAGCATGGATACCAAGAAGGATAACAAGAAAAAACCCGCGAAGACCGTGAAGGAAAAGAGAGCCGAAAAGAAGTCCAAAAAAGACGCCAAGGGCTAATGAGGAGGGGAATTTGCCTTCAATTCCTCCCTTGTAAAGAGGGGAATCGACGGAAGGATCTTCGAGGAACCTCTCTCTCGGGCCGGCGATGGATAATTATGCTCCGCGAAGCGGGTGCTTGAAGGCCCCCTTTTTTCAAAGGGGGCCTGTGGGGATTTGGGATCTCCGATAGCAATCCGGTATTGATACCAGGTCACTCCCTGGCTGCACCCTTCGCCCTCTTCAGGCGGGGGATTCAAAATAGCCTGAGTATTTCGCCTTTCCTCTACTGCGAAGTGACCATCAGAGTATAAGTTATCTCTTCTGATTTCTTTTCGCTGCTGACGGTTAGCTGGAATACCTGTTTATCCTTCTGGAAATGAAGGATCTTTGCATCTTCCTGATCTGACTGAAAAGCGAGCTTCCAACCTTTTCCCGCCATTAAGTTTTTGTAGAAATCGGCAATGGCATCGGCCTTCGCCTTGACAGTGGCTATGATCATGGCATGGTTATCCATGTTGATCGCCTGTTGAACTTTGGAGCCTTGATAAAGGGGTATGTCCTTCAATTTGTCCGGAATGTCAACGGCCCCCAGGGTCAGGCCGGCCCCGAAAAGAATGCAAACCAGACATACAGCCGCAGATACTGAGCTTCGCCATCTTTTTCTCATGATCATCTCCCTCCTTTTTGATTCCGCCAACCGGCTGTGGAAACCGTTCTCAGGTCAATCCCCGCGAGTTGCTCCGAGCGGGTTTTCGAGTATCCTGCGGTTCTCGCTGAGTTTCAAGTAAAATAGAATCAATGACCCAAACCTGTTGTATAATAAATCGATTACTCTATTGATGGTTCAAGACAAATGATGTTGGCTTGTTGAGGCTTTTTCCTGTTGCGGGAGGTTTTAACATTGCTTATGAGGATGTATATGAAAGAGATCTGCTTTGATTAAGATTTTTTTCCTTTAGACTGGCAGGAGGGTGTCCGGAAATGATCATCTCACGGGGCGGCGAAAACAGGGCAGGCTATAGGGTGGCAACGATGATATCCGTTATGGCGCTAATCGTCCTTTGGGCGGCCTGCGCCGGTGCCGGAGTCAATGAAGACTTAGGTGCGGCGGTAATGCGCGGCGATGTGGCTGCGGTCCAGGGCCTGATCGCCAAGGGGGCCAAAGTCAACGCCAGAGACAAGTCCGGTTGGACCGCGTTGATGCTTGCCTCCCAGAGCGGTCAACTGCAGGTCGTGAAGGTGCTGCTGGATAAAGGGGCCGACGTCGGTGCCGCCAACGACAGCGGCATAACCCCATTGATGATTGCCTCCCAGAATGGGTACAGCGAGATCGTGACGGCGCTGCTCGATAAGGGGGCTGATATCAATGCAGTAAACAAAGAAGACTGGACTGCGTTGTCGACCGCCTCATGGAACGGCCACAGGGAAATCGTCGAGGTGCTGCTCGCAAGGGGTGCGGATGTCAATGCCAGGAACAGCAACGACGGCGCTACCGCTTTAGCTCTGGCAGCCGTAAAGGGGAATAGCGAGGTCGTGCAGGCGCTGCTTGCCCATGGGGCCGATGCCAATGTCAAAGACAAGGAGGGCGCGACCGCGCTGGCTCTTGCCTCACGGTTTGGCCACCGGGACGTCGTGGATGTCCTGCTCGCCGGAAAGGATGTTGACGTCAATGCCAGGGACGACAACGGTGACAGCGCTTTGTTGATTGCCTCCCGGTATGGCCGCCTTGAGACCGTGCAGGCGCTTCTCGACAGGGGGGCGGACATCAACTCGAAGTTTAAGAACGGCGCGACCCCGCTCATCTTCGCCTGTCTGAAGAGCTTTGCCAAAGTTGTGGAAGCTCTGCTCGCCGCCGGCGCCGATGTCAATGCCGAGGCCGAAGACGGCCAGACCGCGCTGATGGTGGCCTCACAGAACAGTAACGTGGAGATCGTACAGGCGCTCCTCGATAAAGGGGCCAAGGTCTCTGCGGCTAATAATGGCGGCAATACCCCTCTAATGATTGCCTGCCAGGATGGTCACCGTGAGATCGCCGAGGTGCTGCTCGCAAGGGGGGCCGAGATCGACGCCAAAGACAAGGAGGGCGTGACCGCGCTCATGCTCGCTTGTCAGAATGGCCACAGGGACGTCGTGCAGTTGTTGCTCGACAGGGGAGCCGATGTCAAGGCAAAGAGGGACGGCGACCGGACCGCGTTGATGGCGGCTTCCTGGAATGACGAGCGCGATATTGTTCAGGCCCTCATCGACAAGGGGGCCGAGATAAATGCCAGGGCAAATGACGGCGAAACCGCGCTGATGATTGCCTCGGGGAGCGGAAACCACGAGGTTGTGCTGGCGCTGCTTGACGGGGGGGCTGAGATCAACGTAAGAATGGATGAAGGTTTCACCCCGCTGATGGTTGCCTCGCAGGGTGGCTACCGCGAAGTCGTGCAGACGCTGCTCGAAAAAGGGGCCGAAGTCAGTGCCAAAAAGGATGACGGTGTAACCTCGTTGATGCTGGCTGCGCAGGATGGCCGAAAGGAGGTCCTGGAGCTTCTGCTGGCCAAGGGGGCCGAAGTCAATGTCAGGGATAATAAAGGCGTTACCGCCCTGATGCTTGCCTCGCGCAATGGCCGCCTGGAAGTCGTCAAGGTGCTGCTCGCGAAAGGGGCGGATGTCAATGCCAAAGACAGTGAAGGCGCAACGGCGCTGCAGCATGCCTCGCGGTATGGGCACAAGGATGTAGTGCGGTTGCTGCTCTCCAAAAAGGTCGATGTCAATGCCCGTGACAAGAACGGCCGGACCGCCCTGATGCTTGCCTCTACGGATGGCTACCGCGAAGTCGTGCAGTTGCTGCTCGCGAAGAAGGCCCTCGTCAATATCAAGGACAATGATGGCACAACCGCGTTGATGCTTGCCTCCCGGGGAGGCCACGGCGACGTGAAAAAACTGCTGGCCAAAGCGGGAGCAAAGTGAAAGTAAGCCTGCGGAGCACCTCGCGGAGCGTGGAGATTTCAGCATTCAAGCTCTGCGAGGTGTGGCTTTTTTTTTATACCCGTCGACTAAAATCTTGCCTTAAACGTCTGAAGAAATATAACTAATCGTTCTGGAATATTATTCATTTAATAACCTAAGCTCACGGGGGGAGGGCTCACGTGATAAAGCGCGGCGTCATTATCTTCATTGGAAGTGTTATCCTGGCCGGTGGCCTCTCGGGTCTGGCGCTTTTGCAGACCGGGGTGATTTATCCGCCGGCATCTATCGGCCCTGTGAACCTGCCCGAAGTTACCTCGTCCGAGCCGCTGCCGGAAAGCGGCCAACAGGCGCCTGGAGCGGCCAGCGCCCCTGCGCTGCAGCCCGCGCCGCCGTCTCGGTCCGGGCAGGCGCCTTCTGCAGACCTTGGGACCCCAAAACCTGGTGCGGTTCCTCCGGCTGGAAAAGGCGAGCGCCAGTATTCGGGACAGGCTCAGGGTGAGCAACCCCGGACCACCCCGAGGAGCGCCGAGATTGACAGGGAGCGCAGGCAGGCGGCGCGCAAATCAGAATCTAAACGCTACAACGAATACGAATCGAGACGGTATGCCCACAATGCGGCACCAACTCAAACCACGAAACCCGTTGTGATCAGGTTCAAGTTTGATCCGGCGCGGAATCGCCGCCTCGATGTGGCGCAGGTGCATCTGGGTGATAAAATAAGGGTGAAAGTGCGGCAGGTGGGATATGTGGGCCGGCGGGTTTATTTCACTTGTTCGAGGAGTCTCAATTCATCGCAAGGCGCCGTTTTAAAGCTGGAAACGATGTATCCGTTCGAGCGCCGGGTCGCTTCCCGGCGTTACTCGGGTTACTATGTCATCGAGGTGAAAATCTTCCCGGGCAACCGATGGAACACCAAGCCGAGGAGTTTTGTATGACTCGATTATATATGACACTGCTATGTGCGGTTCTCTCTCTTGCCGGCTTTAGCCTGATCCTGTACGGAGTCCTTACCGGCCGGGATCGCAGGTCGACCGGCGAAAAGGACGATGTGATCGGTTTTGCCGATTCTCCTGATGAACCGCGTGGATTTCAGCTCCTCGATCTCGATACGGGCCACGAAGGTCTCAAACACAAGGGAAAGGAAGCTTTCGATCCCGGAAAGCACAAGCCCGAGACGATCTAGCAGGGTGCTGAAAATCTGTAAGAGCGGGCAACCACGGATTTCACGAATATCACGGATTGTGCTTTTGGTCATCAGCGCACCACACGCTTCCAGCGCAGATCCATCTGCGTGAATATGAATCACTTTATCCGTGGTCATCCGTGATATCTGTGGTTTAAATCTTTGGTCGTTTAAATTGCTTCTTCGTCAGCGAACGGTTTCCGCGTCCCTGGCCTTCATGTCCAGGGCTTCCCAGCGCTGGTATGTCTCATCGAGTTCCTGTTCGATCTCCTTGAGCCTGGCTTTGGCGGCGGCTATCTCAGGACCGCTCTTCTGGTACCATGTTGGATCGGACATGGATCGATACAGCTCGTTCTGCTCTGCTTCGAGAAGTTCGATTACTCCCGGCAGATCCTGGAGTTCGCGCTTTTCTTTGAAGCTGATCGTCTGCCTGCATTCGCGTTTCGGCCGCTGCTTTTCCGCTATGACAGGGGGCTTTCCGGGATTGACCGCGCTCTCCGGTCTGCGTTGGCGCACCCAATCGTCATAGCCGCCCACGTACTCGCCGACCCTGCCTTCGCCCTCGAGTACCAGCGTACTCGTCACCACATTGTTCAAAAAAGTCCGGTCGTGGCTTACCAGCAGCAGCGTGCCGGGGTAATCCAGAAGCAGGTCTTCGAGCAGTTCCAGCGTTTCCATATCCAGGTCGTTTGTCGGCTCATCGAGTACGAGCAGGTTCGACGGTTTGGTAAACAGGCGCGCCAGCAGAAGCCGGTTGCGCTCTCCCCCGGAAAGCGTGCTGACGGGGGACCTTGCGCGTTCCGGCGAAAACAGGAAATCCTGCAGGTAGCCCATTATGTGACGGGGCCTGCCGTTAAACAGGATTGTGTCGTTGCCGTCGCCTACGTTTTCGGCCACTGATTTATTTTCATCGAGTTGGGCCCGAAGCTGGTCGAAGTAAACCGTCTCGAGATTTACACCGTGCCGCAGCTCTCCTCTTTCCGGGGGCAAGTCCCCTAAGAGTACTCGCAGCAAAGTGGTCTTGCCGGAGCCGTTCGGACCTATTATCCCGGTCTTGTCGCCGCGCATGATGACGGTCGAGAAGTCGTCGATTATAGGCTTTTGCCCGCTGTAGCCATAGCTTACTCCCTGCGCCTCGATAACCACTTTTCCGGACCTGGCCGCATCCTGGGTCCTCATGCGCACGGAGCCGATGAGTTCCCGGCGCGCGCGCCTTGCTTCCCGCAATTTCTCGAGTTCTCGAACCCTGCCCTCATTTCGTGTTCTTCTCGCCTTGACGCCCTGCCTGATCCACACCTCTTCCCGGGCCAGTTTATCGTCGAACTTCTGCCGGTGTCCGGCTTCAACTGCAAGGGCAGCCTCTTTTCGCTTCTGGAAGGTTTCGTAGTCACATGACCAGTCTATCAACCGCCCTCGGTCGAGTTCAACGGTGCGCGTTGCAAGCTTTTGGAGAAATCTCCTGTCATGTGTAACAAAGAGCAGGGCCCCCTCAAAGCGCAGCAGAAATTCTTCCATCCAGCCTATGGCATCGATGTCGAGGTGATTGGTGGGCTCATCGAGCAGCAGCACGTCCGGCTCGCTCACCAGTCCCCGTGCGAGCATCACCCTGCGCTTGAGCCCCGCCGAAAGGGTTTCGAACCGTTCGCCGGGGTCCAGTTCCATACGCGAGATCGTTTTCTCTACTCGATTGAGCCTGCTCCCGCTATCGGAGGGCCCGGTTTGCGGCCCGTCCAATCCTGCGGCCACAATTGCCGATACGGTCCCGGTCACTTCCTGCGGTACCTCCTGGGGTAGAAGAGAGACCCGCACCCCCTGCAGATAAACGATCTCGCCCTCATCCGGGGCGATCTCACCGCTTAACAGGCTCAACAATGTGGATTTACCGGCCCCGTTTCTCCCGAGGAGACAGACACGCTCCCGGCGCTCGATATGAAAATTAACATGATCGAGCAATAAAGGTTCTCCGAAGCCAATGCACACGTCACGCATGCCGATCAGCGCCATTCTTCTCCAATTCCTTTTTTTGTAAATGAATGACCCAGGTGGCCATTGCACTAATGATAACCGGACATCGGCTGGTTTCAGTCCGGATTCTTCGATTAGATTCACCACAGAGTCACAGAGAGCACAGAGGAAAGCAAAAAGTGGGAAAAGAGCTTAAAAAAAACCAGCAGGTCCGGACGTGATCGCCACCGTAACGGGACTACTCCCTTTTGGTTCTATCGCCATACGACGAAAATCTTAGTTTTTCTCTGTGCTCTCTGTGCTCTCTAAAGATCGACCGCAGCCCCTCGAAGCAGGCCACCGGATTTTTGGAATTGTCGAACGCCTCTGTGGTGAATCTTTTGCTTTTCTTCGCGACTTCGCGGCTTCGCGTGCAAACTGTCCATCTTCCGGCATGGCTAGTCAGACTGGCTTTTAGCACCAGATCCGCTATAATTGTAAGCAAATTGATTTCAAATCGCCAATTTTCACAGCCTTGCGATCCGGGTGACGGTATAAGAGAGATGAAAGAACGAGATAACCCCATTATCTACTCGACCGCCCACGGGAGGATGTGTCCCGACTGCGGCAGGCCTGCCAAAGAATGCGTGTGCCGTCAAAAAAAAGCTCTCCTCGCGGGCGATGCGGTGGTGAGGGTTGGAAGAGAGACAAAAGGGCGCAAAGGGAAAGGCGTTACGATAATTACTGGTGTTCCCGGCGATGAGGCTGAGCTAAAGGAGCTTGAAAGACAGCTCAAGGCAAAGTGCGGGGCCGGGGGCACGGTAAAAGACGGTGTGATTGAGATCCAGGGCGACCACCGGCAGCTTTTGCTCGAAGAACTCAGCAACCGAGGTTTTAAGGTCAAACTTGCCGGCGGCTGACCCTCCAGCGCCGCGGGCTTCCATGGAATCCGTTAAGCAAGCCAACGCCGGCACGCCGGCGACAAGAGAGTATACGGAACATATATGAACGGCCAAAATCGCAGTGACATTCGACCCGGAAAGCACGTTTCAATCATCTTGAAAAAAGACCAACGATCAGGCAACCGGACGGTCGGGGTTGTCAAAGACATCCTTACATCCTCAGCTTTCCATTCTCGCGGAATAAAAGTGCGGCTGGAAGACGGTCAGATCGGACGGGTACAGGAGGTCCTTCCGGACGAGCAATAAAGAAAGCCGGCCGACCCTCACAGGGTCGCTTTCAGATGGTGCGCTTTCTGTCGTGGTATTATCGAGATGAGCTGGCTAGAGGCTGTGCCGTCCACTTAAGAACAAATGCAGATGAGACTAAACAGAGGAAATATTCTGAATATTGGCAGTATGATCCGGCAATCTTAATCTTTTCGGCCATCCGATTTGTCAAGATCGAAGAGAGGTATGGCAATTCCTGGATAAAATCAGGTGACGAGAATTTTCAGTTCAGCTGTCAAGCGCCCAGCAAGCCCGGATGGTTGTACCCTCACCCGGAGTCGATTCGATAGTAAATTTCCCACCGGTAAGTTCGGCCCGTTCCCTCATGCTGGTAAGGCCAAGACTTCCGGCGGTGCTGCTCTGGATGATCTGGTTCATATCCATTCCCGCGCCACTATCAGATACGACCAGCTCAATTCTAGACTCAATCTTTGAGAGCGAAACATCCACCCACTCACAATTGCTGTGCTTTGAAGCGTTGTTAATTGCCTCCTGGGCTATCCTGAAGATTGGGATAACGAGGAGGTTTGGGATCTCGTTTTCATCGATGTGAGTCTCGATTTCGATGTGCCTTTCAGGGTGGAGTTTGACCAGTTCTCCACGAAACCACCGCAAGGCTGCAATAACGCCGAAGTCCTCCAGCACTTTGGGCCTGAGACCCATGTAGACCGCTCTCGTCTCCTCAATGGAGTTCTGAAGAGTTGGCACGAATTGCTCGGTAATTCTCAGCGCCTCTTCGTTCTCCCCATTTTGTAATTTGATGAGGATATTTTCTATCCGGAACTTTAGAGCTGCAAGCGTCTGTCCGACACAGTCGTGGAGTTCGGCTGAAAGCCTTCCCCTTTCTTCTTCCTGAGCTGCTATCAGTGAGGCTGAAATCGTGTTCATCCCGCGGAGGATCGCTGATAGGCTCAACAAATATATCCGGGGCAAAGGCATCAAATCCGGCCACAGAATATTTCCGATCACTTATGCAGCGGCACGGCTTATTGTGAAAAAGGCGGGCAAGCTGGCCGGAACTGAGCTGCGACCACATGATCTCAGAAGACACGCCGCCACATATGCCTCCAGGTCCGGCGTTCCGATTGAGATTGTAAGCAAGGTGATTCTCCGCCACGCCAATCTCTCGACCACACAGCGTTACCTCGGCAAAATTAGCGACACTGCTGCGACAAGGTGGATTGAGAATTTGTACGGTTAATCCTGATTTCGAGACGGGGGGAACCAGAATCTCCCCGTCGGACCAGATTTTCCGAGGATCAACATGACTTGGCAGGGTGAAGATTTTGATCGCACCTTTTCTCAAGTAGAAGGAGAGAAGTTTGCTGTCTGTGACCGGTATGAGAAAGCAATCGCCATACCGATGCGGGCACTAAAATCGGTGGGTGCGTATATTGGCTCTGAAACTCACCAACACAAAGCACTCGAAGCGACTTTTCCTCTAACTCTTTTAACGAAATCAATGCCTTACTCTCTTTGAGTTACTGTAACATCTGGAATGTTACTCTTATTTATCTTCACTTTATCAGATAATGCAGGCGTTCACAGGAACCGGTTTCGATGTAGGATGGTGCTGTTGCACAGCCCTGACGGAGCGGATCAACAAATCCTTTGCTGCCAAGGCCATGCGTCTGGAAGTCGCCGAGAAGGAACCCGCGCTGCGGGTGAGCAGGAATTGACTTGGCAAGATTCCTGCGGGTTTATTTTTCGATAGTTTGCCGGACCAACGCTGATTGCGCTTTAATGAACGATTGAGGAGTCATAGTTTATGTCAGAGGAATCTATAAACCAAAAACACAGCCTGAGCACCAGTGAGGCCCGCAACCTGGCCACCACTACCAAAACTGTCCCTCAGATGGAGGCGATCACTCCACGCTGGCTGGTGCATATGCTGCCCTGGGTGCAGGTACAATCGGGAACCTACAGAGTCAACAAGGTGAAAGTTTCGTTCAGGGAAGAGATGAAGTTCGACGAATCGGTGCGGACGATTCTTTCAACCCGCTTCGATTCCAACGACTACAAAGTGGGGGAAATGATCATCAAGGAGGGAGAAGATCTAAACAAGCTCTTTCTCGTAGCCTGTGGCAATGCAGAGGTGACCAAAATCGGTACGCACGGGAAAAGATTGAGAGTCGCCTTGTTCGGTAGGGGTGATTACTTCAGAGGAGGTTCCCTGATCGATACTGATGCTTCGACCACCGTCACCGTGATTGCGCTCACTCCGTGCACTATTGTCTCCCTTGACCTAGAGCGTCTTGCCGGAGCCCTGGAAGAGGCCCCTCAACTGGGTGAACTCATTAAGTACATGCATGAAGAGCATATGGCGCGGGATCAACTTTCCCGGAGAAACATCGCCATCTCATCAAGTCACAAGGGTGAAGCGGCACTGCCGGAAACCTTCATCGATTATGAGAACGAGCCCAATGAGTACTCTCTCAGCATCGTGCAGACCATCGTGCGTGTCCACACGCGCGTGAGCGACCTGTATAATGATCCGATCGACCAGTTGCGCGAGCAGCTTCGCCTCACCATCGAAGGGATGAAGGAAAAACAGGAATGGGAGATGCTAAACAATCCGGAATTCGGCCTCCTCAACGCGGTTGAACCCTCCATGTGCATTTCGACCCGAAGAGGGATGCCGACGCCTGACGATCTGGACGAGTTGATCTCCAAGGTATGGAAAAAGCCGGCCTTCTTCCTGGCCAACCCACGTGGCATAGCTGCAGTGGGACGTGAGTGTACCCGGCGGGGTGTTCCTCCACCAACGATCAACATGTACGGCGTACCTTTCTTCACGTGGCGCGGTATTCCCTTCATTCCATCCGACAAGATCCCGATTGTGGACGGGAGGAGCAGCATCCTCCTACTTCGCGTCGGAGAAAAGGAGCAGGGAGTGGTGGGTCTCCACCAGGCCGGCATACCCGGGGAGCAGATGCCAAGTCTTTCCGTTCGGCTAATGGGTATCGACAGCAAAGCCATCGCATCCTACCTGCTTACTCTATACTTCTCCGTAGCAGTCTTGGCGGACGATGCTCTAGGTATCCTGGAGGATGTCGATATTGGGTATTGGCACGAATATCCTTAAGAATTTACGCAGTGCCACCCGGATTATGCCGGAAATGTTTTCCCTCGGCGCCGAGGATCCCGAAAACCAAACACTTCACTTGAGGTTCAATCATGGTTGCGAAAGCGTCCAGCTTCCCTTCTTCTCCACAGGGAAGTGAGATCTTGCCGTTTGTCGACTCCCGGGAAATCCAGGATCAGGAACTCATCGCCAGGATCGCCAATGAGCTTTTTCAGGAAGCTCCGAAGCTCATCCGAGAAGTTGAAAACCAAACTGGAGATCCCGCTGGCAACAAGAACCTGGCGGGCCGGCTCCCAGGCAGTGAGACGGATATGCGGGCCGAGGCGATTCCTTTGGAGGAACCGCCTGCTGTCCGATTGAAGCAAGGGAGAACCATTTCCTCCGCAACTTCCGGGGTCGCAGCCCCTCTCCGAGAGGAGACCGGGATGGCAGGGATGGCCTTGGAAGAGCCTGAAACCACCGATCCCTTATTGCATATCATGCCCGATTATTGCGGTCTGTTCCCAGAGATTCCGCCATCCAGCAGGGTGTCATTCCAGCACCTGGAAAACCTTAAGGAATACTATTTCTTGCCCAAGATCCCTGCCGCACAAGGTGGTGCATTGGTGCCCAGGGCTGTTGAAGAACAACAATCCCCTCCAATGTGTCCCGAGGGAACTGGTTATGTCCCCAAAGAACTCTTACGGGGGGAGTCTGGCTTGGTGGATCCCTTCAGTCGAGGTTTTTTGAACCTCTCTTTTCCTCATTATCCCATGGATTATCACAGTCACTATTTTCTGCCAGAATTGCGTGACCCCTCTCAGTTGCCCTCGCCTCCCCCTCCCCGGCACATAGGAATATTCGATGTGGAAGCAATTCGTCAGGACTTTCCGGTGTTCCAGCAAAAGGTCCATGGCAAACCGCTTGCATGGCTTGACAATGCGGCCACCACGCAGAAGCCCCAGGCTGTCATCGATGCTGTGACCAGATTTTACGAGGAATATAACTCCAATATTCACAGAGGGGCCCACGAGCTGGCGGCGCGTGCAACCGATGCATATGAGGACGCGAGGAAAAGGATCCAGGAGTTCATCGGGGCAGGCAGCGCCCAGGAGATCGTCTTTGTACGTGGGACGACGGAGGCCATCAACCTTGTGGCCAATACCTTCGGCAGGCGATTCATCGGATCGGGAGATGAGATCCTGGTGACCGAGATGGAACACCACGCGAACATCGTGCCCTGGCAGATGTTGTGCGAAGAAACGGGGGCCGTTTTGCGTGTAGCCCCTGTCAATGATCGCGGCGAAGTGATGTTGGATAGATACGGTGACCTGCTTAGCACGAAAACCAGGATTGTGGCCGTAACACAGGTGTCCAACGCCCTTGGGACGGTCAACCCCGTTGAGATCATGACGAGAATGGCTCATGCAGCGGGTGCGCGGGTCCTGGTGGACGGCGCCCAGTCCATTCCTCACCTCCCGGTCAATGTTCAGGCCATGGATTGTGACTTTTTTGTATTCTCCGGCCACAAGCTGTTCGGGCCGACGGGCATTGGTGTTCTGTACGGAAAGAGGGACCTGCTGGAATCCATGCCCCCGTGGCAGGGAGGTGGAAGCATGATCTCCGACGTGAAATTCGAGAAGACCGTCTACAACACCGTACCGCACAAGTTTGAAGCCGGAACCGGATCCATCGCCGCCGCAATAGGGCTCGGAGCAGCCATCGATTATCTGGGGCGAATCGGGTTGCCCACTGCCGTACAATATGAGGAAAGTGTCCTTAATTACGCGATCAAGGCCCTTTCTGAAATCCCGCGATTGCGCCTGATCGGGACTGCCCCTGAGAAGGTGAGCGTCCTCTCATTCACTTTGGAAGGTATCTCCAACGAGGAAGTGGGGAAGCTCCTGGACAAGGAAGGCATTGCCGTGAGAGCCGGCCATCACTGTGCTCAGCCCGTGCTGCGAAGATTCGGCCTTGAGAGCACTGTACGGCCGTCCATAGCTTTTTACAATACTTTTGATGAGATCGACAGACTGGTTGCCACGATTCGTGAGATAAAGACATAAGCCAACGCAAACCTGTCGTGATCCAGCCTCATCCGTGCATGACTCGGTCGTATATGAGCTCATAGGCTAAACTTTGCACCCGCAGTTCACTGTGGTAAAGCTGGCCGAAAATGACTATGGCAAAGGTCAGAGGCCCGTGAAAGTCGCCAGCATGCCGTCAGCGTTACGTGCAGGCGAATGTCGATGAAATAGAAGAACCAGGAGGCGGTGATACTGAGGAAGACCCCCACCAGGACGACTGTTTGTTCGTAACTGGTTTTCAATAAAGCCTAGGCTCGGAAAATCGGGTTTATGTCTGTTATTCGCCGATGACGATGAGAGGCTTCCCATAAAAAGGCGCAAGGCTGCGGGTGCGAAAATTTCTCAAACCATCTTTATACTGGCTTCTCGTCTTCTTTCCTTGGGCTATCGGGATAGAACACGCTCGACCTGAATCCCACGGATTCATTTTCATTGCCGCCTGTTTGGCGATCGTTCCATTAGCCGCCATTCTGGGGCGTGCAACTGAGCACTTAGCCTCACGAGTGGGCGAAGGGCTGGGGGGGTTCCTCAACGCAACCTTCGGCAACGCAGCCGAACTCATCATTGCCATTGTGGCGCTCCAAGCCGGTAAGGTCGAAGTTGTCAAGGCCTCCCTCATCGGTTCTGTCATCGGTAACATGTTGCTCGTACTGGGTGCTTCGTTCCTCGCGGGCGGTATTCGCCACAAGGTCCAGGAGTTCAATCCCAGTGGCGCGGCATCTCAGACGACTAACCTCAGCATTGCGGCTATTGCTCTCGTTGTACCTACGGTCTTTTACGCAGAGGGAGGCGGCCGCATCACGCAGGAGTTGGAGGATACCCTGAGCCTGGCCTTCTCTTTGGTGCTCCTTGTGCTCTATTTCCTTTCTCTGGTTTTTTCGCTGCGAACACATAGTCTGCTGTTTGAAACGGAACAATCAACTTCGGGTCCTATTGAACACATTCACGTCGACAAACCTTGGAGTATCGGAAAATCGGCCTTGCTCCTCGTGGGATCCAGTGCGCTGATAGCCTGGATGAGCGAACTGCTGGTGGGCTCTGTTGAACAGGCCTCGCACGCCATGGGGATGTCGCAGGTTTTTGTGGGGGTTATAGTGGTGGCCATTGTAGGAAATGCTGCCGAACACAGCACAGCAATTCTGATGGCAACAAAGAACCGCATAAGCTTGAGCATCGGAATCGCCCTGGGCAGCAGCATCCAAATAGCTATCTTTGTGGCTCCACTCCTCGTGCTCCTCAGTTACGCAATTGCCGCGCATCCCATGGACCTTGTCTTCACCCGAGGCGAAGTCATCGTCGTCATCTTTACCTCGTTAATCGTGAACCAGGTTACAACTGACGGGAAATCGACTTGGTTTGACGGAGTACAGCTGCTCGCCGTTTATGCGATTATTGCCATTTCATTCTACTTCGTCCCTTAAAAAGAGTTGCTGTATCTAGCCACTGTACGTAACAAATCCAGAAAATTCGGGTCTGATCGGTACTTCAAGGGTTTAGATATCTTGCCAAACCTTGAACTTCAGGGACCTTTAGATATGATCAGGGCATCTTGATTGCGAAAAGGATTCACGGGAGCGGTGTCTTCACGCCGCCGCGGATTAGGCGCCGGATCGGAAACCGGAAGGGTACCGATACCAGGTTGTGCGCAGAAATTAGAGAAGGAGTTAGAAACCCTGCTTGCAGCGAAAGAGGCGCTGACGCCACGCAAAAATACTAATAATGGCTACGATATTAAAAATCACAAGTTGCCTCGAAAATAAATTATTTGCCATCGGCTGACGCAAAGATCAACGGCAGCAGCCGATCCATTACTAAGAGCTTATACGTAAATAAATTGCATTTTCTTGCTTGCTTTGCTATGTTCCCTCCTGTTTGGCTGACATTACCATCCAGGAGGGGAAATGGCAAAGGTTCAGTCTTGGGAAGTATCTGATCTGTTCTGGGGGAAGGTGGAACCATTGATACCGCCTCC
>Ga0326727_10001777_pt1 | contig 77494 bp, 75 predicted proteins | sample MB2enrmetagenome_FD_207643 | JGI IMG/M metagenome (GOLD analysis project Ga0326727, IMG submission 207643) | Lab enriched peat soil microbial communities from McLean, Ithaca, NY, United States - MB29MY | ecosystem: Environmental > Terrestrial > Soil > Wetlands > Peat | place: USA: New York... | reverse complement strand
CGCCGCTGGCCGGAAGTAGTCGCCCTGGTCATGTGGAACATGAAAAGAAGACATTCTTTTCATAGCTGCAAAACAGCCGCAGCGGAGGCGGCAGTCAAGGGCGCGCCGTTCTTTGGCGCGTTCATCGAAGCGAAGCGAAGACCCTTTACGGACGACCGGAGCGGAGGCTATCGCGCGGCAGCGCGACGGGATGACCGCAGCGCCGGACAGGCCCGCTGGTCAAGATTGCGCCGCGTGTTCCTCGGCGATGCCTTTGGCCACCTCGCCTTTGCGCTTGTTCGTCTCCGCGATGTAGGCCTCGAAGGTCTTCACCGGCATCGGCTGACCCGTCGCGGCGGGCCGCAACAGGTTGATGAGAAGCAGCCGCACCGCCGTGATCTCCTCCAGTTCCGCGCTGGCTTTCACGCCCTGACGGTCGCGCTCGATCTCGGCCTTGATCGCATCCAGGATCAGCCCACGGATGAACTCGCCCTGCGTCTGGCCGCGCTTGGCCCGCAGCGCCTCCAACTCCCCAAGCTCGCGCTCGTTCAGCTTCGTCCCCACGTGATGCAGCCGGAACTCCGCACGCTTGGCCACCCGCGCCGCGATCTGCTCCCCGTCGCCTTGGACCATCCCGCACGCCTCCATCCCGGACGGATTCCCCAAGGTTCCCAAGGGAACCCCGGACGCCCTATCTCCTTGAGACGGCTCACGCGCGCGCAGGGTATCCGCAGGGTTCCCCTGCACGACCCTTTCAGGGGTGGAGTATCGAAGTCATTCCGGCGCAAAGCGCCGCCTTCCCCCGACTCCGGCGGCAACTACCCCGCGCCGCACAGACCCGACCGCCAGCGCCAACGAAAACGCGGTTGCCGATGAGCAACCGCGTCAACCCCTTTTTTCTTTAGTCGCTTGTTTTCAACGGTTGCCATAGAGCAACCCAAGGTTGCTATTCAGCTCCCATTCTGGGGTAGTGTGTCCACCGTTCATCCGCTGCGCAAGCAGCGCCAGGACTACAGCTCGCCATACTCCATCGCTAGCTCATTCCACACGCGCTGCAACTCGGGCATCTCCCAAACGCGGCGAAAACACTCCTTCACCGCCGCCCATTCTGCATCGCCGAAGCCGAAGGTCGTACGACCTTCGCAGCGAATCCAAATGCGCGGTTCCGGCTCGCTCGAAGCTGACGTATAGCCAAAGAAAGAGTGCCCATTCCAAAAGGAATTCGGCACCCCGCTGTTCCACCGTTCGAGCAGGGATCGGAACTCGGCAATCATCGGATAAGCCGCCATCTCGTACATAGCTTTCCGATCTGCCGGGAGGTTCAAAAGCACGGAAAGATCGGTGACGTTTCCGGCGGCGAATGAGAGCACGAATCCGCCCTCGAAGACCGACGAAATCGGCGACGCAGAGCGTCGCGCAAGAAGGCTGTTGGCGGCAGAATCTCGAATGGGAACGTGGTAGGTAATGTAATGGCCTCTGGCAGCCGTCTTCCATAGCGAAATCCAGTATGGTTTCAGCGCACGATTGAGCGTCTCGATATTGCTGAAATGCTCTTCCTCAAGCAGGTTGTACAGGTTCCTCGCTGCGAACTGCGGCCACACACCTGGGCGTGGCATTTCCAAAGATCGAATCAGCCGCTCAACTGCCGTGGGTACATCGATCTCATCGGACGGCGAAACCTCCTGCCCGTTTTTATTCAAAAGGGGAAGATTGCCGAGGTATTGCGCGTCGCGGCTGGCCTTCTTTGAGCGCCGTATTTTGTACGCTGCCAGAAAGGCTTCAAGAATGCCCTTCATGGTCTCGTGGCTGACGGGCATTCCCTGCATGCCTTCGCGGTAAGTCTCTGCGCCATGACGGATGAAATAGGCAAGGACAATCCACTCAGCTTGAGAGAGCGATAGCCCGGCTTCGATCTTCTTCCGTGCCTGCGCCAAAGACTTCGTTGCCTCCGCCAGCAAATCGGCTACTTCCAGCCTGTCTTCCCGTGCCGATTCGAGCAGTTGTTTGGCAACCTCGGAAGTCGAAACATTCTCGCCATTCTTATGCGCGAGCAAATCCTTCAAGCTGTCAAGCCGGGCACGCAATGCCTCGGAGATACGCACGGAAATCACCGGCTGTTGCGGTGCGGCTGCCTTCTCGGCCATCTTTCTCCTCCAGAACGTCACGAAATATTTGTAACGTTACACGTTGACTCTAGGTCTACATTGCGCTATTGTCAAGATGTAAGAAAAGCCGAAATCGGCCGCAAGGCACACTCTACCCCTGGGAGTCCCTATGCCGAGAATGAATGAAGACCTGAAGAAACCGCCTGCGAGGGCAACAGTCGCCCCACAAGACAAGTTGCTGGTTTGCCGCGAAGAAGCCGCAGAGATTCTTTCCATCAGCGTTCGCTCGGTGGACTACCTGCTCGCCAACCGGCAACTCACTTCCCGGAGAATCGGAACCCGCAATCTGATCCCAATGGCAGATTTGAGAAGATTCGCCCGCATGGACCACCCGGAGCGGCTGGCTAGCTGACGATAGCTGTCCGGTTGCCCACGAACACACTCAGTGTTTTGCCTGCTTGTTTGTTGCGTGGGGATGACTATAGCGAACGATTTGAATGCTCGCCTCGCTGTCTTCGAGGGTTACTTCGAGAATTTGATTGGTCAGATCGCCATCGGCATTGAGTTCGTCCAGAGCCTCGGCAAAAAGTTCTTTTTGAAGTGCGAGGTCCATGCCTACAGGACCATTGAGGCAGATGAGTCCGGCGTGAAGAACAACGTCGGCATACTGACCTTTGGTTCCAGGCGCTTCCCGTGGCCCGCGGAAGTCCTCACTATTCTTAGTCACCAACACCCAATCCTCGTCTAGCAAGACTCGCTTGAGATCCCAGTCCTTCCAGCCGGATTTTCCAATCCACACAACATGCGAGGCCTCGTGATGGCCTCGCTCGCGCGCCATGAGAGCGAGTTCTGAACTGAGGCATTCGTCGATGAGAAGTTTTGTCACTGTGCAATCGACCGGAGCTTGCGGCGAGACGAAATTATCTTCGCACCTGCGGGCGGAACGATGCGCTGCCTGGGTCTGCCGCGCTGTGGATTGGCGTCCGCATAGAGTGCGGCAAGTTCCACCTGTTCCCGCTTCAAGCTCGGGTACGCAGAAAGAATCCTCTCCATCGGAATGCCTGCAGCGACGGACGCAGCAACATCGTACACCGGAACCCGAGTCCCCTTGATAACGGGTGTTCCGCTCAGAATCTCATCATTTATGGACACCTGTGCGCGGGCCGCATTCAAACGCAGCAGGCGCTCATCCACGCCCTTCCAAAACGGCGCTAGATCGATCGTCAGAAACTCGTCCTGAACAATCTTCGTGGAGAACTTCGGATCGGAGGAATGCAGGCTCGCCAAGGCAATCGTTCGCTGTCGCTCGTCCGAGGTCAGACGGTCGGCTGCCCCAAAGTAGAAGGCAATGAAGACACAGGCGTCGCTCTTGAAGAATCTTGCCTCACGCGTGTCGTAGAAGTTTTCCGGCAAGATGCGTTCGTCGATCACGCGATGCACATCGCGGATCGATACGCCGGATACGATAGCGGCCTCGGTCGGCGTCAGGGTCTCGGTGGTGGCGTCCATGAAGTCCTCCAGACAGCTTTGATTATATATCTTCCGTCGCGTCGGAAGCAATATCGGCGAAAATCTCTGTAGGGTTTAACCAGAACAAAAAGCCTCAGAAAAAATATTAGGCTCGTTGTTACTGACTTGCGATGATAATAGATCAGCATAAACATGCACCGCGGGAGGACTCATGGCAATCCAGAATAAAGATCGTGAGCCGAAAAAATTGCGCGGTCTGTTTGAGCGACCGCCGGGCAGCGGAATCTGGTGGATCAATTACTACGTTGAAGGAAAACAGCACCGCGAAAAAGTTGGGCGAAGATCGGATGCGCTTGCGCTCTATCAGAAACGCAAAGCTGATGCTCGCCGCAAACTCAAACTGCCGGAACTCCAGCCGGGAAAAGTCGTCACCTTCAGTCACTTGATGGAGGATGCAGTTGAATACGCCCAAACAAATCTAAAAACTGCAGTCGATTACGAATGGAAGCAACGCGCTGTGTTCGATGATTTTGGCTCCCGACCCGCAACGGAGATCACCCCGCAGGAGATAACACGCTGGTTGAGCGACCACTGCCGGACGCCAGCTACCGCCAACCGCTTCAAATCATTTTTCTCGCTGTGCTACAGGCTGGGCATGGAAAACGGGAAGGTGCCTTCCAACCCCGCCAGATTGGTTAAGACCCGCAGAGAGGACAATGCGCGGCTCCGTTTCCTGAGCAGGGAAGAATACGACCGGCTGCTTGGAGTGGTTCGCCGGGGCCATCCCCGGCAAACGCCCGCATTCATTGTCAGCATCTACACAGGGATGCGCTGGAGCGAGCAGTTCAACCTGACTTGGTGTCAGGTCGATCTCAAGCGGCACTCGATCCGGCTCACCGAAACGAAAAACGGTACAGCGCGCAGTGTGCCGCTCAACTCCGTTGCGCTTGCCGCGCTTGAGGAGCAACGATCTCTGGTGGATCACAAGCCAGAGGACCCTGTTTTTCCCGAGGCCGGGGATTACTGCCGCTTCTGGTTCGAGCCCAGTATTGCCGAGGCCAAAATCGACAACTACACCTGGCACAACAATCGCCACACCTTTTGCTCCTGGCTGGCGATGGCCGGTGTATCGCTCAAAGAAATTCAGGTTCTCGCCGGACACAAAACGATCACCATGTCCGCGCGCTACGCGCATCTGTCACCGGACGCGGCCCCGACCGCTTCGGAAAGACTGGTGCATGGCTGAAAGCTATAACATGCACTAGAACAGGCACCAAATGAAAACGCCCTCCACGGAAATTTTCTGGAAGGCTTCATAATTTCTTTGATTTCTTTCGTTTAAATGGTGCGCCCGGAGTGATTCGAACACCCGACCTACTGATTCGTAGTCAGTCGCTCTATCCAGCTGAGCTACGGGCGCACATCTTGCATGCTTCAGGAGCGAAGCCGCTTGTCTTGAACCTTATACAGAGTATCAAGGATGGCGCCGCAACGCAATGTGTGCGATTCAGGCTGCCGGTTCCAGGGGTTCCAAGGTCAGGTTCAGCCCGGCCTGGCGAAGCAGATTGGCAACGGCGGCGGCGTTGAGCCGCGTGGCGTCGAATTCGACGCGCAGGGTACTGGCCTCGCGGTCATAGCGCAAGCCGCGGATGCCGTAGACATCGTGAGCCCGGCCCAGGGCCAGCGCTACCTGCCCGGTGGGCGGGGCGGCCAGACGGAACTGAATCTCGACCGTTGTCATACGTTAAGCATAGCAAGGGCCGGGCGGATGCGACGGTTTGTTTACAGGCTTTTGATGTAGGCCTGGATCTCGGGGCTGTCCCAGTCCTGGGAGCCGACGAATTTCCGCCGGATGATGCCCTGGCGGTCGATCAGATAGCTCTCCGGCCACATCTCGGTATGGAAGAGTTTGGCGGCGGATTGGCCGGGATCGCGGACGGTGATGAGATCGACGTGGCGGCGGACGAGAAAGTTTGCATAGGCGTTGGGGTCTTGATCAACGCTGACGGCGAGAATGACCAGATCGGGCTGGCGGTGGTGCAGGTCGAGCAGCGAGGGCAGCTCTTCCACGCAAGGCATGCACCAGGTGGCCCAGAAATTGAGCAGCACGACGCGGCCGCGGTAGTTGGCCAGGTGCACGGTCGAGGTGCCGTCGGAGACGGTGAAGTCGGGGGCGGGCTTGCCGGTCTGCGCCGGGCGGGAGCCGCGGTTACAGGCCGATAGCAGCGCCAGCGAGGCGAGCAGAACAAGAGCTGAGCAACGAGGAAACCGCACGTCCCTATAATACGTAGCGGAAGGGCAGAACGAAAATTCGCGGGCGGAAATCATCATTCAAACAGGTGCCTCAGGGGCTAATGCCTCTGTCTTTCTTGGGGATGGGAATGTACGGGCTGAAGGCCGTACCCTTCATTCACTGAAGTCAATCTTCACTGAAGTCAATCTTCCTCCAACAGAAAGCTGTACCCTTCAAACGCAACGAAAATCGGAGAGAACCATGGAAAACGATCGGCCGGAACAGAGCGCGCAAAGTGAATACAAGCCGGTGTTGGGGTTGAGCGAGGAGGCCGGCGCGGCCGCGACGGTCGATTGGCGCGAACGGTACCGGCTGGCCTCGGCTGGCAGGGTCTTTGACCAGCCCGAGCCGGAGGAGTTGATCGAACTGACGGTGATTGTGCCGGCGCGGAATGAAGAGGCGAGCCTGGGCGCTTGTTTGCAGTCGCTGGTGGCGCAATCGGAGGAGATCTTTGCGCTGGGCCGCGATTGGGAGCTGATCGTGGTCGATGACCACTCCAGCGACCGCACGGCGGAGATTGCGCGCGGCTTTGCCGGCGTGACCGTGCTTGCGGCCGGCAAGCTGGAGCAGGGCTGGACGGGCAAGAACAATGCCTGCTGGACGGCGGCGCGACGGGCGCGGGGCCGCTGGCTGCTGTTTACCGACGCCGATACGGTGCACGAGCCGGGCAACCTCAGGCGGGCGATCCACGAGGCCGGGCGGCATAAGGCCGGCGTGCTGAGCTACTCGCCGCGGCAGGTGGTGAGCGGCTTCTGGCAGAGGGCGCTAATGCCGCTGGTCTTTTGCGAACTGGCGCTGGCCTATCCACCGGCCAAGGTCTCCGACCCAGCCGAGCGGATCGCGGCGGCCAACGGGCAGTTTCTGCTGATTGAGCGCGAGGCCTATCGCAAGCTGGGCGGCCATGTTGTCGTGGCCGGCAAGGTGCTGGAAGATGTGGAACTGGCCTTTGCGGCCAAGCGGCGCAAGCTCGGGCTGCGCTTCCGCTATGCCGGCGAGGCCGTGAGTACGCGCATGTATCGCACAACGGGCGCGATGATCGAAGGATGGACCAAGAATCTGAAGCTGCTCTTCGACAATGCTCTGGCGCTGGCCGTGTGGCGGGCGGTGGATGTTTTTCTTTTCTTTGGGTTGCCAGTGCTGGCTGTGTTGCTATGGAACGCGCATCTGATGGCGCATTCGATCAGTTGGCTGGGCGCGGGATGGCTGATCGCGCTGATCTGGCTGCGCACGCTATTGCGCTTCTATGCGCGCGTAGCCAAGTCGAATTTTTCCTTTGCCGATTGCCTTATCTCGCCGCTCGGGCTGCCGCTGTTCGTGGCGCTGCTGTATCGCAGTTGGTTCCGGCACAAGGTTTTGAAGCGGGTGCGCTGGAAGGGGCGGGAGTACACGGCGTAAAGGGGAATTGTGCCTTTCAGCCGGTGAAAGAGCGATGTCCGGTTCTTTGATCGAGCGCAAATGGCCATAAATGTCTGAACCGCGGACACCGATTCAAGCATCTTTTTGTAGTGTGAGGCCGGAATGATCTTGCTGACGCGTCGGGCGGTGTTTTCCGCCTCGCATTATTACTGGAACGAGGCTTGGACGGAGGAAAAGAACCGCGAGGTTTTTGGCCGCTGCGCCAACCGCAACGGGCACGGGCACAATTACACGCTTGAGGTCACGGTGGCTGGCGAGCCGGACCCGGTGACAGGGTTTGTCGTCGATCTGAAGTGGTTGCGCGATGTGATCGAGCGCGAGGTTCTGGAGGCATGGGATCACCGGCACTTGAATCTGGACGCGCCGGAGTTTGCTCACGCGATTCCGACCACCGAGAACATCGCCATTGCCGCCTGGAAGCGGTTGGAGCCGCCGGTAACCAAGGACGGTGGCGCGCGGCTGGAACGGGTCCGCGTCTACGAGACGCCAGAGATTTTTGCCGAATACCGGGGTGAGCGGTGAGGGCCGCCTTTGGACGCAGGTATATGTTGAGCGCCAGCCACAGGCTGCACGCCGAGGGGCTCTCGGCCGAGGAAAACCGCGCGGCTTACGGCAAGTGCAATAACGAGCATGGCCACGGGCACAATTATTTTGTCGAGGTGATGGTCGCCGGGCAGGTGGACGAGGCCACCGGAATGGTCATCGACATGGTGGCTCTGGACCGGTTGGTGCGCGAAAAGGTGATCGAGCGCTTCGATCGCGCCAACCTGAATCTGGACCCGCTATTTGCAGATCGCGTGCCGACGACGGAGAATTTAACTCAGGCGATCTTTGGCCTGTTGCAAGACGGTCTGCCGGCTGGGGAGTTGGAGCAGGTACGCGTCGAAGAGACGGAAAACAATTATTTCGAGTGCAGGCTGGGAGGTTGAGCAGTATGGCGCATCCAATGATCGTCGCAAAATCCGTACAGCGGGCCGTCGAGGCGGGTGAAGGGCTGGGCAGCTTTAGCACGCAGGAGTTGTATCGCGAACTTTTAGGCCGGCTGGGCGAGGACCCGGAGCGCGACGGCCTGTTGGCGACGCCCGAGCGTGTTGAGAAGTCAATGGCTTTTTTGACCAAGGGCTACGAACAGGATCCGGTGCGGATTCTGCGCGGCGCCCTCTTCGATGTGGACTACGACGAGATGGTGATCGTCAAGGACATCGAGATGTTCTCGCTCTGCGAGCACCACATGCTACCGTTCTTCGGCAAAGTGCATGTGGCCTACATTCCCAACGGCAAGGTGATCGGCCTCAGCAAGATTCCCCGGCTGGTCGAGGTCTTCGCGCGCCGTTTGCAGGTGCAGGAGCGGCTGACGCGGCAGATCGCCGACGCCATTCACGAGGCCATCGAGCCGCAGGGAGTGGGCGTGGTTATTGAGGCGCGCCACCTGTGCATGATGATGCGCGGCATCGAAAAGCAACACTCCTCCACGGTGACCAGCGCCATGGTCGGCTGCTTCCGGCAGAAAGAAACACGCGCCGAGTTCCTGTCATTGGTGCGCCAGCCGAGCAACGGGACGGCTTGATTTTTTCCTGAACCGATTGATCGAGATTCCCTAAATCCCTGTCGCCCGGGGCGGCAGCAGATAGGTTGCGCGCAGGGAATTTGCGGCTTTGAGCGCTGCGGTGTATCTACGTTTTGTGGCTTGCTCGATGCGCGCCAGAGTCGCCGCGTCTTTTTGGGCGTCGAGCAGTTCGCGGGCACGCTCCTCCAGTTGCTGCCAGTCGTGCCAGTCGCCCACAAAGTGCTGCACCTGGCCGAGGGCTTCAACCAGGCCGGGCGCGGCCTCGCTGTCAAGTTGCAGAATGTAGCGCAGCCGTTTGACCTTCAGGCGGAAGCCGTGGAGATTGGCGGCATCGAGCGGCGGCCAGGTGGCAAGCTCGCGCAGCGCGCGCATGGCGGCGGGGTGAATCTCACTCTGGTGCTGCGCGCCGGACTTAGCCGCGTCGAGAAGCTTGGCATATTGCTTGAGATGTGCGCGGGTCTTTTCGCGGCGGCTGCCGAGCTCGCGCTTGAGCGCGGCGGCACTGTGCAGGCGGGAGAAATCCAACTGCTCAATAAGCCGGGCAATGGCGTCGCCAGCCGCGAGCCGGTTGAGCTTGCGGGCGTGGATCTTGAGCACGTCAATGTCGCGGATGCCGCCGGCGGCTTTGCGCAGCGGCTCGATGGCGTCGAGCAGTTCACGGGTTTTCTTTTTGCCGCCCAGGGGTAAAGCAGTGGCCAGAGCTTCAACGCGGCGTGCCGCAGTGCGCAGCTTATGAACCTGTTCGGGCGCGGGCGCGTTGGGCAAATTTTTCAGCGCCTTGCCGAGCTCGCGCAGCGCCTTGTGCGCCTGTTCCAGTTCGCCAGCCATTTTTATCTTGATTTTACACTCTTGTTTGCATGGCTGTGGTATAGGTTGGCAACGGCCGCCGCGGCAGATAGAGTGATGAAGTGAACGGACTCCTGATTATCGATAAACCGGCCGGGATGACCAGCCACGATGTGGTCAACCGGCTGCGGCGGATCACCGGCGAGCGGTCGATTGGCCACCTGGGCACGCTGGACCCGATGGCCACCGGCGTGTTGCCGTTGTTGATGGGCAAATATACCCGCCTGGCGCAGTATTTTTCCGCGGCCGAGAAAAGTTACGAGGGCTCGATCCGGTTCGGCTTTGCCACCAACACCTACGATGCCGAAGGCGTGCCGGCAGGCGAGGATAGCTGGCCGCGGTTTACCGCGGCCGTGACGCTGGAACGCGTACGCGAGGCGGCGGCGCGCTTCCACGGCGAGATCGAGCAGATGCCACCGCTGTTTTCGGCCAAGAAGATCGCGGGTCAGCCGGCCTATAAGCTGGCGCGCGAGGGCAAGCCGGTAGAGTTGAAGCCGGCTCGTATCCGCATCGAGCGCTTCGCGATTGTGGCGCTAGAGGGTGCCGAGGCCAGCTTCGAGATTACCGTCAGCGCGGGCGGTTACGTGCGCTCGGTGGCCCACGAACTGGGCCAGGATCTGGGCTGCGGCGGGCATCTGAGCCGGCTGCGGCGAACGCAGGCAGGAGTTTTTACTCTGGACGAGGCGCGCGGCTTTGAAGAGCTGGAGCCTCTGGCGGGTAACATCGAAGCGTTGGAGGCGATGTGTGTTCATCCGCGGGCGCTGCTGCCCGAGATGCCCGCAGTAACCGGCGACGGGCAGGCGTTGGGCCGGCTGCGCAATGGCGCGCAGGCGAATCTGCCGGAGTTTAGCTCGGCGGCGATGGTCAAGGTCTTCGCCGGGCCGCGCGAACTGGTGGGTGTGGCCCGCCGCGTGGCGGGGACGCTCTTTCAGCCCGTGATGGTGATGAGCTGAGGACCGGCCTAGGCAATGGCGCTGGCCAATTTTCGAGGGCGGAACGGTGATCGTGCCAAACCTTGGTCACCATCGGCGGCAAAAACAGGTAATTGAATGCGACGCAAGAGCCGATACGGAACTCTAGTTGTGCAAGGAGGTTCGTGTGGCTGTATTGACCTGGAGCCATGCCTGTACGGTGGGTGTGCGAGCGATGGACGACCAACATGGCATCCTGATGGATGCGATCAACGAGTTGCGGCTGGCGATGGTACGCGGTTGCGGGCGTGAGAAGGTCTACGAACTTTTTGATCAGATCGTTGAGTTTATGCGCATGCATTTTTGGAGCGAAGAGCAACTGCTGGAGCAGACAAAATTCGAAGGGTTGGAGGAGCACCGCGCCGCCCATCACCGGATTCTTGCTGGCTTGATGCAGTCGGCACACCGGTTACAGTACGGCGAAAGTCTACAGTGGCGGCCGATGCTCTGCGAACTCCATGAGGAATTTCTAAAGCACGTCGAGGAGGTCGATCAGGAGTACGGCCCGTGGCTGCGCGAGCGCGGCATTAATTAAAAGTTCTTCAAGAATTTTGGTCCCACCGGCGCCGGTTTCGATATGAAGCCGGCGTCTTTGTGTTGAGGATGCAATGCTTACGCTATAAAAATCTATGCGTCGTTCATCGGTTGGGGTCGGCGCGGCAGGATAGAAGCAGGCGGTGGCGGGGATAGAGCTTCCGGTCCGTCTTGCTGGATAGGGTCAGGTGCAAAGAAAGAATGAAACGAAAACGGTCAGCGGTTCAACTTTCCCGCCAGTGCACCGATATGTGGTTTGAGGGCAATCGCCAGGGGGAGAGACCGCATGGCTTTCATAGAGTGGAATGACAGCTATTCGGTAGGAGTTAAGGTGCTCGACGACCAGCATCAGAGCCTCTTTAAGATGGTGAACGAACTGCACGCCGCGATGATGCGCCAAGAGAGGAAGAGCGTTACCGTAACCCTACTGGGTAATCTGCTGAAGTGTTCGCAGGAGCACTTTGATACCGAAGAGAGAATGATGGAGGCCGCGCAGTATCCAGGATTGGCGCAACATCGCGCCTATCATCACGAACTGACCAAAAAGGCGCAGGACTTTATGGCGCGTATCCAGCACGGAGAAAGCGGATTGACCGTTCATTTGTTGTCGTTTTTCGGCGAATGGATTAATACGCATATTCATCAAGAGGACAAGGCCTACGGGCCGTACATCAACAAGAGCGGCGTACATTGAGTCGCCAGCATTGAACGGCAAATGGAGAGGTTAGGTTCCGGGCCGTCGGCACGCCCGCAGCCGGAGCCATGAGCAGGAGCAGCACGATGGCCGAACAACAGTGGAACCAGCAATACAACGTTGGCGTTGAGGCGCTGGACGAAGAACACAGGGGCTTATTCAGCAGACTGCAGGAACTGGAAGATGCAATTGCCCAGAGTGCCGCGCATGAAAAGGCGATGGGGATCCTGCGCAAAATCGCCGAATCGACCCGCGACCACTTTCAGGGCGAAGAGGCGCAGATGCAGGAGTTGCAGTATCCGGGGATTACACTGCACCGTGCCAATCATCAGCGGTTGATGGAGAAGCTGCTGGCATTTGCCGCGCGTTACGTCTCGGGCGGGCAAAAACTGGACCACCATGCGCTGAATTTTTTGCGCGACTGGCTGCTCTATCACATTCAGAACGACGATGCACGCTACGGATCATGGTTGCAAGACCGCGAGCGCGCCCAGGCCCGCGCCCAGCAAACGCAGCAGAAACAAGCGGCCGGGCAAAGCGCTTAGCGCCTGTGATCGTTCCTTAGGGTGGAGCTTGCGGCAAGAAAAACATAGTTTTGTTCACGCCTGGGGGCGGAAAACAAAGTTATCGTGATGCGTAATCTTTTATCCAGCTTCATCATCGGGCCCGGCGACGATCGAGCGCGCCGTCAGGAGAGTGCTATGAATGCGAAAGATGTGAGCGAACATCCCTGCGTGGGCGTGAAACTTCTGGACCGGGATCACGACTGCATCGAAGAACTTTTCAACGAGATCCGCTTTCGCGAGGAGGTGGGCCTGGACGACAACAGGACGAAAGCCATGGTGCGCCGTCTGGCACAACTGGTGCAGGTGCATTTTGCGCTGGAAGAGGGCATGATGTCGTCGACCAACTATCCAGGGACAGCTGTTCATCAACTGCACCATCAATGGCTAATGGAACAGATTGAAACGTTGACCGCGCAGCGGGGACACAAGGCGCATGCGCGCAACGCCGAGCTTCTCAAATCCATGATCGATGCGCATCTGGGGCACATCCGCAACGATGATTTGCATTACGGAAAGTGGCTGGATACGCAGGTGCCGCGGAATAACCATGGTTCGTCCAACTGCCCACCGTGCGGCCACAAGACGATCTAAAATCCGGGTTAGTTTTCCAGCGACAATTGAGCTGCGGACCAGAGCGGCGCGGTGGGCTTTGGTTCGCTGGCCAACTCATAGACCAGCCGTTCCAGCACCAGACGCTTGTCGGGCGGCGAACTGCGCAATTCGAGGTCGGCGCGGGCCACCAGCCGCAAGGCGCGGGCCAGCTCGCGGCGGCTTTTGTAGCGGCGGGCTTGGCGGATGAGGTCGTCGGCGGCGAAGGGCGGCATGCGGAAGCCCTGCCAGAGCGCCTGCCAGATGGCGCGTGAGTCGCGCACATTTTTTTCCTGAATGACCAACATCTGACGGAAGGTGCGGGCCAGCATGTAGAGGTGGCCGATGGCGGCGTCTTCGCCGGCGTCGGAGGAGTTCAGCAGGCCATGGAGCAGCGCCAGGGCGCGGACGCGGTCGTGCGCGCTGATGGCGTCGGTCAGCTCGTAAAGAGTGCGCTGTTTGGCGGCCAGAACCATCGTCTCCACGTCGCTCAGGGTAATCTTTCCCCGGCCGGTGGCGTAGAGTAAAAGCTTTTCCAGCTCCGAGGCAACCAGCATCATGTCGGCGCCGAGAGCGTCCACCAGCTCGCGGGCGGCGTCGTTTTCCAACTGTGCGCCGGCATCATGGGCCGTGGCGATCGCCCAGCGCATGGCGTCCTCTTCATTCACGTGGGCCAGTTCGACGATGCTACAGTGTTCGCCCAGCGTTTCGCGCAGCCGCTCGAACCGGTTCTTGTCATCCATCTCCATGCGCCGTGTGTCGGCGGGGATGTGAATGAAATCGGCGACAAAGACCAGCAGCGCCTGCGGATTGGGCGATTTGAAGTAGCGGTCCAGCGCGGCAAACTCGTCTTTTTTTGCGCCCCGGGTGTAAAGCTGGCGCAAATTGCGCACAAAGATCACCTGAAAGGGCGCCATCAGCGAGGGAGTCTGCGCCAGATCCAGAGCCTCGAAGATCGAGGTCGAGGAGAGATCGAGATCGGAGAGGCAGAACTCTTTGAGCTCGGTGGGGACGTAGGCCTTGAGCACGGCCGAGCGGCAGCGGTCGAGCAGGAAGATCTCGTCGCCGGCCAGCACATAGCCGGGGCGCAGTTGCCCCTTGCCACCGGCGGCGGCCTCAATCTCCGCGACAAAGCGGGAGGTAGCGGTAAATCCGGCGCCCCAGCGCGAACTGCTCACGGTTTGAACCTCGTTTTTTCGCACGCTAAGAGAGCAATCATCCTGCGGCTCTAGAATACCGTCTGCCGCCGCGCGAGGCCAGCGCGGAAAAATGCCTGCCAGCGCAGCGGCGATAGAAGTAAGTTAGAAGCCTTCCAGAATGTCGGCGACAAGCTGGCTGGCGAACTGGCGCGAAAGCCGCTGAATGGCCGCGGGATCTTCCTGGATGAAGGTCACCAGATTGGTGCTGGATTGAAACTGCTCGCGGAAGAGGTAGTTGTTGTTTTCGTAAAGGACGCGGCCGTCGTGGGTGGTGAGGGTGACCGAGGCGTTGATGGTGACGACGAAGCTCGACGACTGCTGCGAGGTGGCGTTGTAGGTGAGCGGAGCCACGGTCTGACTGAGGATGGTGCCGTGTAGCACGGCATCGGCGCCGTCGCCGGCATCGGGCGAGACGCGGAAGCGGGTGCGCGTGGCCAGCTCGCGGACCACCGCCTGGGTCAGGGCGTTTTCCGTGCCGTTGATGTCGGTGCGCGTGGCAAAGACGGGCACGGCCAGGGTTTTGACGTTGGCGGGCAGGTGCGTCGCCGCCCCCAGGGTGTGATAACCGCAGCCGCTCAGGCAAAGCAGAGCGAGCAGAACCGGGCCGGCAAACAAATCTTTCAAGCGCATGACGATTCCAGTGTATCGGAAAGCAGGGAGCAAGGGACTAGGGACCAAGGGAATGACGGAAGGAGGGAACAGAGGGGCATGGGAGGAAGGCCAGCGACGGGAAGCTTCGCATGCCGACAGCGCACAACTTTCATCTAACACCGCTAGCCCTGCAATCTCCGCCGTTTTCTAGTCCCTAATCCCTGGTCCCTGCCTTTTTCATGCCAGCACCATCACCACGGCGCCGGCGGTGATCAGTGTGCCGCCCAGCAGCGCGGTGGTATTGAGCCGCTCGCCCAAAAGCAGCCAGGCAAAGATCATCACCAGCGGCACGCTGAGTTTGTCGAGCGGAGCCACGCGCGAGGCCGGGCCCAGTTGCAAGGCGCGGAAATAACAGAGCCACGACAGTCCGGTGGCCAGTCCGGAGAGGGTGAGAAATAGCAGGGTTCGCCGGTCGAGCGAGCGAATCTCACCGTGCTTGCCCAAAGCGACGGCGATAGCCCAGGCAAAGACCACCACCACGCTGGTGCGCACGGCCGTAGCCAGGTTCGAGTCGACGTGCGCCACGCCCACCTTGGCCAAAAGCGCGGTGGCGGCGGCAAAGGCAGCGGAAAGTAGTGCCCATCCTATCCAGCTCATACTCTGCATCCTACGGCGAAAAGCGGCGGGCAGAGATGTTTTTTCCACCGTCTCCGCATCAAGCGCCGTTGCAGGGCGTGGACTTGCGGTGCACGGCATTCAGGCCGTACGGCAAATCATCCATCAAAATCGTATGCTGTAACTATCCCCTGATCTCTAGTCCCTGTCCCCGCCTCCGCCCCCGATCGGCTATCCTCAATGCGTGGGCTTTCAGGATTTTTACGGCAACGCGGCGACGGCCGGCCACCTGCGCGAGAGTTTGCGCGCCGGGCGGTTTCCGCATTCGATGATTCTGGCCGGGCCGCGTGGGGCCGGCAAATACACGCTGGCGCTGATGCTGGCCCAGGCGGTCAACTGCCTCAACCCAACGGAGAGCGATGGGCTGCCGGACTTCTGCGGCTGCTGCGCCAACTGCACGCGCATTGCCGCGGCCGCCAACCTTGACGCGCTGGTAACCGAGGCCGCCACGGCCCGCGACGACATGCGCGATGCCGACAAGCGCGAGACGCGCATCCTTATCCAGACCCATCCCGACGTGCTCGTGGTGCCGCCCGACCCGCCGCAGTTGCTTATCAAACTCGGCCAGGTCCGCCAGGCCATTCACGTGGCTTTTTACCGGCCGCCCACCGAGGCGCGCCGCGCCTTTACGATTTTTACTTCGTCGGCATTCATGAAAGAAGCGGCCAACAGCCTGCTCAAGCTGCTGGAAGAACCGCCCGAGCACACCACGCTGGTGCTGCTGGCAGAAAATCCGCAAGAGCTGCTGCCCACCATCCGTTCCCGCGCCGTGGTGCACCGGCTGGGCGCGTTGCCGGCCGCTGAACTGGAAGCGCTGCTTGGCGCGCGCCGGCCCGAGCTCAGGCCGCAGGACCGCGCGCTGGTGGCGCGGCTGGCCGAGGGCGCCGTGGGCCGCGCGCTCAACTTCGATCTGGGCGCTTATCTGGAGAGCCGCAAAGACGCGCTGCTGATTCTGCGCACCGCGCTGCGCGAACCCGACTACTCGGCGCTCTTCCATGCCACGGAAAGCTACCGCGCCGGCGCCGACGGCCAGGAAAAGACCATCAACCTGCTGCGCGCCCTGGGCAGCCTGCTTGAAGATCTGCTGCTGATCGCGGCGGGAACTCCGGCGCTGGTGCGCAATCCCGACCTCGGGCCGGAGCTGGCGCGGCTGGCTCAGAATCTTACCGTCGACTGGATCGACGGCGCCGCCCGCGCCCTCAACGAAGTTGAGCGCGGCATGCGCCGCAACCTGCTCCGCTCGCTTTCGCTCGATGCCATGGCCGTGGGAATGGGGCAGTGAACGGAGTACAGCTTTTAGCTATTAGAATCTGTCTGAAAATTTGACGTTTTTGAAAGGGCACGGCTTTAGCCGTGCCGCATGAAACAACCCCAATTCTCTAGCCTCCAGTCCGGCGGGAAGGTTTCACCTTCCCGCCGGACTGGAAATACATAATTTATTGCACCCTCTGATCGGCACGACTCAAGTCGTGCCCTTTCAAATCCATGAATAAGCGTTTTTAGACGGTTTCTAACTATCAGCTATCAGCTTTTAATTCGTCGTCCGCCTCTGCACCAACCCCTGAGAGCTGAAAGCTGACGGCTGAGAGCTTGTTCCCTCGTACCCTGTTTCCCCGCTTTTCCGCCTTGACGCCGCTCCCCGCCCATCGGAGAATGAATTAGCAACTTCCCCTGCGTTTCAAGCATCCATCGTTACGAGCACTCCCATCGAGCGTTACGACGCTGGAAATCGTCGATTTCTAGGGCAGAGCAGTATCGCCGGTTTCCCCAGGTGAAAAAGAAAAGGCGGTTTTTCATGAGTACTCCATCGATCTTGCCGGCCGGACGCAAATACGCCTCGGGCCGCGCCTTGCCGCAATCGAGAAGGAGCCTGGCTCCGCCCGCGCCGCTCAGCTTTGCCGCCTACGCGTCGGAACGGGAGAATCACGGCCGCCAGGCCGAGCTTTTCTACCTGCAAAAGCAGATTCAGTCGCGGACCCCGATGGTCGTCGTGCTTGAAGACGGCGAACGCATTGAAGGCGTCATCGAGTGGTACGACCGCGACGCCATCAAAGTCCGCGGCCACGCCAAGACGCTGGTCTACAAGAACGCCATCAAGTACATGTACAAGCAAGGCGACAGCGGACAGTGACCGGGCAACCGCGCCCGGCCGGCATCACCGCACCGTGGTTTCTATGAACACATCTCGGCCGAAGTTTCGCTTCACTGTACTCGTTATTTAAAATCCAGCACCCGCCACGCGCCATTTCCGCTCACGGCCAATTGGATGGGCCGCGGCGCGCCCTTGGGCGGCACGGTGACTTCGATCCACAATTGCTGGCCGGGCAAAAGCGGCAGCGGGCTCCGCGCCTTTTCGGCGATGAAGAAGTCGACCGGCTGCAGCAGGCGCAATTGGTCGCAAGGCGCGCCGGGCGCGGCCGAAACCTCTTCGCCCTGGTCCGTATCTTCCACGCCCTCGGCACGGATGGCGGTGAGTTTTCCGTTGACCGCCTTCAGATTGGCGCGGAAGGTGACCGGCTGCGGACGCAGTTGATAAGGTCCAGGCTTGACGGCGCCGTTATAGTCGCGGGGAAACTCGGCCAGCTTGGCCGAGGGCAGCGTGCTTTGGCAGCCATCAGCGGTGAGTTGCAGCGAGAGGTAGCGGCCGCGCAGGGGCAGCTCGGGATCGATGGCCGCGGCGCGCGTCCAGACCCGAGGGCAGCGCCAGCGCTCGACCATATACTTGGCCGCCACGGTGGAAACCAGCGCCAGTTGCACGAACAGCACCAGCAGCGAAACCGCGGAAATCGTCATGCGGCCGATCTTCATTGCGCGCCTCCCTGCCCGGCCGCGGTTGCCGGCCCACGTTCCATTCCCGCCAGAATCTGCCGCCGTGTTTTTTCCAGTGCCCAGCCGCCGGCCAAAAACAGCACGCCCAGCCCGATCAGTCCCAGCGCCCGGTCGAGCTTATCCCACAGGCCGCAGAAGTAAAACCAGACCACCGTGGCGGCAAAGCCGACAATGCCCAGATTGACCAGCGCGCGCGAGGCCAGCCGCGCCCCCCACCAGCAGAGAAAGACCGCGAAGGCCGCTACCAGCGCGTAGGCGGAAAAGTTCAACTCGGTGCGTACATAGCTGCTGGTTGCGTAGCCGTTGAAGTAGCTCTCGGTCCGGCTTGTGTAGCACCAGGGCAACGCGATGACAAAGCCAATAGCGGCGGCAATCGGCGCCAGTCCCCTGTGCCCGTGAAAGGCGGCGACGATCAGCGGCAGAGCGGCAATCGCCAGCCAGGCCCAGACCCGCGTTCCGAAGGGGATGAAGGTCTGCTGGCCCGACCACGAGGCCAAGTTGGTGAGCATCAGCACGATGCCAACGACGGCGGCAATAGCGCTGGCGGCAAAGAGAATTCCCGCCACAACTTTTTTGCGTGAGCCGGCGAAGAAGGTCAGGTAAAGAATCGCCCAGGCAAAGAGCAGCCGGCCGATGTAGATCTCGGCGCCAATGTGCTCGCCCATCCGCACGCCGAGTTCGGAAAAGATCCAGGCGGGAACCAGCAGCAGAGCCAGCGTTTGCTGGGCCTGATCGCGCAGCAGAAGCCACCCGGCCAGCGCCGCCAGCGCCCACAACAGCACCGCGCCCGGCCAGTGTTCCTGCATGTTGAAGATCTGGCCGACCAGGGCGATGGCCGCGCCGGTGGAGATGGTTCCCACGGCATGCAGCGCGGTGGAGAGCCCCAGAAAGCTTTGCCGCGCCAGTCCGCCGCCCAGGTGAAAGACGGCGACCATGGCTGCCACCAGCGCCAGCCGCGAGCCGGGGCCCATCTGGTCCCAGTGGGCATTGACGAACAGCGCCACGCCACAGGCGAGCAGGATCGCGCCCAAAATCAGCCCTGTGACAACCAGCCAGCGCCAACTGGCCGGAGGGCCGGAATGCGAGCCGGGTTGAGAGGCCAGTTGCGCCTCGTGCGCGCGAATGCGGGCGATTGCCCCGGCATCCAGGACACCGGCCGTTTGCCAGCGTGTTAGCAGCGTTTCCAGATCGGCCATAGCGGTTGCCCAACATTAGAGCACATCCGGCCGCAGAATAAATGAAGTATCTGTTGCCGCGGTTGAAAAGAGTCCAGCGGTGCTAGCGGGGTTAGCGGTGCTAGCTGTCCTTGCCAACGGCGGCGCATTGTCTTCATCGATGCTGGGGAAAGGCCGCAGATACATGGACAGACACGGAAACGCGGAGTAGATTTTCTGTCATGCGCAAATTCATGTTTATGTTCGCAGTTGTATTTTTGGCCCTGTCGCCGCAGTGTAAAGCGGCAACCGGCACGCCGTCGGAATATGACACTCTCTTGGCGGCGTTGAAGGCCGGCGATACGAAGATCGATTTCACGCGGCTCCGGCTCAGTTACATGGATTCGCCCGAGTATCAGCGCGCGAAAGACACCACCGATGCCGAAAGAGCAATGGCTCAAGCACTCAACGCCAAGGACTACGCTAAGGCGCTGAAAGAGGCCGAAACCGTGCTCGATAGCGAGTACGTGAACATTGACGCTCATTTCATCGCTCTGGTGGCGAACCGCGAATTGGGCAACGCGGACCAATCAGAATTTCATCGTGCCATTTTTCGTGGATTGGTCGATTCGATCCGCAACTCTGGCGATGGCCTGTCGATGGAGAAAGCCTGGGTGGTGATCAACGTTCATGAAGAGTACGTAATGCTGCGTGTGCTCGGTTTTCAACCTTCGGGACAAAGTCTTGCCCATAAAGACGGCCATTCCTACGATGTCATGACCGTCAAAAATGTCGAAAGCGGAAAAGAACAGACGTTCTATTTCAATGTCGATATTCCATTCAAGCACTACAGCCAATAAACAATGGACGCCGGTCATTCACATGACCGTTGACCTGCCGCTGCTCACATCGTTCGCAATAGGCCCGAGTGTTACCATGGGCACATGCTAGGTGCTTCTTCTCCCACAGGGCAAAACTCAATTTCGCTGGTCGATTTCGAGGCTGGAATCGCGCGCCTGAAACGGGAGATGAACGCCGTCATTCTGGCGCATTTTTATCAGGAGTCGGAGATTCAGGATCTGGCCGACTTTGTGGGCGACAGCCTGCAGTTGGCGCAACAGGCGGCCAAGACCCAGGCCGACGTGATCGTCTTTTGCGGCGTGCTGTTCATGGCCGAGACAGCCAAGATTCTCAACCCCAACCGGCTGGTGCTGCTGCCCGATCTAAAGGCCGGCTGCTCGCTGGCCGATGGCTGCCCGGCGCCGCTCTACCGCGCCTTCCGCGAGCGCTATTCGGATCACGTCGCCGTCAGCTACATCAATTGCAGCGCCGAGGTAAAGGCCGCGAGCGACATCATCTGCACCTCGAGCAACGCGGAAAAGCTGATCCGGCAGATTCCCCAAGACAAGCCGATTCTCTTTGCCCCCGACCGCCACTTGGGCGCGTATTTGCAGAAGAAGACCGGCCGCCAGATGCGGTTGTGGCAGGGCTCGTGCCTGGTGCACGAAATGTTCAACGAGCGCAGCCTTATGGAATTGCGCCGCGATCATCCCGGCGCGCTGGTGCTGGCGCATCCCGAGTGCAGTGAAACCGTGCTGCGCCACGCCGACTACATTGGCTCGACGACCGGCATCTTGCGCTATGCCATCGACAACCCGGCCAGCGAATTTATCGTCGCCACCGAGGCCGGCATCCTGCACCAGATGCAGAAGGCCTGCCCCGCGAAGACCTTTCTGGCCGCGCCGGGCGAAGGCGGTTGCTCGTGCAATCTTTGCCCGCACATGCGTTTGAACACTCTTGAAAAACTCTACCAGTGCATGAGCCGGCGCGAGCCCGCGATTGAGCTGGACGAACCGCTGCGCGTGGCTGCGCTCAAGCCTATTCAGCGTATGTTGGACATGAGCTGAGAAGAAACGACAGCATGGATACTCCGCCGCTCAAAGCTCCTATCGATCTCGGTCAACTGCGCCTGTTTCTGGCCGAAGACATGCCCCAAGGCGACATCACCACCGAATCGCTGGCCGATGCCGACCGCCAGGCCAGCGGATATTTGCTGGCCAAGGAACAGCAGGTGCTGGCCGGCCTGGAGGTCTTTCAGGCGGTGATTCGCCTGCTCGATCCGGCGGCGCGGTTTGAGATTTCGGCCAGCGACGGCGACGAGGTCGAGCCGCAACGGATTCCCCTGCGCGTGGAGGCCACGGCCCGCGCCTTGCTGGGTGGCGAACGCACGGCGCTCAACATGATGCAGCGGCTGGGCGGCATCGCCACGCTCACGCGGCGGTTTGTGCGTGCCGTCGAAGACACCAAGGTGCGCATTCTCGACACGCGCAAGACCATTCCCGGCCTGCGCGCGCTGGATAAATACGCGGTTCGCGCCGGTGGAGCGCACAACCACCGCCTGGATTTGAGCCATGCCGTGATGGTGAAGGAAAATCACATCCGCATGGCCGGCGGCATTGGCCCGGCGATGATCGCCGTGGAAGCCCAACGCGGCCGCGCCGCCTGGATCGAGGTCGAGGTCACCAACCTCGAAGAGTTGAAAGAGGCCCTCAGCCACGCCCCCGACGTGATTCTGCTCGACAACATGACGCCGCACCAGGCAGCCCGGGCCGTGCAGGTCATCCGCCAGCACGATCCGCAGCACAAGATTTTGGCCGAGGCCTCGGGCAACGTGACGCTCAAGAATGTTCACTCCTATGCCGAGGCCGGAGTAGACTGGATCAGCATTGGCGCGCTGACGCATTCAGCGGTTGCCGTCGATCTGAGTTTTCTGATCGATACCGGCACCGGTCCGGCCAGCTCAGCCACTTCCGCGAGGATGGCGTCGTGACGATTCCCGAACAGACGGATGTATTAGTGATTGGCGGCGGACTGGCTGGTTTGTCTGCCGCGTGGCAGGCGGCTCGGGGCGGCTGCCAGGTTACGTTGATCATGCGCGTGCCCGATCCCAGCGAAACCAACAGCTATCGCGCCCAAGGTGGCATCATCTACCGCGCGCCCGGCGAAGATCCGGAAGACCTGGTCGCCGACATCGTCACCGCCGGAGCTGGGCTGACCCTGCCGGCGGCAGCCCGCTTGCTGGCCAACGAAGGCCCGCGGCTGGTCAAATCCATTCTCATCGACGAGCTGAAGATTCCCTTCGAGCCCTCGGCCGAGGATCCCCATGAACCGCATCTGACGCGCGAGGCTGGCCACGGGCGGCCGCGCATCATTCACTATCAGGACCAGACCGGGCTGGCTATCGAGCGGGCCTTCTACGAGCGCGTCAGCAACATGCCCAACGTCACGCTGCTGACCGGCGTCACGGCCGTCGATCTGCTGACCGGCGCCCACCACTCGCTGGAACCGACCGACATCTACAGTCCGCTGACCTGCTTCGGCGCCTACGTGCTCGATCAGCAGGCCAAGACCGTCTCTCCGCTGCTGGCGCATGAAACCATCCTCGCCACCGGCGGCCTGGGCAGCGTCTTTTTGCACTCCACCAACCCTTCGGGAGCGCGCGGCGACGGCTTTGCCATGGCGCACCGGGCCGGGGCGCGCATCATCAACATGCAGTACGTGCAGTTCCATCCCACGGCGCTGCTGGCCCACGATGGATGTTTCCTGATCTCTGAAACCGTGCGCGGCGAAGGCGGCCGCCTGGTGGACCGGCGTGGCCGCGAGTTCATGCAGCGCTTCCATCCCGATGGCTCGCTGGCCCCGCGCGACGTCGCCGCCCGCGCCATCTACCAGATCATGCTGGAATCGGGCGAGCACTGCGCCTATCTCGATATCACGCACAAGCCCGCCGATTTCATCCGCCAGCGCTTTCCCAGCATCTACGCCGTCTGCCTGGAGCGCGGTATCGACATGACGCAGCAGCCCATCCCGGTGGTTCCGGCGGCGCACTATAGCTGCGGCGGCGTGGCCGTCGATTCCGAAGGGCGCACGACGATCGACCGCCTGCGCGCTGCAGGCGAGGTCTCTTGCACCGGCCTGCACGGCGCCAACCGGCTGGCCAGCACCTCGCTGCTGGAATGCCTGGTTTGGGGAACCCGCGCGGGCATCGGCGCGGCCAAACGCATTCAAGCCGGCGACCGCGCCGCTCTGCCCAAAGTCGCCGAATGGCGCTATGAAAACAAGCCCGCCGACGCCGAGCTGATCGCCCAGGACTGGCTCTCCATCCAGCAAACCATGTGGAACTACGTGGGCCTGATGCGCAGCAAACGCCGGCTGAACCGCGCCTGGCGGCTGCTCAGCGAACTCAACCTCGAGGTCGCGCGCTTCTATCGCAAATGCGAGGTCAGCGACTCGATCATCGGCCTGCGCAACGGCATTGTGACCGCCATGCTCATCCTCGATCAGGCCCGCCAGGATCCGGACAGCCACGGCTGCCACTTCCGCGTCGATTAAGGAAAATCTCTTCGTTGGAGTAGAAAGAAGAAATTCCGGATTGAGTCGCTGTTTTGCTCTGCTCCGGCCCATGGCACGCCATCCCATGGTGAAGGTTCCTTGCAATCAGTCAGCTTCTTGCCGCTTATTTTTGGGGGATTTTGCTCGCTGACTTGTTTTGAAACACTCCGCAATTTCCCTTCGCCACATTCTTCAGAAAGCCATCAAGGTCACAAGCTTATCGTCCGATGAATTCAGAACGAGTGTCTGTAGATGCTGATCCCTGTCTGGCTTCCACTTTCGCGTAAGTCCGTATCCGGAAAGACACCCCGGCGTCCGGTCGCTATCGAAGTGGTCGATCTGAGGAAGCACACGCACGGGGAGGTCTTGGAGCTGACAACCACACAAGCCAAAATCAAGCCCAATAGTTCCATCTTCATCTTTAAAAGCATGCGCATCAAAATAGAGTTCCGATCCTCGGACATCGTTTACTGCCTGACGGGCGCCTCGACGGCCAGCGCCTCTGACAATAGCTTCTATCTGGAATTCGACGAAGTCACGAGAGAGCGAATTCCCGAATTGAGCAAGCAATTAGGATCGGCCGGATACGAATTTACAGAACTGCCGGAGAGTAAGAAACAGGCCAAGAATTCCGCCTCCGCGGCAGAGGAGGCGCAAAACGCGGCGCTCACCGTCGAGGAGAAAAAGAAACGCGCGCGTAAAGTTCGCTACGAAAAACCGCCCGGAGGCGTCGAACGACGCGTGCACACCCGGCACGAAGCCGATGTGGCCGCCATCCTCACCCTTGTTGGAACCGATACAGTGATTGAGTGCACGGTGGTTGAAATCAGCCTAAGCGGATGCCGGCTAAGCTTCGATACTCCACATGCCCTTACTCCGCAAACCATCGTGGAAATTCATTTTGTAAAACTCAGAGTGCCCTTGCGCCTGGCAGCAAAAATTCAGACCGTCAATTCGGAGTATTCGATCGGACTGAAATTCGGTGTCATCCCCGCTCGCACCAAAGAGCAACTCAATCTGCTGATCTGGGATCTGGCGAACCAGAACGCCACCAGCGTGCAGCAAGAGGCGTAGCCGCCCACTTCCTCTCACGCCGGTATTCTTAGCGTGCCGCTTTGCGCAGACGGTCGCGGATGGCCGCGCCGATGCCCGCTTTTAGCGGCAATGGACAAAGAATCGCCGTGCAACCGGCGGCATCGAGCGCGCGCAATCCGGCATACAGCAATCGCGCCTGTTCCTCGGGAGCATCGAGCCGTCCCCAAGCAAAGATATGTTCAACGGCGATTCCGGCCGGAGCAGAAACTTCTGCTGGCAGCATGACGCCCAGCAGCTCGTTTTGCAGCGTGCCAGCCGCTTCGGCCAGCCGCGCATTCAGTTCGGCTGCCGGCCCTTCAACTAACACCAGCCGCGCCCGTGGCGCATAATGGCGAATGCCCACGCCCGGCGAGGGCAGCGATTCAACCGGCTTCTCCACCGGGGTTTCGCCAGCCTTGTAAAACTCCGCCGGCCCGGCAATCTCGCGGATTCTTTCCGCCGCCACCGCGCCCGCCCGGTAGATAGTGATCGGATGGGTCGCTGGATCGAGCACCGTGGACTCGACGCCACGTTCGGCCGGACCGGCGTCGAGCACGGCATCGATACGGCCGTCGAGATCGTCGAGCACATGCGCGGCCGTGGTGGGGCTGGTGTGGCCAAAGCGGTTGGCGCTGGGCGCGGCCACGGGAACTCCGGCGCGGCGAATCAGTTCCAGAGCTACCGGATGCGCCGGCATGCGCACGCCCACCAGCGGGCGGCCCGCTGTCACCGCATCGGGAACCGCCGCGGTACGCGGCAAAAGCAGCGTCAGCGGCCCCGGCCAAAAAGTCTCCATCAGCCGCCGCGCCGTGGCCGTAGGCGCTTCTACCAGGCCATCGAGCATGGCCAGCGAGGCGATGTGCACAATGATCGGATCCCAGTGCGGCCGCTGCTTGGCGGCAAAGATCTTTTCTACCGCCGCCGGGTCCAAGGCATTCGCGCCCAACCCGTAGACGGTCTCGGTCGGCAGCGCCACCAGTCCGCCGCCGCGCAGAATCGCCGCGGCTTGCTCCAGCGCCGCCACGGCCGCGGGGGCCTCTAAATGCGCCGCATCCACCTTCAGTTGCAATGTCTTCACATTTCCATTGTCGCCCGGACGGGCATCAATGGGCCATCGAGCGCTATACTCAGAGCAAATCGTGGCCATCGAAACCGAGATCAAGTTCCGCGTCGACGACCTGGAGGGGCTGGCTCAGCGCCTCCAGGCCGCGGGCTTTCATCTGCATACTCCGCGCAGCTTTGAGAGCAACGTGCTCTACGATACCGTGGACCGGCAGATGCGTGCCCGCACCGAGATTCTGCGCATCCGCAGTTACGCCGGCCGCGCCATTCTCACCCACAAACGGCCGCCCAGCGACGGTCCCGGAGAGGATCGCCACAAACACCGCGTGGAAACCGAGACAGAAGTGGCCGATGGTGACGCGCTGGCCGAGGTCTTTCTGTGGCTGGGACTGGTGCCATCCTTCCGCTACGAAAAGTGGCGGGCCGAGTGGACCGATGGCCAGGGCCATTGCGTCATCGACGAAACGCCCATCGGCAACTTCGCCGAACTGGAAGGCTCCGCGGAGTGGATCGACCGCGCCGCCCTTCGGCTGGGCATCGCTCCGTACCAATATATGACCCTCAGCTACGGCCGTCTCTTCGATCAGTGGCGCGCCGAGCATGGCAGTGACGCGCAGGATCTGACCTTCGCCGCAGTCGCGCCCTGGCGGTAAGTCCTCGGCCCTTCTACGGGCAAGCAGGGCTGGTTTCTTTCGTAATCGCAATCTGAAAACATCCTCATGATTTTCCCTCCCGGGCCGATAACTCCATTAAGTTCTTCTCAAAGTGGCCATGGAGGGTTGGCGATGAAGGTCATATTTGCGGAAACGATGCGGGTATGTGGTCAGCTCAGGAAAATCATCCTGCAAGCGGTAGCGGTGGCACTGACTGTTGTTCTGGCGCTTCCAGCCGGGGCGGCAGATGCGCGGGCGATCAAAACGCGTGTGCCGCCGGTTTACCCAGAGATTGCTAAACGCATGCGTATCTGTGGCGAAGTAAGGATTGAAGCCAGGATCAGCGCGGATGGGAAGGTGAAAAGCACCCGGGAGGTCAGCGGGAACCGTCTTTTAGGCGAAGCCGCCGAGCAGGCCGTGCATCAATGGACCTTTGAACCGGGTACAGGAGAGGCGACCGTAACCGTAGCAGTCAATTTTTCGCTCGACTAGCCGTGCGTTTCCACCGCGGCCGAGGGGGCGGCAATGGGGTACGTTTGAGGGGAATGGGCTCGATTGCCGGCTGCGCCAAAGCGCGGAGAGTGCGGAATCGCTGTAAGAACTAGGAAGAGCAGTAGAGCGCGGTTTGGCGATGAGGACACGCTGGCCGCGCTATTTTCTTGGGAAGCCAACGGGCGGGGAGGCAGATGTGCCGCCAAAGAGCAATGTCAGAAGACTAACTCGTACCAGAAGCTGCCACGGACAGTCCTGCTGCTGTTTTACCGCGATGGCCAGTTGTCCTCTGATGCGGTGTCTGCGAACCCAGATGCAGACCTGTGCCGCGCCGCGGAGGCTCAAACATGTAAACGCCCCTGCTCTGACTTTCTCCACGGCCCAACCGCTGGCGCTCGATGCAAATCCCCAGGATTTCTCTAGTGATTTCATGCGGTTATCCGGTCCAGCAGATGGTACAAGCCATTTCAGCTACGAAATATCCACGGCAAACTCCACCGAAATGTCATTAGCAAGTCCCATCTCAGCAACGAGATGGAATATGATGAGAACGGGGAGTCTTCCTAGCCCGATGCCACTGGTACCCAGACATGATGAGGTCTCCACGGAGACCCTATTAAATATCGCGGTAATTGGCCCGGACGAGCGCCGTCGCATGGCTGTGATTGACGCTTTGACCAAACACCCCGGTCTACAGATCCAGGAGTACACCGCTTACCCGTCGAATATCGACGATCTCTGTGAATCTTTCCGGAACACAACCGAAATCGTTATTGTTGATGTAGACAGTAACCCTCAATATGCCTTTGATTTAGCAACGGCTCTGTGTGCCGACGGTCAGATCTACGTGATGACCTATTCGGCCAAGGCCAACATGCAGATCGCCGTGCAGATGATGCGCGCCGGCGTGCGCGAGTTCCTGACTCTGCCCATCGATCCAGCCGAATTTGCCTCGGCGCTGATGCGGGCTTCGGCCCGTTATTCCGCGCCCGTCGTCGAAGACCGTTCGTCCTCCGGCAAACTTTCGGTCTTTGTTGGCACCAAGGGCGGCTGCGGCGCCACCACGCTGGCGGCAAATTTTGCTCTGGCGGTGACCGAAGAGGCCAATAGCAAGACGATACTCATCGATTTAGGCCAACCGCTGGGCGATATTGCCATCAATCTCGGCATCACGGCTGAGTACTCGGTCGCTACGGCTTTGCAGAACCCAGCACGGCTGGACGCCAACTTGCTTGCCACCCTGTCGGTAAAACATAATTCGGGACTTTATGTGCTTGCCGCGCATGGAGACTTTACCGATGTCCAGCCCACTAAAGATGGTATGGACCGGCTGCTGACCATCGCCCTGACGCACTACGACCATGTGATCGTCGATGCCGGTTTCAGGCTGGACCTGATGGATTCCAAGCTCTTTGAGACCAACGCGATTGTTTACCTGGTCACGCAACCGGGAATCTCCGATCTGCGCAATGCCAACCGCATGATCTTCAAGTACTTTTACACTAGAGGACAGCATCTGCAGATCGTCCTCAACCGCTACAAGTCAAGCGGAATGCTGGTGGACGAAGACAAGATCGAAGAGGTTCTTTCCCGGGCTGCCGACTGGAAGATTCCCGAAGATCTCGCTACTGTGCGCCGGGCCCAGGAGACGGCAACGCCTTTGGTGTCGATCGACTCGCTCGTTTCCCGCTCCATCCGCGAGATGGCCCGCGCCGCGGCTGGCCTGGACGTGGAGACCGAGAAAGACGAGAAGCGCGGCCTCTTCCGTTTCCTGCGCTAAAGCAGGGAACTGGGATGAGGGATTCGAAAGGCGGCAGCCGAGGCAACGGGGCCGCCTGCCTGATTCGAGAATCGGAAACAGAACTACATTCATCAGTTGCCCATCAAGAATCGCCCAGGTGCGCTACCATCCCTCCGATCCGGGCTCAGGCCGGCTGCGCACTGAGACAATCACCTTACTGAGACAATCACCTTCAAGATCGATCGCGGCCTCAGTGAACGATGGCCCAAAACACGAATTCCCCCGAGTCCGAGAACCCGGGGGAATTCATACGTGCGGCATTCGGAATCCGTGAGAGCCGGATCGCGTTAGGAACAACTTTTTATCGATAGTTCCTGATTGCTTTCTGTTCCCGCATCCCTACTTCTCCACGCCGTGGCACTTTTTGTATTTCTTGCCGCTGCCGCAGGGGCAGGGATCGTTGCGGCCCACTTTCTCGCCGGTACGCCGCTGCGACGGCTGGCTGGCATCGCCGCCCGAGCGGCTGGCCGCGGCCAGTTCCCGCTCCTTCTTGCGGTGGAATTCTTTTTCCAGCATATCGATGGTTGTCGAAGGCTGGCGGGTAGGAATGGAGAACTCCCGCGGCGCCAACTCGTCACTGGCAGGCTGCGCGGCGCTGGCCACCGGTGGCGCCTTGGGCACGTCGCCCTGCGGCCGCGGCGGCACGGCCTGCACCGGCTGCCCGTCGGGGCCCAGAATCTGCATCCGGAACAGGAACCGGCAGGTGTCTTCCTGGAACTTGGCCATGATGCCTTCGAACATATCGAAGGACTCGCGCTTGTATTCCACCAGCGGATCGCGCTGTGCGTAGCCGCGCAACCCGATGCCCTCTTTCAGATGGTCCATGGAGAGCAGGTGATCCTTCCACAGCCCGTCGATCACGCTCAGCATCACCATCCGCTCGTGATAGCGCATGGTGGCCGCGCCGAGAATTTTTTCCTTGACCTCGTAAGCCGCGGTCAGTTGTTTGAAGATCTCCTCGCCCAGTTCGTGCCGGCTCAACTCCTCGGGCTTCAATCCCGACTCGGCCAGATTGAAGCCGAAGTGATCGTTGAGCTTTTCGCCCAAGCCCTTGAAGTCCCATTGGTCGGCCCGGGTCTTCTCGTTGGCAAACTCGTCGAGCAGACCGCCCAGAATGCCGGCGACGTAATCCTCCAGAATCAACTCCCGCTGCTCAACGCCCTCCAGCAGTTGGCGGCGCAGCCCGTAGACGGCCTCGCGCTGCTTGTTCATCACGTCGTCGTATTCCAGCAGGTGCTTGCGGGCCTCGAAGTTCTGCGCCTCGACGGCTTTTTGCGCTGTTTCGATCTGCTTGGTCACCATGCGCGACTCGATGGGAATATCCTCTTCCATCGTTTTGTAGAGCAGGTTGCCTACCCAGTTCTTGGCGTAGATGCGCATCAGATCGTCTTCGAGCGAGAGGAAAAAGCGGCTGGCGCCGGGATCGCCCTGGCGGCCGGCGCGGCCACGCAACTGGTTGTCGATGCGCCGCGATTCGTGCCGCTCGGTGCCCAGAATGAACAGACCGCCGGCCTCGATCACCTTGGCGTGTTCGGCTTGCGCGGCCTTGGCGTGGACTTCGTTGGCGCTGGCCCAGTCGGCATCGGAGACCTCGAACTCCTGGCCCTGATAGTAGAAGCGCAAGAAGCCGGCCGGCGCCATGGGATTGATAGCTCCCTCGTTGGCGCTGATGGCCCGCGCCTTTTCGCGCTTCACCAGTTCCTGGCGGGTCATGAAGTCGGCGTTGCCGCCCAGCAGAATATCGGTGCCGCGGCCGGCCATGTTGGTAGCGATGGTCACCATGCCCAGCTTGCCGGCCTGCGCCACCACCTCGGCCTCGCGCTCGTGGAACTTGGCGTTCAACACCACGTGCTTGACGCCTTTTTTCTGCAAGATCGCCGACAGCCGCTCCGATTTCTCAATCGACGTGGTGCCTACCAGCACTGGCTGCTGCTGGGCATGCAGTTCGGTGATGCTTTCGGCCACCGCTTTGTACTTCTCTTTTTCCGTGCGGTAGATGACGTCGGGATTCTCGATGCGCAGCATCGGCTTGTTGGTGGGAATCACCACGATCTCGAGTTTGTAGATCTTCTCGAACTCGGTCGCTTCGGTCTCCGCGGTGCCCGTCATGCCGCTCAGCTTTTGATACAGCCGGAAATAATTCTGGAAGGTGATGGTGGCCAGCGTTTGATCTTCCTTGCGGATGCTGACATTCTCTTTGGCCTCGATCGACTGATGCAATCCATCGCTCCAACGGCGGCCCGGCATCAGGCGGCCGGTGAAGGTATCGACAATGATCACCTCGCCGTCTTTGACTACGTAGTCGACGTCGCGCTTGTAGAGCGCGTGGGCCTTGATGGCCGTCTCCACGTAGTGCTTCATTTCCCAGTTTTCGACGTCGGCGATGTTGCCGATTCCCAGCAGCTTTTCAATCGTCTCCCACCCCTTGTCGGTGACGCCGATGGTGTGCTGCTTTTCGTCGACAAAGTAATCGCCGGTCATGTAGCGTTCGCCCTCGGCGAGGCGGATGCCCAGTTCCTCCTGCCGGCGCGAGTCGTGCCACTCCACCTCTTCGCCCTTTTCCAGCTCGGGGATGATGCGCCGCGCACGCGCGTACTTGTCGGTGGTCTGGTCGGTCGGCCCGCTGATGATCAGTGGCGTCCGCGCTTCGTCGATCAGAATCGAGTCCACCTCGTCGACAATGGCGTGATAGTGGCCGCGCTGCACGCAGTCCTTGACCTCGAACTTCATGTTGTCGCGCAGATAATCGAAGCCGAACTCGTTGTTGGTGCCGTAGGTGATGTCGGCCGCATAGGCGGCGCGGCGCTCGGCGTCGCTCAGATCGTGCACGATGACGCCCACCGACAACCCCAGAAACTCGTAGATCTTGCCCATCCACTCGGCATCGCGCTTGGCCAGGTAATCGTTGACCGTGACCACATGCACGCCGTGGCCGGCCAGCGCGTTCAAATAGCAGGCCAGGGTGGCTACCAGCGTTTTGCCTTCGCCGGTCTTCATCTCCGAGATCTTGCCCTGGTGCAGCACCATGCCGCCGATCAACTGCACGTCGAAGTGCCGCATACCGACCGAGCGCCAGCCGGCCTCGCGCACCACGGCGAAGGCCTCGGGCAATACTTCGTCGAGAGCCTCGCGCTCGGCGCGCTTGGTTTCCTCGGCGTCGGTGATGCCTTCCAGCCGCTGGGCGATCCGCGCCTTGAACTCGGCGGTCTTGGCCCGCAGTTGCTCGTCGGTCAATTGCTTGATCTCCGGCTCCAGCGCGTTGATCTGGGCCACAATAGGCAGCAACTTCTTGATCAGCCGGTCGTTGGCCGTGCCGAAGATTTTGGTCAGGATATTGTCGAAAAACACGTTCTTCTCCGAATATCAGTGTAAATGGAGAGGCTATGAGAAGAATGAACCGCAAGGCTCGCCGTTTGACAGAATGGTCAGAACCCTATTTTTAACGCCCATCCGCAGCCGGCCGATAAATTCCTCATGAAACTTTCCCGGATCGCTCTACTTCTTCTGCTGGCCATCCCGGCCTTGGGGCAGAGCGCTCCCGCCGTGCCGAATATCGTTGGCATCCCGCTCGGCATCGATCAGACGCAAGCCCGCAAGATCGCCAGCCAACTCTTTCCCAGCCCCAACTACAAAGCCTATGCGTCCGATTCGGCGACCGGCAATCTGCCCATGGGCTTCGCCTACGATCGCGTCGACGGCGGCCACGACCAGTTCGGCATCGGCTTTTCCGCCACTGGAGAAGTCGATTACCTGGTCCATATAGTGGAGTACAACAAGCCTGGCGAGCAGCAACACAAGGCCAAGTCCGCCGGCGGCCCAATGCATCTTTCCATCTTCAAGCACAAACAGGACCAGAAGCCGGCCCAGGATCCGGCCACCATCGGCACCAACCTGAATGTGCATCCCACCGCGGATAGCTTTGTGGCTTCGCTGATCGATAAGTACGGCGAGCCTTCCGCGCGCCGGGACGATCTGCACATCTACGCCTGGTTTTTAGATACGAACGGCCAGCCTCTGTCGACCTTCAATCTCCCGGTTCAGTGCCAGAGCTTTCCCGAACTGAATATCTTCTATACTTCAGGCCCAAGTATGATCCCCGGCAGCGGGCCTCGTTTCGGCCACTCCTTTCCCGCGCCTCCGCAAACGGCCAGCAACGATTGCGGTATCGGCATCTACGCTAGGCTCTATACCACCGGGATCGACCATCTCGAACACGGACCGCTCATTGTCTCCGGCTACGAACTCCAGGTCTACAACCAATCGGCGGCTGGCAACGATATGGCGCAACGCCAGGAGCGCCTGATGCGGAAACAACATATCGGCCTGAAACCGCAGTTATAAAAAGGGGAAACCGGTTTTCCAACTTTGTCGAAGGGCGGACAGAGCCAGCAGGGGCGCGGTTCTCTATACTGAGCCCATGAGTGCGAAGCCAAGCGAAGCTGGCGGGCCGCGGCCGCGCCGCATTGTGTTAACCGGGTTCATGGGATCGGGCAAGTCGACGGTGGGACCGCTGTTGGCGCGGCGATTGGGCTGGAGCTTTGTGGATGTGGACGAGGCGATTGCCGCCGCGGCCGGCGGCACGATTGCCGAGATCTTCCGGCGCCAGGGCGAGCGGGCCTTCCGGCAACTGGAGCAGGAGACAGTAGCGCGGCTGGCGCTGGACGAAGCGCTGGTGCTGGCGCTGGGCGGCGGAGCCATCGAGGAGGCGGCGACGCGCCAGTTGCTGCTCACCACACCGGAGACGCTGCTGGTGCACCTGGAGGTGGAGTTGGCGACGACACTCGAGCGCTGCCGCGGAACCGAGTCTTCGCGGCCGGTGCTGGCCGATCAAGCCCACCTGGCCGAGCGCTACCAGCGGCGGCTGCCGCTATACCGCACGGCGCATGTTTCCATCGCCGTGGACCGGATGACGCCCGGGCAGGTGGTGGAAGAGATCGTGCGCGCGGCGGGGCTGGCCTCGCAATAACCGGCAACACTCAGGAAAAATGTTCCCATCCCTTGGGCGCCAGAGGCCGCGCGCCTTGGGCCGTGACGAGCATGACCGGCGGTGCCGCCGCGCGACGGCCGAGGATGCGGCCGATGGGCGTGATTTTTACACCATGGATCGAGCGCGGCAGCCGCGCCGTGGGCGGAGCGGTAAAGAGCAACTCGTAATCCTCGCCACCATCGAGAGCCTGTTCGAGAGTTGCGCCGGGGGCAAGCGGCAGGGCGGCGGCATCAATTTCGGCGGCGACCCGTGAGGCGGCGCAGAGCCGCGCCAGATCGAGTGAGAGGCCGTCGCTCAGGTCCATGGCGGCCGAGGCGGCGCCGTGGCGCACGAGCCATAGCCCCTGCGCGATGCGCGGCTGCGGGTAAAGGTGCGGGGCCAGCTTCGTAGCCATAGATTTCGAGGGTCGCGATGCGGCGCCGTGGGCGAGCAGTTCGAGTCCGGCTGCCGCGCCGCCAAGCTGGCCGGTAACATAGATCCGGTCGCCGGTTCGCGCGCCCGAGCGCAGCAAGGCCTGGCCACGGCGCACTGCGCCGGTGAGCACGATGTCGGCGGTGGCCAATGGGGATTCCGCCAGATCGCCGCCGGCCAGCGGCGTTTTGTGGGCCTCGGCGAGCGCGAAAAATCCATCGAAGAAGCGGTCCAGCCAGGGGCGACGGCCTTTGGCGCTTTGGACAAGCTCGCGCGGCAATCCCAAAGAGAGAAAGGCTGCCAGCGGCCGGGCGCCCATGGCGGCCAGATCGCTGAGGCCGCGCGCCAGGGCGCGATGGCCGATGGACTCGGGGCTGTGCCAGTCGAGGCGGAAGTGGCGGCCTGAGATCGAGAGATCGGTGGTGACGGCCAGTTCCTCGCCGGGGCGCAGACGGATGAGCGCGCAGTCGTCGCCGATGCCCAGCCGCAGACCGGAGGCCGACGAGCCAGGGGTGCGGGCGCGGATCTTCTCCAAAAGCGCCAGCTCGGCCGGGGCGGCGTTGGGCTTGGGTGGGTGCGTGGTGGCCATGGTTAGAGGATAAGGGATGGGGCGAGCGGCGGCGCGGGGGTTGTTTTCGATTAATTTTCGCTTAGAAAGCTGAAGAAATTGTGGACATGGCCGATGAAGGCCAAGGTGAGATTGCATCAAGGATTATGCAAAGTTTGCGTTGACCCATCGCAGAGGGGTCTGCTAATCTGGACCAACGTTAAGCTACTCGCGTCATAGAGCGTGAGCGTGGATGCGCAGACAGAGAGTCTTGCGCACGATGAACTCTCCCCCTTGGTCGACTCGCATTGCAGAAGAGAATTTCCCTCGGGGGATAGCAGGCGATGATGCTTCGTAAGCGCTACTACATTTTATTTGTCGCCCGCGATGAGGACGGCCAGCTACGGAAGATTCCCGTACCGCTGAAGTATGCTTACGGGTTTCTGGCGGCGGCCATCGTCGGAGCGTTCACGATCGTGGGCCTGGCGGGCTCGTATACGCGCATGTTGTTGAAGACCGAGAGCTACAATCAAGTGCGCGCCGAGCGGGAAACCTTGCGCAAGAACTACCAGCAGATGGCCGAGATCGCGCACAATCGCAGCGTCGAGGTGGCCTCGCTGGGAGCGCTGGCCAACGAAGTGACGGCGCTTTACGGACTGCGGCAGAACAAGATGAACGCGCCCAAGCAGGCGCCAGCCAGCGTGGCGGCCGCCGCGCCGGCACAGACGCTGAGCGACGACGTCAGCCAGCAGCAGGTCTCGAACTCGATCGACACATTTTATGCGTTGCGCGAAGAGGCGCTGTCGGGCCGAATCACACGCGCATTGGAAGGCGGCTTGACGTCGGGCTTCGCGGGCGACTGGACGGAGCTGGCCGACGCGCCGTCGTTATGGCCGGTCGAGGGCCGGGTAGGTTCGAGCTTTGGCGAGCGCGAGGATCCGATCAACGGCGAAGGCGCTTTCCATGCGGGAATCGATATCGACGCGCCGATGGGGACGCCAGTGCGTGCCTCTGCCGACGGCGATGTGACCGGACTCGAGATGGGTGCAGGATACGGGCGGCAGATTGTGCTGGAGCATGGCCATGGATTGCGGACCCTCTATGGGCATTTGTCGGCAGTGGCGGTTGTCGCCGGCCAGCATGTCACGCGCGGCCAGGTGATCGGCTATGTGGGCCAGACCGGACGCGCCACCGGACCGCACCTTCACTACGAAGTGCGCGTGCATAACGTGCCCGTCAATCCGCACAAATATCTGCGCATCACCTACGCGCAGGCCTCGAACCTGGATGCTTCCAACATCGGCGGCCAATAAGTTCAGCGATCAATAGACAGAAAAAAGCTCCCGTTGCCGGGAGCTTTTTTCTTGACCTGAGAAGCCGGCCTAGCGTTGTACCTTGCAGCCTTCGAGTGCGAAGTGAATCGTTGCGACGCCGGTGACCTCCATGACGAAATGCGTGGGCAAGGGGAAGCCGTCGACGGTTTCGTATTGCAGTTCGACGTTCATCTCCTGGGTGGGGCCCGTTTGTTCCCCGGCAGGATGGATGAAGGCGTGGAAGTGCGAGATGATTAGCCCGCGGGTTGAGGGCGCGTAGGTGGGCGTCAGATCGATGCGCGTGCCGTTCATGACGATGTTGTACTGGCGCAGGACGCGGCCACTGTCGAAGGTTTCGTTCAACTCGATGCCGGTTTGCGCGAGGTGAATCTTTTTGCCGCCGTCGCTGGTCGTCATCATCTCCAGGCCGCTTGACGAGTCGGGCACGACGGAGTTTTCAATGAACGGCGTCCAGAACTGCATGAAGCCCTCGACGAGAGTTTGGTCGAGCGCGTCGTGCATCTGGCCGAGCAGCTTGGATTGCTCATTGTCGAGTGGCGCGGGCGTGTTCCAGTCCATGGTTGAGCCGCCCTTCATGCGCGCGTGCAGGGTGATGCCGACGCGGTTGAGCAGGGCGACGCGCTGTTCGTTATCGGCGCTGAGCGTGCCGCCGCCATTGGTGGTGTAGAGGGCGCGCCAGTCGGGGCGCACGGTGCAGTCAAAGCCTTTGAGGCCGGCCTGGGCGCTGGAGTAGTAGAGCTTGGCGGTTTGCGCCAGCCAGGCGTCGTTCTCGTTGGCCGGCTGCGCGGCCAGGGTGAGCGGTGTGAGCGCCAGGCAACAAGCGGCGATGACGGCGGCTAGCCGCGGCGGCAAAACAGTGTGGGATGGATGCATGACGTGCCTGCTTTCGCGAAGATTCGCTAGGGTGGGCCCGGGAAACTGGAAATTGGCTTGCAGTCAGGCCGTGCGCGCGGCGGTCAACAGCCGCTCGGCGACGGCTTCGACGATCTGTTCGTGGACCTCGTCGATGGCAAGATTGCCCTCGATGGTGACAACGCGCTCGGGCTCGCGGCGGGCGATCTCGCGGTATTTTTCCCAAACGCGGCGGTAAAAGATGTCCTGTTCGGCCTCGAAGCGGCCTTCGTCGATGCCAGATTCGGCCTCGGCGCAGAGATTGCGGTGGCGGGCGCGGGCCAGCGAAGCTTCAAAGCCTGGCAACAGCAGCAGTGTGAGATCGGGCATGAGGCCGCCGCAAACCAGACGGTGTAGATCGAGCACGAGTTGCGAGCCGAGTTGGCGTCCGCCGCCCTGGTAGGCCTCGGTGGAGTCGGTAAAACGGTCGCAGATCACGATTTTGCCGGCATCGAGGGCAGGTTGAATGACCTCGGCGATGGCCTGGGCGCGGTCGGCGAACATCAGCGCCATTTCGGCCATCGGCGCAATAGCGCTTCCCCGGGAGTCGAGCAAAAGACCGCGAATGCGGTCGCCGGCCGGGGTTCCGCCGGGCTGGCGCAGTACAGTGGGCTCGATGCCGCGGTGAGCCAGCCACGTGGTCAGACGGCGAATCTGCGTGGTCTTGCCCGACCCGTCCAACCCCTCGAAGGTGATGAAGATTCCGTTCCGCATTGGCGCCAGAATACCACCGCCGCGGCGGTCCGTTTTTGAACAGGCCGCCCATGCGGGCCAGGTTACCCTAGAAAACCGCGGCAACAACTTCTTGGCGCATGGGGGGTCTAAACTGAAGTAGGCTGAGAGAGGTGCAGGCCGGTGGTTCGCGGTGAGTGGCGGTCTTAAAGATTGGTAGAACCAGGCCGGGTTTGCGCAAGTCGGCAGAATGAATGGATTTGATTACAGATACAAATCCCTAGAAAGCGGAGGATATTCTCATGCGTTTGTTTCGTTCGATGCGCTGGTTGATGATGGCGATGATGGTTGCGCTGATCCCTGCGTCTTCTTATGCGGGAGTCTTTATCAGCGTTGGGTTTGCGCCGCCGGCGATGCCGGTCTATGAGCAGCCGCCCTGCCCCGAGCCGGGCTGGATGTGGCAGCCGGGCTACTGGGCCTACGGCGATGACGGCTACTACTGGGTTCCTGGAACCTGGGTACCGGCGCCGCAGCCAGGCGTTTATTGGACGCCGGGCTATTGGGGCTGGGGAGAAGGCGCTTACGTCTGGCACCCTGGCTATTGGGGACCGCACGTTGGCTACTATGGTGGCGTGAACTACGGCTTTGGATTTTTCGGCGTTGGTTTCGTAGGTGGCGAGTGGCGCGGTCACGACTTTGCCTACAATACGGCCGTGGTGCACGTTAACAATGTATCGATCCACAACGTGTATGTGAACAACACCGTCATTGTGAACCACACGGTGGTCAACAACCACGTGGCTTTTGCCGGCGGTCCGGGCGGAGTCAACCACCCCATGGGTCCGGAAGAACGCATGGCGATGAATGAGCACCACTTTGCGCCGACCTCGTTCCAGACCCAGCATGAGAACTCGGCCCGCAACGATCACGGCGCCTACTTTAATAACAATCATGGCCGGCCGGCGAGCATGGCCATGGCGCGGCCGATGAACGGCGGTAATGCGCCACACGGCGGTCCGCAGGGTGGCCCACAGCAGCATGGCGGCTTCCAGCAAGGCAACGCGCAACAGCGCGGTGGTTTCCAGCAGGGCGGCGCGCAGCCGCAGCATGGTGGCATTCAACCGCAGAACAATGCGCAACACGCTGGCTTCCAGCAGGGTGGCGGGCAACAGCGCGGCAGCTTCCAGCCGCAGGGCCAAACGCAGCAGCAGAGCCAGCAGCAGCAACAGCGCGGCAGCTTTCAGCAACAGGGCCAGCCGCAGCACGGCGGCTTCCAACCACAAGGCCAGCAGCAGCACGGCGGTTCGCAGCCGCAGAGCAATGCGCAACAGCAGCACTCTGGCGGACAGCAGCAGCAACAACACTTTGGCGGTCAACCGCAGGGTGGCGGCCAGCAGCAATCGCACGGCGGCGGTCAGCAGCACGAGCCGCATCACTAGAAAGCAATTCTTCTAAAACGCGAAGGCCCACGGGAAACCGTGGGCCTTCGTATTTCAAAACCAGGGAACCAGAGACCGAGGGAACAAGAAACAGATCTGGCTCTCGATGCGCGCTGTAAAGCCGCGCGTTCCTGGCAGCTAGAAGGGGATGTCGTCGTCGGTGATCTCGGCGCCCTGCGCGACGTCGTCTTGCGGCGCCGGCTGTTGGCGCTGGTCGTAGCTGGCTGCCTGGCTGGAGGCGCGATTGTACGAGCCGCCCTCTTCGCGGCCCGACAGCAGCGACAGGTCGTTGACGATGATCTCGGTACGGTAGCGCTTGGCGCCAGAATCCTTGTCGTCCCAGCTGCGGGTCTGAATTTTGCCCTCGACGAAGAGCTTGGAGCCCTTCTTGACGTAGTCGCGGACGATCTCTGCCAGTCGCTTGAAGGCGACCAGATTGTGCCACTCGGTGCGGTCCTGCCAGTTGCCCTGGGGATCTTGAAAGCGGTCGCTGGTGGCAAGGGTGAAGTTGGCCACCAGGGTGCCGCTGCCGGTGGAACGGATCTCGGGGTCTTTACCGACGTTGCCGAGAAGAATGACTTTATTGACGCTCTTGGCCATGATCGTGCACTCCTAAAATCTTGCGGCCGGTGCTCAACCGGCCTGTGGGGAAATCTCTGTACTTCTAAAGAATCTTAAATCATCGTGGCTGCCGGTTACTTGCCGTCGAAAAACGGATGTGGAAGCAGCGGCAAGGTGGGGGTCTCGCCGCGCAGCTTGTGCAGCGTCAACTCCTTGAAGAGCAAAGACGGCACGGCATAGGTTACCGTTCCCTCGTTGAGCAGATTGGGCTGGCTGCCGGCAGCGGCGATCTTTTTGAACGAAGATGCGCCCAAGCCGGAGAACTCGACGCCGCGAATCTCTTCTTCGTGGCCGTCAGCATAGACCTTCCAGGCCAATAGCGGCTGGCTGGAGTTGTGCATGCGTCGCACCACGATGCCGTAGTCTTTGTTTTGCTGTTTGACCTGTTCGAGCAACTTGGCGCGCAGATCTTCGGAACTCAAACCGTCCTCGGCGGTCACGATGAGGTTGGTCGGAGCGGCTCCATTGCCGTGCCGGCTGGCCGAGCTGTGGTCGAAGCCGCGCACCGGATTGCGCGTGGTGAGCAGGGTTTGCAGATTGCCATCGGCCACCAGCTTGATCTCATGCGTAGGCAGGCCGTCGTCATCGATTTTGCAGAAGCCGTCGATGGGCTTGCCGTCGAGAGTATCGATGGTGGGATTATCGGTGACGCTCAAAAACTTGGGCAGCACGCGCTCGCCGATTTTGTCGATGAAGTGGCCTTCGGAGGGATCGAAGTTCGAGGCGTTTTGAAGATTATCGGGAAGCGCACGGCGCCTGGCCTCCAGATCGGAGGCAAAGTTGAGCCGGAAGAGCTGCGGAGCCGCGTTGGACTCGAACAAGACTGGGCCAGTGTAGGTGTCGAGCACGGCGGCGTCGCGCACTTCCTTGAGGCGTTTGCTGAGTGCGCGAATGCGTGCCGTCAGCTCCTCCGCTGGTGGAAGATCTTGCAGCGTGCGCACGTGAATCGTGGTGGAGTCGGTGATCGTGCGGCCGTCGGTGGCTTGGGCGATAGCGTTGGCGCTGAAGCCTACGTTTGGTCTGTCGATGGTGTAGCGGGTGCCTTCGCTGTTCAGGTAACGGATGTGCAGGTTGCTGGCCGAAAATGCGACGCCAGAGTCCGCGATCTCGGGCATCTGCCGGAAGAGCGCGGAGAGCGTGCGCGCCTCGGCCTCCCAGGCGGCGCGGTCGGCATGCACCGGCGCGGCGGTGACGACGGTCTGCGCCGGCTTTTCCTGCGTGAAGTCCGGTGGCAGATCGATGATGTTTTTGTTCAGCAAGGCGGCGCGCTTGCGGGCCAGATCTTCGGTGGCTTTTTTGTAGGCGCCGTCGGTGGCCAGCCAGATCTGGCGGCGCAACTCGGTGTAGTCGTCGTCGAGCGGCAGATATTTCGTGCTGGCGAGCACCGACAGAGATTCCAGCAGCCCGTGGGAATAATTTGTGTTGTCGAGTTGGTAACTACCCACGCGCACCTCGACCCGGAGCATGCGCAAGCGGTTTTGATTGCTGGAGGCCAGCCCGCCGAAGCTGGCCGAAGCCGTGGTGGAATCTTCATCTTCAACGCGGTAGGAGATGAAGTAGGGCTTGTCGAGATTCTCCAGTTGCAACTGCTTCATGGAGCGGTCCATCTCGTCTTGCATGGCGCGGAAGACGATGTCGTCTTGCGCGCGGGCGGCAACAGCCGCGGCCGCAACAGCCAACACAATCGAAGCCAGAACAAAGCGCATTGCCGGTTTTCCTCTTCTCATGGCGGTCCTCACTTGGCGGCCAGCGGCGCGGGCAGAATGGGCAGCCGCTGCTGGGATTTTTGTTTTTTCTGCACTTCGATCTGCGCGATCAGGATGCCGGGCGAGACGGCGGAGACGGGAACTCCGCCCGACTCCGCGCCGCAGATGCCGTTGAAGATGGCGACGTGATTGTCGGCGGCCAGAATCTTGCTGAAGGTGGCCAGCGGCGTGCCGATCATATCGACGCCGCGGACCAACTCTTCGCGGCCGTCGGGATAGATGCGGTAGACCATCAGCGGCATCACGTTGAAGGCGTTGGGAATGGTGCGCCCGGTGAAGGTGAAGCCGCCGGAGATGTCGTCGAAATAAAGCCCGTAGGGCAGGCCCTGCTTTTTGACCTCTTCGATGAGCAGTTTTTTCAAGTCGGGCTGCACCGACGAGGGCGCGACCTTGACGATAAGGTTCGATTGCCGCGCGGCGGGAGCCATGCCGGCCTGGGCGCGGCCGTGGCCGTTGGATTGCGCAATGCCCTCGATGGGCGAGCGCGACATGAGAAACGTCTTGAGGACACCGTCTTGCACCACATCGACGCGGCGCGCCTTTACGCCCTGGTCGTCGAAACGGTAAAAACCTGCCAAGGGCGTGCCCGCAATGCGCTCGGCGGTGGGATCGAAGACCACCGAAAAGTCTTTGGGTAGCACCTGCTGGCCGATCATTTTTTTGAAGGTCTGCGCGTCGTTGGCTTGCTTTTGCCGCTGGCCCTCGACGCGATGGCCGAAGATCTCGTGGAAGAAGACGCCGCTGGCGCGTCCGGAGAGAATCGCCGGGCCGGTGTAGGGTTCGGCGACCGGCGCCGTTCGCAGCGCATGCAGGTCGCGGATCATTTTGTCGGCGGCTTTGAGCACCTCGGCGTCGGTGGGCATGTCTTTGTCGCTGAAGCCGAGGTACGACTCGTAGCGCGGCAGCTCCATGCCGTCGTCGGCCTTGGTTTGGGCGATGAGGAACAGCCGCCACGAGGGCTGCGAGGTTTGCACGCGCGCTCCTTCGGAGTTGACCAGCCAGCGCGTCTCCGAACTGACCTCAAGAATGGCCTGGGCGGCGTAAATATCGCTGTATTTGGCAAAGGGCGCGGTGTATTTGCGCAGCTTGTCTTCCCAAATTTTACGATCGAGTTTTACGTCGCTGCGTGGCTCGGTATATTGCTCGGGTTTCTCGTGCGAAAAGTCGTCGGACTTGTCTTCGGCGGCGACGGCCACCTCCACGTTGGTCTTGATGCGGGTCAACTGCTCGACGGCGCGCTTGTAGCGCTCGTCGGTTTGCCGCCAGAGCGTGGCGCGAATGGCGTCGGGATCGTCGTCGAGCGGGATGCCGAGGTTGGCCAGTGAGGCTCCGCCTGAGGGCATGGCGCCGCGAATCTCGTGGGTGTTGTCGAGTGCGTAATCGCCCACGCGCAGATCGATGTTGAGATTGCGATGGCGGTTTTCGCCGCTCACGGTCAGCTTGCCGAAGTTGGCGTCGATGACATAATTGTGCGTTTCGACAACCTCGTAGCTCAAGAAGTAGGCGGGAACCGGCTGCGATTTGAATTTTTCCATGGAGCGGTCCAGCTCAGCCTTCATGGCCTGTAGAACCGGCGAAGGAGCCTGGCCGCCGCAACTGGCGCTGGCGCCCAAGGCGAACAACAGCGCGCAGATCGCGCCGAATCGGTGCATACGCATTCTGAAAACTCCTGGGAACTACCGTTATATACGCACTAGCGGAGGTTTTCGTTCATCCGCCCCATCTCGCGGAGCTGGTGAGCGACAGCGTCGAGGAAACTCTCGTTGCTGATGTCTTCAGGAACAGTGAGGCCCGACTTGGCGCAGATGGCCTGGGCGATGCGGCCGGTCAGCGCGGCGCGCGTGGTGTAATCCATGTCGCTGCGCCGGGCGAAGAAGCCTTCCAGGACTTCCAGGTCGGAGGCCGCGAGCTTGGCCAGGGACGGAGCGGGCAGCGCAACCTGCAGATGCGGAGCCGGCGCGGCCGCGGGCAACGGCGTGGCCATGGGCGCGGTGATGGTGCGGGTGGAACTCTCGCTCCAGCCCGCCGCGTCGCTCTCGCGGTCGCGCACCACCAGCGTTCCGGCCGCCAGATCGCCCAGCCGCTGGCTGCGCTTGTTCAAAAACATCACCACGATGCCCAGCGCGTAAAAGCTGGGCAGAAAATCGGCATAGCGTACCAGATTGCGGGTGAGCGACTCAAAAAAAGTAATGCCGCGGCCCGACTGGTGAATCACGCGGATCTTGGCTACGCGCTTGCCCGGCGTGCGGCCGTTGCCTAGCGCCTCAAAGAGCGTGAAGTAGCCCCAGATCATCACAAAGACGATCAAAAAATAGATGCCCACCGCCCAAGTGGCCGTGATGCTCCAATAGGACTTCAGCGCGGCGAGGACGAAAACCCAGATCGTGGACAGGATGGCCAGGGCCACGCCTTCGATCAGCGAGTCGACGAGGATGGCGACAAAACGGCTGCCGATTCCGGCCAGTGGAAATTCAATAGCCACCAGTTCGGGGGTGTCAATGTTAAGCTGATCACGAAACGAATCCATGTCTATGGTTCTCTCCAATCGATGGCTGGATAAGCGCCGGCCTTACTGGGACCGGCTGGCTACGCTGCTGGGCCAGGCCGGAACGCTGGGCGGCGTGCGCCAGTTGACGCGTGCCGAGTTGCGCGAGACGGCGCTGCTTTACCGTCAGGCGGCCAGCGACCTTTCCACCTTGCGCCAGGATCCGACCGCCCGCCATTATGCCAGCCACGTCAATCAATTATTGGCTCGCGCCCACCATATCATTTATTCGAGCCGGGGAAAAGGCTTTCTCAAGGTTTTCCATTTTCTGCGCGATGGCTACCCGGCCGCGGTGCAGCGGCAGATCCGCTACGTGCTGGTGGCGCTGCTGCTGGTGCTGGGCGGTGCGGCGCTGGGCGCGGTGCTCACCCTGGCCCGGCCGCAGTTCATGCGCACCATGCTGGGCCCGGCGATGGTCGATACCATCGAGCGGCACGAGATGTGGACCCACTCGATTGTGGGCCTGGAGCCGGCGGCGGCCAGCGGCATCATGACCAACAACCTGAGCGTCAGCTTTGCCGCCTTTGCCGGCGGCATGACCTGCGGACTGCTCACGATTTATTCCATGTTTTTTAACGGACTGATGCTGGGCGTGATTGGCGTGGCCTGCCAGCAGCACGGCATGGCGCGCGATCTGTGGAGCTTTGTGGCGCCGCACGGCTCGCTGGAACTGCCCTCGATTATCTTTGCCGGTGCGGCAGGACTGCGCCTGGCCAAGGGGATTCTCTTTCCCGGTATCTATGGGCGGCGCGACGCGATCGCTCTGGCTGGTTCCGAGGCCGTGCGCCTGGTCGCCGGCATCATTCCCTTGCTGGTTATCGCCGGAACCCTCGAAGGATTTTTCTCGCCGTCATCGGCGCCGGTCTGGCTCAAGTTCACCGTGGGCGGCACGCTGTTCTCTCTGCTGCTGGTATGGCTCTTCCGGCCGGTGAGGGCTACGCCGTCCGCGGAGTCTTCGCGGTAAGCGAAATGCCGAGGGCCTTCATCACCGTGTTGATGGGGGCGGATTGCTTTCCATTTGCTTGCTCACTTCGAGCACGGTAATTGTCATTTCTTGATTGCCTGGGACAAGTTCCAACCCCAGAGTCTTTTTTAGGACGGCGTTCAGGCTGTCAACGTCTCCTGCGTCAACCATGAATCGCGCGTCGAATGTGCCGTCGATGCTGGTTTCGTTGATAATAGGATTCTCCAGCCCTGTTGCCAGCACATAGGCGAGATCGTCCATCGTCCCATTCATCAAAATGAAGCCTCCATGCCAGTAGCCTCGCTTCACCTTGTGCGTCGAAGCCGATGGACTCAGCAGCTTTTTGCTGTCGCTGGTGGCTCTGAGAATATAGGCGTTGCGGGTCACAGTCTTGGGCTGAATCTGCAAATGCAATGCGGAGAGAACAGCCTGCCGAGCGGTCTGCGAAATCACCGCTTGGGGCACGCCAGTGAAATGCATGCGCAGGTCGTAGCGGCCCTCCGGCAGCGCATCCTTCAAAACATAGCGATCTCCGAAAATGTCAAAGACATTGGTCATGAGGCCATCGGCATCGTTGCCAAGGAAATCGGAGCCGGTGGGTGGATGCTCGACGATCGACGATTTTGCATCGGACGAAGCCTTGCTGAGAGAGATTGCAAACAAAGTTTGCGCGGCATCTGGGGAAGAGGCTTCGGGTGCGACGGTAATGGCCGAGGCTGGCTGAAAGGCGACGTCTTTGCCTTCCGCCACGGCCTCGAGATCGGCGGCGCTTACCTTATCGATCTCTGTAACCGCGACGATCTTTCCGTTGCCATCGACGATGATGGTGGTTGGCCGGGAATGGATTCCATACCAGGCGAAGACGCTGCTTGAGGTATCGATGCCCACCCAACCCGACATTTTCTTTTTGGTCAGAAAGGTCTCGACGGCCTTCTGGTCTTCGTCGTCGATGGAGATGAACTGAAATTTCGCCGGGTCGAGAGTCACTACGAGCTGATTGAGATGCGGAAGGCTGGCAACGCATGGAGAACACCATGTGGCCCAGAACTCCAGCACCACGACTTTGCCCTTGAGGCTTGCCCAATCGGCTTTGGCTCCTGGAGGAGATTGCAGCAGTTGCAGCGAATCCAAAGGCGGAGCCGGCGTGCCCTTTTCAGGATGTGCCCAAAGTGTAACCGTTCCCAGCCAGACCGCAACCAGAGCCATCAAGTTGTTGCGCAAGGCCGCGCTAAGGCGCACACGTCCAAAGATCAGATGCATTTGTCCCTCGATGAATACGTCACTCATATCGTACGCTTGAAGATTGCGATTCAGTGTGAGGTGAATCATTTGCTGTTCGCACGCAATTCTCAACCTGTGCAGCAGACATTCCAGCACTTGACGGAAGGATCTGCGCATCCACGGCGGCACTACACCATGGCCCGTTCTTTCACCTTTAAATGCTGATTGAGGACGCTGCGGTGAGGCGGTAGGGGTCGAGCACGAGCGTCCGTAGTTTTCGGACTACATGATGAAAAATATGAGGTCAATCGGCAAAAGATGCTGCGATTATTTCCGCCGCTCTTTGCTGATCATTTGAAAGCCGCGCATAAGTGCGCAGAGCCGGAAAATGTTGCGTGACATTGCAAGTTCAGGCGTGTACATGTGGAGAGGAACCCCGCCCAGCCTTGCATGCGTCACGCGAGAAGATGCCCATGTTTTTAGTGCACGCGGCCGCCGGGCTTTGTGGATATATCCGGTTCAATTACATTAAGAATGTTTCATGCTGCGGTTGAAGTTGCCGCGGCATCATTGCTGCTACTACTGGGAAACAAACATATTGAAAGGGGATAGTTTGCTTGTTCTTCTATAGCGGTTTGGGATGGATTGTTCCAGTGATTTGGATTTGTTCGATGGCTGCTGTCAGCAGTGTTCTTTCTAAAGTAATGTCTTCTGGCGAGACGAAGTTTCCCCTACATATAGCGATTTTTCTGTTGGCCGCCGTGGTATCGGCGCTGTGTTGTTTTGTGTCGGGAAAACTACTCAACAAAGAAAAAGCGCCGCGCAAGATTAAGCCATTTGGTAAAGAGCGGATCGTCTTTTGGGGTAGGCACACCTTTTATTTTTTCCCCGTGGAATATTGGGGAGCGATTATTCCGCTCGTCACAGTATTCGTCTGTGTCGTTATGCGTTTTGTTTAGGTGGAGCATAGAAAGCATGTGGCGCCGCGTTCTTCATTGCGGCGCAAGCGCGGGCACATAATCCCGCGCTTACTTTTTGGACGCAACTTTCAGAAAGGTTCGAACAACAATTCCGCTCGAACCAGTGAAGCTGGAGATAGCGCAACAACGAAGAATTTGGGCGCCGCCTACACCATCGCCCGTTCTTTCACCTTTAAATACTGGTTGAGGACGGCGGCGGTGAGGTGGTCGGGGTCGAGGTCCAAAGTGAGGGCGCCTTGTTCGCGCAGGCGTGCCAGCAGCAGTTGGCGGCGCGTGGCCAGTTCCTGGGCGGCGGCGGAGCGGAACATCTCTTCTACATTTTTGGGCTGGGCGTTGGCGATGGCATCCACGTCGGGCTGGGCCATGGCGACGAAGAGCAGCACATGGCGGTGCAGCAGTTGCATGGCGCCATCGACGACCTCGGGGCGCATGGCGGTTTCGGCCAGGTCGGTGACCCAGAGGATGAGGGCGCGGCGCGGTTGCCAGCGGTTGAGCGCGGCGGTGGCGCGCAGGTGGTCGGCCTCGCTGGCTTCGGCGCGAGCCTGGGCGAGAGCTTCGACGATCTGGCGCAAGTGCGCGGCGCCGCGGCCGGGCAATAGCCGCTGTTGCACGTTCTGGCCGTAGACGAGCAGGCCGACGCGGTCGCCGGAGTGAAGAGCAAGTTGCGCCAGAGCCACGGCCGTGGAGCAGGCGTGGTCGAGCTTGGTGTAGCCGCGGCTGCCAGCGGGGGCAGAGCCGCTCAGGATGCGGCCTTGTAGCAGGCGGCCGGCGTCGAGCACGATCCAGACCGGCTGGCTGCGTTCGGTTTGGTAGCGGCGGGTGATGAGCTGGCCGCGGCGCGCGGTGGCCGTCCAGCAGATGTCGCGCAGATCGTCGCCATCGAGGTACTCGCGCAGGCTTTCGAAGTCGCGGCCCAAGCCGCGCTCGCGGGCCTGGCGCAGTTGCAGCTCGACCTGGCGGCCGCGGGCGAGAAAGATCTCCTGATCCTCGCCCTGGCGCAAGGCGGGATAGATGCGGACTGGTTGCGTGAGCGGCGCGACGGCCCACTTTTCCACCAGGCCGAGGGCCGAAGTGTAGCGCAGATAGACCTTGCCGGCCTCGACATCGCCGCGTTCGCGGGGATGAATTTTGTAGCGCAGCGCGGCGCGGACGCGCGGATAGGCGCGCAGCCGGTGCGTGGCTGGAACGGCGACCAGGGCTTCGGGCAGATCGTCGACGAGGCAGCAGTCGAGGATGGTTCCACCGTTGTGGTCCAGGGCCAGCTCAATCCCGGTTTCGCTTTCGAGCGCGGGCGCGTTTGACCAGGAACGGGTAAGAGTGATGTCTTCGGCCGCGGGCAGACGGAACCCATCGAAGACAGCCGCGAGCAGGACGGCGGCATCCCACGCGATCATGCCCAGGCTCCATGAAGCATGAAAAAAACCGGGCAGCGCGAGGACCAGGCCCAAGGCGAGCAGCCAGAGGGCGCGCTGGGTGAGGGCGAAGGAAAACCAGCGGCGGCGCAGGCGGCAGGCGGCGTGAACCGGATCGGGATGGAGCGAGGGCGAGATCATTTTTTCCAGTTACCGGAACTTCACTTTGGGTAGTTGCCCTCAGGGGCTAAAGCCCCTGGTTCTATTAGCGATTCAATGTACGGCCTGAAGGCCGTACCCTTCAACGAAAGTTCGTACCCGTTAACGCATTCATGGATTGCTAACGATCCATTACTTTCTCGGCACGGGTACGGCGGCGACGACGTCGGTGAGGATGCGGTCGGCGTCGAAGCCCTCGAGCTCGGCTTCGGGCTTGAGCAGGATGCGATGGCGCAGGGCCGGTGGCAAAGCGCGCTTGATGTCGTCGGGGATCACGTAATCGCGGTCCTCGAAGGCGGCGAAGACCTGGGCCACGCGCAGCAGGCAGATGGAGGCGCGCGGACTGGCGCCGAGGGCCAGCGTCGGCCAATCGCGGGTGCGGCGGACCAGATCGAGGATGTAGCCGTAGATGTCCTGCTCGACGCGGATGGCGCGGATTTCGCGGCGCGCGGCGGCGAGCAGCTCGGGTGAGAGCGGGGCGATCGTGCTCTCGTCGAGCAGGCTGGCGCCGCTGGCGTGGTGGTGGCGCTCCAGCATCAGGCGCTCGTCTTCGAGGCTCGGGTAGTTGACTTTGATTTTGAGCAGAAAGCGGTCGAGCTGGGCCTCGGGCAAGGGATAGGTACCTTCAAAGTCGATGGGGTTTTGCGTGGCGAAGACGGTGAACCAGGAGGGCAGCGGGCGGCGCACGCCGTCGCTGGTCACCTGGCGCTCTTCCATGCATTCGAGCAACGCGGCCTGGGTGCGCGGCGGCATGCGGTTGATCTCGTCAACCAGCAGCAGATCGGTGAAGACCGGGCCCGAGTGGAAGGAGAACTCCGCCGTGCCGGGCTTGAAGATGGTGGTGCCGAGGATGTCGGCGGGCATCAGGTCGGGCGTGGCCTGCACGCGTTGAAAGCTCAGGCCCAGCAGCCGGCCAAGGGATTTGACGATGAGGGTCTTGGCGATGCCGGGCACGCCTTCCAGCAGCGCGTGGCCCTGGGCGAGAACGGCGACCAGCACCTCGGCGACAGTCTCGCTTTGGCCGGCGACAACGCGGCCCAGTTCCTCGCGCGAGGCGGCGATCAGCTTTTGCGTGGCGGGCAAGGCCGTCGTGTTGGGGGTCAAGTTGGTTTCCTCGGTCATGGTGGTTCTCCTTGGCGGCTTAAAACGGGTTCGATGCCTCAGGGCTAAAGCCCCATATTCAATGTTGCGATTTGGCGCGCAGGGCGGCTTCCAGCGCGTCGCCGTGGCGGTTGAGTGTCTGCACGAGTTCGAGGGCGCGCCGGGGCGCGAGCGTGTCGTCGCGCGTAGCGGCTTCGCAGGCGGCTAAATCCTGTTCGAGCTCTTTGCCGGCGAGCGGAAAACGGCGGCGCAGGGCAACGCAGAGTTCGGTGGCGCTCATCTGCGCGGTCTTCACGCCGCAGAGTTCTCCGGCGCGGCGGCGGAAGCGCTCGCTGGCGATTTCGACGGCCGTGGCGGCGGCGCCGGCCTCGGCGTAGAGCGAGCCCAGCGAGTCAAGAAATTCGACCGGCGTGGTGCGCACCGGCGCGGGCAGATCGCGCAGCGGGCCGCTGCGGCGGCTAAAGCTGAAGACGGCCAGCAACGCGATGGCGGCCAGGCCCAAACCCAGCAGGGTCAGCACCGGGCCGCGAGCGTAGAACCATTGCGTGTGCGACTCGCCATGCAGCGATTCATCCCAGTAAACATGCACGCGTTCGCGCGGCCCCAGCGAATTTAAAAAGAGATTCAGATTTTGCGCGCGGGCGATGGAGCCGTTTTCAAGCGGCATGGAACTGGCCCACCAGACGACAGTGCCTTTGCCCGAGGCGTACTCGACAACGGCCGGCGCGCCTGCACAGTTGTATTGGACGCGATCCGTGGGCTGGTCGAGCTCCCAGGAGGCGGCAGGAGACATCCAGACCTCGCCGGAGCTGGCCAGCGGATCGAGACCCTGCGCGGTGAGCTTGCAGGCGGCCTGGAACTGCGCGGGCGGTTTGACGCGATTGCCGGGGACCAGATGGCCGCCGGACCATCCCGTGACCAGAATGCGGCCGCCGCGCGCCAAAATCTCGCGCACCGCGCGCAGGTCTTCTTCGCCAGTTACCGTGGGCCCGGCAAAGATCACCACGGTGTTTTCATTGGCGCGATCGGGCAACTGGTCGAGTGGCTGCTCCCAGCGCTCGACTGTGTAACCGTCGCGCTTGAGCAACTCGTAGGCGGCGCGGGCGCCGTGCTTGCCGGTCAAATTCGAGCCGGGCAGAGGATTGTCGTCGTTGTTTTCATTGCGCGGAAGCAAAGCGGTGATGACGGCAAGCACAACAACGGCGATGAGGCAGCCGAGCATCAGCTTGCGGTCTTTGGCGTCGAGCGAGGCGAGCATGCTCATCGGATTTCGACTCCCAGAGCCGCAGCCAAAGCGAGAGCGGCGGAGTAGTCGGTCTCGGCGGCGTTGCGTCCGCCGTACCAGAAGCGCTCGAAGGCGCGCGTCAGGCCGATAAGGTTGTTCCGGCGTGGATCGGTGGCGGCGATGAGCGCCAGATACTCGCGCGGTGTGCGGGCGCGGTCGGCCGGCCACAGGCCCATCGATTCCAGCCGCGAGATGGAGGCCCAATAGAGCAGATGAATGGCCTCGCGCCAGCGGCCAGCGGCGGCCATGGCTTGCGCGTCTTGCAGCCAGAGCTGCCACTCACGGGCCGAAGGCGCGCCGGGAGCGGGTACAACCTCAAGCGACAGCCGGTGGCGCGCGTTCCACTCGACGCGGACCAGAAACCAGGCGAGCGCGGTGAGAATGACGGCCAGCAGCAGTATACGCAGCGCCCAGACGAACCACGGCGCGCCGGAACCCATGCGCGCGATGCCCGAAAAGAGCCGGTTGAGAAGGTTGAAGAGCCACTCGGCGAAGCGGTCGCGGGCCGTAGTCTTGGTCGATTGCTGGTAGGCACGCTCGGCCAGAATCGCCGCGATGGTCTTGTGCTCGCTCTCATAGCCGGGATTCGGCGCAGCGGCGCTCAAGGCCTGCCTGTTGTCGGCGGCCAGCCGCTGGCGGGACTGGGCGAGCAGTTCGTCCACATTGGCGGATTTTTTCTGCTCGTGGGTAAGGATCTGTAGAGCGCCGGGTTTTTCGCCGCTGTCTTGCTGGGCGGCGCGGGTGAGCACTGCGCGCAGCCAGTCGTAGCGCACCTCGCGCTTTTCGCTGCTTGGGCCGGCCGTCCACGCGACGCGGTCGTTGGCGCCAATTTGCTCCGGATCGCAGGCCGGAAAGTTGGCGGCCTTGGGCAGGGCGGCGCGCTGATTTTGGCAGGCGGCAACCAGATGGTCGAGATTATCCAGGTGGCCGATGTATTCGGCGATGGTGGCCTCGCGCCAGCCGGGATCGCCGTGCGGGGGATCGGCGCGCAGGGGCCGACTGGCCGTCACAAGCGACAGCAGGAGCGCCGGGAGAGCCGCGATCCTCCAGAAACCGGGAGCTTGCCACCAAAAGATCATGGTTCTTTCACGGTATCAGGAGCCGCGGGGGACAAGGAAATGACTGTTTCAGCAGGCGGAAGAGGCGCGGCGGCGTCCGGGGTTGCCGCGGGCTCCGCTTGCGGCGCCAGTCCGGCCTGCTCCATCATCCACTCGATATCGTAACCCTCTTTGCGCACCCGCTGATCGAAATAAAAGAGCACTGGCGCGATATAGCTGACCGGCGCCAGGATCATACTTAACAGAAGGTTGATGGTCAAGCGCAGGATCTCGCCGACGATCATGGCGGTGCTGCCGGCCGCGATTCTGTCTCCCATCGCGGTGCCGATGCCGATCACGATGAGCATCACCATGCCGCCCAGCATGGCGGCGGCAAAGGAGAGCGCCATCAGGAGCAGATAGAGAACGAAGATGCGTCCGCGCGTGCCTTCGCTTAACTGCCAGGCGCGCTGCAGCGATTCCACGGCCGGTTTCTTCTCGACCATGTAAACGGGCAGGCCCAACGAGTAACCCAGGGCGCGCCAGACGGTGAAGCCGACGCCCAGAACGACCGCGATAAAGATCGCGAAGCCGAGAGCGATGGAGGAACCAATATTGTTGCTGCCGTTAGACGTCATCTGGAAGATGGCAACGGCGACGACGACACCGGCAATAATGGCGGGCAGCGCGATCCACAGACCTTGCAGAAAAAGGAACCCGAGATAGTTCCAAAACTTATCGCGCACGCTGGCCAAAGCGGCGCGAATCGTGATTTTTTCTCCGCGATTCAAGTGGACCGCCGCCTGCATGACGCCGGCTCGCGAAAAAACGCTGGCCACAATCAAGGCGGGCAGGGCAACGAGCAGCAGCGCCACGACACCGACGATGGCGATGACCGAAGGCTCGCTGTCGCCGCGCGCGAAGACGGCCGCGCCGCCAAAGACGATGCCGAAAACCACACCGGCGGCAATCATGACGAGGATCGGCAACGCCGAGATGCCGAGAAAAAGCCAGAAGTTGCGGCGGTAGAGTTGCACGGTGCGGTCGAGAATCTCGCCCAGGGTCATGGGGCGCAGCGCTTCGCTCATGGTCGTGCTCGCTTTCGTATGGATCGGCTTGAAAGAACGAAACAAACTTCGGGTGCCCCACCCTCGCAGCGTTCCAGCTATTGCGGCCAGGGTGGGAAAGCGCGGTTTTACTTTTCAGTGCCCGAACCATAGCTCGGTACGGCCGTGGGTAGCTCCGGCTGCGGCGTCAGGCCGGCGGCCCGCATCATCCACTCAATATCGAAGCCCTCTTTACGAATGCGCAGGTCGTAATAGAAGAGAGTGAGGCCGGTCGAATAGATAGGGCCGATCAATGTATTGGTGACGAAGCCGCCGAGAGCGGTGAAGAAAATCATGCCCAGGGGCATCTGCTGGCCAAGGTGTTTGAAAGTGAAAAAAACGATGGGGATGGCCATCAGGATGCCGATTAGCATGCGGATAGCGTAGACCATGAGCCAGAGAACGAAGATGCGGCCGCGCGAGCCTTTGCTGAGTTCGATGCCGCGCCCGATGGCCTGCCGGGCGGTAAGATTCTCGACCACGCAGGCTGGCATGGCCAGCGAGTAGCGCAGCCACATGAAAACTCCGTAGATGAATGCAACCAACAAAAGCGGCAACAGAACCAGCAAGGAAATGCCCGCGGTGATCAACGTTTGCGGGTCGGGAGGCGCTCCCTGCTGCATCAATTGCGGATTCAACAGCGCGCCTTTGGGCAGAGCGGTCACCAGAATGCCGAAGAGCACCACATAGAGGATGGCCAGCGGCGCCCAGGCGCGAAAACTAGTGACGGTCATCAGCCAGATGTAGCGCTGCCAGCGCGAACGGATGCTGGCTACGGCGGCATGGATGGTCACCGGCTCGGCCAGATGGATCCAGGCCACCACGCGGTTGAAGGCCGAGATGATCAGGCCGGCGACCAGCACGTAGACCAGCACCTCTGCCACCAGCGAAACCGCGTAGATCCACTGCCGGTCGGCGGGAATGTTGGGATAGCCGATCAGCTTCATCGTGCCGAGCTGCAGCAACTGCGTGAACAGCATCGCGGTGGCGAAGAGGGCCGAGATGCCGGCGAAAAGCTGAAAGTGCGTGCGGTAGAGTTCGGCGGTGCGGTCCAGCAACTCGCCCAGGGTCATCGGCCGTAATGAATTTTCCATATACATCCTGATACGCAGTGTCCCAGCGCCAGTTCCATTGCGTTGGTGGCCTGGGAGAGGAGTTTTTGTGCTTGCAGGGATCGTAGCATAAGGGGGCCAAGGGAACGAGGGAACAAGGGGACGAGCTATCAGCTATCAGCTCTCAGCTTTCAGCTTGTCCCGACTCGCAGAAAGAATTTTCTCTCCGCTGCTAACTAATCCTTTAGTTGCTCGTCTACCTGAGTGAAAGCACGATTGCTAGGAAATTTTAATCATTTGTAATCAAAGAGATCACGATGCCGCCTAAACCTTCCAATACGTTGACCGAGGCCGAGCTGAGGCTGATGAAGATCCTCTGGCGGCAGGGTGAGTCGTCGGTGACCGATCTGGTGGCGGCGTTGCCCGAGGGTGAGCAACTGGCCTATAACTCGGTGCTGACGACGGTGCGCATCCTCGAACAGAAGGGCTACGTGCGCCACCGGCAACAGGGCCGGGCCTTTGTCTACCGGCCGCTGGTGGCCGAGCAGGAGGCCAGCCTCTCGGAGGTGCGCAACGTGCTCAGCCGGTTCTTTGGCAACTCGCGCGAGCAACTGGTGTTATCGCTGTTGGGCGACGAAGGGATTTCGGCCGAGGAGCTGCGGCATTTGAAAGATGCGATCCGCCGGGCCGAGTCGGCCGGGAGCGAGGCGTAACGATGGTGCAGGCGATCCAATCCGCTCTCTTTGGCTCCGCGTTCGAAGCGGCGGGCCCGTTGGCGCAGGCTGCCTTCGCGGCGCTGTGGCAGAGCGCGGCCATAGCGTTTGTGCTGGGGCTTTGCTTGCGGATGACGCCACGGATTCCGGCGGCCTACCGTTTTGCCGCCTGGGCGGCGGGGTTTGCCACCGCGGTTGCATTGCCTTTTGCGCCTACGCTGGCACGCATGACTTCAACAGGCGCAACGTCTGGTTCCGGATCTGTTGCCGGGGGCGCAACGGCATGGTTTGCCCTGGACTCCCGCTGGGCGCTGGCGGTGGCGGTGCTGTGGATCGCGGCCTCAGTGGCGCGGGTGGCGCAGTTGGCGTGGCACACATTGCGGCTGCGCGGGTTGTGGCGTTCGGCAAAACCGGTCGGGGACCGGGCACTGGCTGCCTTGTGTGGACCACGGCAGATCGAGGTTTGCACGACGGCGGCGCTTGACCGGCCCAGCGCCATCGGATTTTTCCGGCCGCGGATTCTGCTTCCCGAATGGATTTTTGCGCGGCTGTCGGGCGAAGAGCTGGAGCAGGTGATCCTGCATGAGGCCGAGCACCTGCGCCGCCGCGACGATTGGACAAATCTGCTGCAGAAGCTGGCGCTGGTTGTCTTTCCGCTCGATCCGGCGCTGCTGTGGATGGAGCGCCAGTTGGCGCGGGAGCGCGAGATGGCCTGCGACGAGGCGGTGGTGCGGCGGACCGGCGCGCCGCGCGCCTACGCGGCCTGCCTGGCGAGCCTGGCCGAGAGCTCGCTGCAACGGCGCGAGATCGAACTGCGCGCCGCGGCTCTCGCGCTGGGAGCATGGCGCAAACGCCCCGAGCTGGTCGAGCGCGTGCACAGCATTTTGTGGGGCAAGAAGACCGTGGCGCCGGTTGCCGCGCGGGCTTTGCTGGCCGCCGTAGGTTGCATGATTGTGGTTGCCGCCGCGGCTTTGGCGCGTTGCCCGCAGATGGTGGCCTTTGTCGCCGCGCCGCCCCAGGATGTGGCGCTAGCCGCGGGGCCGCCTACAAATCTAGCGCCGGCATACCGCGTGGTGGAGACAAAAGCGGTGCTGCCCGCGCCGCGTAGCGCCCGGCAGCGCGCGGTGGCAGCGCCCACCGCGCAAACTCTGGTGGCGCGGTTCAAGAAGAGCGAAGCGCAAACCACCGCGGCACAGCCCGCGCAGTGGATGGTTTTGACGGCCTGGGAGCAGGCACAAAGCCTGCCCGCGCGGCCGCGCGCTGCCGAAGCAGGCGAGACCGACGAGGTGATTGCGCAGCCCGGCGCTGCGCTGCCGTCTGGCATGATTGTCACACGCGTGATTGTGACGGTCGAATCCAGCGTGGCGAGTCCGCAATCGATTGAAGAACAACCGCAGATCCTTCGACTCCGTTTGCCGCAAACAACGCGGCAAACTACGCTCAGGATGACAGGCCTGTTGTTCCATGAGCCTGTCGCGCGGAACGCTGAACTTCCGGCGCGGTACACGGAAGCCGGAAATCAATCTGCCAGCGGCAAAGTGGCATCCGCTCCATCGCCCGAAAACGCGCCGCCCACGGCCGCGCCAACCCATTCCACGAATTCTCATTCCCTACAGCCCGCCGCACGGTTGCCCTTGGGCGGCTGGCTGGTCTTCGAGCTTTAACCCGCGAACCCACATTTTGGAGAGATGAACATGTCAGAAAAAACTAATTCTTTAGGTGCCAAGGCGAAGCGGTTGGCCGTTCCCGCCGGGATTCTGGCGACGCTGCTCTTTGCCTGCGCATTTCTGTTCGACCACAACCGCGCGCACGCCGCCAGCGGTCCGCTGGACGATGCCACGGTCGCGCCGCTGGTTGCCCTCGACAACGCCGTCGAGGCCGTGGCTGCCCACGTGACGCCGGCTGTGGTGAGTGTTGCTGTAACCGCGCGCGTCGAGGCCAAGGAGCAGAACTTCGGTGGCATCAACCCCGAGGAACTGCCTCCCGGCTTCCGCCAGTTCTTCTTCGGCCAGGGCGGCCAGCAGCAGCCGCAGATCGAGCACGGCGTGGGCAGCGGCGTGATCATCTCGCCCGACGGCTACATTGTGACTAACAATCACGTCGTCGAAAACGCCACCGAAATCCGCATCACGCTCGAAGACCGGCGCAGCTTCAAGGCCAAGCTGGTGGGCGTCGACAAGCTCAACGATCTGGCGGTGGTGAAGATCGACGCCAAAGATCTGCCCAGCATCTCCTGGGGCGATTCAAGCAAGCTGCATCCCGGCCAAACGGTGCTGGCCATCGGCAGCCCCTTCGGCTACTTCCAGTTTTCCGTCACGCGCGGCATCATCAGCGCGCTGGACCGGCCCAATCCCTATAGCGACGACCGCCGCAAGCCCGGCGACTTTATCCAGACCGACGCGGCCATCAATCCCGGCAACTCGGGCGGTCCGCTGGTCAACGCGCACGGTGAACTGATCGGCATCAACACTTTCATCATTTCGAACAGCGGCTCGTTTGCCGGCGCCGGCTTCGCTATTCCCTCGCAGATTGTGCGTGCCTCGGCCGAGTCGATCATCAAGAGCGGCACGGTGCATCACGGCTACCTGGGCATCACCATGAACGATGTGACGCCAGAAAATTCAAGCGCCTTCAATCTGCCCGACGCCGCCGGAGCCATCGTCAGCGACGTGGTGCCGGATACACCGGCCGCCAAGGCGGGGCTGAAGAGCGGTGACGTGCTGCGCGAGATCAACGGCAAAAAGATCGACAATAGCAGCGCCTTGCAGGTGGCCGTGAGCGAGACCGCGCCGGGCTCGGCCATCGATCTGGGCATTATTCGCGACGGCAAGCCGGTGACGCTGCACGTAACGGTGGGCGAGTTCAAGGGCGGCAAGAGCGAAGAGGCCGGCAACGCCAAGAGCGACGGAAAGGGCGGTAGCCGCCTGGGCCTGACGGTGAGCAAACTGACCGACGAAATCCGCCAGGAACTGAAGGTTCCCGACCGCGTGAAAGGCGTGGTGGTGGAGAGCGCGCGGCCCGGCAGCCCGGCTGAAGATCTAGGCATTGGCCGCGGCAGCATCATCGTCGAGGTGAACCGCCATCAGGTGGAGAGCCCCGAGGATTTCGCTCGCCTGGTGGATGCGGCGCCCAAGGGCAAGGATGTACTGCTGCTGGTCTGGGCCGATGGCGGCGCCGGCTATCGCATGGTTCATCCGCAGCCGGAGCAGCAAGACGACGAGAAGTAGAATCAGCAAGAATTACCGTCCGGCGCGAGAATCTCGCGCCGGACTTTTTTACGCGCGGACGGCAGTGGCCATGGCCTCGCGGCGGGCTTTGATGTCGCGCATGGGCGGCTGGCCGAAGAAGCGGCTGTACTCGCGGTTAAACTGGCTGGCGCTCTCGTAGCCGACCGCGAAGGCCGCGCTGGCCGCGTCGAGTCCGTCGTTGAACATGCGTTCGCGCGCCACGTGCAGGCGCAGATGCTTCTGATATTGAATCGGGCTCATGGCGGTGAGCGAGCGGAAGTGATGGTGCAGCGTGGAGACGCCCATCTGCGCCATCTCCGCCAGATCCTCGATGCGCAGCGGCTTGGCGTAGTTCATGCGCAGCCAACTGACGGCCTTGGCGGTGCGCTGGCTTTGCTCGCCGAGCGTGGCGATGGCGCGCAGATGGCCGCCCTGCGGGCTGCGCAGCAGGCGGTAGACGATCTCGCGGCCGATGAGGTTGCCCAGGTAGCCGATATCTTGTGGCTTGTCGAGCAGATCGAGCAGCCGGGTGCAGGCGTCGAGCAATTCGGGCGAAGTGGTGCCCACGGCCATGCCGCGCGCTCCGTCGGGCTCTTCGGCCGGGGGAAACTCCTGCTGGCTCAGGATGCGGCGCGTCTCGGCCATATCCAGTTCGATGATCATGCCCAGCATGGGTTTTTGCGGGGTGGCGGCGACGACCTGGCTGACCACCGGCAGATCGACGGTCGATAGCAGGAACGACGACTCGTTGCACAGATAGCTGGTCGCGCCGAGGTTGATGCGCTTTTGCCCTTGCGCGAAGACGATCAGCCGGGGCTCGTAGGTGGCCGAGGCGCAGGCCGTGGGCGCGGAGCGGCGGTAGAGGCAGAGGCTGGGCAGGGCGGTTTCAAGCACGCCGTCGTTTGCGATATGCGCGGCGATCTTGCGGGCCAGCGCGGTGCGTAATTCCACGGCGCCGGGAGCTGTTTTTAGGCTGCTTGTTGTGGCCTTTGCCATACTCATCGACCTCGCTTTTTCCTCTTTCAGGGTACCGCCGATGGTCGATGGGGTGTACATAAAAATCCCGTTACCAAGAGAATTAGGCAATAAAAAGGCAGGATCGGGATACCGCATTCTGGCCGCTCCGGCCTAGTCTTGGAACTGGGAAGAGCGGCACGCAGGCTCTTCCGGCGCTTCGACCCTATCCACAAGGCCTGCCAGCAGGCAGGCGCAGACAGTCACTCGGGAATCCTGACCAAGAGGAGATTTTATGTTCAACGCCAAAGCGTATTCGGCGGCCAGTGCAACCTCGCCGCTTGCTTCCACGACGATCGCGCGCCGCGACCCCACCCCGGCCGACGTGCAGATCGAGATTCTTTTCTGCGGCATCTGCCACTCCGACCTGCATCAGGTTCGCAACGAATGGAGCGGGGTGATGCCGACGGTCTATCCTTGCGTTCCCGGCCACGAGATTGTGGGCCGCGTGACCAAGGTGGGCTCGGCGGTGACCAAGTTCAAGGTTGGCGATCTGGCCGCGGTGGGCTGCCTGGTGGATTCCGACGGAAGCTGCCCGGAGTGCAAGGCCGGCTATGAGCAGTTCTGCCATCATGCGACCTTTACCTACAACGCGCCCGACAAGCATCTGGGCGGAGTGACTTACGGCGGATATTCGGAGAGCATCGTCGTCGACGAGCGGTTTACGCTGCGCGTGCCCCAGAATCTGGATCTGGCCGGTGCGGCGCCGCTGCTCTGCGCGGGCATCACAACCTATTCGCCGCTGCGCCATTGGGGCGTAACCAAGGGCAAGAAAGTGGGCGTGGTGGGACTGGGCGGATTGGGCCACATGGGCGTGAAGTTTGCTCACGCGCTGGGCGCGCACACGGTGGTCTTTACCACTTCTGCCAGCAAGATTGACGACGCGTTGCGGTTGGGCGCCGATGAGGTTGTGCTTTCGAAAGATGCCAACCAAATGCAAAAGCATGCCGGCAGCTTCGACTTCATTCTCGACGCCGTGGCCGCGCCGCACGATCTGAACGCCATGATTGGCCAATTGCGCCGCGATGGCAATCTGACCATGGTGGGCGCGCCCGAGCAGCCGCTGCCGATTTCGATCTTTGGCCTGATAATGGGACGGCGCAGCCTCTCCGGATCGCTCATTGGCGGCATCGCCGAAACGCAGGAGATGCTGGATTTCTGCGGCCAGCATAACATCACCTCCGATGTCGAGGTGATTCCGATGCAGAAAGTGAACGAGGCCTACGAGCGGTTGCTCAAGTCGGACGTGAAGTACCGCTTCTCGATCGATATGGCATCGCTCAAGTCGAAGTAATCCCAAGCGCCGCGCTCAGGCGGGCGCGGCGCCGAGCTTATGCTCAATCGTGTTTCTCAACAGAAAGCAGGAGCAGGCAATGCAAAAGCGTAAGTTAGGAAAGAGCGGTTTGGAAGTTTCAGCCATCGGGCTGGGCTGCATGGGAATGAGTTTTTCCTATCAGCCGATTCCCGATCCAAAGGAGATGGTCGCGCTGATCCGCGCGGCGGTCGATCAAGGCGTGACCTTCTTCGATACTGCGGAGGTTTATGGGCCGTACACCAACGAGACGCTGGTGGGCGAGGCGCTGGCACCGGTGCGGGACAAGGTGGTGATCGCGACCAAGTTTGGTTTCGATCTTCCTCCCGAGGGCGGTTCAGATTTCAAGGTGGACTGGCAGGCCGGAAAACGGTTGTTGAACAGCCGGCCCGAACACATCAAGCAAGTGGTCGAGGGCTCGCTCAAGCGGCTGCGTACCGGCTATATCGATCTCTACTATCAGCATCGCGTCGATCCCGAGGTGCCCATCGAAGAGGTCGCCGGAGCGGTGAAGGAACTGATCCAGGCCGGCAAGGTGAAATATTTCGGCCTCTCCGAAGCCAGCGTGGAGACGATTCGCCGCGCCCACGCCGTGCAACCTGTCGCCGCGCTGCAGAGCGAGTACTCGCTGTGGTGGCGCAAGCCCGAGGAGACGGTCATTCCCACGCTGGAAGAGCTGGGCATTGGCCTGGTGCCCTATAGCCCGCTGGGCAAGGGCTTTTTGACCGGCAAGATGGACGACAAGACCGCGATCGCCAGCAATGATTTCCGCAACACGCTGCCGCGATTCACGGCCGAGGCGCGCAAAGCCAATCAGGCGGTCGTCGATCTGTTGCAAGCGATCGCCAAGAAGAAAAACGTGACTCCGGCGCAGATCGCACTGGCCTGGGTGCTCGAGCAGAAGCCGTGGTTCGTGCCGATTCCGGGAACGACCAAGGCGGCGCGGCTCACGGAAAACCTGGCTGCGGCGAACGTGAAACTGACGGCCGAAGACCTCAGCGAGATCGATTGCGCGTCTTCCAAGATGATCTTCGAAGGCAACCGCTATCCAGAGCACCTGGAAAAGTTGACCGGGCGGTAAGTGGCGGGCCGCGAAACAGGCTGGCTCCGCGCGTGAGAGTGCAGCTTTCGGCGCGCGGAGCCAAATGTGTTTGAGGATTGCGCGATGGGCTGGTTGGAGAAGAGGCAATGAGTAAAAAAGTTTTGATTCTTTCCTCGAGTCCGAGGAAAAAAGGGAATTCCAACGCTTTGTGCGATGAGTTGATGCGCGGCGCTGCCGAGGCCGGAAATGACGTGGAGAAGGTGGCGCTGGCGGAAAAGAAGATCAACTATTGCACGGGCTGTTACGCTTGCCGGGGCAATGGCAAATGCGCGCAAAAGGACGACATGGCGCCGATTCTTGACAGCATGGTGGCCGCCGACGTGATTGTGTTGGCTACGCCGGTCTATTTTTATACGATGTGCGCGCAGATGAAGACGGCGATTGACCGCACGGTGGCGCGGTATACCAAGATCACGAACAAGGATTTCTATTTCATCGTCGCCGCGGCCGACACCAGCAAGCCGGCCATGGAGCGGACGATCGAAGGTTTTCGCGCCTTTCTTTCCTGTCTGCCGCGCGCCAGGGAGAAAGGAATCGTCTACGGTACCGGAGCCTGGGAGATTGGCGACATTCAGAAAAGCAAAGCCATGAAGCTGGCCTACGAGATGGGCAAGGCGGTATAGACGGGCTACTTCATTCGTTGTCCGCCGCGGTTTCTGAGCCATTTGGCAAGGCCAAGCGCGAGCAGCATTCCGCCGAAGGGCAAACACATCAGGGCGACCATCAGCGCCAACCAGCCGGCGTTGGTGGTCGCGCCTTGAGGCGTGAATCCGCCGAGCAGGGTGAGCAGCAACAGCGCGGCTAGCAGGCCCGCGGCAAAGATCGAGCCGCCCCAGTGCAATAGCTGGCGGGTGCCGTCATTGGGCAGACTCGTGCGGCCGGGTTGAATTTCAATGGGCATAGACGAAACAACTATCCTTGCGCCAGACGCAGCATGACGTAGGTGATGACGCCGGTGATGGAGACATAGAGCCAGAGCGGCAGCGTCCAGTGGGCGAGCTTGCGGTGTTGGCCGATGCGGTTTGTGAGGGAAAAGAAAAACGTAATCAGCACCATGGGCAGGGCGGCGACGGCCAGAAGAATGTGGCTGGCCAGAAGCGCCAGATAGATCGTACGTCCAGCGGCGTGGGCCGGGTAATGCACGTCGCCGTGCAGGTAGTGGTGCAGGATGTAGCTGACCAGAAAGAGCGTGGAAAAGAGAAACGCGGCGATCATCGCGGTGCGGTGCTGGCCGATGCGGCGGGCGCGGACGAAGGCAAAGCCGATGAGCAGCGAGACGGCGGCCAGACCGTTTAAAGTCGCGTTCAACGCGGGCAGAAAGGCAAAGCGCGCGCTCGATGCCGCGGCGGGATGAATATAGATCAGCCAGAAGAGAAACAGTGAGGCCAAAGCGCTGACCGCGAGGATGGCGGCGATGGCCGGGCCGGGGCGGGCGTTTGTCGGTGTAGCGGAATTCGTCATACTGGTTTCGCCAATGGCAACGTTGGTTGCGTTCCCTCCGGGGCGAAAGCCCCGTTGTTGATTCTTGGGCAGTTTATGCACGGGCTAAACCCGTATCCTTCAAAACTACTCATTCCCGGCACGGTGCAAGTTCTGTACTGCTCAACTCCCGGACAGATACCAAACTGCATGACCCATCCCGTCAACTCCTGGCCACGGCGCAGAGCATCAGCGCGGCAAACAGCAGTGGCAGGTAGACGACGCTGATCTTGAGCAGGTCGCGGGCCAACATGCGGCCGGCATCTTCGCTTGCCGCATGCAGAATCCGCGCAAAGCGCACCGTGTAGATCAAGTAGACGAGGCCCAGGGCCGGGGCGATGAAGGCGTAGGGCGCGGCGGCCACGCCCAACCACCACGGCGCTAGGCTCACGGGAATCATCAGCACGGCGTAGAAGAGCGCCTCGACGACCGTCGACAGGCCGTCGGGCTGGACGACGGGCAACATGCGAATGCCGGCTCGCGCGTATTCGTCGCGGTAGAGCCAGGCGATGGACATGAAGTGGGGAAACTGCCAGACGAAGAGAATGGCGAAGAGCGCGACTGCCGGCCACTCGACGCGGCCGCGGGCGGCGGTCCAGCCCAGCAGCGGCCCCATGGCGCCGGGAAACGCGCCGATGAATGTCGCCAGAGTGGTAACGCGCTTGAGCGGAGTATAGATGGCGACATAGGCGAAGGCAGTGAGCAAAGCCAAAGCGACGGTGAGCAGGTTGGTGCGCTCGGCCAGCCAGACGGCGCCCAGCGCCAGCGCGGCCAGCCCGGCAACGATGCCGGAGGCGAGCGGCCAGCGGCCACTGGCCAGCGGCCGGTTCATGGTGCGGCGCATGCGGGCGTCGGTCGAGCGCTCCACGGTCTGGTTCAATGCGCCGGCTCCGGCCGAAACCAGGCCAATGCCAACGAGCACATCGAGCAGACCGCGCTGCACACTGGTGATTCCCGATTGCAGCGAGCCGAGATAGAAGCCGCCCCAGCCGGTGACCAGAACCAGAGCGACTACCTTGACCTTGAAGAGTTCGCGCAGATCGCCAAGCAGCACGGCCGTTGCTCCGGCAGGCTGGGCCGTTGGAAGAGCGGCAGCGAGCTTGGCGGGTTGTGGTGCGCTGGTCATGGGGACGCAGCTAACCTCGGTGGCGGCAGTGGGTTGCCTCCGCTCAGCTCCGATCATACCAAGCGGGATCCCATGGGTGGCGCGGGGAGGCAGCCGCCGGGGCGATGGCTGTCGCATTTTTGTACAGCGCGGCGATTCCCGTTTTGTGAATACTCCATAAAACCCGCCGCCGCGATTTCTTGCTGGCTACCATGTAAAATGGGAGTAATCAATGACGCGATTCCCTTCAGCGGCTGCTCCCCAGGCATCCCGCGCCGCGCGGGAGCCAGAGTCGCGGGCGCGCGAAAGCGAACCCCCTTCATCCCCTCTGATCCAAGTTCGCGGACTGCGCAAGAGCTATCGCACGGCGCGCGGCGCGATCGATCTTTTTAAGGATCTCGATCTGGAGATTGCCACGGGCGAGCTGGTGGCGATTGTTGGCCAATCGGGAGCGGGCAAGAGCACACTGCTGCACATTTTAGGCGCGCTCGACGCGCCCACGGCCGGAACCGTGCTGTGCGCCGCTACCGATGTGACCCAGCTCAACGCCAGCCAGGCGGCGGCCTTTCGCAATCGCGAGATTGGCTACGTTTGGCAGTTTCATTATCTGTTGCCAGAGTTTACGGCGCGCGAGAATGTGGCCATGCCGCTGCTGGCACGCGGGCAACGCCGGGCCGAGGCGCTGGCCGAGGCCGATCGTTGGCTGGGCGAGGTGGGTTTAACCGACCGCGGCGAGCACCGGGCCGGGGAGCTTTCGGGCGGCGAGCAGCAACGCGTGGCGCTGGCGCGGGCGCTGGTTTGCCGGCCGCGTCTGCTGTTGGCCGATGAGCCAACCGGCGATTTGGACAGCACCACCGCGGGCCTGGTCTTTGAACTGATCGAGCGGCTGCATGCCGGGCACGGGTTGACTTCGATCCTGGTTACGCACAATCAGGAGCTTGCGATGCGATGTACGCGGGCCCTGCGTTTGACCGGTGGGCGGCTGGTGGAAGTTCCCGTGGATGGAAACAACGTTTCAGTTGCTGAAACTTCTCCACAGAAAAGCACCGTTTCCCTTACGATGTGAGTCTTATCATTAAAGGCCACTGGAGGAGATTCCAGCAGCCTTCGGAGGCACGGGGTTTAACCATAGGTGGAAGTGGCCCAAGATCAAGGGAAGGCCAAAGCTGCCGATAGCCTGGAAGAGGGGAGAACACGATGTTCGAGCGGTATACCGAGAAGGCACGGCGCGTGATCTTCTTCGCGCGGTACGAGGCCAGCCAGTTTGGCTCGCCTTATATCGAGACCGAGCATCTTTTGCTGGGTCTGCTCCGCGAAGACAAGGCGTTGACCAACCGCTTTTTGCGTTCGCACACATCGGTCGAATCGATCCGCAAGCAGATCGAGGCGCACACCACGATCCGCGAGAAGGTTTCGACCAGCGTGGATCTACCGCTTTCCAACGAGTGCAAGCGGGTGCTGGCCTATGCGGCCGAAGAGGCCGAGCGGCTTAGTCACAAGCACATCGGGACCGAGCATCTGCTGTTGGGCCTGCTGCGCGAAGAGAAGTGTTTTGCGTCCGAGATTCTGCTGGAACGCGGGCTGAAGCTGGCCCAGGTGCGCGACGAGTTGTCGCGGGTGACGCAGGAGAAGGCGCCGCCGCAGCAACGGCAGCGCGAATCGAGCCTGCTGGCCGAGTTCAGCCGCGATCTGACGCAAGCGGCCATGGACGGCCAACTGGATCCGCTGGTGGGCCGCGAGGGCGAGCTGGAACGCATGGTGCAGATTCTCTGCCGCCGCACCAAGAACAATCCGGTGCTGATCGGCGAGCCGGGCGTGGGCAAAACTGCCATCGTCGAGGGCCTGGCGCAGCGCATCGCCGACGGCGAGGTGCCCAGCTTCTTGGCCGACAAGCGCGTGCTGGCGCTGGATCTTTCGCTGATCGTGGCCGGCACCAAATACCGCGGCCAATTTGAGGAACGGCTCAAGACCATCATGAAAGAGCTGATGGAGAGCCAGAACTCGATCGTCTACATCGACGAGTTGCACACACTGGTCGGCGCCGGTTCGGCCGAGGGTTCGCTCGACGCGGCCAATATCCTCAAGCCCGCGCTCTCGCGCGGCGAGGTGCAATGCATCGGCTCGACGACACCGGCCGAGTATCGCAAGTCGATTGAGAAGGACCGCTCGCTGGAGCGGCGCTTCCAGGCCGTCAAGGTGCCTCCGCCATCGGAGACCGAGGCCATTAAGATCATCATGGGAATCAAAGACCGCTATGAGAAATTTCACGCGGTCAGTTATACAGATGACGCCGTCGAGTTCGCTGTTTCCCATTCCAATCGCTATATCACCGACCGCTTTTTGCCCGACAAGGCCATCGACCTGATCGACGAGGCCGGCGCGCGCGTCAAGCTGCGCCAGACCTCGCTGCCCGAAGAGATTACCGAGGTGCAGAAGCGCATCAAGTTCATCGTGCACCGCATGGACTCGGCGATTGCCAACCACGAGTTCGAAAAGGCACGCTTCTACTCCGACGAGGAGAGGCGGGAACGCGAAAGCCTGCGCGCTCTGCGCGATAAGTATCACCTGGACGATTCGGCGGCCGGCATCGTCAGCCGCGAAGACATTGAAGACGTGGTTTCGCGCTGGACCGGCGTGCCCGTCAACAGTATCAAGGAAGAAGAGACGCAGAAGCTGCTGCGCGTCGAAGAAGAGCTGCACAAGCGCGTGATCTCGCAGGAAAAGGCGATCAGCGCGCTGGCGCGGGCCATTCGCCGTTCGCGCGCCGGCCTCAAGTCGCCGCACCGACCCATCGGTTCGTTCCTCTTCCTGGGACCGACCGGCGTGGGCAAAACCGAGATGGCGCGCACTCTGGCGCAATTTCTCTTTGGTTCCGACAAATCGCTGATCCGCTTCGATATGTCGGAGTTCATGGAGAAACATTCGGTCTCCAAGTTGATCGGTTCGCCTCCGGGCTATGTGGGTTACGAAGAGGGCGGCCAGTTGACCGAGCGCGTCAAGCGTTCGCCCTACTCGGTGGTGCTGCTCGACGAAATCGAGAAGGCGCATCCGGATGTCTTCAACATTCTATTGCAGGTTTTTGAAGACGGCCAGTTGACCGACGGACTCGGCAACACGGTGGACTTCAAGAACACCATCATCATCATGACCTCGAACATTGGAGCGCGGCACCTGCAGAAGAAGCAGGGGTTGGGCTTCCAGAGCGAGCGCGAGGATCTGGTCAGCGAAAAGGTCGAGGAACTGGTCAAAAACGAGGTGAAGAAGACCTTCAACCCCGAGTTCCTGAACCGCCTGGACGAAATCGTGCTCTTCCAGTCGCTCAACGACGCCGACCTGATCCAGATCGTGGAGTTGATGGTGCAGCAACTCAACGCCAACCTGGCGCAGAAGGCGATCACCATCTCGGTGACCGACGATGCCAAGAAGTGGATTCTCGACAAGACGATGACCGACCGCAGCTACGGCGCGCGTCCATTGCGCCGGGCGCTGCAGCGTTACGTCGAAGACCCGCTTTCCGAGGCCCTGATCTCCGGCCAGATCACCGACCGGCCGGCCTTCCTCGAGGTATATCTCGACCAGAACCAGCTCTTCTATCGCCCGGTCAGCGCGGAAGAGAACAGCAGCGAAGAGAAGCCGGCCGGCGTGCTGCTCTACGGCAACTAACCGCAAACAAGAAGCGACGAAAAGCCCCGGCCCAGAGCCGGGGCTTTTTGCGACCGCACAATGAAATTCATCGTTCGTTGCCGCCAGTTGTAGGCTGTAAGTAATCACGCGGAAAAAAGGAGAAATTCGGGAGATGGCTTTTCCAGTGGCAAGCGATGCGGTGGCCAGGGCGTTTCAGAATATCGGCAATGATTGGGCGGTGCTGGCCGCGGGCGATGCGCGGCACTTTAATGCCATGACCATCAGTTGGGGCAGCCTGGGATTCATCTGGCAGCGGCCGGTGGTCACGGTTCTGGTGCGTCCGCCGCGTTATACCCACCAGTTCATGGAAGAATGCGCGAGCTTTTCCGTCAGTTTTTATGACCGAAAGTACCGGGAAGCTCTCACGATTTTGGGGACCAAGTCTGGCCGCGACACCGATAAGATCGCGCAGTCGGGATTGACTCCGGTCTTCATCGATGACGTTCCTACCTTCAAGGAATCTTATCTTGCGGTGATTGCGCGTAAGATCTACCGCGGCCAGATGGAGAGCGCGGGCTTTCTCATTCCGCCGGTCGATGAGGAGTTCTATCCCCTGAAGGATTACCACACAATGTATGTTGCCGAGCTGATAAAGATCGTCGAAGGTCAATAAAGACAGGTTCCGAGGTGGCCGGCGGAATTCCCGGCCACATATGGATGGTGGAATCCGTATCGATGGCCGCGAGAAGACGCAAAAAATATATTGACACATGCTTAACGGCGTAGCTAGTATTCTTCCGTCTCGCGGCAATCTCGAATCGTAGTATTCAAACTAAAAATAAAACGGAGAAACGGCGGGAAGTCATGCGTTCATGAGTGCGTATTCATGCCTATGAATACGTATTCATAGCGGTTGGACCTTGCGGTAATTTTTTGCGGGCAAGATAGCGATACCCCAATACAGACCCGGGAGACACTCCCCGGGCCTGGCGGGGAAGTAGTCCCCCTAGAACGGCGCCTCGCGCCTCAATCATGTAAGCCATCAGGAGGATGAGTAAGTATGCTGTCGACGCTCAAAATACGTTGTATGTTCGTACTTTGCTGTTGCGTATTGCTGCGTGGCTTTACCGCACATGCATCGACAATCACGGTCGCAAACCAACTGGCAAGCCATTACTCCTTCGATCCATTCTCCAGTGTTGAAGACTGCCCCAGCGGATACACGGTCTCCGGCATCGCTTCGGGATACCATATCGAACGCCCGCACGCGGTGTATAACTCCACGACGGGCGAGTGGGTGCTGTGGGCGCATTACGATAACTCCAGTTACACAACGGCCGAGGCGCTGGTGGCTACCAGTAGTTCGGAGTGCGGACCCTATACCATCTACAACGAGTTTCAACCGCTGGGTTATCAGGTGCGCGACGATTTTCTCTTTGAGGATACCGACGGAACGGCTTATTTCATTGCCGCATCCAACAAGGATGGCGGCGCCAACGACACTATGGCGATCTGGAGGCTCAGCAGCGATTATCTGAGCGTGGATTCCAGCGCCGGCACGACGTGGCTATTCGAGGGCGATTACCGGGAAGCGCCCATCGCATTCAAATCCGGATCGGAATACTATCTGCTGACTTCGCAGGCCGCCGGTTGGTATCCCAGCCAGGGCGGTTATGCGAGTAGTTCCTCGATGTTATCCGGGTGGGGAGCGCTCACCAATATGGGCAACTCCTCGACCTTTGGCGGGCAGGGAGCCAATATCAAGATCATTAATGGCACTTCGCAGACCAGCTATATTCTGGTGCTGGATCATCTGGGCGGAACCATTGGTTACGACGATGGAGCGCTCTATCTACCGCTGAGTGTCGATAGCTCCGCCGGGACGCTGACGCTGGAATGGCTGCCCAATTATCAGGTCGATACCGTCACGGGAATTATTACTCAGCCAACCCGCACCGATCTGGCGACCACGGCCACCACGGGCAGTTCAATCGGGTCGGGATGCCATTCCTACTATGCCACCGATTCGAGTTATACAACCTCGTGGTGCGCTTCGTCGGCAACCTGGCCGGCCTGGTGGAAAGTAGACCTCGGATTGGTGCAGTCGATTGGTACGATCGATATCTCGTGGTATATGTACAAGGGCTCGGAAGGCTACTATCAGTACAAAATCATGTACAGCAACGATGGCAGCACGTATACGACAATCGACCGGAGCGGGAACAGGATGTATGGATTTACCTCGGATATGGTCAACATATCGGCCCGCTATCTGGAAATCTATCTGGTCGACGCGGTGTTGCACAACAATACGACCAATTGGTACACGCCGCGAATCTACGAGGTGAAGGTCTTTGCGCCGGAGACTACGGCGGTTTCCGTGACGAACTCGAGCTTCGAATCACCCACGGTTTCCGACTATACCGCTGTGCCTTCTGGTGCAACCTGGACCTTCAGCGGAACGGCGGGAATCAGCGCCAACTCCGGCACTTATACGTCGGGCAATTCGACGGCGCCGGCCGGTTCGCAGGTTGCCTATATCGAAGAGACCGGGTCGTTCTCGCAGGCGATCGGCGGCTTTACCATTGGCAAGACGTATGTCATCACGTTTTCGGCATCGCAACGCCAGAATCTAAGTCAATCCGCCGAGACGATTGCCGTTCAGGTGAATGGAACGACGATTGCCAACCGCGCGCCTTATCAGTCGGCGAGCCAGTATAACGATTACTCGGCGACCTTTGTGGCCACGGCAACAACCAACACGATTGGCTTTGTGGGCACCAACACCGCGGGTGGCGACAATACGGTGTTGATTGACAATGTGCGTATCTGGACACCGGCGTTATAGCCGTCATCGATCCGGTCTGGAAGATGTACGGCCGTGCCACTCCGCCCTTGCCGCAGACACTTGCGGCGAGGGTGGGGCACACCGGGATTCACGGCAGGTATGGGTCGGACCAAGCAGGTGGCCGCCGGGCTACAGTTGGGAGAAGAAGCCAGCGGGCACGGTGGCGGTGACCACGACGCGTTCGCCGTGCTGGCTGACCTGGGCGGTGTCGAGCAGCTCGCGGAGAGTGTTATTGGCCGAGTTCGAGCCCAGCGGCTGGGCCAGGGCGCGGGCAAATGCGACCAGCCCGTTGAGGCTTGCCGTCTGGCTGGCGGCGGTTTGGGCGTTGGGGGCGAATTCGTCGATGCGCATGTGCAGCGAGCCGGCCCAGCGCAGGCTGGCGACAAAGGTCGCATCGTCGGCCAGCGGCAGCGTAAAGCCGAAGATGTGGATGGAGCCGCTTTCAGAGAGCGGCATGCCGATTTTGCCCACCCCCCAGGCCAGCGAGAGCAAGGGCACATTGTGATAGTAGCGGCGCAGCAGCGACGAGCCGGCAAAGGGCCAGGCGGCGGTCGAGTGCCGGTCGATGATGGAGTGGATCTGCTCGGCCGTCGGCGTGTTGGAGACGGCCAGCATGTCGTAGCCGATCTGCGTCAGGCGCACGGTGCGGCCCTCGGACGGGATGCTGTAGATGGTGTGGCCGGCGTAGCTTTCGCGCGCGGTGGCATGGCCGTCGAGCCAGGCGTTGAGCCGCTTGCCGGTGATTTTGCCCTCCATGACCATGGAGTAGGCGACCGGGCCGTTGGGTCCGTTGGGGTCGGCCGAGCGGTGCAGTGCGATGGCCACCTGGTCGAGGTCGCGCTCCGGATCGACGCCCACCGCGTCGATGAACTGCTGGTACTCGGGCACACGCTCGGGCGGGCGCAGTTGCTTGTGGAAGAAGGCGCGTATGGGCTTGAAGTCGATGTATACGATGCCGTCGGACTCAGGCAGCAGGCGCGCGGCCTCGGGCGGCGCCTTGGAGCGCAGAAACACGGCCACTGCCAGCAGGGCAAGGACCGCGGCGACGATAAACAGCGTTCTGCGGGTGCGTCGACTCATGGAAAAAAGGCCGTCAGAAACCAAGGTATCATCTGACCCCGGTGGCGGACGGCCTGTTGGCACGAGATGGATTTAGAGCGGTGAAGAGGCTGGCGCGGGAGCCGGGGCTGACGTGGGCGCAGGCGCAGGTGCTGCCGTTTCCAGATCCGCGTTGACGTGAATGCTGCCGCCGGACACATTCAGCTTACGCGTCCAATCGTTGAAGCCTTTTTTCTTGACCGTGATCTGATGGCTGCCGGGCGTGACGGAAATCTGCACTAGCGCTACTCAACAATGGCGAAGGTGTAAATTTTTCCTGAACTCGCCATGTTCTTTTCTGAAATTGTGTCGAGTGGTGGGAGAAAGCCGTACTCACCTTTTCCGATGTCCGAGTTCAAGACGATTTCATAGGCGCGAGGCGCTATTTTTTTACTTGAGAATTCAACATCATCTCGAATTGCGCCTCCGGTTACATGAACAATTCCACCGGTTACTGAGCGGAATTCCCGATAGCCGCTGTTCACATGGAGTCTCAGCAATTGGTATTCGCCGGGCGATCTTCCTTCCGGGACATAGAAGATGAACTTTGCTGGAGCCTTTAATGCAAGCTGACTTCTTTTCCCACCAACGTGACCGTTCAGATCCCCCTTGATGAGTCCTGCGCTTGCCATATGTTTGACGACTCCGCCCGTCTTAAAATTCACTACTTCCGCATTAACCTCTTGCCAAGATCCACTGTTATCCAAGTAGTACACTCCGACGCTATCAACTCCCGGAGGCAGGTTATTGGCTGCTGGAGGTGCCGTGGTAATTGCAGGAGCAGATGGTGGTGGTTGAGGAGCCACGAGTGGTACTGATGGCACTGGTGTTGTTGTCCTTTTTGAAACAACCGCGGCAATAACTTTATCGCTAACGCCTGCCTGTTTGAGCGCAATCAAGCCATCGGCGGTGGTGTCGTAGGTTCCCGGCGAGGCGTTAATGGTGGTGATGATTACATCGTCAGACAATCCGGCCTTCGCCATTTTAACGACGGCGTCGTTGTTTATGCTCTGTTGCGCAAGTACGAACGGGCAAAGGGCAAGGAAGAAAGCGGCAAAAATAGCATTGCGCATAGGACTTCTCCTTTTTTCAAAACGAAAAAACATGGCCCCGGGAAGCATGGAAATGATCGGTCAATGGGACGGATTGCGCAAGGGGGAGTTTGCGGGGCGTGTGTGGCAGAGGGCGTGCGATAATCGGCCTGAAACGCGAGAACAGGATATTTGAGCCATGTTTGCGGCATTCCAAAATGCAGGCGGGTGGTTGGGGCTGGCGTCGAAGCTGGTGAAGCAGCCTCTGGTGCTGGTGATTGCTGGATTGGCGCTGTGGTATGCGGCCAACTATGTAAACCGGCTGCGGGAGAAGCGGCTGCAGCGGCGCCGCCAGCGCGAGGCCCGCAACTGGCCGGTGGTGACGGCGACCATCGATGTCGCTGCTGTCGTGCAACACTACGTTTCCGAGAGCAAGCAACGGTATACAGCCGCGCTCAATTACTTCTATCGCAATCCCGAATTGCAGGTGGGCGAGTACCGGCGCTCATTTGCCACCAAGGAGCAGGCCAAGCAGTGGGGAGCGCTGTTCAAAGGGCGCACGGTGCCGGTACACATCAATCCGCGGGCCCCGGCCGATTCGGTGCTGATGGATGAGGACGTGGACGGCAGCGATTTGGCGATGCATGTGCCAGCGCCGACGCCGGAGCAGAGACTCGATGAGATGCCGCAGGTGATTGCGCCGGCCTACCGGCTGATCTGCGGTCTGGCTGAGTTGGCAGGTTTGATGGGGCTGGCCACCAGCGGCGTGTTGCTGGCGGTGAGCGTGGCCACGCACGGCAAGTTGCGGCTGACGGGCTACTACTGGGTCTGTGGTGTGCTTTTGGCGTTGTGCGTGGCCGCGGGGCTGGCGGTGCAGATGCATTTGCGCAGCAACGAGCAGGGCCGCTGGCTGCTGCGTTCGTACAAACGCTGGTGCCCTGGCTGGATGCGCTGGTGCCTGAATCTGACCGGTGGCTCGGCCACGCTGGCGCCGGTGTGGCATTTGCTGAATCTGGTGGACTCAACCCGCTTTTTTCATCAGCCGTGGGTGCAGGCGCTCATGCCGTACCTTCCATATGCCATCGGTTGCTGGATCTTTTTCCTGCTGACCGCCTTTCATGCCGCGCTGCTGCGCTCGCAGGAAGAGCTGCATGTTTCTGTCGTGCAAGTGTAGGAAAGCTTATTCGTAGACGGTTTTGAAGGGGACGGCTTTAGGCTGTACACCAAAATCGCCAAGCAAATCGCGGGCGAGAGCCCCAGACGCAAAACCGCCCGCCGGGCGCTCGGCCGCGGCGGGCGATTGGTTTTGGCGAACGGCTTATTGCGCCTTGTTGCGGATGTGGTCGCCGGTCTTGAAGCCGGTGCCGGAGACGACGGTGCAGACGGCCGAAACGTCGTCCACATCGGTGGCGCGAACAACGCCGATGGTGGTGGTCAGCCGGCGAATGACCTGCCCGGAGACCGGGTCTTTGATCTCTTTGCCGACGCGGAGGACTTCCAGTTGATCGCCTACCTTGATGCCGGCCTTAGCGCCAACGTTGAGGACAACCTGGCCGTTATCGACGGAGGCGACCATGCCGTCGATCTGAATGGGCGCGGCGGAGACTTTGGAGGAGTTCGCGACCAGATCGGCGGTGAGCTTTTCCACGGCGGCCTTGGTGGCCTCGCCGATGATGGTCTGCTGAAAGTCGCTGGAGCCGAAGTCGGCTTTGCCAGCGCCGAAGCCATGCCAGTTGCCGCCGCCGCCCAGCAACGAGGTCGAGGAACGGCTGGATTGGCCGCTGCCCTCGGCCACGGCGACGATCTCGCCGGTCTCCACGTTGACGATGCGGGCGTTGATGGCGACGTTGGCCTTGGAGTTGGAGTGACCCACGCCGCCAGCGCCGAAGCCATGCCAGTTGCCGCCCATGCCACCCAGGTTGGTCTTCTTGGTTTCATTACCGAACTCGGTGATGGCGCCGATGACGATGTAGTGAACGCCGGCCATCTTGCCGATGCGGGCTGCCGTCGATGGGTCGGCGCGGTCGGAGTTGGCGAAGTTCTGCTCGGCCAGCAGCTTGTCGATGGCCTGCCGTTCGATGACGGAGAAGGAGCCGTCTTTGACCAGATTGGTGATCAGCAGGTCGGTGATGCCCTTGCCCACGTCGATGTTGGTGCCAAAGATGGCGGCGGAGGTGGTTTGCACTGTTGCGTAGTCGAAGTCTAGAACGGCGACGCGCGGCCGGTTCTGGGCCTGTGCAATATTTAAGTTGAACCCGGCCGTGCATGCCAGGGCAAGAATCGTAACTAAAACATATTTTTTCAGGCTCATCGAGCAACCTCAAAGTAAGAATAAGTTTCCTCAATCAGGGTCTGAGGTGGCGATTGGGCTGTCAAGACAAATCGGTGGCGCAAGGGCCTTTTTAGCAGTCCTGTAACAAATGATTCTTTTTTGTTGCCAGGTTGAGGTTTTCCACGTTTGCCCCGTGTGTCAGGTTGTGCTAACCTTAATTCCTGTGCCGTGATATGCGGGAAATCGCAGTGTGCCCGCATAGAATTGGCGCTCCGGAAAGCTTCCGGGGGGTGGCGGCTTTGGCTTGCCGCCGGAGAGCTGGCGTAGCTCAGCTGGTAGAGCATCTGATTTGTAATCAGAGGGTCGGGGGTTCAAATCCCTTCGCCAGCTCCACTGTGAGGAAGCGGATTTCGGGGGGCGGAACGGCAGCAGTTGGCCGGCGTTGGTTAGTGATAATCTAACGTTGGGCCTGGACCCGCGGCGATTCCATCGAAGCAGGTGTTCCGCAATTCCGGAGATATTCCGGAGGGCGAAGCATGGGCTGAAGAGGATCGGGCGGTGCAGGCAAGGCGTCGGGTTTCATCGGGCAGCCGCGGAGAAATGCGGCGGGCAGGGAGACCGGGCAGGTTGTGCACAGGTGGCCGAGTGGTTAATGGCAGCAGACTGTAAATCTGCCGCTCCTTGGAGCTACGGAGGTTCGAATCCTCCCCTGTGCACCAGTAAAGCAGGGACGAGGGGCAGGGAACAGCCGGAAATTGCGGTTGGGAACTGGGATCGAGTTCCGAGAGTTTGCAAGGACGCGAGCAATCGCGGCGGATGATGGGAGTCGGCTTGGAGAAGGGGAACGCAAACCACTCCAGCGACGACCTGGACCGCAAGTTTTGGGCGGCTCTGGCCATGATGGCTGTGCTAGCCCTGCTGGCGTGGTTTACGATGGGCGACGGCGTTGTGCTCGTCTACGGCAGGCCGGTAGAATGTAGGCTGGTACCGCTGATTGTGATCGGCGGGCTGGTGGTACGAATGGTTTTGGCCCGGCAGGCGGAAAAGATTCGCCGGTCGGGGGAGAAAAGCTCTTAGCTTTCAGCTAATGGCTTTCAGCTTAGTGGCGGCGGGATAGGCCGATGTGGCTTGCGCCAGCAAGACAAAGCTGAAAGCTGACGGCTAGAAGCTGAAAGCTCGGGTTTAAAGGGCTGATGTAGCTCAGTTGGTAGAGCACTCCCTTGGTAAGGGAGAGGTCACCAGTTCAATCCTGGTCATCAGCTCCAGAAATACAGGGAAAAGGGATCAGGGATCAGATCGGGTTGTGGCGGGGAATGGAGCGCCTTCAATCTGCAAGAACAAACTGATCCCTGACCGCTGGCCCCTGACAACTGTTGTTGGCGGGAGTAACTCAGTGGTAGAGTCACAGCCTTCCAAGCTGTTGGTCGCGGGTTCGAGTCCCGTCTCCCGCTCCAAAGATTAGCTATTAGCTCCTGGCTTTTAGCTTCGCCATGGCGGAATGGGCTTTGCTGGGAGCAGCAGGATCGAGCTGAAAGCTGATAGCTAACGGCTAAGATCTGTTCGATGAGGATCGCAGGGATGTTTGAGCAGGCGGCAATCGCGGTACAGGACGAGCAGGGATACGGGCAGTTGCACGCCAAGATCGAGGCGGCCTTTGAGAAGCGCGATGTCGAGGCTTTTCTGCGCCAAGTAAGCAGAAGCAAGGTGCGCATTCGCGACTATGAGAGCGTGGTGGGCCGCGGATTACTGGGTAAAGAAGCTGCTGGAATCTACGGTGCTTTGCCGGTCTCCGATCAGGCGTTGACCCGCGAACGGTATTTGAAGTTGGTGGAGCAGGTGCCGCCGGAATTACGGCAGCGGTACTTCAAGGCGTATGTCAGCTATTAAGCCCGGGCTCACGGCCGTCAGCTTTCAGTCCTGGGTAAGGCGGGCGAAAGTAGTGAGACTGGCAGCAAGCAAGCGGATAGCTGAAAACTAGTTTTTTGGGGCTGGAGCCGGATGGCCGGCGCCCCACGAAGAAACACTAAGTTACCGGCGGCAACCGGAACGAATTCGAGTCACGAAAGGACTTAGAGGCTTTTTATGGCGAAGGAGAAATTTGACCGTTCGAAGCCGCACGTAAACGTTGGAACGATTGGTCACATCGATCACGGCAAGACGACGTTGACGGCGGCGATCACCAAGGTTC
>Ga0326727_10001776_pt1 | contig 77542 bp, 72 predicted proteins | sample MB2enrmetagenome_FD_207643 | JGI IMG/M metagenome (GOLD analysis project Ga0326727, IMG submission 207643) | Lab enriched peat soil microbial communities from McLean, Ithaca, NY, United States - MB29MY | ecosystem: Environmental > Terrestrial > Soil > Wetlands > Peat | place: USA: New York... | reverse complement strand
CATTCATCGAGCACGGTGATGCTCGGTCGTCCTGTTTTTCCGGTAGCTCGCGCGGCCATCGCGGTCGCGATCAACATGCTCATCGCCGTTTCCAGGCGCGGGTCGGAGCTCAGGCCTTCCACGTTGAAGAACAGCCAATCGCTGTCCAATCGCATGGTGGTCGGCCGGTCAAAGAGATTGGCGTAGATGCCCGCCTCTCCGGTCCACGAGCGCAGCTTGATCGCGGCGAGATGAGCTTCGTCCATGGTGCGCTGCATCTTCTCCGCATCGCGCCAGTTGGCCAGTTCCTCACGCAGGTCGTTGAAGGTCGGAATCGGGTTCGAGTAACGGATTGCGCAGCGCTTATAAACGCGCGGGATCGCGTCGGTGAGGACGTTGTCGAGCAGTGCGGTATCGGTCCCGGGGCTCTCGCCCAGCATGTGCCGGGTAAGATTCTTCAAGAAGGCAGTCTTCTCATTGCTGGGTACGGTTTCTCCGGCTGGCAGATCCCACGGATTCAACGTCTCCCTGCCGTCGAGATCGACGTTGATGACGCGCCCACCCATTAGCTCGACCAGGGGTTCATAGGAGTCGCCCCTCTCCAGGATGGAAATCAGGGGCCTGGCGCGGGCCATCATCAGCAGGAAACCTTGCGTCATAAAGGTCTTCCCGCCGCCGCTCTTGGCCATAATGAGCTGATTGGCGTCACCCAGGGTTGGATCGAAGGGCGAGAACGGGATAAGCTGCCGATAAGGGGTCTCGACCAGCATCAAGGGGGAATTCGGTGTGCCGTTCCAGGGCATTTCCACCGGCAGAAGATCGGCTGCGTGGAGTGTAAGCACGTCGAGTTCGCGCTTGTTCCCTTCAGCCTGACCCGGCAAACCCGAAAACAAGAAGCGCTTTTGAGCAAGTGTCTCCGCGATGCCGCGCGCGCCGTTCATCCGCGTGATGGCGTGCAAGACCCTTTGCCGGCGGTCAGCCAGAATGCGTTCCGCTTGTTCCGCTTCCATCCGGTTGCGTGCAGGACGCGAGGTCCGGACGGCGATGGTCAGGCTCATCTCGCAGGACTTCAGCGAGCTCGAAATCAGGTCTTGCAGGACCTTGACGAGCTGATGTTCTGCAACTTGGGCATCGACATTTAGCCGGAAGCCGCCATTCATGTCTTTCTGCGCCGCGGTCATTTTCCGCAGCCGGCTCTTGTATTGCTTGACCGACTTGGTTTGGTCCGGAAGGACAATCTCAGCGTTGATCACGATGGGAAAGTCCGTGACCACCAGTTGGCGCAGAACTCCGGGAAAGGTCGCGTCGGGCAGGTCTTTCAGGCTCACGAAGGAATACAAAAGTCCCCCGAGCTTTATGTACTCGTCGAGTTCGTCTTCGACGTTGACGTTCGCGATCTGACTCCGTGCGCTCTCGTAGAAGATCGACGCTTCCGGACGCCGGTAGGGGACAACATCGTTTCCAAGAGGATGAAGGGCTCTCTTGATTTCGAGAAAGAGATCGTCGCCGGACATTCGCGTGAGCTTCATGCCGGTCGATTGCAGTGTCGCCTCCACGCCCGCCATCAGGCTGCGAAATTCCGCCACCAGGTCTTCGTGCTCGCGGCGGCTTCGTTCGATGCATTTCGTTTGCGACATGCTGAAACTGCTGCCACGCATCTTCTTCTTCCACTCGATCTCGGGAGACTGGTGATGTATCCTCGGGTCCCAAATGAAGTACATGTGGAGGAAATGCCGTAGGTAGAAGCCGTCGGCATCCTTCTTCAGCCAGGCGTCCGACTGTTCCCGGTCCAGAGCCTGCAACACCGGACTGGGGTTCCGCTGCTCCCGGTTGTAGCGCCCGATCAGGTCCCCCGTCCCTTCCGAGATTTCAAATCGAGCCTGCAACCGCATGGAGCGCTCCGGCAGAGACCGGACCAGGGCTTCGAGCGACAGCTTCGTGCGGTTCCGTTCCTCGTCGCTCGCGTAGTAGGAGTTGATCCCGCTGACGTTGTACCCGGCCACGAAGGAGCCATTCACCTGGATGAGCAGGTCATCGACGATGTCCCGCACCTTCAACTGCTCGCACAATGGCGGTTGCGCCAAGCTTCTGTTGTGCTGTTGAATCGTCAGCGGCATCGTCGTTTTCCTCAGTCCCCCAGGTACTCCCGCGTCAGTTCACGGTCCCGCTCAAGCGCCGAATAGACGTGCGGCTTGGTGTGAAACATCACCCAATCCAAGAGGTAGCCGCGCTGTTTGCCGTACTTGAACAGCATCAGCGCCGGGACACTCAGGATGGGAACGATGTACTGCAGCACCATGTTCATGGGCAGGCCAAACATCTCCCGATTCAGAAATCTCCCAACGATGTTCATCACCACGGCCACTGCCAGGATGGCGAACAAGTCTTCCGCTTCGAGACCCGCAAACGTTACCCGCGTGCGGAGGTTGCGGTACACCGGCGTTACGTCGAGTGCCATCGATGCTTCTCCTTTAGGTCACCCCGGCAGTGCCGTGTGCCACGAAGAATTCAGCCAAGCGGAGCAACCCCGATACCATCAGGCACAGGCCGGCCGCGAGGAAATGACGCAGCCAGCCGCTCGTGGGGTGGATGAACGAGAACATGCCGATTCGCAATGCCCCGATTGCTACCTGGGCCGCCGCGTACACTGGCAGGATCACGTTGCCGACCCAGTTGATCATGGTCACCAGGGCCATCCAGTAGACATCCGGGTTATTCCATGCGCGCTGCGAAGCAAAGGTCTCAAGGGCCCGCGTGAGGCCGGAAACCATCAAACAAGCCAGAGCTCCATACATGCTGTGGGAGAATTCCTGTCCCTTGGAGAACTCGAGGATTGCCGCGATGATGAAGACCGCCGCCAGCGTCGGCATGATTACGTTGCCGACCCAGTTCGCTAGATTCAGGATCCCGTGGTCGAACGACATTTGAGAAAAATTCATCTTCGTTCCCATCCCTAAGACATCATCGCCAGCACCAGCTGCCAGATTCCGGATACGCACAACAGCGCCAGTGCCACTGCAACCAACCGCACGAATGGCTTTCGGGTCGCAAAGTTTAAGATCGCCCCCACCAGAGCCAACACGGCCGCGATCGGCATAATCGTTCCCGCCAGGTGATTCCACAGGCTGTCGAGCACGTCCGCCGTGGCGTACTGGGTTTGCGTGTTGTAGCTCTGGATCAGGCTGAACGTGGTTTGTGTGCCCAACAAGAACATCGCGGCGATGATCGATGCCAGCGGGTTTTCTCCTGCGGCCGTGTCGAGAATCGCGCGCAACACAAAGAACGCGGCCAGCGTGGGCACGATTCGCACTACTACAAAGTTGGTGACAAACGAGGCTATGTCGGACTGAATGCTGGCGAGCCACGGCGTGCCGATCCCGCCGCTCGGCAAGGGCACGGCGATTCCGAATGAAGAAAACCAGGTCAAGAGCGGTTGAAGCGTAAGAAACGCCACCGCCCAAAACATCCATTTCGTGAAGCCGCCGCCGATGGCAAACGTCGCCCCTCCCTCGCGTCGAAGCGTTATCCCGGCCAGCACCAGCGAAAGCAAGGCGGCGGATGGCGCCAGCAGGAGTAGCAACGAAATGACATCGTTCAGTAGCTGTGGAGTGGACATAGGTTCCAGTCGCAAATCACAAATCAAGGTTTTGTCGAAATTCGCAGGCAGCCGTTGCCCCCTTGCTTAGCGTGATGGCTGCCTGCATGCGTGCGCTCCATTCATCGCCGTGTCTGGCTATGTCACCCCGCCGGTTCCGTTTATGATCCAGAACTCGATGAGCCGCGTAACGCCCGAGATCGCCAGCAGAGCTGCGGCAGCGAACAACCAGCGGCCGAAGCCTCGCCCCGTCAGCCAGGAAACGACAGCGCCCAGTACGGCGCCGCCGGCTCCGACCGGGGCGATTACGTTTCCTATCCAGTTAATGAAGTTCAGGAACGCGCCTTCTGGTTGCGCGGCAGTTTCTCCTTGAACTGCCACGTTCGACGCGGGAGCATTACCGAGGTTTTGGCCCCACGCAAACTGCTCGATTGCCAGGAGCGCAATGGCGAGGAACGCGAAGAGTGTCTTTCTTCTCGCACTTGGTTCGAATCTCATCAACAATGACCTCCCTTCTGTGCGTCGTTCCTCCTTGCTTCGCTCAAAACTGGTCGGAGGAGCAATCCACACGCGCGGAAAGTAGGACCAAAAGAAATTTCTGTCAAACGCGAGAGAGTTGGAATTTCTAGAGAAGACGAATCAGGAAAAAGGGCAGAAAGAAGCCGCTGGTGCGGAAATTAAGTGTCGGAGAGAAACTGGCGCAATCCCGGATCAATGCTGAGTCCAGAACTAGCAACAACTCATGTTGCTCTTGCTCTGCTTGATGTGGAGTAATGTGGCGCACGCATCTGGAGGTTGGCAGACAGGCTGCGGTGCTTCGGCTTTGAAAACCAGATCCACACCAAGGAGATCGGCCAAGCTGCGCTTACAAAGATCAGGATCACCGTCAGGACTCGATCCCGCCCAGCGCCCGCAGTCGTCCAAACCGGTCTCCAGGTGACCACGCTCCAAACGCCCAACGTAAACAACGTAGAGGCCGCCATCTTGCCAACTCTTCGGAGCCATGACCACTTGGGGCGGCCTTTTTTCATTGCGGACCACCAATGCGGCAAGCTTTCTAGGCAGGGATACGCAAAAGCCGAACCACAGGCCGAGAACTTTGCCCAGAATCCCCGCACCGATGCAGTCCCACCACAACCAATCCGGCCAGTCCGATGACGGCGGCATAAACGTAGCCATTTCCTACTATGGCTTACTCTAGCCCATTTTGTTGTCGGCTGGTAGCTCCTTGTGATCCGCGGGTGGAAAACGGTGGGCCGGGTCCTGGGGCACCCCCAAGTGGAGAGCGCCCCAGGCCCTTAGTGTATCGTCACTTCATCTGGTTCGACTTGAAGCGTAATCAAGGAGACCCCCTCCTGACGGAGGGACTCACGCTTTTGCGCGATGAAACTCTCGTCGTAGGGCGTTTCGAGAGTCGCCCGCAGACTCTTCAGGCACTCTTCAAGCTTCGCAAGCTCCTGGTTGAGGTCTGCTTGAAGATAGCAGCCCCGGTCACCCTTCACATAGCAGTTTCCGCTATCGTCCAGGTTCAGATAGCTCCGGCTGATTCCGTGTTTGTAGAGATTGATACCGTTGGTCTGGCCCATATACATGAAGCCTGCGCATTTCGCCCGGCCGAGCACGCGTTCCAACGGTTTCCAGCTCGGCTGCACATTCCCTCCGTTTTCTTGCTCACTGCTGCGCCGGCGTCTGCTGCGCACTCGGCTCGAGATACATTTGGTTTAGCTCGTTCTTGAGTTGCATAAGCTCTCGCAGTTCTTCCAGCGTAGGAACTTTGTTGTTAGCAAGGCTTGTGCTGTTGACATCCGTCGAACGAAACCCAGGCTTCCCCGTTTGTTGGTCGGAACTACCTTTTTCCAACACGACGTAGAAGCGAGTATTCCCGGGCACGGTAACCACAATATTCTGGTTGGCCGCGAGCATGTTGATCTCGTCCTGCCCCGCCATGCCGATGTTGTCCGCGATGCGCTCGCGCAGCAGCGAATTGTCCGAAATCGGGCCGTTGAAACCTGTGGTTCCTTGCCCGCCCACGACATAGGCAGCGACTGTCCCGAGGCCGGTCATCGTGCGCACCAGGAAATTGGTTCCCCGTTTGCGTCCGGAGACCTCACCTTTGATCGGTCCAAACTTCAGATCCATGGCCGTGGCGTCGATCTTCTCGACCGTGCCATCGGGCATCTCGACGCGTTCGAACTGAAAGCCCACAAATCCTGACGGGCTCACGTGCGAGAGTTTTCCAAATACCCTTGCACCCGCCGGCAACACAATCTCTCCATTGTGCTCATAGTTGTACTCAACCACGGCTATAACGGGGGCGGGTGCCGCCGAACTGACCGGGGCTTCCAGACGTGCCACGAGGCGCGTACCGGCAGGGAGAAGCCTTGCGAGCATGTTGTCCTCGGAGGGGAGACTCTGAAACGCCAGTGTTGTGCTTTGTGCGGAACGCACAAACACCATCGAGGGCTTCTTCAGGTCGGAAACTGGTTCCGTGGCCGGAAGCGGCGGGGGACCCGGTATTGCCGCTGCCTGCGCAACTGCAGGGTCGGAGAAATCCACGTTCTTGAGCGCATATTCTCCTGCATTCATGGCTTTGCTTGGTGCCGGTTTTTCCAGCGCCATGGTGTTTGCTCCGGGAACTCTGGAAGCTCCACCGAATCTCGCGGAGGTTCCGCCGACATCCTCCGGCGTCACCTGCGAACCAGGAGCCCCGTCCCCTCCACGCACATCGGCATTGAGAATTGGAATCACTGTCTTGCTTGGGTCGTTTTGTTCCTGTCCAGGAGTAACTTTGCGGCCGAGGCCGGGCGCGCCACGCGCGGTTTCCCCAGGCAGCGGGGAGCGGCTTTTCGGGCTTGAAAATAGACCCAAGAAAAGCAGAAGCAACGCCACACCCACTCCCGCCAGCACGAACAATGACTTGCTTTTGTCACGGCCTAGTTCACGGCGAGTGGCGACCGGCTTCTGATTCTGTCGCACCTTTTCCAACAGGGCGCGGAGACTCTGCAATGGACTGGCTGGTCCATGCTCTTCAAGGCCCGGTTCTGAAATCGTCGTTTGCGCTTGGTCTTCACCACCGGCATTCGGTGATGTTTCATGAGCTTCACTCATTCTCTGCTCTTGGCGTTCCATGCTCGCCCTCCCGAAGTGAGCTAACTCCAAAGCCGATCGGGGCCAGGGCCGGGCGATCAACCGCACCCGACTCGGCCATCTGTAGGAACAACGTCTCGTTGGATTGCTTGTAAGGTGGACGCTCGAACACCACCACTCCGTCCGCGCGCTCTCCGGAGCCCAGGCGACGCCGGCTTAGCCGGAAATCTATGATCGTCAGCGGCTCTGCAGTGGACCAGCGATCGTGCTTCACGATTTTTCCCGTCCTCGTCTTGCCGCCCAACTGAACCTGAGGGGGCATCAGCAATATCGCGTGCTTGCTCGTGTTCACAACCGAGAACAGCACCACCACGTGCTGGCCGCCATCAATCACCTCGCTGATCCCTGCGCGGAGGCGATCTCCTTTGACGTTCTCCCCTTCGATCCGTTCGCCATACAGGCTAGGTAAAGGCGCCCGTTCTTGGCGGCTCAGCAACTCATCCAGCGAACTCGCTTGTGCCTGGCTTGCTGTCGGTTCTTTTGCCGAGTTCGACATATTCGCGGTACTTATCGCTAGTGATGCGGGTAGCAAAGACGGCTGTCCATCGCCACTACTTGTCGTCGCACTCGTTACCGACTCCGTTGTTGCAAGCGGGGTGGTCCGCCCGACCAGTGGGAAGGGAACAACTTCTGGTTCGACCAGGAAACTCTCGGCCGGCTTGTACTGCAGAAGAAAGTCAACCTTGGCGGGAACCGCAGAAGATCCACGGCTGACCAGAAGCAGACTGATTTGCCGGCCGTGGACGGTGGAGACGAGCAAGTTAGTTTCGGCACGCCTTTCCGTAACAGCTTTCACCAGCACCAGTTCCGGTTCGCGCTCTGAGTGCTCGACCTGAAACAGCGCCGGGTCACCAACAGCGACGGAGTTCACCGCTTCCGGCAGACGGATCGCCGTCACAAAATGCGCCGCTATCTCCACCGCAGTGACCTTGCCATCTGCCGCGGCTTGTGTCCGTACTTGCGGATTTACGTCTACCACCTGTGCGTGGAGCGCCATCGCCGCTGACAATAACCAGCACAACACCAATGCTGTCTTATGGATGTTCATGTTCCGCCTCTTGTTCACGCCGCTTAGCCGGCTCAACCGTTGCTTTCTGTCTTCGCCGGGCTCGGTATCTTCTTGCCACTCGGCTCACATATCCCTGCACATCGGGAGACGAGTATTCCAGGTTTCGCGAAAGAATCGGGGTTTCACCGACGTAGTAGGCAGCCGTGACCAACCGGAGGTCCCCGTTGAACTTCTGGGTCAACCAAGCCAGGTAGGCCACGCCACCACGGATGTTTTCGTCGAGCCGAAAACGGTTCTGCACACCAAAGCGCAAGGCCGTCTCTGGCATGAGCTGCATGAGTCCGACGGCGCCTTTGGAGGAGACTGCGAAGGGGTCCCAACCGGACTCTTCGTCAATGACGGCGTCGATAAGATCCACGGGAACTCGATAAATGGTCGCGTAATATTCTGCCCAGCGCCCAGAAAGGTCACGCACATCTCTAGTGCCGGCTGCTGCCTGCGCTGCTCCTACCTGCATCAGCACGAGAAAAAGGTACGCCAACTGTGCACGTTTCATGCAACAGCCTCCGCTGGGTGGGCTGCCGCTTTGCCCGGCTCCATCTTGCCGGGTCCCTCCCTCTGCATTAACTCATCTCGATATCGCTTTGAGTCGGCGACCAGCCCCTCAAAGCCCGCGCGCAGCAGCAGCCGTTTCCTGTCTGCCTCGGTCTTCGCCAACAGTGGCAGCAGTAGATCCCGTTGATCGTGGGAAATTTCTTCCATGCCCAAGATCTCCAGGGCTTGTGCCAGGTCCAGCATCTCTGCGATTGACGGGGGCTTCTCCATGTTCCAGCCGCGTAGAGCATGTGCCAATCCGGCCAGCTGCCCGCGCAGTCGCGGACTGTCGCTTCGACTCCGGGCACTCAAGATCTCAGTCTCCCGCTCGACCGTAGGGTATTCGAAGCGAAGGTAGAAACATCGCCGACGAAGCGGGTCGCCGAGCCGCCGCTCCTCATTGGAACTGAGCACCACGAAGGGCGTCGTCGTTGCGGCTATCGTTCCGAGCTTCGGGACCGTGATCTGCCATGCGCTGAGGATTTCCAGCAATAAGGCTTCGAAACCCTGGTCCACTTTGTCGAGTTCATCGATGAGGAGCACACAAGGGTGATCTTTGTAACGCAGGGCTCGAAGCAGCGGCCCCTCGGCAAAGAAGTCGAGCGTATGTAGTCGCTGCCGAATTTGGCTCCAATCCTTGTCGAGATTTTCGCCCTGGGTTTCAAGGAACAATTGTTGAAGGGCTTCGTCGAACTTTCCAATAGCTTTGTCTTCCGTGATTCCCACGTAGCACTGGAGTCGCTCCACCACCGCACTCGCAGCCTCGGCGACGGCGTAGGCAAGTTCGGTTTTGCCGCACCCAGGTGGTCCCTCGATCAGGAGTGGCTTCTGCATCCGAGCAGCGAGATACACCACCGAGAGCGTCACCGGGTCGATGATGTATCGGGCGGCACGCAGTTTCTCTGCGAGTTCACTTGCGGACGAGAACACGTCGGCTACCTTCCGGCGTGAACACTACACCGGAAGTCGTTCTCTTGCATTTCTTGATTGTGTGAGGTCCGCGCAGGGACGGGCTGTTTGCGCCGCTTTGATGACGGGGCAAGCGCATGTTCTCGAATCATGAAGTGTTTGTATTTAAGCTGGCATGCATTGACTTTGTTCGAGGTTAGACATTGCGTGCCACACGCATGATCAGATCGACAAGTGCAGACGGCCCAGATTCTTTACCAATCGCGATTTTGCTGACCAGACCGGCATTTCAGCTCATATTCTGGTAAGGAAGGCCAAGGGCCGGCGTCGTTTGTACGGACAATTCAGAAAGATCTCAGTCTGGATTCAATCGCTGGCCTTATACTGGGCGCGCAAAAGGAAGCTCGTCATGGCAAGCGAAAATGCCAGAATCCTCGTGATTGGCGCCGGGGTGAACGGCTCTGTCATAACCGCCCGCCTGTTCGAGCGCGGCGTCGCTGTCACCTTGCTCGCGCGCAGCAGTCGGCTTGCCGCGATCGAGAGCAACGGCATCGTCATCGAGAACCCGTTCAGCCAAAAGCGGAAGGTCGCCAAGGTCAAAGTCATCGGCGAACTGGCGCCCGGCGACACGTATGACTACATCCTGGTCGTCGTGCGCCGCAACCAGGTTGCCGAGCTGCTGCCTACGCTAGCTGCCAATCGCTCTCCTAACATCGTCTTTATGAATAACAATCTCAACGGTCCCGCAGAGATTGTTGCGGCATTGGGTTCGCAGCGTCCCCTGCTCGGTTTCGTCTTTGCCGGAGGCAAGCGCGACGGGGAGATTATTCGGGCCATCGGCCCATTCGATAGTTCTCTGATGCCGACACCCTTTGGCGAGATCGACGGAACGATTACTCCGCGGTTGAAGAAGCTGGTGAACTTGCTGAATTGGGCCGGTCTCAGGGCTAAGGTCTCGACCAATGTCGTCGATTATCTCGCGACGCACGCTGCCGGTGTGGCAGCAATCGCGCTGCTGGCCCTGAAGTACAAGGCTGACATGAAAGCATTGGCCCGCTCGGCCGAAGATCTGAAACTGGCCGCCGCGGCCATGCGCGAGACCATTCCGGTGCTGAAGGCGCTGGGGCACAAGATCGTGCCCGCCGGCCAGCAGATCCTCGCCGTCATGCCGGTGGTCGTGCTGGCATTCCTGCTTCGTCTGTTAGTCAACTCCAAGTTCGGCGAAGTCGGAGCGGGCTGGCATGTTCAGCAGGCGCCGGACGAGATGCTGGCGCTGGCTGACGATCTCCGCGCTGCGGTCGTTCGTTCTGGTGTGCCGGCGCCGGCCCTCAGAAAAGTGTTAGACATGAAGTAGGGCTGCGGCCGGCCCAAATGCAAGCGTTGAGGCAAGAGCGTCGTCTACATCCAAACGATTGTCGGTCTTCCGCGTCCAGCCGCCGGCCCCGCGACCTTTGTACAGAGGAATTATCGTTTGAGATGAGCGGCTCAGATTTTTCCCACCAATCGCAGTTTTACTGGCTGCTGCCTCGCCTGCAAAACGTAATCTGGCAGGCGAGCGGACGCAGATTCAGGACCAACTTTTTCCGGCCAATCGCAATTTGACTGACGGCCGTATTTCCTCGGGCGCCAGAACGCGCACGGCAAATCTGTAGACCAAAAGAGGGCGCACCTTCCTCGTTCTGCCAAGATTTTCCGCATGATCCGTGCCAAATCTCTTTCACCAATTGCACTTTCACTGACCGCTGGAGTTTGGGTCACGCGCCCACGGGAACTAGCAGAGCTCCCAATCGATGCAAATCCTCTATCGCCGTGGCGTTTTGACAAGAGAGAAGATTCACACTACAAGTGCGCATGGTGAGGAGCTAACTTGTGGCTCTCAGTGACTTGCGCGGCGAACTTACCCGTAGACAGCTTCCCTGCGGAGGTTGGTCCGCGCTCACGTCCTCTGCTCAGCCTGCGGTGGAGCCGACATGCTATTCGGTGCTTGCTCTGGGGTCCCAGGCCACAGACGTCGGGGAACGTGCTTACCGTTTTCTGTTGCGCGCGCAGAATCCAAACGGAAGCTGGCCGGTGTTCCTGGGAGACGACCATGACGGCTCATGGGTGACGTCGCTCGTCGCAATCGTTCTTCGCGACGTCGTGCCAGCCACACCGGCCAGGTTGAAAGGCCTTCGCTGGTTGCTGAGCAATGCCGGCAAGGAAAGCGATTGGTTCTGGAAATGGAAGTTCCGCACCACTGATCGCCACGTCCGGTTCGACCCGGACAAGTTCGGCTGGCCATGGATTCCCGATACGGTGAGCTGGGTTGTCCCCACTGCCTTTGCGATTCTCGCTTTGAACCAACTCCCTTGCTCTTGCGGCGGCTTCGAACTGGCCCATGCGCGGGTGAATCGCGGAGTCGAGATGCTTATGGATCGCGCCTGCCCCAGTGGCGGATGGAACGCGGGGAACGGGGTCGTCTACGGGGCTGGTCTTGCACCACACCCGGACGATACCGCGATTGCGCTCTTGGCACTCCGTGATCGACCCGAGGACCCGCTTGTGCAAGACGCTGTTCACTATCTAGAACGTGCCGCCTCGGTTCTAACAGCGCGCTGGAGTCTCGCGTGGGCGATTCTCGCCCTCGCTGCGCACCGTCGGCCGATTGCTCCGCTGCGTTGCGCGCTACTAGCCCTTCCTGATCTCTTCTGCATTGAGGACACCAGCACTCTTGCGCTTGCCTGCCTCGCGCTCGATCACGAGCACGCACTAGCGAACCTTGGGGTGACCTTGTGAACCTTACGCGTCGAGACTTCCTGATTGGGAGCGCAGCGCTGGCTGCAGGAGCTTCCGTTTCCACTCCTTTCTTCCTGCCGAGATATCACTCGGACCGACGCCCCAAACAATCACGAGTCGCTGTACTACACGCGGAGCAGTACTCCCAACAACTTGACCAGATTCTCGGAGAGGCGCTGCGGCTTTTTCCGATCAATGTGCGCGGCAAGACGGTGGTGCTCAAGCCTAATTTGGTCGACTACCTCCCGGGTAACGCCATCAACACGCACCCGATGTTGGTGCTGGCCGCGGCGGAGGCATTCCGCCGCCTGGGGGCCAAGTCTGTCGTGGTCGCCGAGGGGCCCGGACATCAACGGGATACTCAGTTGGTGCTCTCCCAAAGCGGTTATCAAGAATCACTCCGCGACGAGGAAATCCGATTCGTCGATCTCAACCGCGACGAACTGATCCGCACGCCGCTGCGAGCCAGTTACACCGGGATGAAACAGCTTTGGCTCCCCCGGACGGTGCTGGAAGCGGACTTCCTGGTGTCCATGCCGAAGATCAAGACGCATCACTGGTCCGGTGTGACGCTCGCCATGAAGAACATGTTTGGGATTGTTCCCGGCGCGCGGTACGGGTGGCCCAAGAACATCCTTCATTGGAAGGGAATTCAGGAGAGCATCCTGGATCTATGTGCAACGGTTCCGATCCATTTCGTGATTGCGGATGGCATTGTAGCAGTGGAAGGCAACGGTCCCCTTAACGGTAGTCCACGACCTCTCGGCCGAATCGTGCTCGCCGACGATCCGATCGCTGCCGACGCAACCTGTGCACGGCTGATGGGATTCGAACCCGAGCGGATCGTCCACATTCGCGAGGGCGCTCGGTTCCTCGGCAACTCCGGACCTGAGCGGATCGACGAAGTTGGAGAGATAGTGGATCCTCCGGCAGAACCTTTTGATGTGGTTCCGGAGTTTCGTTTTCTGCATGCACTGTAATCACGGTGTCGCCTCAACATGAAGTGGTGAACCTTTCGGAGATTCCATATGCGATTCGGTGGGTCGGTGCTCAACACGAAGAGGAAGACCCACAACGATTGGCTAACCAAGTACGTGTCTTCTGCAAACATCGATCAATTGAGCCGTTTCAAGAACATGGGTAGTTGCTTCTCGCGAGCTATGGTTTTCGTCGAAACCGTCGTTTAGCCTAGGAGGAATGAGCAAACTCAAAGTGACAATCACGAACGAGGCCGGTCTTAAAACAGGCGAATACATCCTCGATTGTGTATACAGGCCGGGACTAGACGTAGAGAAATACGACAGCCTATACACGATTAATCTGATTCGTAGCTCAGCCGAAAGGCATGTTCATCTGGCTGATTTTCCTGACGTGTCTCCATTGAGCATGGTTTCTTCGACGCTCGACCTCACGAATCCGATTGAGGCGATTCATCTCAACAACGTTAATGAACTCTGGCTGGAAGTCCACAATCTCATGCTCGGAGCTCGACTAAACTTTGCGACCGCAAGGATGCTCAAACAACTAGAGGATGAATACCCAGGGCCAACGGATTTTGATCTGAACGTTCGCTTAGACCTCCACTTGGAGAAGATGGAGCGGTTTCACTTAGCCACGTACGAAATGGCCAGAATAGAGGATCTAATCGTTCGCTTGATATATGAGTATTTTGGCGATCAATTCATTGAGGTCGATCCCTCACAAGATGACTGGGAGAAGAAGTTGACTTGGGATCGCATGAAGGAGGCTCTGAACAAGCGGGGCAAGCCCGAGAAGAATCCGCATCCCAAACTGGAGGCTATGAACGACGAGATATATGGAAAACTGATGGAAGTAATTCGGAGCTATCGGTCTCCAGCCGTACTGGAGCTTACGCGATATCGAGATAAACGAACGCATCGGGTTTCGCCTTCAGTGGACCATCCGGAACTGGCTGTGGATGTCTTCTCCGCTGGCGCATCGTGTGGAGGCCCCATGCTGCTATTCGGCCAAAGAACCGAGCCAGAGTACCAGTTTCTAGATCTTTATCGACAAGCTAAGGCAGTATATTCACAACTCCTTGCCGTGCTCCTCAAGTTGAATGAGATCATTCACATCTAGCCTGTTCTCAGAGGTGCTTCGTAAAATCAGGAACGGAGATCAAGGTGAGTTCTTCTTGAGGTCATCCGCTGCCTGCTGAAGATCGAAATTAAGGCAAGCATTGCGAAGCTCGACCATCTTCGACTCTTCAATCAATTTGAACTGAGCGTTCCATACCTCAGTCACTGCCAGCATATATCGAGTGCCATAGACCAGTATCGGAGTTGCCGCACTGTCATCAGTGATTTGCAACTTGCCGTCGACGATCCTTAGTAACGACCCTGCGGATGAGCCGTGTGCCATGTTCGAAAGGAACCTGTAGTCCTCGTCATACGCATTTTGCATCTTTAGCCTGTTTGCTAAATCAGCGATGCCCAGTCCAGACCAATTCGGCAACGGGTTACCGCTCTTGGTGAATTTCAACCATTGCTTGTTTTGGTCGTAAAGGTCCTGCCACCTTTTGCGCTCATCGGGCGTCAACGAAGGATTACTCAGAATCCCCTTCGGAATGAGGTGAAAGAAATATGCCAGATATTCACTTCCACGGTTTTCTCGCTCCGGTTCTTCAGAATCCAGATATCCCACTTGAAGGGCAATCTCAAAAATGCGTCGAGCGATCGTTGCGGCATCCTCGCAATGACCGAGGATACACAACGAGTACAACGAACCATGAGATTTAAATGCTTGAATGAACAGGTGATCAAGAGCCCTAGCAAAAAAACTTTGAACATCGCGATCACGAATAACGACATCTTCGAGAGTCTGATGGACAAGCAGCCAAAGACCAAACGCTGCCTTATGCCTCATCAAAGTGGCGTTCTTGGCTGCGGCATTGCTTCCCATCAACACAAGCCCCTTTGAAATTGTGCCCCAAAAACCCCAAATAAATAAAATAGAACTGTTCTTGGTAGCAATGGCAGTCACAGTGGTTTTCACTGTCACTTTGAACCCAGGTCATCGTGGCGACGTGAATCGTTTCGGCAAGCTCGACACAAGATAGAGAGCCGGCTTTGCTGGGTGCTCTAGCAGGTATCTTGGCGGCATCAGGCCTCTATTTGGTCACCCACCGGGCAAGCAGGGTGGCAACGAAGCGCATCCCATAATTGGACGCAGCCTAGCGAACCACGGCATGTTGAGCCTTTCGCAAGTGAGGTGAGTTCCGCGCAGACGCCAAAATGGAATTGGATGACATTGCAATTGTGACCCTTATTTGACCCGAGAAAACGTGGGTCAAATAAGGGTCACGTAAGCCTGCGCTCCGTGTAACTGCTGGATTCTTAACGTTCCCGTAAGTGGTCATCTGCGCCGCTAAGTTTTTGAAATTACGGCAACTCACGAGGCTGTTAACCGGAGGGTTGTAGGTTCGAGTCCTACCTGAGGAGCCATTCTTTCAATGGCCTACAGCCGCACAAATCACTTGCAAATCAATTGACCGGCGTTAGTGCCAGCCTTGCAACTCTTGAGCTGGCCTGCTCCATTTCATCCGTTACCACAGTGCCATAGATGTTCATGGTGGTGCGAATGTCCGAGTGCCGCATGAGCTTCTGCTGTACGGCAATCGGCGTTCCCACGGCATCAAGCCAACTGCGGTACGTGTGCCGAAAACCATGAGTACCCAGACGCCCGATTCCACCAGCGTCAGCAGCCCGCTGTAGCTCTCGCCACACTCCCGTGTAGGAGTATGGCAAGCGTCCGAGCTTCAGCGGACTAGCGAAAATCCAGTCCTCATCCGCCGCGAACTCGGTGCTTTGTCTCCATGCCTTCAACACTTCAAGCAACTCCCTGTCCAGCGTCATGAGCTTGCGCGAGTTTTCCGTCTTTACGTCATCAACGACCTGATTGACGATTGCTCGCACAACATTCAGTTTACCTTCGATCCAATCAACATCCAGCCAGCGCAAAGCAAGAACCTCACTGATTCGAAGCCCGAGGCACACCGAGACAAGAGCCATCGTTTTGAACGGCTCCTGCAAGTGCATCATGAGCCTCTGGAATTGCTCGACATTTAGACTCCGAGGTTGCTTTATTCGCTTTGAACACCCCTTGACTGTGACCAAGGACATCGGGTTGACCTGTACAGGAACAGTTCCGCTCCACATAGCATAATCCCACAGCGTATGCAGCAAGCCCCGGAGGTGTCCCCGCGTCTTAGGGGCCAGCTCCAGGTTGGCCAGCCACAGTTCCGCCGCACGCGGCTGCAACTCAATGATGAGTTGTGAGCCCCAGCGCGGCAAGATGTATTTGTTCAACCACACCTTGTACACCCGGCTCGTGCTGTGGCGCTTCGGCATCTTTTCAGCCTGATATTGCTCCGCTACGGCTCTGACGGTGGGAACCGAGGCGCAAGACTCAAACCGGAGTTCTTGCCTGACTGCCTCAGCCTTCCGCAGAGCTTGCTCCCGCGACAACTCCGACAGGCTGCCCAGTTTTCGGGACTTTCTCCTGCCATTGTCATCGAACCACAGGAAGTTCCATGTTCCGAACCTCTTGTTGCAAACCACACTTCCTTTTTGTATCCGTGCTCGCTTCACGCAATCCTCCTTTCCGTGAGCACGGTCAGCGACTCGCAGCTTACCACAGGACGGGAAAGTAGGGCAGAGTCCAAATCCTCACGGCGGAAACGCCAAACGCGCCGTTTTGTGCCAGAGAGTGCAAAACCTTTCACCTTGCCTTGCCGGACCCAAAGTAATAAGGTGCGGGTCTTGACCTTCAGATATATCGCCGCTTCGTCAGCGGTGAGCCATCCTGATTGGGGATTCGCCGCCGTTCTTGAACCCGTTGTGCCTGGTCCTGTAGTCATTGATTCACTCCGTGTTGCGACTGGAAATATCTCAGGCGATCCAATCCACGCGGGCTGATTCGGTACGCAACCCGCGTCCAGTTTTGCGCTCGTTCTAGGAGTCCTTGTCTACAAAGTCGAGACAAATAACTGTAGACAGAACATCGCTGACAATCGCGCTGTAGACATTCCCGAACTTCATCCGGTGTCATAAATCTCGAATTCACGGCGAATATCTCAAGCACTCTTCTTTTGTTCATGGTTTTCCGCTAGTGTGTAACGGCCTCCAATTTCGACGAAGATAAGACGCTTCGTGTAATAGGCAAACAAGATGACGCGGCTGTAGACAGAAATAGAAACCTGGAATCGTTGCGATGCCGCACGAATTCTGGTTATCAAATCAGCGGGCAGGCGAACGTCAAGTTTCGCGTCCAGCGATTGTGGAACATCTTGCAACGCCGGAAAACTGTACTGGCCGTCTACCGAGTGTTCGAGAATCAAGCGAACGATCTCCGCGACCGGCATTTTGGAACGGGCTGCGTTATCACCGATGACCCGTTCCAGAGCTACGGGTAGACGAATGGACAGTACGTTGGTCATGGTTTCCTCCGAAGATTGCTTGTAGACGGCAAGCCGCTTCCCAAAGAATGAGTAGGTGGTTCAGCGCGTGCGTGGTTCTCACGGCTGGGCTGAACGATGTTGGTTGGAGAACCTTTGAGGTGCTTTTGCAGCAGTTGCATGGAACGGGAACCGTTGTAGAAGATGCGAGCCGAACAGAATCCGCAGTTGATGAAAGGGCGCTTGGTCCGGGTTACGAAAACGGCTACTTCCCGCCCGCACACGGGGCAGGGAGCAGTCCCTAGCTCGGGCATGGCCGGTGAGAGGTCAACCGGAGACTTCTCCGGTTCCTGGTCTGGAGAGCGCTTCAGCGCCAGACTGCGGAAAATGCTTTTGCGTGGCTTGTCTTTTTCTTCGTCCATGTTCAACCCCCCGTCCTAGTTTGTGGTAGAGCTACCCTTTTTGCCTTTAGAGATAAATCTCTAAAGGTGGCTTGAATCTATCGCTGAACCGTGTAGCAGTCAGTTTCACGAAGGGCACAACACATGAAACATTCGTGGGAGGAAAAACTAGATGCAAAAGGCCTGAAGGTTGTGGAACTTAGCGCCCAACTCCGCCGCGTTAGGCTCCTAGCGAGCACGGACTTTGCGGAAGTGGGCCGCTGGCTCAAGGACCAAAGGGCTGTCCTGTCGGCCTATCCTGAAACGCACGCGAAGCGGAAGGCCGAGCTTAGCCCAGAGTTTGTTCGGCTCTATCTCCGCACACACCCGGAAATTGAGCTGAATGAGCAAGAGATGCAGTTCTTGTTTGACCGGGAGGAATTTGATGTACCCCGCGCTGAGGAACTGGAGATGACGGAGCGGATTGCTTTCGCTCTGGAGGCTGACCCGATCAAGAGAATGGAGAGTTATGAGGCCGTAGCGTGCCTGATTGTGTTGCTGCGGCGGTTCTCCTCTGGTGGGCTGAAGAAGCAACTAGGCACAAAGAAGAAACTCCGCCGTTTTCAACTCATGTGGGCAATGGCACAGAACGTGAGTTGGGCCGCCAATATGCTTCGTGGCGACATCACCGAACCGCCGGGTCGGGTTAACGTCGAACTGGCCAACTTAACGAACGCCATCCTGGAGCACCAGAAGGAACCGTTGACCCAAGTGGAACTTTACGAGGCACTGAAGGCGGCGGGAGCAAGACTGTCCGAGAACCCGGAGGCTTTTCGCCTGTGGCTACACCGGGCAAGAAAACAGGGCTTGGTCAAGAATTTCCGCTCTGTCGTCCCAAGAAATACGTAAAGCTGCAAGGCGAGCCTGTTGACGGGTTGCCAACGACAGCCCCGCTCGGGCTTACACTGCGAGAATCCCTTTTACAACGTCCTACTAGTTATCATACGTAGTAGAAGAAAAAGAATCTGTGTCGTTGGATTTTTCTATTTTCGGAAATATCCACAGGCGCAGCGGTGGGAGGGCGGAAAAGGTGATAATATTACTAGATTTGCTCGCTCTCGATAGTTACGCACGCGCGTAAGCGACTCATCCCACCGCGATTCCCCTACTGCTCACGCTAGTACACAGAAGAGCGTCAGCTCCCAAAGTGCGCCATTGTTTGGGGTTGTCGGCACGTCGGCGCATTCCCGTGGTGCCCTAAACTTGCGCAGATGCCAGATTGCAGGACGCTCACCGTTACGATGTCGGCACAGTATTGTTACGAATTCGTAAAAAACAAATAGAACCACGTTTTCCTCATTGACAACCACGCCGCACGGTGTTAATTCTTACTGCGCTGAACCTCAATCGCGTTCGTCTAGCGTTGTCTGTAACTGAGATTCAGTTCCCTGAAAGTCGAGGGCGAAACGGGTGTCGGGACAGCTTGAGACGCTGACCCGCGTGAGTGTGGTGTCGCACAAAAGCGAGTTGCATTTGTGCTGGACTGGAAACTTTGTTTGCTTCGTCGATGAGCATTGGGCAGTATGCGGCTTTAACTGAGCTGCTGCGAAGTGTTCGCTGACGGCATTGTTCGAAGGTAGTTCAGGCTCCCAAGAGTTGAAGGCGACGGGACAGTTAACAGGTCCCATTGAGCAGGTCGAATGCTGGTTTGCCCGTAACGCGCGCGCGAGCGAGCCTTGCGGGTGTAAAGAGCTGGGTTCGGCGCTTGAGCGTATCAATGTGTCTCGACGCGCCTAGTGCGGTCATTACGAGTGTACGTCGAACAACGTGGCTGCCAAGCTAGATCGAAGGCAACCGAATGTAAAGGAGGAGATTGTGAAACTTTTCAGAACACTTTTCGTCGGATCATCCGCAGTACTTGCAGCAGTTGTGGTTGGTTCGCTTTGGCTCATTTCGCCCGCATCGGCAGCGGCGCAGAGCGTGGGTAATAATGCCGTATACAACAGCAGCGGCAGTAACACCACCGGTTCTCCGGCATACATTGATGCGTCAGCTTTTACAAACATTAACACTGACATTTGCCAAACTCTGTACAACATCATATCGGGTTCTTCCTACCCTTCGACCGGGGCCGTTGTTGACGCGCGTGGCATCAATGCGTTGAACTCCAAAACAGGCGCGTCCAACAGCGCCTACCAAAACGACATGGTTTGCGCTGGCACGCCGTGGAAGAGTGGTTCTTCGGGCACCGTGACGCCGAATCCGGCTACGATTCTCTTACCTGCTGGCTACACCTTGGGTGCAGCGAGTCTTGGTACTGGAAACATCATTATTTCCCAAACTTGGGTACTACCGAATGGCAGCAAAATCATCGGAGAGGGACCGAATCCGGGTGTTGCTGGCACTATACGAGCCTTTGCGACCCTGGAAGTGTGCCTGAATAGCAATGGCAGTAGTTGTTTCACCGGATCGGCGATGATCCAAATGGGAAATTCTTCCTGTCCCACCGTCAGTGGTGCATATATATGCACGGGGATAGCAGTCGAACATATATCGCTGGAAGCGCAGAACCTCGCCGTCGATGGCATTGACAACCTCTACGGCCAACAAGGGAGTTATGTCAATGACGTGCTGTTTAGCGATATTGGCGGAACCGGACTAAACATCTTCTCCACAGCTCCGGGCTCCGGCCCCTATACGGATATGTACTTTTCAGCCGGATCCTCGTGCAGTGGGGCTAGCTGCGTCTGCGTGACGCTGCAAGCCGGAACACTGGGCATCCACGGGATGAGTTGTATCGGAAACTACAGTTATTCGACCGGGGGAGCCCAGACGGCAATTTACGCGAACGCTGGCAGCAACCGTATCGAGGACGTTCATATCGAAGGTTTTCGTGACGGCATTCGGATCGGAGACGTATCGTCGGGCACCGTCAGCGCCATTGTCGTATCCAATGTCGAGGGTGGCTGGAGCCCCGCCGGTCCCGTTCAGAACACGATCCACATTTGCGGCCCGCAAACCAGTTCCACCTTCGGAAGCTGCACTAATACTACGGCCACTGTCAGCGATGTGGTTGTTCTTGAAGCCATAGACAGTGGAAATTCTGATGGGGATAACCCGGATTATTCCACTATTATTGAGGACGATGTTACCGGCACGTCGATAATACCAGTACTGCCTCCTCATGGCCAGTCCGCTCCGGCGTCGGCTGCCATGTATGCATTGGGCGAGGAAGTGGGAGGAAGCGGTTCTCAATATTCTCGCTTCAGCACCAGCCCAAGCTCCAGTAGCGGTGGTGTTGCGCCCTACAGCACCGCAGTGCCGACTTGGGCCGAGGGAGCACTGAGCGGAAGCATCAGCGGCGATTCCTGCACTGTGCCGGGAGCCTTGTACTCGAATACCACTTCCAGCGGAAGCGCAATTTATGTTTGTAAGTGGTCGAACGGATCGCTCCAATGGGAAACCGTAATCTAGTTTCCGCCTTGACCTTTGCGCTCGGGATTCGAGCGTTCGCTGTGAACCGCGGTAGGAAAAAGATATGCGAGTTCAATGAACTCGCGGAGGAACACTATGAAAATGAGTACGCCGATTGTTTCTAGACAATGGTGGTTAGTTATCTTGATTCTTCTTGCCGGTGGAACGGCCCTGGTTCCGCTGCGTGCACATGCCCAAGCTGGTCAGAATGCAGTGTATAACTCAGGCCCGATAAACTCGTTGGCATTCATCGACGCTGCAAACTTTTCGTCGAACAACGGGCTAGACTTTTGCGGCCAACTCAATGCCGTTCTGACAAGTACAGCAACAAACATCGAATACTCAAACTGGCAGGTAATTGACGCGCGCGGCATCACATCGACGACGTGTCTGTCGAATCCGTGGACCTTTCCTTCCACCCAAGGCCCACCTTGGGTCACCGTTCTTCTGCCCGCCGGGACAATCCAAATCTCAAGCACATGGACGTTGCCCCAACACACGAGAATCATTGGTCAAGGCCCTGGAATAACGACCCTTCAGGCCACTTCCAGTCTTAGCGGACCCTTGATCCAGATGGGATGCTACGTCAGCGGTTCTAAGACCTGTGGATTGGCTTTTGGCGTTAGCGTCGAGAACTTAACGCTTGACGGATATTCGTTCGCTGTTGATGGGATCGACAATAACGACGCCCAAGAACAGAGCTACGTGAAACATGTGCAGATGATTAACATTGGCGGCACTGGCTTGTCCTTGAAGCCTGATCCTAACGCCACCCCCCCCAATCCCCAAGGCCCGAACCACTCCAATTACTCCGATATTTCGATCACAGAGACAGCTAACGGGGCGGCGTGTGTCAACATTGCGCAAGGGGGATACGATCCAGGGGTTACACAACCGCTGAAGCCTCGGGGCATTCATGGGCTCAACTGCACCTGCATGACGAGTGGTACGGTGTGCAGTTCGAATTCGCATCCCGGAGTCTACCTGGATGGAAGCAGTGTTTCCCTGGAAGATGTAAGCATCAACGGCTTCGGGGATGGTATCCTCATTGGGTCGCAGGAAAGCGCCTATACCAGTACTGTCCAGAGCGACATTATTCTCAACGTACATGGTGGCAGTAGTCTCACCAACGTTGTTCATATCTGCGGAGCCAACCCCGGAAATCATACTGCGTGCTACCAAAGCTACAATAATGTTCCCGTGACCGATCTAACCCTAATGGGCATCACCAGCACGGGGACCAATACCATCCAGGATGACGTGACGGATACCTTGCTGACCGAGTCCTCGGACCCAACGGTGGGCATGTACGTCCTTGGGGAGGGAGTGACCGCTGGGAGCAGCACGGCCGGGTATTCGCGGTTCACAACCAGTCCCAGTGTGCCTGCGTGGCTGGTCGGTACCAGCACCCTGTCGTCGTCGATAACCTGCGCTGAAGGCAGCCTTTATTCAAAGACTTCGGGGACTGGAAGCGTTCTTTGGGGGTGTAACACCTCCGGCAAGTGGACCACGATCAGGTGATAAAGGGCTTCCAAAACCGGGAAATTGGGGATAGGATAAGGGTCTGTGTAGTCTGTTCCTCCCTCCCCTTGACAACGCCAATTTCCCGTGAGGAGTCAGTGTACTTATGAATCCCAAGTCGTGGTTCGGCAGCGCAAATCGGTGGCTGGTAGCGGTCTTGACCGTGCTCATGCTCACGGCCAATGCTTCCGCCGCATGGACGGAGAAAGTGCTCTACAGCTTCCAGGGCGGCAGCGACGGGCTGACTCCGGAGGGTGGGGTGGTCTTCGACTCGGCTGGGAACCTGTACGGCGCAACCTACGAAGGTGGGTCTACTTGTCCGTCACCGGGCTGCGGCATAATCTTCCAGCTCAGCCCGAGCGGAGGCACGTGGACAGAGACGGTGCTTTACGGGTTCAATGGTACCAACGGGTCCTACCCCGTGGGCAGTGTGATTGTGGACACCAGCGGAAATCTGTACGGCACGACGTCCATTGGTGGCAGCGGCACCTGCTACCTTCTGGGCTTCAACGTGGGATGTGGGGTTGTGTACGAGCTGTCTCCGCCGGCGCAGCAAAGCGGAGCCTGGACCTACACGACCCTATACAACTTCCAGGGCGGGAATGATGGGCTGTTTCCCTTGGGCAGCCTCGTTTTTGACAAGAAGGGCAACCTTTACGGAGCCACCCAGTTTGGCGGCGGCAAAGGCACGACTTGCAACACCTACTACGGCGGCAATTGTGGAACGGTGTTCGAGCTGAGGCCGCCGAAGCAGAAGGGCGGAGCCTGGACAGAGAAAGTGCTGTACAGCTTCGCTGGAGGCACAAAGGGGAAACGGTTCGGCGATGGCGCAAATCCCCAAGGCAACTTAGTCTTCGACAGCCAGGGCGCAATTTACGGTACGACGTTTTATGGCGGCGACGAGGCCGGCACGTGTGACGGTGGCAGCGGTGGTACCGGCTGCGGCACCGTGTTCAAACTCATCCCGCCGACGAAGAAAGGTGGGGCGTGGACGGAGGAGCAGCTTTACCTGTTTCAGGGCGGTAGCGATAGCACGCATCCCGCGGCAGGCGTGGTTCTACGCGGAAAACGATACGTCTGCGGTGTCACCGTTAGCACGGCGTTCCGCCTTACACCGCCGTCGAAGAAGTCCAGTCAATGGAAGGAAACGACTATATACACCTTTAGCGGAAACGGCGTAGATCCGGATTCCCCGGTTGTTTTCGACTCGAAGGGAAACCTCTATGGTACGACATTGAACAGTGGTGGGACATATTCCGGTACCGTTTACCGGCTGAAGCCACCCCGCCGGAAGGGAGAAGCATGGACCTACAGCCTTCTCTATGGTTTTGCTGGCCCTCCCGACGGAGCGCAGCCCCCATCCGGGCCGATCTTCGATAAGTCGGGCAACTTGTATGGCACAACAAAACTAGGTGGAGCCGGCACGGCGTGCCGGTTCGGCTGCGGGACCGTGTTCGAGGTCAGTCCGCAAAAGTAGTACATGACGTACTTCAATTTGGCGGAAAGGAACAGAATTTTGCGAGTTACGGAGAAAACATCATGAAGAACATAACAAAAGAAGTGTTGGGCGGGTTGTTCTGTGTGGTTGTACTAATTGGCCTAGTCTTAGTCTTTTCAACAGGTGCGGCGGCGCAGGCAGGCGACAATGCCGTCTACAATTCGAGCGGGAACTGCAATTCGCAATCCCAGTGCGCGGCGTCGCCGGCCTTTTTCGATGCCAGCGTGTTTGTTGGCAGCGTTACTAGTCCCACGGTTTGCTCAGTGCTGAACTACGTACTAAACACTTCGAATCACATTCTAACATCTACCGGGGCGGTCATTGACGCGCGCGGCGTCATTCTCGCGGGAGCAAGCCCGACCTGTACCTCGGCCTATCCCAGCCCTTGGTCTGGCATCAGCAGTCCGCCGCCGTCGACCATCCTGCTGCCTGCGGGGGTTATCACCATACCCAGCACGTGGGTCTTACCAAGCAACACCCATTTGATCGGGGAGGGCGACAACACCTCGGCTGCCATCAATACCACCCTTCGCGTATCGTCGGGCACTTTTACAGCTCCTGGGCCGATCATTCAGTTCGGGCCGGCAGCCGGCGCTTCCGGGATTTCGCTGGAGAAGCTGACCTTAGACGGGCAGGGGATGTCGGTCAACGGAATAGTGAATGAGTATGCCGGCGATGACAGTTACGTGGATCATGTGAGCTTGTACCAGATTCGCGGTACCGGCCTCTTGGTGGAAGGCAGTGCTGCCAACTCCGGGCCGTACAGCAACATCTTGTTTGACACGACGAGCAATTATCCGGGTACCTCGTCGACGGTGTGCGCGCAGATTTATGACGTTAGTGGAGGCACGCGCGGCATCCACGGGCTCACTTGCCACGCCTACACGAACGATCCACCAGCGGCCGTGCTTCTGGATTCGTCCAATAACACGATTGCGGATGTAACCATCATCGGTTTCTATGATGGGATCCGGGTGGGCGCGAATGGCATGGCCAAGAATAACGTGTTGATGAATATCGCCGGGGACACGGTACCTACGGGCATAGGATCACCGATCAACACAATTCACATCGAGAACGGCAGCACCTATGCGATCAGCGATCTGAGCATTATGGGAACGAGTAAGGGTTCGTCGTCAACTTATACGGTTGAGGACGATCTGACTTCGACTCACCTAGCCGACACCTATGTCGCCATGTACGCTATCGGGAATAAGGGAAGCGGTGGTTACTATTCTCGGTTCACGACGACTCCGAACGCAGCTTCCTGGGTAGTCGGGGCCGGTGCGCCGACGGGCAGTTGCGCGCAAGGCAGCCTGTATAGCTGCATCGGCAGCTCTAACGGTTGCGGCAGTACGTACTATGCACTTTGGGCCTGCGCATACAACGGTGGGACTCTTGGCTGGCAGGGGGTGGAGTAGGCAACATGTGGCTGCTGGATTCAGGTTGCATTGCAGTTAGAGAGTGGCTCTGTGTTACTCGTTAAAGGAGGTTTCCTGAGGCTGGAGTGAGTTACAAGGCATTCTCCGGCGGGGATTCCTAGAGGACAAATGAGAAACCTGATCATTGCTATCCTCTGTGTCGGGCCGGTGCTGCTGGGATACGCGCTGGCCCGCACAGTGGAGGACGCAAGCCCAATGCCGGAGAGCTTGAAGAATGCTCGCTCGGTGTACCTGACCAGTCCCTCGGGAGACGAATTCGGGATGTTTCCGATGCCTGAGGACAAGGAAGCGTTGATTGCGACCCGCAAAGTAATCACGGATGCACACCGATTGAAATTCGTATTCGATCCCAACCAAGCTGACATGATTGTTGTGGTAAGCGGCCGTGCGTCCAGAGACACAATCAAGGTGTTCGATGGCCGTGATCGGAAAACGTACCTTTGGCATCTCTCCGGTAAGAACGGGCTGCAAGGTGAGGGTGCAGCTCTTGCTAGACTGTTCGAGTCGGAGTTTGAAAAAGCAACCCTGGAAGAGGGAACTAGGCAAACCAACTCAGGTCATTAAGCGGGATTTCCATCCGCTGAACCTCTCACCACGTTGCAGGTCACAAATCACCGCAAATCACGCCTTGGCTTTTCATGTACTTCCAACAACTAAGATTGCTGACCGTGCTCGGTTAAGTGCTTTGTTTGACGTTTGCAGGTGGATTCGAGTCCTACCTGAGGAGCCATTCTTTTCCCCGCATGAGACCTGTGTAACTTTGACTTCCTGTCCGAATTGCACCTGCGATCGGACTAGCCCCCGGACAGGCGCTCAAGACGCACCGGAGGCGAGCCGTTCGCCAATCTGCCCCCCGCCCGACAGTTGGCCGCTCAGAGGAAGCACCCTTTCGGATGCTCCCTCATCAGGCCCGGAGGACACCACAGCAAACCACCGCACAATCACGATTACGGCCAGAAGCCACCAAAGAACCCACGCCTTTATAAGAAGAAGCGCCATCGCATCTCTCCCGTCATAGACTACTAATACCATAGACATACTAGCTACTGCAAGCAGAAAGTAACTGGGCCGATTCATGGATCCGATGTGGCCCACATAAAGAGATCTCACCACCCGTTGCGGGTACCACCGCTAGGAACGAATCCCGGGTTGCCGGTGTCCGCTAGGAATTCCCGGCACCACCTCCCCTGTGCCAATTTCCGTTGGGTTCAGGCTGGCGATAACATTGATAACAGAGAACACCGAAAGGACCACATTGTGCCGATTTGCTTCTTTGCCACCGATTTGCACGGACAAACCGATCGATACGACAAGCTCTGCATGGCCATCATGAGAGATCGTCCCACGGCCGTTTTTTTGGGTGGGGATCTGCTGCCTCGATCGATGTTTTCATCAGCATCAGCCGGCACCAGGCACACCGATTTTGTTCATGACTATCTAGTCCCGGCCTTCAGCAACGTTCGCGATGCGTTGGGCCAAGACTATCCAGGTATCTTCCTGATTCTCGGCAACGACGACCCGCTCCGTGAAGAGGAGAAATTTCTAGCTGCGGCAGCCAGCGGCATGTGGCACTACATCCATGGACAGAAACTTTTGTGTGGAGATTTCCCTATTTATGGTTTGGCTTATGTTCCGCCCACGCCATTTTTGCTGAAGGACTGGGAACGCTACGACGTTTCCCGCTATGTTCCTCCCGGCTGTGTTTCTCCGGAAGAAGGGCACCGAAGCGTACTGGCCGAAGAGAGTGAAATCAAATGGGGAACAATCCAGAAAGACCTCATCTCGCTTGCCGGCGATGACGCTCTCGATCGCGCAGTATTTTTGTTCCATACCCCTCCTTCCGACACGCCGCTCGACCGCGCCGCTCTTGATGGGAAGACATACGAATACGTTCCGCTTGATGTGCACGTGGGCAGCATTGCAGTCAGGCGGTTTATTGAACAGCGGCAGCCGCTCCTGACCTTGCACGGTCACGTGCACGAAGCGGCGCGGCTGACTGGAGAATGGAAAATCCAGATCGGCCGGACCGTCTGCATTAACGGTGCTCACGACGGGCCTGAGTTGGCTCTGGTGCGCTTCGATCTGGAGTCACCCGCGGAGGCCACGCGGGAACTGCTTTAATTCAGGTCTCGGAACCTCTCATCGGCAGCTTGCGAGCGGAATCCGTGATGGCGTCAATTTTGACGGCAAAACTGGAGCGTTCAGCGATGTCCTTATCGGTGACCGTGTGAACATCTAAAAGGCCCTCACTTCGATAGCCGGTGCGAAGAAAATTGATTTCACCAAGGCAACGGCTCCACCCTTCCAGCCAAAACATGAGTCGATTCCTCTGCTCTTCCGTTCCCTGAACATGCAACAGGAGGTCGATGTCACTGGCGGGGCCCGCGGTTGCGTTCTTCGTGCTACCGAACAGGTAAAACGCTTTCACACCAAATTCCCGAGGATCGAGATCGGCCGCAATCTTTTGCGCCATGCGATACCGCCAACGCCAGTGTTCGTCGGTGCCGCGATCTATGACCTCGATCCCGGGCTCGACAGGTCCAATCCTTTGCTGTGGGGTGGACAGGAATCCGACGGCCTGGTCAAGGTCTGCGTTCATGAGGATTCGCAGTACAAGGCCATTGGTTTCCAAGGGTACATCAATGACGCGGAGTGTATCAGCAAGGTGCATGAATTCAGGGAGTAGGTCTTGAAGCATGTTGCGTGAGCGCTGCAGGAACGATTCCTTGAATACCGTTTGCTTGTCGTCCGGGTACAACGGCAAATAACGGATCGAGGCTTCTACCAGGTCCTGGAAGAAGTGTGTCCCAAACGAAAGTTCTGGTTCGTAATTCCCCTTCTGTCGTGCCACCTCGATCAACATCCCTGTATTGTTGATATCGGAGTACGTCACCGGAACGCCCAACTTGATATCGCCGCGGCTTCCCCAGCGCCCGGGCCCAATCAGTATGAACTGGCGTTTGGGCAGCAGCTTGTTTAGTTTGCCAACCGCACGCCCCACATCGCGCAATGCCGCCTGATCGGGGAGTTGGCTGTATCCCTCTGGGTCGACATAGACGATGTGGGTGATGTCGGGAATCTTGCCATTGGACACAAAACGGCTCGCCGAAAAGATGACCCTTTCAGCGGGCAGGTCCTGTGGAATCGTGGCGGGAATGACATCAGCGCCATAGCTCTGGGGGCGGCATTGCAGCAAATAGAAATCCTCGCCGTTGTATGCGAACTCGATGTCTACCGGTGTCCCGAGCTCGGATCGCAGCAGATTCAACAACTCCTTGATGCGGTCCACGAACGGAGTCTTTCGAATCAGTCCTTCAAAGGTGAAGACCGCATCTTGAGAACTGAAGTCTGGCAGAGGCCCGATCAGTTGCTCAATCCGGTCTTGGCTCACCACAGAAACCAGGTTGCGGATCTGCGGGAACGCGGCGCCTGATTCGCGCAAAAGTTGGGCAACCTCAATTGTCTCGAAGGCGTTGGTCTCCAAATTGATGAGGTCCACATGCTTGGGTGAGTACTTCATCACCTCGTCCGGGGTAACGTTGGCGCGCAGGCTCGGCTGACCCGGAGCGATCAGCACGGGGTAATCATCGGCGACGCGATCCACGGCCCGCGTCCCCAACCCGGGAACCAGCCGCATCAACCCATCCCCGCGCTTGATGCGAGCTGACCAGCGGAACTCGTTGTTGCTAAAAGCAACTCCGGAGCAGGCAGGCAGGAAATACTTACCGACGACCCGCCCGACAACCTCCTGGATCATGATGCCCATCTCTTCGTGAACGTCCAGAAGACCTCGTTCAGCGCGGTACTCAGTCGGATCAGGACCGAAGATTGAGGCATAGACCTCGGCGATCGCGTCCATCAGCGCATCCAAACGCTCTTCCTTCGTTCCGCGATTGCCAAGAAACAAGCTCTTGTACTTGCCGGAAAAAGCCGATCCAGCGCGGTCTTCAAGCAAGCTCGAACTGCGCACAATCAGCGGCACATCTCCGAGATCATCGAGGGCCAGTGCAAGCCCTTTGGCGAGTTCCGATGGAAAAGAACAACTCTTGAACAGAGCCACCAGGTGCGGGTATTCCTGGCGAACCTGGTCAATCTCCAGATACTTTCGATTGAGAACGTCCTCCAGGTCGTTGTAATGCAGGAAATTCTGAATCCAGTCGGAAGTAAGGTACCACGTCTTGGGGATCTTGACTTCATGCAGCAATGCGCTTGCTTCGGGAGCCTTATCAATGATTTTTTTCGCCAGCAACAAGCCTGCGCTCTTGCCGCCCAACTTGCCGTGACAGTCTGGCGGAAACACCATGGTGTCCAGCAGGCCGTAAAAGTCCCTCACCTCGATGAAATTCTTGGCGACGTTGATGAACTCCAGGCTTTCAGAAAAAAAACGCCGGATCAGCGCTACACGCAGGCCCTTCTGAGTAGAAAGTGACAAATCACTCTCCTCAATATCAGAGTGCCGGTAGCGCTCGATGCATTCCACAATCTCTCCCAACGGCGTGTCCTGGTTCTCCAGCGCCCGCACGAAAAAGCCGCACTTGTCCTCTTTGATCCACCCCGTCACGCAGTTGAGAATTTCCGTCTCGCTCAGGTGCTCTTCAGCAATGCGGAATGCCTGGGTCGTGAAATCGACAAAACTCCCCGGTGCATTCTGCGGAAGAGGTCGGTTTTCGTCAGGAGAGGCGCCAACTTCATCTGCTAGCAGGGCGCTGCGGCGCTGCAGCAACTCCTTGGCCTCCTCAATCCCGCTCCAACTCAAGTGGTTGATCAACTTGCGCGAAATCCGTTGCAGCAAGGAAGGGTCGGTGTCGCGCAAGAACTCAAGCACAACCCTCCACTCACGCTTAGCCCCCGACGGCCCCGCCCAGCCCTCAAAAGCTGCTTTCAGCCGCCTTTGCGTGACCGCACTGGCAATCCGTTCGGCAACTGTCTCGATCAGCTTGCGCTCTTCCTTAAGGAATGGCCCCTCATCCGACCTGGGCATCTCCTGACGGTATGAAACCTCTACTGCCCCAGCTTTGTGGCCTTGGACGATAATGCTGGCGCTTTGAACCCAAGGTGTAGGTCGGAAATCTTGCGGCTGGACGACAAGGTTCTCAAAGACGATTCGTGCCTGACACTCCTGTGGGTATCGCCAACCTGGCGGCAAAACTTCAATGATGCCGCGAAAGATGTCTTCCAGCGGCCGGTCCTGCTGACCCACAAGCTCGCCAACTTTATAGAGGCAATTCAGTTCCTTTGCCCGCTGCTGCAAAGCATGGAGTATCGTTCCGAATTGAGTCTCCTCTGGATTCACCGTTTTGCTCCGCCTACAGTATCTTGGGCGCGCGACAAAATCACTCCTCGCGCGCTGCGCCCATCCACGCGCACCGAAAGCAATTCCGGCGGCCGCACATGACGGACGAATTCAGTTTCACGAACCACCGGCTGCCGGTTGAGCCATTCCCAGTCAATTCCGAACTGACGACCGTGTCGCACCATGAAATAGCTTGCTCGGAAGCTGGATAGATTATGGAAAAAGTGAGAACCCTGGCTCAATTCGACATTCATCTCCGGCAGTGTCGCCTCGACAATTGCCCGAGCTCCGGAAATCTGGCTCCAGTCCACGGGAATGCCGAGCGAAGGATGAGAGCTACCCCAGCGCCCGAACCCAATCAGTAAGAACGGCCGCTGCTCTTGTTGTAGTTCACGGTTTATCGACTCCAATTGCTGAGCTATGGCGGGCGTGTGCAACGGAGAGAATTTCTCTGGCCGCACGTAGACAATATCCTGGATGTCATCGGCGGTGCCGTTGCCCATTACCATATCCGAGGCAACGACCGCGTGCGGGTCAGAAAGGTCCTCGATCGTAACGTCGACTAGCTGATCTGAGACCACCGTGGAACGAACCTGTAAGAATCCCAAGCGCGCCCGTGGTCGGTCCCCGCGTAGCTCATGGAAGGTGACAGCAAATTCGATCTCGACTTTGGCATTGGTGGCCTTCTCCGCTGCTTTGAGCAAGGCTATGATCAGGTCGTTGAGCGGGAGTTCTTCCCGCACCAGCAAGGGTGAAAAGTCAAGAACGCGGGGACCGCGAGCCCCGAGGCCGGGAACCACACGATCGCGCTCAGGATCGTAGGTTGAGGCGAGCAAATCCAGCACCTCGTCACTTTCAGCGTCGGCCAGATTTGCCCGGACCAAATACTCCGTCTCGCTGACTGGATCGTAAGCGGGCGGCTTGCCCATGTTGACCGCCCAAAACTCCGTTTGCGTGCTGTTCAATAGCTCTTGCACTGAAGCGAACGGAGGCGGCTTCTTGGGATATGCCGGTGAGAATGTCCAGGCTACGCCACCATCCACAATAGTTTTGCCCAGACCAAGCGCAAGCGTCACGATGCCATCCTCGGGACGGGCTGGTGCAACGGGATAGAAGTTGCAGGAGCGCGCCACGCCAGCCACGTCGGGATAGAAGCGATCTCCCCTGCGTTGACCAACCACCTCCTGGATGATCACCGCCATCTTTTCTTCCCCAAGCTTGCGGCCTGTGGTCCGGATGTAGTCCCTGGCCTCGCGGAAGTATGTCGACGCGTACACATACTTAACGGCTTCTACCAGGTGATGGAACCGAGTGTCGGGGTCCAATTGGTTGTTGGGAATCATCTTTGTGGCGTAAACCCCGGCGAATGGACGTCCCAGCGCATCTTCCAGCAAGCTGGAGGAGCGGATCGCCAGCGGAGTCTTGACCTGGACAATCAGCGCGCGGAGATCGCCCAGCAACTCAACTGGCACGTCGGCCATCTGGAAAGCGTGGCCAATGCGGTCATCGGACATTTCGCTGACTGATAGCTTGTCCAGGTGGTTCTGGGTGACGAACTCATCGAAACAGTCAGTGGCGATGACCGCCATGGTCGGGACGTTGACGTCAGCCCAAGGAAATGCGGCGGAATCGATTTCTTTTGCCAGCAAATCCTTAATGAACACCAGTCCACTGGCTTTTCCACCCAGCAACCCAGTGCCGATTTGGGTGCACTGGAAAGTGCCATCCCAGAACTTGCGGTCGAACACCGGCAATTCTGGAGCAACAGACTTCAAGCTGCTCATCGGCACCTCCAGCCGTGTTCAGTGAAACGGAGCCTCTTGCTGACGAGGCTCCGTAATGAGGCGTTATACCCATCCGCGTTCGTGGCAGGCCTTTGCAACCCGTCCGATTGCGATTGCGTATGCAGCATCCCGCATGTATAGCTTCTCCCGGCGAGCCAAATCGGATACGGCGAGATACGCGGAGGTCATCTTCACGTCGAGCTTTCCCAGTACCTCGTCTTTCTCCCAGAAATAATTCATGTTGCTCTGCACTTGTTCAAAATAACTGCAGGTTACACCCCCAGCATTGGCGAGGAAGTCGGGGATCAGCAGAATGCCGCGCCCGTGAATCTGAGTATCGGCTTCCGGCGTTGTCGGCCCGTTGGCGCCTTCCGCAATCACGCGTACCCGGCGACTGATCCGGCCTACGTTATCACCGGTAAGCTGGTTCTCTATCGCACTCGGGAGAAGAATGTCGACATCTTGCTCAAGCCACGCGTCTCCTGGCAGTACCTCATAACCCAATTCTTTCGCTTTGTTCTTGTTGATGCCGCCGAAGCGATCGGTAATCGACGACAGTTTCGCCAAGTCAACGCCCTCACCCCTGCGATAGGTATAAGAACACTGGTCCGTCTGGTCCCAGCAGGAAACGGCAATAACGCGCCCCCCCAAACGCTGGTAGAGCTCGATGGCATAGTGAGCCACATTGCCGAATCCCTGAACGCTCGCTTGAGTGTTCTCGGGCCGGATGCCCAGTTCCTTGAGTGCTTCGCGCAAGGTGAAAACAACCCCATAGCCGGTGGCTTCAGTTCGGCCTTCGGAGCCGCCCAGACCGACAGGCTTGCCCGTGATGAACCCAGGAAATCTGCCGCCATGAATTCTTTCAAACTCGTCGAGCATCCAAAGCATGTGTTGCCCATCAGTCATCACATCCGGTGCCGGCACATCGGACACCGGGCCGACATTCCTCGCCACCTGGCGCACCCAACCACGGCAGATCTGTTCCTGCTCGCGGGCGCTCAGATTGTGTGGGTCACAGATCACCCCGCCCTTCGCGCCCCCGAGGGGAATGTCGACGACGGCGCACTTCCACGTCATCCACATTGACAATGCACGAACGGTGTCGATGGTTTCCTGAGGGTGGAAACGGATGCCGCCCTTCCCGGGGCCGCGGGCGTCATTATGTTGGACTCGGAATCCGCGGAAAATCTTTACCGAGCCATCGTCCATGCGCACAGGAATGGCGAACTGATACTCGCGCAGCGGGAACCGCAGAAGATCTCTAGTCGCCGGGTCCAATCCCAGGTGCTCGGCCACCTTATCGAACTGTGTTTGCGCGATCTGAAACGAATTGTAGGCTTTGGTTGAGCCCTTCGCAGGTGCTGCGGAACCTGCCTTTGGAACTTCTATTTCAGCCCCCAGGGGCTTCTTTGATCCACTTTCCACCATAAGTCATTCTCCTTGGTATTTTCGCTATTGCTCCAAATACTACTTTCTGACAGAATTGACGCCTAAAAAGTGATCGTGAGCACAAGGTCCAGTGATCTGCGCCGTTCACTGACGTGTCGTGTACGACAAGGTCTCCTGTGGACAAGATCGATCACTACAGCGCAGCCGCACCAACAGATCGCTGCCGATAGAATGGTCGGGTGATCCGCAACCTGATAATCGCTCTGCTGCTAATCAGCAACTCTGGTTACGCAAGTGATCTGAATGCCGAGCTTGCGCGTTTCATGCGCGTGCACGCCGGCACGGCGGTGGTCGTCGATGTGGGCTCCGGTCATTTGCTCGCCGTCTACCATCCAGAGGTTGCGGCCCGTCGCCTGGCACGCCCCGGATCTGCTTTTAAGCCGTTTACACTGCTGGCCCTGCTGCAGTCAGGCAAGCTAACCGCGGCGGAATCATTCGTCTGTAAACGGACAACCCATGTTGGCACGCATGACCTTTCCTGCTCGCATCCACAGACAGGGCCGTTGCAGGCGGCATCGGCGCTCGCCTATTCCTGTAATGACTTCTTTGCAACGTTTGGACTGCGTTTGAGCGCGACAGAGCTTAGCGCCGCATTTGAGAGTGCGGGGTTCGCATCACCCAGCGGGTTCCTGCCGGATGAGGCGGTCGGGTTCATTCACTTGGCGCGCACGGATGAGGAACGACAGTTGCAAGCGGTCGGTGAGGGCGATATGAAGATCACTCCGCTGGAAATGCTCGCCGCGTATCGCTCGCTCGCCGTTCGCCGAAGCGCGTCGCACGGAAGCGCAGCCGAGCAAACGGTATTCTCGGGTCTTGAGCAGGCCACATCGTACGGTGTGGCACGACTGGCTTCCGTACCCGAAATGAAAGTCGCCGGGAAAACCGGAACACCCCGGACGGATCAAGGCACGTGGACAAACGGTTGGTTTGCCGGATACGCACCGGCAGATAAGCCGGAAATCGCGGTGGTTGTTTTCTTGGAGCGTGGAACCGGTCCAGGCGACGCCGCACCGCTAGCCGGCGAGATATTTCGTGCTTGGTACAAGGCCAGGAAACCATGAACCGCCTGGTTTGCGCGATGTTGCTGTTGTGGGCCAGCGTGCCGGCTGCGACACAGCAACGTACTGTGCAGGTTCGTTTATTTTGGCAGCATCCCCCGGTTAGCGTCCACGTCGTTCCCAATGGAGCGTATCTTCGCGCCTGTAATAGCTGTGCACCAAGGCCTTTGAAAGAGCCGATCGAGATCACTGGTAAGGCGTCGAGAGTTTTCGCCGGTTCAATTTCTTCTTCCACGGTTCTGCTTAACGGACGAGTTCGCATCAGCGGAAACGGCTTTTCACCTTTTGCCGTGGACAATGAACTTCGTCTGCAGGCGCGCGATGACTTGCTGCTGCTCACGGTCGCCATGACGTTGCAGGAGTATGTCACTGCTGTTTTGCAGGGAGAAAGCGCAAGTTCCAAATCTGACGAAGCGCTGAAGGCCATGGCAGTGGCGGCGCGAACCTACGCTGTTCGATTCGGCTCGCGCCACCAGCTCGAAGGTTTTGATTTTTGCGACACAACGCATTGTCAAGACCTGCGCCTTGGCAACGAGTCCCCGCGAGCGCGGGCGGCGGTCGCGGCAACCGATGGTGAATTGCTCTGGTTTGAGGGCCGCCCGGCAGCGGCCTACTATCACCGCAGTTGCGGCGGAGAGATTGAGGATGCGAGCGCGCTTGAACCCGGCTTGCGCGCCCCGTATCTGCGACGGCGCCATGATGACTATTGCGTCCGAACGCCCGATGAGTGGCAAACCGAGATTCCCAAGGTCGATCTCGCGCGAGCTCTGGGCCGACCCGTAGGCACGGTGCGAGTGACTGCGCGGTCCGGTTCGGGTCGCGTTCAGAGGCTGCTGGTCAACGATCGCGCCATCACGGAGACAAATTTCCGGCTCGCAATCGGTAGAACGCTTGGATGGGATAAGCTGCGCAGCGATCTCTATCAGGAAGAAGACCTGGGCGATCGTATAGAGTTCCGCGGACGAGGCCAGGGACACGGGGTTGGGCTTTGCCAGAGCGGCGCCGAAAGCATGGGAGAGCAAGGGCGCAGCTATCGCGAAATTCTCGCCTACTACTACCCTGGGACGGCCGTTGGACTCAACGCGCAAGGGCTCTCCTGGGAAAAGCTCCCCGGCGAATCGCTCGACCTCGTCAGCACAAATAGAAACGATGCGCCCGTCCTGCTTCCGGCGACTGAACGCGCATTGCACTTTGCCATAGAACACACAGGCTGGGACATCAAGACGCGCCCGCAGGTGAAGGTATACCCGACACTCACTATTTATCGAGATGCAACCGGCGAACCTGGGTGGGTCGCCGCCAGCACGCTTGGAAACGTGATCCGACTCCAGCCGATCAATATATTGCAGCGCACGCATTCTCTCGATTCGACGTTGCGCCATGAGTTTCTGCACATTCTGATCGAGTCGCATGCCCGCGCTGACACTCCGCTGTGGTTGCGAGAGGGACTCGCGATCTACCTGTCGAATCCAGACCTCACGAGAGCCAACAAGGTCGACGTGCGCACACTCGAACGGCAACTGCATTCGCTCCGAACCGAAGAAGAAATGCGAGCCACGTATCGGGCCTGCGCCGCCGCTGTGGCGGATGCAGTGGACAAGAATGGGTTAAGCGCAGTGCTTTCGTGGGTAAATACTTCCAAGTAGCCCGACGACTCGCATATGCGCACGACTCGATTATGCGCTGGAAGACGGATGGGTTGGGATCGGTTCCGGCTCAGTTACTGCGCGTTCCTCGCCATCGCTCGCCCGCATGATCGCGGCACACAGCACAACCCATGCCGTTACAAGCAGCAGGTATCCAACTCCCAGGCGCAAGATCATGCTCCAGGTCTCCTCATTCAGCGAAGACGGCTTTCTTGGAACCATCCATGCAAGCGTGTAGGGCACATACGCCCCGATCAGAAAGCAAATCAGGTAAGCGAACCAAAAACGCACTTTGCGCAGCGGGCGGAATGCGACCGCATTGAAAAACCCGCGAAAGCTTTTCATCGCAACCTGCGCGCCGACGGGCAAAAACAAAATCGGCCACAGGAAGAAGCGCAGGAACCATGTCAGCCAGCCCGAGACGGAAAACAGTGATCGCGGCGTCACATGACGACGCAAAAATGAGGGAAGTGAATGGCGTGCCCATCCGCCAATTTGCTCGTCATAGTTCCACAACTGTCCAATCAGCCAGAGTACGAGACAGAAGATCACCGTCCAAGCCAGAAATGCGGGGATGCGGGCGACAGAGCCGCGCAACGAAGCTCTGAAGCAGCGATCCGATGCCGGGCTGAAATAGGCGAATGTGGCGCAATGGAGCCATAACGTCACGAACCCAATCGCCAGGCCGCAGACCGCCGTCAAGGCAAATTGCCAGCCAGTTTCTTCGGGAATCCGCGTCCAGAAAAAGAATGCAATCATGAGCAGCGCATTTGCGACAACATGCGCGAGCCACACGCGTTTGCTGTTTATGACCGCCGTCAACGTATCGCGTTCAAAGCCCTGCATTCGGGAGTTCATTTGACCTCCAGCGTCAGCGGATCGCTGGTCGCAAAATACGAAGGTTGATACATCGGTTCGACCTTGCCCGGACTCACTCGGAACACCCCGGGATTTACCACCTTCAGCAAGTAGACATATTCCTGCGCACCGCGCGAGAAGTACGTCTGGAAGAATGCCGCGCGGTCATCATGAAATTCACGCCGCGTATACCACCAGTTCCACCAGGACGGCTTCTCCTTCAAGTCGTAAAGATTATCGTGCTCAATGAACTCTGTGCCGGCGGGGATTGGGTCTTCGACCATCATGTACTTCCAGTCTGAGCCAGTAACGGTAAGCCGAACAGCGAGCGTGTCGCCGGCCTGCACGGGGCCATTTAGCGGGTCCAGTTTGTAGCGGATGCGTTCATTCTCTCGCATCGGCGACAACTTGAAATACTCGCGTGCCAGCGTCAGATTGAATGACCCAACATTGGTCAGCTTCTTCTCGTCAGAGTAGTACTCGCCGCGTAATGCCCAGTAGAGACGGCCCTGGCCCTGCTTGCGAATGACCACGCGATTCGCCTGACCGAACTGGTCCGGCCCAAGACGCACGGTTGCAGAACTTGGCGAAAATGCATCGGCTTCCGTGAAGCGCTTCGTCAGCACCTGCTTATCGTTCACCAGCACATCCACCGAATAGCTGGGCTTTAGCTCGCCGCTTTGTTTCAGGAAGTCGATCAGCCCGTATACAACGAATGCCGTTTGTTTCGTGGAATCCCACCAGTAGCCTTCGTCGCGGTGAGTTACAAGCCAGAATGCCGCCTTGGGCAGCAGTGGACTATTCGGGTTCACCTTGCTCAGGAACTTGGCAGCGAACGCGGTTGCCTCGGGGCTGGCATCGGTTCCAAAATCGAGCATCGGATCACGCGTCAGACTCCAATGCGCCGATTGATCGTCTACCACGGCGCCGTTCTCAACCGTTGTGGCCAACTCTTGTATTCGAGGGTCATTGGTAAGGCTCATAGCCAGCCCCAGCATCGCAGCGCCATAGGGTGTGAGATCGGAGCGCTGGTCCCAAACCGAATCGACAATTTCTTTGTCGGTCATGCCGCTCAGCGCCAGCGAGTACGCAATATAGGCGCGCAGATCGGCAATGATTTTCTTGTCACCGTCAAACGCATGCCGCACCCAGGCTTGCGCTTTTGTGAGCCGGTCCTGATCCACCTCATACCCGATGCGCTTCGCCTGGCTAAGTCCGGCGAGCACATAGGCGGACATAAAGACATGGCTCTCGTCCGTCTGCCACCAGCCCCAGCCGCCATCATCGTGCTGGTATTCGTAGAGTCGCTTTACGCCCGCGTCGATTTTTTCCTTTAGTTCGGTTTCGTCCATCGCGGGCTTGAGCCCAAGCTGCTTGATGGCATCGCCCACGATCACGTCAGGCAGGAAGCTCGACATTGTCTGCTCGGTGCAGCCGTATGGATACGAGGTCAGATATTCCAGCGCGCCGAAGATTGCTCCAGCCGTAGAAGGCGAAAGATCCACTTGCAGCGAGCGTCCACTGGACTCGCTTCGATCGGGAAAGTCTATTTCCTGAGTTGTGTCCCCGCTGGCTTCACTGATCGAACCAGAGCGAGGGACGGCCATCTTCACGCCGTATGGAATCAGCGGCAGCGTGAGTTCCATCGCGTCCGATTCCTGGTCGGTGAGCGCTTTGGCAAGGACGGAGCTCTGCAGCACGTTTTCGGCTTTCACGCGCCAATCGACCTTGACCTCGCCCTTGCTTGGAACGCTGACATCGCGCGTAGAGCCGTCCATCACGTCGAGACCTTTGAGGTCCATTGATACGCGGGCTGTCTTCGCATTCGGCAGGTAGTTGTGAACAATGGCGGAAATCGTGACCTGATCTCCCTGCCGGAAAAAGCGCGGAACCGCTAATCGGACCATCACGTTCTTCCGGACAATCACTTTTTCGACGGCGCTGCCGACCTTGCTGTCCGCGGTAATTCCCCTTGTTGTCGTTCGCCACGTGGTCAGAGAATCGGGAAAATTGAATTTCACTGACGCTTTGCCGTCCGTTCCTGTGTTCACATCGGCCACCCAATAGGCGGTGTCCGGAAATGCCTTGCGAACTTTCGGCTCAACCAATGTTTCGGGCTTGATCTGCGCCAGCCACTTGTGGACTTTCATATCCGCCAGTTGCATCTGCTTCTTTCCTGCCTCACCGTGGAAGTAATAAGCGAGCGAACTGTCGGTCGTGACGCGGTTGAAGACGCGGCCATAGAAAAACTTCAGAATGTCTGTCGTGGCTTCGGGGCGTATCGCGTAGATGGCCTCGTCGACCACCCCCACACTGAACTCAGCGGCCGCAGGCTTTCCCTGTGCGTCTTTGGCGACGATGGTGTAGCTCGCAGCTTCGCCGGGCTCAAACTGCGGCTTGGAAGGCTGCAATTGCACGTTGAGCTTGAAGGCGTCCGGCGGCACGTTGATGACCTTCGAGCCTTGATGGAGTTTGTTATCTTTCAGGAACGCCGCACTGATGTAGAAGTTCGGTGCGCTCTCCATCCGTATCGGCACCTCGACCGTCACCGGTCCTCCATTGCTGCGGACCACCTGCTGGCTTAAGAGCCCAATGCCTTCCGACGTCACCAGGATGTTCACCGGATCTGGGCCAGCCATGATCAGTACTTTTGCCGTGTCGCCCGGTTTGTAGGATTTCTGGTCGGGGATAATCTGGATGCGCTCGCGTGCGCCTCCCCACCAGTACCATTCACGGTCGGGCACCCAGATGTAAGCCGTTTCTTTGAGCGTTCGGTTCTCGGGCGTGACAGCGGTAACCGTAGCGTGGATGGAGCCACCTTTGCTGATGGGGACCTCAACTTCGGCATGGCCGTTGGCATCCGTCTGCCCATCGCTCGAAAACAAAGATTCGCCCGTACGCGAACGATAATTCCAAGCTTCCAGAACTACGTGAAAAGCAGTTTGTACCGGCCGCCCATCGTAGTCGCGGGCCCCGACGTTTAACTTTGCGGTGTTGCCCACTTCATAGAGATAGCTGGAAGGGCTGGCGCCGATCCGAAAACTGCCGTACGTAGCCAGTACATAATTGTGCCCGCTAATCTCGCGGTTCGCTTCATCTGTGACGCGAGCCTCGATGCGATAGGTCGTATCGGCGTGTTTGCTTTCGTCAAAGTCTGTAGGAATTGTGATCTGCAGTTGACCATTTTCATTCAGCGTTCCGGAATTTTCTTCCGTTTGCTCGCCATAGTAGTAGCGTTCGGAGTCGCTGCCGCCTTCTTCGTCTCCCTCGTCCGCGGATTCGTTTTCTTCGTCCGCTTCTTCTGCATACATATTCAGGCCGCTGTATGTGCGCTCCTGGTGGACCACCCACTTGACCTTGGCATTTGCGACCGGCTCGCCAAAGTAGTACTTCGCCTCAATCGTTGCTTTGATGGCCTGCCCTTGGAGCACACGCGGCGCATTAGGAATAATGCGGACCTCGTATTCCGGTTTCTTGTACTCCTCAACCGCAAAGCTGCCTCCGGGCGTGAAATAGTCGCCGGTGCGAATCTGGATGTTGTAGTCCCCGAGCGCTGCATTCGACGGAATTGCGTATTCGCCGTGCAGTGTGCCCATCGCGCTCGATTTCAACGTGCCGGCAAAAACATCCTTGCCCTCCACGTCGCTGATCTTCAGGTTGAAATCAGTGTTCGCGGGCGCCTGGTAGTTGAATCCTGCTCGCGTGCGCAGAATGGCCTTGAAGTGAACTGTATCCCCCGGACGATACACTGGCCTGTCCGTGTAGATGTAAGTGGTCAGCGAGCGTGCAGGATCGGTGTCCATCCAGTAGGACCAAGGTGCGCTCACAGCAAAGTCATCTTTTGTCCGCGCCATCACTTGCACGTTCTCGGGACGCGGTTCCTTCACGTCAACCTGCGCAAGGCCATCCTGATCGGTCGCCTCGTCTCCAACCTGATTGCGATTTACGAAGAAGAAAGTTTCCGCTTGAGGCACCGGTTGACTTGTCTGCCGGTCCGATGCGAATGCCAGAATCGTTCCGGGGGCGGTTTTGGTGATCAGGGCCATCTGGCTGACGACCACGATGGTGTACGCGCGCAGCTTGCCGTCTGTGGCTTCGATAAGATAGAGGCCCCGGTCCTTGACAGGAATTGCCACGTTTTCCGTTTCCCAGCGATAGCTTCTTGATGTCACGTTCTGCCGCCAGGTAGCGACCAGTTGTTGCGAGTTGAGGATCGGAATCTGCGCGAAAACGTCGGCAGCGGTCTGCGGCTGCTGTTTGGCCTGGCTGCGCTGCTGCCGGATCGTCTCCCGGTTTTCCGCTGTAAACTGCGCGCGGAAGAAGTCGCGAATCCAAACAAAAACCCTATGCTTCCAGTTGTGGAACCGCTCCAGCCACGTGAGCTTGTGCGGAGGCCGAGGCGCGCGGCCGCCAAACTGGTGCGCATCGCCCAACTGGAAAAAGAACTTGACCGGATCGTTTATGCGGTAAACCCGAAATTCCAATGTGTCCACGTTCTGCGCCCACACATCGATCGAGATTTTCTGTCCCGGAGCATAGGTGCGGCTGGAGTTCAGCGAGAAAAAACCGGCTTTCTCTTCTTGCGCGGAGACAGCCGAACAAAAGATAACGACGAGGAAAGCTGCGATCCCAATTACGCGAAAACAACGCATATCAGTCCTCCTCCCGGAGGATGTTCCAGCGATACACTCCTAAGAACGCAGGATTTTGTGGCAATGGCCGCCAGCAAAACTCGGGATGTTGTCGCAATTCACTGACCGTGACGCGCCGAATCTCGCCCGCGTGGCCCTCGCTCGGTCCCGTGTGATAGATCAGCCAGCCCGCCCCTTGCCCGAAGCAGCTGTCGCCCAGGTAAATCATGGTGTGAAACGGCATTCGATGTCCCTCCTGCCGGAAGAACAAGAGATCGCCAGGACGGGCCGCGTTCAGATCGCGGCTCACAAAATGCGTGTTGTAACGCCGCAAGGAATCGGAGTCTGCGAACTCGGCAAAGGTGCCATTCGCGACGTCATCCGGCGCAAACGCTCCGGGTTGCGTCCGAAACAAGCCTGCGCCAAGCGCGGTGTGCGGATATTCGTATTTGTGGACTGACGCAGAGGCCGGTAACTGCGCCAGATGCCACTGATTTGCCCACAACGTATCATGTTTGCGCAAAGCTTCCCGATATGCGAAACGAATCAACGCTGCGCAGTCGTTCACTTCCGCGGGTCGGTCTTGATCTTTCTGGAAGTAGATGGATTCCGCCAGAAAGGCAAACCAGTGGCGGAATGCAATCTGATCCTCTTCACTCTGCAGGCGAAGAAAATCCGGCGTGCCGTCGCCAAATTGGTCGGTAGGATCGAGCCCGAGCCGCACTTCAACTGGTGCTGGGCGAAACCCCCGTGCCAGCGCCATTAGCGTAACAACGCCAGGAGTAACCCCGGCACGAAGGCGCGATTCTGAGTTGGAAATCTCGAGTCCAGCGAGGTTGCCCCCATTCTCGAATTGCCAAGTGAGGCCGGCCGGTTGCGCTCCGTTCGAGTCTCGGGCCTGCAGCTTAGCCGTGGCATAACCGTCGGCTGGAAGCACGTCGTGATCGAGCGCAATAACCAGCGTTCCTGCGCCGGCCCGAGTGCGGTGAGCGAAAGCAATCGCCAAACCCGCTATGAAGCACACCAGCAGTACAACCCAACCGCGGGATGCAAAGTAGCGAGACAAAGCAGCCTCTCTGGAAAGCGAATTATAGCCGTCCACGATGCTGCAGGTCGGTTACCAAGAAGATAACGCCCGCATCCACGGGGATGCCGAGCAGTCGGATGCCGCTGGAACTGGGGATGCATTCGCCGTGGATGAGCTGGTGGTAGGGCGATTTGGAACACGAAGTGATCGTGGCGCATGTGCGCAACGCGTGTCCCTAGCCGCGGAGCAACGCCAGAGTGAAGCCCGCGGCGTAAGCCGTGCGTCATAGGGGAAAACGAACAAGCTTCTGAAGCACGAAACAGGAGTTCTCACGCACACACTTTCAGCGCTTCCTCACCACTATGCGCTTTAGCTCCTGAAAGTGGGGTTCGCAGTTTCGCGAAAACAACTGTGCAACCAGTTCTCAGTTTCAGTCCGGCGTGCCCGGCTGCGCTTCAGATCCGCTCCAGTTCGCGATGGGTGCGCTCATTCACCACATTTCCGGTATTCAATGTCGACGCCGGCTCGAAAAGCAACAGCCAGCACTCTTCGTCGGCCACAGGCTTGTGCTCGACCCCGCGCGGCACCACGATGAATTCTCCCTCTTCGATCCAGACCTTCCGGTCGCGGAATTCCATGCGGAAGCGCCCCTTGACCACCAGAAACATCTCATCTTCGTTTTCGTGATGATGGAAGACGAACTCGCCCTTCAGCTTGTCCAGCTTGACGCATTGGCCGTTCAATTCCGCCGCGATATAAGGCTTCCAGTATTCGTGGATGTGAGCGAATTTCTGCAGGATGTTGACTTTGTCCATAACGGTCCTTTCCGGATGTTTGTTGGATTCCTACGGCTGAACAGAAGTTGCGGGATTGCTCGCGTGCGTCTCACCCGTCCAAGCCATACCACGACTCATGTGGTGATCATTACTTTTCCGTCGAGACAATGGAACTGGCTTGTCCGCCACAGTTCTTTGCTGGATCATATGTCGCCGAGCCTACCTGTTTGCCCTTGGACGCATTGAAGTACAGAATTCCACCCTTTACCTTTTCGGGCAGGCCCTTGATTTGCGTTTTGCCGTCTACATTGGTGGCCGCCTCCAGATCGAGACGCCGTACCCCGGCAAAACCATACGCCATGTGAACACGAATTCTCGCATCGTACACCGGCGCACCGTTTGTGTCGGTCACGATGAACGCCACCGAGCATGGACCCGCCTCTCCGTCCATGACGGGAACCTGATGTGGGTCAGGAATCTGCTGGGTTTGCGCGAATACAAGAATGCCGGCGGCCACCAACACTTCAGCCAGAAACAAGAGAAGCCTGATGCGATGCATAACCCCGTTCATGAGGTACCCCTCCCTGACACTATAACTCCAGTAACCGCAGGCGTCCTCACCCGTGCCAGATCACCTTGGGTGCTATCGAATGACGGTCTTGACAGAGGTCATGGTATATATCATAATATATACCATGCTCAGAACCGCCAAACTCTTCCGCAATGGCCGCAGCCAAGCGGTGCGCCTGCCTGCCGATCTTCGTTTCCAAGGCTCGGAAGTGTACATCCGTCGTGACCCGGCAAACGGTGACGTGATTCTGTCCCGGAGGCCGGAGTCTTGGCGAGATTTCTTCGAGCTGATGAAGACGGTCGACGTTCCCGAGGGCTTTCTGGCGGATCGCAAGGACGTTCCTCCGCAGAAGCGAGACCTGTTCTGAATGGTTCGCTACCTGCTCGACACCAACACGTGCAGTTACATCATCAAAGGCAACCGTCCGCACGTGCGTGAACAGCTTTTGCGGGTACCGATGACCGAGGTGGGGATTTCGGTTGTGACCGAAGCTGAACTGCGCTTCGGCGTTGCTCGTCTGCCTCAGGCGAAGAAGTTGAACATTGCCGTCGAGGAGTTCTTGCTGAGGGTGGAGGTATTGCCTTGGGATTCGGAAGCGGCGCAGCATTACGCTCAGTTGCGGGCGCTTTTGGAACAGAAAGGCGAGCCAATGGGCAACCTCGATACGATGATCGCCGCCCAAGCCTTGGCGGCCGGGGCGGTGCTAGTAACCAGCGATCGCGTGTTCCGGAGAGTGAAAGGTCTGAAGCTGGAGGATTGGAGCAAACAGTAGCTTCATGAATTTGATCGTTTTCGAAAAGCAAGAGCCTGTCGAGCTACGCTCGGCTTGGACGGGCGAGGGCGCCCGTCCAAAAACCAAAAGCCGCCAGCTTGTGGCTGACGGTTTCGGAACAACCTCCGTAGAGACGTAGCTAGCTACGTCTCTACAGGATCAATTCTCGTACAACAACACACCTTCGGTTTCTTTCGAGTCCACCGGCCGGTAGTACAGCTTGTTATCCCCGAGGAAGACTTCGATAAACGCCGGTCGAGTAGTGATCGTTCCCTGAATCAGCGCTTCTGACAGCGGATCCTCGATGTACTTCTGCAGCGCGCGGCGCAGCGGACGAGCGCCGTAGCTGCGGTCCGTAAGCGTCTGGTTCAGGATCCACTTCTTCGCTTCGTCAGCTACCGTCACCGTGATCGACTTCTGCGCCAGGTTGGTATTCAACTGGCTGACCATAAGTTCCAGAATCTGAATCAGGTCGGCTTCAGTCAGGGCCTGGAACAGAATGACCTCGTCCAGCCGGTTCAGGAACTCAGGGTTGAAGGTGCGCTTCACTTCGCCCTTGACCATATCCTCGACCTTCTCGGAAATCATTTCTTCCTTGCTTGACTGGAAACCAAAGCCCTCGCGTTTCTGCAAGTGCCGCGCCCCAATGTTCGAGGTCATGATGATGATGGTGTTCTTGAAATCGACAGTATTGCCCAACCCATCGGTGAGCTGGCCGTCCTCAAACACCTGCAGCAGGATGTTGAAAACATCCGGATGCGCTTTTTCGATTTCGTCCAGCAGCACGACGGAATACGGCGCGCGCTTCACCCGTTCGGTAAGCTGTCCACCCTCTTCGTAGCCGACGTATCCCGGAGGCGAGCCGATCAGCTTCGACACGGAATGTTTTTCCATGAACTCGGACATGTCGAAGCGAACGAGCGCTTTATCGGTGCCGAACATGAACTGCGCCAAGGTGCGGGCGACTTCGGTCTTGCCCACGCCGGTGGGACCGAGGAACAGGAACGACCCGATGGGTCGGTTCGGGTTCTTCAAGCCGGCGCGGCTGCGGCGGATGGCCCGAGCCAAAGCGCTGATTGACTTGTCCTGCGAAATGACCCGCTTGTGCAGCTCTTCTTCGATACGCAGCAGCTTCTGCGTCTCTTCTTCCTTGATCGAAGTAATCGGAACGCCCGTCCAACGCGACACTACATCCTCGATGTCCTCGCGGCTTACCACTCCGCCGGAAGACTCGTCGATGTGATATTTCTCGCGCAGAGCGCGCAGGTTCTCGCGTTCCTTGCGTTCTTCGTCGGAGTAGAAGCGCGCCTTCTCGAACTCGTGGTTCGCGATGGCGTTTTCCATGCGGTGGACGATGAACTTGATGCGCTTGTGCACTTCCGTGACTTCTTCGGGCAGGGAAGTCTGGCGCAGCTTCACGCGGGCGCCGGCTTCATCCACCAGATCGATCGCTTTATCGGGCAGGAAGCGGTCGGGAATATAGCGGTTGGAATGCGACACCGCGAAGTTGATCGCCTCGTCGGTATAGGTCACCGCATGGAACTTCTCGTACCGGTCCTTGATGCCAAACAGAATCTTGGTCGCGTCCACCTCGCTCGGCGGCGGCACTTTCACGGACTGGAAGCGGCGCTCCAGTGAACGGTCTTTTTCGATCGACTTGCGGTACTCTCCGGGGGTAGTCGCGCCGATGCACTGAATCTCGCCGCGCGACAAAGCCGGCTTCAAAATGTTGGCCGCATCCAGCGACCCTTCCGCAGAACCTGCGCCCACCAGGGTATGTAGCTCATCGATGAAGATGATGGAATTCTGCGATTCCATCAGTTCCTTCATGATGGTCTTGAGACGCTCTTCAAACTGCCCGCGGTATTTCGTCCCCGCAACAATCAGGGAAAGGTCGAGGGCCAGAATACGCTTGTCCGCCAAAAAGGTCGGAACCTCGCCATCGGAGATCCGCTGCGCCAGACCCTCAACGATGGCCGTTTTTCCCACTCCCGGTTCCCCGATCAACACTGGATTGTTCTTGGTGCGGCGGCACAGAATCTGAACCACCCGCTCCAGTTCAGTCTCCCGGCCGACCAGCGGGTCAAGCTGCGAGTCCATCGCGCACTGCGTGAGGTCGCGTGAAAACTCGCTGAGCAGCGAAGATTCACGCTGCCGCTGCGGCTGGGACTTCTCCTGGCTGGTGCGCGCCAGTTCTTCGCGAATCGTCGAAAGGCGCAATCCGCGCTCGTGCAGGATCTCCGCCGCAAAGCACTTTTCTTCCCGCAGCAACCCTAGCAGCAGATGTTCCGTCCCAATGTGCTTGTGGGAAAGCCGCTCGGCTTCTTCGGCGGCGTAGGCCAAAACTCGTTTGCACTCGTTGCTGAGCGGCAGGTCGACCGAGGTGGACACTTTTTCGCGAATCGTGGTGTGTCCCTCAATCTGCTTGCGGATCGATTCCACCGAGGCATGCGAACGCAAAAAGCGGTTGGTCAGGGCTTTGTCTTCCCGCAGCAGCCCGAGCAACAGATGCTCGGTCTCTATGTAGGGCGATCCGAATTGGCTTGCTTCGTAGCGCGCGAAAAAGATCACGCGCCTGGCTTTCTCCGTATAGCGCTCAAACATACTGCCCTACCCCCTTGAGTTCACGCAGGGAAACCGCTGAACCGCCTCGGCCCACCCCTGAACTCTAGCCCCATGGTTCACTACAGCAATCGTGGTGCCACATCCAACCTTAATTTATCGTGACAATGACCACCGCGATCTAGTTACCAAAGACAACCTTATGCAGCTTTTCCACAATGAGTTGCAAACATTTGCAGCTCCTCATTGCCCAAGTGATATCCCATCATTCCGGCACGCCAGCCCGCAAAAGTCAATTCCCGCAAGGTGCTACACCGGGAGCGACTTTGGTTCCATCTCCTCTAACCGCCCATCCTGCAACCGCAGCACGCGGTGGCAGCGACGGGCAAACGCAACGTTGTGCGTGGCAATCAAAGAGGTCAACTGGCAATCGCCATGCAGCCGGGTGATCAATTCAAACACCGCGTCTGCCGTGCGCCCGTCGAGATCGCCCGTCGGCTCATCTGCCAGCAGAAGCTTGGGTTGCGTGACCAGAGCCCGCGCCAAAGCCACCCGCTGCTGCTCCCCGCCCGAAAGCTCTCCCGACCGATGGTGCCAGCGCTGCTCCAATCCAACTTGGCGAAGCCACCGGATCGCCTCCCCATGGGCTTGCTCTGGCGATTGCCCACGCAGAAGCAGTGGCATGGCGACGTTCTCCGCTGCCGTGAACTCCGGTAGAAGGTAGTGGAACTGCCACACGAAGCCGATTTCCCGATTGCGAAATTCCGCCGCGGCAGCCTCGGATAACGCACTCACCCACAGGTCTTGGCAGTATACGTCACCGGCAGAGGCGTGATCAAGGGCCCCGAGAATGTGCAACAAGGTACTCTTCCCGGTCCCGGATTCGCCCACGATGGCAACCATTTCCCCTCTTGCCACCTGAAACGATAGGTTTTCAAAGAGCACCAGGTCCGATTTGCCGGACCGGAAAACCTTTTTCAGCCCCTCGCCCCTCAGCATCGCTGCTGTGTTAGATGCAACCGTCATGCTCCTCGGTTCAGAGGGCGGGCCGGCGCTGCGTTGCCTCGCCGCCTCCCCATCTTTTCCATTAAAACACGAGAAGCACTGGCTAGTTTTCCTCCATTTTCCGGAACCTTATGTGCAAACTGTACTTCACTCCGCAAAAGGCTGGATGTGACCGTGGTCACTGGTACCTATGTCTTTAGTCTGTAGCTGGAATCACAGGATTGTTTCATTCGTAGCGCAGCGCCTCCGCCGGCAGAATTCGCGCCGCCGACCACGACGGATACACCGTAGCAATCAGCGAAATTCCGATGGAAACAATCGCCACCAGTACCCCGTCCATGGCGCGTGGCGCGAACGGCACATAATCGATGGAATAAACCTCCGGCGCCAGCGACAGCAAATGATATTGCCCGCCCGCCCAGGACAAACAGTAGCCAACAATCAGGCCAATCGCCGTGCCAATCACCCCAATCAGCACTCCCTGCGCGACAAAGATGCGCCGAATCTGCGATTTGCGCGTGCCCATCGACATCAGCACTGCGATGTCGCGGGTTTTCTCCATCACCATCATGGTCAGCGAAATCAAAATGTTCAGCGCGGCCACGAACACGATCAGGCCAATCGTGATGAACGTCACCAGCCGCTCCAGTCGCAGCGCCCGGAAGATCGCTTTGTTCTGCTCCATCCAATTCGTGGCCATGAAACCCTTGCCGGCAGCTTCTTCCAATTCGCCGGAAACTTCGCGCGCCCGGTAGATGTCATCGATCTTGAATTCGAGAACTGAAACCACGTCCCCCAAACCGAACAGTTGCTGCGAATCGCTGAGCCGGGTAAATGCCCACGAGCTGTCGTAATCATAGAATCCGGAGTTGAAAATCCCGGCCACGCGGAAGCGAATGTACTTGGGGACCATCCCAAAAGGCGTCAGTTCGCCTTGCGGACTGGTAACCAGCACGACCGATCCCACGGCCGCGCCCAACTCGTCGGCCATGTCTTTGCCCAGGATGATGGGCGGCATCGCGGCCGCCCGCTGCTGCACCCCGGCAAGATCGTCAGGAGATGTTGATGTAGGCGCGAGCGTCTCGCCCGCCTGCCCTGAGCGAAGTCGAAGGGTGCGCGGTTCCTCCAACGCATCCGCCGATCCGCTTTTTACCGTATTCAGCAAGTCGCTGACTTTCCGCTCCTCCCCCGGGACCATCCCCTTGAGCACCGCACCCTGTGCGCGCGGCCCGCGAGAAATCAAAACCTGCTCATAAATTGCTGGCGCCGCGGCTGCCACGTGCGGCTGTTTCGCCAGCCGCTCCATTAGCGGACGCCACTCCTGTATGCCGTCGCTTTGAATGCGCAGCAGATTCACATGCGAAGTCGATCCCAGCAGCCGGTCCTGAAGATCCTGGCGGAATCCATTGTTAATGGCCAGCGCGATCACCAGCGATGCCACTCCCGCCGCCACCCCGGCAATGGAAATCGCCGTGATGACGCCGATGAAAGCCTGCCTTCTTTTGGCCCGCAAGTAGCGGGAGGCGACAAATAATTCAAAGCGCATGGGAGCAGTCGTCCGTCGATGGTCGTCGGTCGTTGGCCACTGCTACGAATTATACGGTTGCGCCGCGTCGGCAACGCAGTCGCACCATTTTCGTGGGTCCCGTGGCGTTTGTGTTAGGAGGCGTCGCTGCCCTTGTCGTCCGGTTCATGAGCGCAAGAGTTCGATCATCCAAAGCCCTAACTCTTCAGACAGCCGCCATGGGCTTAGTGTTCGGGGGCACAGTCCCCGTCATTGTCGATCTCATTGATACCGCGCTACGGGGTGGTTGGAATAAGAGCTTTGCAACGGGTTTACTGCCGTTGGGTGCCGTGATCGGACTCGTCTGCGCCGCCGTGGTTTACTGGCTGCTCCGCCGTATGCGGTTGCTGTGCTTCCAGCAATCAGTTGATCCCGAAGCTGTGTAACTGTCGGTAACTCCAATACCACTCATTGTCCTCTGCTCTGAACCCGATATTCCTTGACGACATCCGCTCAGCGGTTTCCAGCACGAAAAAGAGCCATCCAAACCCCAATTACGTCGGTAATTTGGCCTCGCTGATTGCAAGCCCGACAATATACAAACGGGAAGCTCTGGACCCGAAGTGCCTAGTTCTGGCCTCCGAGTTCGGCACGTCTGCGCCCCCGCGGAGGCTGACTTTGCGCAAGATTAATCCTGAACTCTGGCTGTTGTTGTTCCTGGTCGTGATCGCTGCCATGCTGAATTTCCTGGTAGCATCGCAACGCATGGCTCTAGTTTTCTACTTTCTTCCAACGCTTTATTCCGCATATCGCCTGGGGCGCCGTCACGCCACGCTCACCGCGTTTGCCAGCGTGGTGTTGGTGGTCTTGCTGGTGTACGTCAATCCGGCAATGTTCAGCCGGCACGCGGACCTGCCCTTTGACGCCCGCTGGTTTGACTTGACAGTGTGGGGCGGCGTCCTGATGATCACCGGCTACGCCATGGGCACGCTTTACGAGCGCAACCAGAAGACTTTGCAGGAACTGGAAAACGGCTACGATGGCATGCTAACCATTCTGCAGAATTTCCTGGCCAGCCAGAAGTACAGCGAAGCCCACGCCTACCGTATTGCAATGTGTGCTACCAAGATTGCCGAGGCAACCGGTCTGGATGCGGGATCCGTCGAGGATATTCGCATCGCCGCCCTGCTCTTCACGGTAAAGGATCTGGGAATCGCGAACGAAGTTCTCTGCAAGGCTGCCCAAGTCTCGCCGCAAGACCTGCAGCAGGTGTTGCAGCACCACGGCAAATCGTCATTGAAATCCAGCGTCGATGGTTTATCGTTGCGCCGGGCCATCCCGATATTTCTGTCAGAGCGGCAGTTGCGGCAAAACGGCACCAAACCTGAAGACGCCTCGCTCGAAGTGCAAATTCTGGTGCTGGCGGAAGAGTATGAAGCTCTTACCAACGGCGAAAGAGGGGTCAAGATGTCGCCCTCGCAGGCGGGCCAGGAAGTGATCAAGCGAGCCCGCGACCGCTACGATTCGCTGATCATCGACGGCTTTGCCAGGGCTTTCGGCGAACGCGCGGAGGCCGCAGAGGCCTGATCCCAAAGGCTAGACAACCGGCTGCTCTGCTACCAGGCGGCGGGAAAACTCTGATTCACGCCGCTTCCGGGAAGGGTACGACTTCAGAGTCTGTGTCGCAACTCGATTTTTATCCGAGCGGTGGGACGAAACGAACTTCAGTCGCGCAGCAGCGACATTCATTAGACTAGCATCTGTGACCGCTTGAAGATTGCCGCAATGGATTGGTAGCGCCGCCGTCCCGGCGGCTGTACGGTGCGCGCCCTCGCCCGCCGCGCCGAGGGCGAGACAGACTGGGGACAACCGGCAAGATGCCGGCGCTACACTCCACGCGCCCGTGGTAATAATCTGGCGGCCAGAGTCCTAGCCCGGCACGTAAGTGCCGGGAAGTCCCTGTAGCCGAACCAGTTCGCGGGCCGGCGGAATCAGCCAATCTGCCACCTTCCCAGCTTCGGCAGCACCCCAGGCACGCGCTCCCTATAGGCCGCGTACTCGGCGCCAAAGCGTTCCGCCAGTTCTTCATCTTCCATCCGGATCATGACCATGCCCGTAACCACAGCAAACACGGTCAGCGTATAGCAGATCACTAACCCAGTCCCGGCGCTCCACGCCAGCATTTCGCAAAGGTGACCCAGATACACCGGATGCCGCACCCGCGCCCGGATTCCGGTAGTTACCAATCGCTGCTCGAGGTTCGCTGCATGCAACTCGGGCAAGCCGCCAAGTTGCTTTGCCGAGAAGCCTTTCCTGGACTGCCAGTAGAGCCACAGGCCCACGGCAAACAGCGGCGCTGCGGGCATCCACGTCCACGGTGTGGAATAAAGCTGAACCTTCCGCCACAGCAGCGTAACCGCACCCGACAAACCCCACATCCCGACCCACGCCGGCAGCAGAACAAAATATGGCGAGCGCTTCCGCTCCCGCCAGCGCGCCGCCCAGGGATGAATCAGCATCCAGAAGCCAGGGATGGTGGCATAGACGGCACAGGCCATCCATCCCAATAGATTCAGCGATTCAATCATCGTGATGATCGGGCGTCTCGTAAGCCAGAAGAACGTCTACCGCTTACAAGTTTTCGCTGGCACCGCAATAAAGGTGGCTGCGTCGCCCTCGTTCTCAACCACGCCGAACGGAGATTTCGGAATCTCAGTCACACCGTTCCCCTTGGTGGCAAAAACGCCAATCGACTCTGGATTGTTCACCTCTTCCAGGAAGATATCCGGCCCGGTTTTCCCGACAGCCAGTCCCAGCGTGTTCACCGTGGAATCGCGGACATAGATTGTGCTGTCCCACGTCAGCTCACCCTTGGCCCCAACCGAAAGCGTCGTAAGTTGGTTGGAGTGGTTATTGCTTACGTAAAGGTGCTTCCCATCACGGCTGAGGAGAGCGTTGTTTGAGTTTTGGCCGTGACTGTCCGTGAAGTTGTAGAGTTCGCTGAGCATCCCGCTCGAATCGATTCCGAATACTTCGACCTGTTCGGAGTAGGTGACGGCGTCAGCGAAGAAAACCGTCGAGCTGTCACAGCTGATCTCCACGCCTGTAGGAAAGCCTTCGGGTTTGAACGGCCCAAGTTCTGTCAGCTCGCCGGTGCTGTAGTCGATCGCGAAGGAGTCAACCGGGCCAGCGTACGCGACGATGAGGTACTTCCCGTTGGGTGTGACCTGCATGCCGTCTGGCGGACCGGGAACACTGTAGGTCTGGCCGGCAACCAATGAACAGTCCGGCTGGATGCTGAGCACCGAGATGCTGTTGTATGCGCTATTGCCGGCAAACAGCAGTTGATCACCGCCTGCTGCTAAACCGATCCCTGACCCCTGCTTGCCGGATACTCCATAACTGAAAGGTGACCCACTGACCTTCTTGAGCTTCCCGGAAGCCAGGTCAATAGTGAACCCGGCGATCGTGCTGTTTCCGCCATTCGACACAAACAGACATTGCGCCGATTTCAGCGGGGCGGATGCGATTCCCACCAGCGCATAGTAGACGCCGCTGCCCGCGCCGGGACCACCCGTGGAATAACTCTCGATCACCTTCAGCGTGCCGTTCTTTTCCACGCGAACTGCGGTCGTTGTGTTGTTGCCGTAAAACGTGTTGTCGTTGGTGTAGAGATACTGTTGGCCATAAAGAACGCCGGGGGAAAGTATAAGGACGGTGTTGACGAAGGTTGCCAGCATCAACGCCTTTACAAAACTCTTCATGGGTTTGCTCCTTGCAGGATTCATTTGATTCGTGAACCAGCCAGGTCGGCCAGGCGCGCGCGAGTCGCGGCGCGGCTGCGAAGGCTGTGGTGAACCCCGGTCTTCCGAGGTTCACCATTAAGATCGCCGGTCGTCATTCACTTACAGGACTTTGGCGGCACGGCAACGAAACTGGCCGAATTGTAGCTGTTGTTGACCACCGGGAAAGGAGATCCCGTTACTTCCTTCAAGGTATCTCCCTTCATCGCGAGAGACCCAATCGATTCCGGACTGTTCACTTCCTCGACAAACAAATCTGCGCCACTCTCTCCGATCGCCAGCCCCAGCGCATACTGGCCGGTGCCGCCCGGGTTGTTGAGACTGGTCGTGCTGTCGTAGGTCAATGCCCCGTTGGCGCCAACCGACAGAGTGGTGACTTGAAACGACATCGTATTGCTCACATAGAGGTACTTGCCATTACGACTGAGCAACGCAAAATTCGAGTTTTGGCCGTTGTTGTTGGTGAAATTGTTAATTTCTGTTAGCTGTCCCGTGGAATTGATGCTGAACACTTCCACCTGCGTATTGGCCGCGGCATCGCCAAAATACACCGTCGAACTGTCGCAGCTAATATCCGGATCTGCTGCCGAGCCTTGAGAGTTGAACGGACCGATCTCCGTCAGCTTGCCGGCCTTATAGTCAATGCTGAAGGAATCGACTGGATCAAAATAGCCCGCGATCAGGTATTTCCCATTCGGTGTCACCTTCATCGCGACCGGCGTGTTCCCCCCCGTGCTGGCGGTGCTAACCGCCTTCAATGCGCAGCTAGGACTGATCCTGAGCACCGATATCTCAAGGTTAGTCGTGTTGCCTACGAAAAGTAGCTGATTATCGCCCACCGCCAGGCTCATGCCATCACTTTGTCCCCCGACGCCGTAGCTGAACGGAGACCCATGCACACTCTTGAGCTTGCCGTTGGCGAAGTCGATGGTGAAGGCGGCGATCGTACCGTTTCCGCCATTGGCAACGAACAAACAACGGTTTGACTTGGTTTGGGCAGAAGCTATCTCGGTCATCGCAAATAGTGCCCCGCCAGTTTGACTGGGACCGCCCGTCGAGTAAGTCTCGATTGGTTTTACCACGCCTGCCTTGCTGACGCTTAATGCAGTCGTCGTGTTGGTTCCTGGCATGAAGTCGTTGGTGTAGAGATATTGTTGCGAATACAGGGAGGCCGGAGCCAACCCGCATAGTACGAAAAACGCCATGATCTTTGTTGGGAAATTGCGCATTGTGTCCTCCTAGATGACTTGACTGCGCCGCGCGGGAGCCGTCGCAAGAAACCAGCAAGTTGTTCAGGCGACAGCAGCCGTGTCGAAACAGCAAGGATTGAACTCTCTGTGGCGTTGCGTCACCTTATGGCTGGTGAGCACTTCAGGCGGCAAGGAGCTCGCTTGGAAAAATATGCTTCAAACAGTGAGTTGTCTGTGAGCTGCGTCACCTTTCAACCCGCTGACGCTTCAGCCGAATGGCCCGTCGTTCGCCGGGTATGCGAGGGTCCCAGAGTCTACGGACTGCCGTGAACGCGACCCGCCACAAGTGTGCAAATGTTTGCACTTGCCCCGCGGTTTGGCCCGGAAGGCGATATTTCCGCCTGCCAAGTTTGGCACGGAGCTTGCACATATCCAGGGCATAAGCGTGCTTTGGAGCCAAGCGAAAGATGTTGCCGCTACCGCTCCCAACGCAGGAGGTGGTGCGATGAAAACGACGATTCTTTTATTTTGCTTGTTGTGTGCTACCGCAGCTTTCGGACAGTATTACTCCTTGGGCGCTGCGCCCATCCAATCGACCTACAACCCGCCCGACCACCCCACCCGCGCGGCTTCCCAGCCCATGGCAGTCGAGCAGAACTTGCTGGGCGTCAACTCCTTCACCTCGGCCCACGGCGAGATGCCCTTGTGGGAAGCGCCCTCGATGTCGCACGAGGCGCCTCTTGGCGACATCGCCCGCGAGCTGAGAAAAGAGCACGCCGCTGCCAAGAAGGCCCGCCTGACTCTGGACAAATAGGCGATCATAGCTTTTCGCGCTGGATTTTTCAGGAAGAATTGCAGTAAGAGAATCTGCGGCTGGCGCGGGAGAATTTGCCCGCTCAGCCGCTCAGTTTTTTCAGAACGGCTTTCTCAACACAACCTCGCTCTCATGAATAAAGAACTGGGCAGAGCATTCGGCTGACCCGCAGATCACCGGCAACAACCCACCAAGCTGCTTTCGCGTGATCAAGCCCAGCGTCCCGCATTCCGGACAAGAAAGTACCGCCCAGTAGGGGTCGTTCCTGTCGCCCACTTTGCCCGCATTTTCCAGGACAAAGATCGTACCGGGCTGCATCTGTTCGGGGATCCACTCACCCAATACATCCAGCTCTCCGACCATGCTTCCCTCCCAGGGCACTGCCTGTACCGTTGTGCATCGCGCTCCTAGAATGCCCAGAACAAACCCACAAGGACAACTTTGCAGCCATTCTAGGTCCGCCGCTCCCAGTGTCAAGCAAACACTTGTGGATAAGCAGTAATCAGAAGAGTTCCTGGCATAGAGCGTGTTTCAAAAATGGGCTTTGGGTAGGGCACGGCTTCAGCCGTGCCGTTTTGGGGCCTCGAAAAATGCGGGCTTTAGCCCCCGGAGGGACGCGCCCTCAGAGCTAGAAGGTATTTTTGAAACACGCTCCAGCCAAAGTCGGAACATTTCGAAATCGGCAGGATTGCCCACTTCTGGTCGCTGACCACTAACCACTGATCACTGACAACTGACAGCTAATCACCGGCCACTGACCACTAAAAACGTCATCCGCCGCCAACGAAGTGAACAATCTCCAGCCGATCGCCCTCCGCCAAGTTGGTGGTTGCCCACTGCTCCCGCGGGACGATGTCGCGATTCAATTCCACCGCGACGCGGCCCGCTTTCATGCCGAGTGAGTCTACGAGTGCCGCAAGTGACATAGGCGAGGAGAATTCTCGTTCCGCGCCGTTGATTTGAAGTTTCATCAACAGAATTCTCTCAGTGAAATCAGATGACATGCAAGCACCCTGGCGCGGCATTGGCTACGTCCGCGCCACCTGAACCGGCAGCGCCACCGGCGGATTGACAACCTTCACTTGCACCGCCTCGCCCCGAGCAATCGCAGCCTGGATCTTGGCGAACAACGCTTGGAACGCCAAGCGAGATTCCAGAACCGTCGCCACTCCGCGCCGCCGTCCTACCAGAATACAGCCCTCCGTGTCGGCAGCGCAGTTTCCCGAATGAATCCGCACCCCAGCAAAACCCGGCACGTCCACCAACAGAGGCAACAGCCTCTGGAAGCGGTTGGATATATTCACGATCGCCTGGTAGGTCCCGGAAGGAATTGCCGTCTCGCCGGCGATCTTCCAAAGTGCTACCGGCTGGAGAGCCACTTCACGGATCACGTCTTCCAGCGTGAAGCACTCGAACTCGCCATCCACATACAAAGAACCCAGCGTGCAACCGTTGGCACTGGGTTCGCGCCGCACTTCCAGCAGCATGACGGACGCTCCAGACCCCGAGCGTGCTAGTTTTCCGCTCGGCGCAATTGGAACTTGCGAGTCGCGGTGCGGCCCAGATAACTGGCCTGCACCAGAACCGACGAATCGGGCAGCGAAGATTCGCTGACGTCGATCGCCATGTGCGCGTCGCCCTCCGCTCCGGTGATGACCTGGGTGTAAAACGGGGCGGCCTCACGACGGGTAAAACGTATGGTGAGCCGCGCTCCGTCGGCGGCTGCACCGCCATCGGTCACACGCAGCTGCAGCACCAAACTCTGGCCCGCATGCACCGAACCGGCGTTCACCCAATGCACGTCGAGTTCCTTGATGGCGGCGAGCGCCTCGGGGCTGTCTTTCTTGTCGAGGACCGACTCCAGCCGGCCCTCACGCAATGCGTCCAGCACCAGGCGGTGCTGTTCACGCAGAGTTTGCTCTTTCTGCGGATCGGTGAAGCCGTCCCGCGCCTGGTCGGCGTACGAAGTGGCGCGCTTGCCGATGCACTGCCCGCGCACGAACACCTGTGTCTGCAGAAGCAACTCGTTTTCGCGTGCTTCGCTCTGCACGTGGTAAACCGTGCCGTCGTATTTTTCGTCGGTGTTGAAGCCAAAAATCATAAGATTTTGCCCGAGCCGCCAAAACTCTTGAACGCCGTGTTAAGAAACCGTCTCCATCCTGCCCGTTGGCTTGACACTGATGCGCATGGACTCTAATCTAAAACGTTTGGGTGCTTGGCTGCGAATTATATATAGCTCGTCATATGCCGGACAATTACTTTGCCCGTTACCTGCCGCTCCTGTTTCACCTCACGGCTGCCGCTGCCCTGGCAACCGCGTTGGTTGTGCTGTCCTGGATTGTAGGCTACCGCAAGCCTACGCGCGCCAAACTTTCTCCTTATGAATGCGGCATGACCCCGGTGGGCGACGCCCGCGCGCGCTTTTCCGTCAAATTCTACCTGGTCGCGATGCTGTTCATCTTGTTCGATGTCGAAGCCATTTTTCTTTATCCCTGGGCGGTAATCCTGCGGCAGCTCAAGATGTTCGGATTCTGGGAAATGCTGGTGTATATCGGCATCGTCATGGTGGGTTTCTTCTACGTGTGGAAGAAGGGCGTGCTGGACTGGGGCGCGCCCTCGGCCAAGCGAGGCGAGGTGTAATGGTGCTGGCTCCCCCGATCACCGACATCGAGCAACTCAAGGCTCATCCCGCCATTGCGCGTCTGCACGCTTGGAATCCCGCAGTCATCGAGGCAGTGAAATTCGACCGCGACGAACTGACCGTCGTCGTGGAGCGGTCTTCTATTCGCGAAGCTTGCGCTCTGTTGCGCGACGATCCCAACTGCCCATTCAATTACATTGCTGACGTGACCTGCGTGGACTGGTATCCCGCAGACCCGCGCTTTGAAGTCATCTACCACTTGCTCTCCATCCCCAACAAGGAACGGGTGCGGCTGAAGGTCCGGCTGCAGGGCGAAAGCCCGGCGCTGGAATCGGTGACCTCCGTCTGGCCCGGCGCCAACTATTTCGAGCGCGAAGTGTTTGACTTGTTCGGGATCCGCTTCAGCGGGCACCCATATCTTCGCCGCATCCAAATGCCGGAAAACTGGGAAGGCCATCCATTGCGGAAAGACTATCCAGTGGAGGGCTACCGCTAGTCATGGCCCATCTCAGCCCGACCCCCACGCTGGAGCCCGGCCAGGACCGCACCATGATCCTGAACATGGGGCCGCAGCATCCCTCGACCCATGGCGTGTTGCGCGTCATCCTGGAAATCGATGGCGAAAATGTGGTCCGCATGATGCCCGACGTAGGCTTCCTGCACACCGGCATTGAAAAAACCTGCGAGGCCAAATTCTACCAGCAAGTCGTTCCTCTTACCGACCGCATCGATTATCTCTGCCCCATGACCAACAATCTCTGCTACGTGCTGGCAGTGGAGAAATTGCTTGGGCTGGAGATTCCGCCCAGAGCCCGGTGGCTACGCGTGCTGATGAACGAACTCACCCGCATCAACTCGCACTTGGTCTGGCTGGGCACGCATGCCATGGACATCGGCGCGCTAACCGTTTTTCTGTACTGCTTCCGCGAACGTGAAGAAGTTCTCCGTCTGTTCGAAGCCGTCAGCGGCCAACGCATGATGACTTCTTACTTCCGCATTGGCGGCATTGCGCTGGAACCGCCGCTGGACTTTTTCGACCGCGTGCGCAAGTTCGCCGGCGGCTTCAATGCGAAAGTGGACGAGTACGAGAACCTGCTGACCAACAATCCGATCTGGGCGATGCGAACCAAGGGCGTCGCGACCATCACCGCCGAAGACGCCGTCGCGCTGGGCGCCAGCGGGCCGACGCTGCGCGGCAGCGGAGTCGATATCGACCTGCGCCGCGACATGCCCTACACCGGCTACGAAAATTTCAAGTTCAAGGTGCCGGTTCGCAGCGAAGGCGATGTGTTTGCGCGTTATATGTGCCGCGTGGAAGAACTGCGCGAATCCAACAGCATCGTGAAGCAGGCGCTGGATGGAATGCCGGAAGGCCCCATCAAAGCGGATGCCCCGAAGGTTGTGCTTCCCGATCGCGAAAAAATGAAGACCCAGATGGAAGCGCTCATCCATCATTTTAAGATCATTACGGAAGGCTTTGCGGTGCCGGCGGGCGAAGTGTACCAGGCAGTCGAGTCGCCGCGCGGCGAGATGGGCTATTACGTGGTCAGCGACGGCGGCGCGAAGCCTTACCGCGTGCACATGCGGTCTGCTTGCCTGGCCAACATGCAGACGCTACCCAAGATGTGCGAAGGCCGTCTGCTGGCGGACGTAGTGGCGGCAATCGGCAGTATCGATATTGTGCTGGGAGAGATCGACCGGTGAAGATCGGGTGATTGAGTGATCGGGTCATCGGGTGACTGAAAACCGGCTCTGAAGTCACCACGGGGCTGTCAGTGCGTGGACGCGGCAGCCCCGGAGGGGCGGAACAGTTTAGCCCAGGGCGTAAGCCCTGGGTAGGGCAAGAAAACGAGCCGAGTCCCGGAGGGACGGCACAAGCGAACATGAAATTTTCAGAAGAATTCGAGAATCGCTTCGCGGAAATGATCACTCATTATCCGACAAAGCGTTCCGCGCTGGTTCCGACGTTGCTCTACGCCCAGGACGAAGCCGGCCACCTGAGCGACGAGGTGATCGCCGAAATTGCCGGGCGACTCGGCTTGACCGAACTGGAAGTGCGCAACGTGATCAGCTACTACTCCATGCTGACCACCAAGCCTCGCGGTAAATTCAACGTGCAGGTCTGCACCAACATTGCCTGCATGTTGCGTGGCGGAGAAGAGATTTTGGAGCATTGCAAGAGGAAGCTGGGCATCGGACATAAAGGCACCACTCCGGACGGCCTGTTCTCGCTGGAAGAAGTCGAATGCATTGGCGCCTGTAGCTGGGCCGCAGCCGCGCAGGTGAATTACGACTATCACGAGAACCTGACTCCGGCAAAGATGGACCGGATTCTCGACGAGTACAAAAAGAAGGGAACGCAGTAGCGAGATTGAGTAATTTGGTAATCGGGTAATTTGGTAATTGAAAAACCGGCGAGGGTAGCGCGACAGCGGCCTGGGCAAAATCGGTTTTCAATTACAAAATTACCAAATTACTCAATTACCAATTTTTCAAATGGCTGACTTGGTCTCCCATCCCGACGAAGTAAAGGTCGTTTCCAAGCGATTCGGCCAGGGTGCGACTGACATCGATCGCTACCTCGCGCTCGACGGCTACAAGGCCGTGCAGAAAGCGCTGACCATGCAGCCGGACGCGATCATCAACATGGTCAAGGACTCCGGCTTGCGCGGGCGCGGCGGCGCCGGGTTCAACGCCGGGCTGAAGTGGTCGTTCGTTCCCAAGCAGTCGGCCAAGCCCAAGTACATTCTCTGCAATGGCGACGAGAGCGAGCCCGCCACCTGCAAAGACCGCCTGATCTTCGAACACGACCCGCACGCCGTGATTGAGGGCGTCATGATCGCCGGCCTTGCCGTGGGAGCGCACACTGGCTACATCTATCTCCGCGGCGAGTACCGTTATCTTTCCGTGATCATGCAGAAGGCGATCAAGGACGCTTACGCCAAGGGCTTTCTCGGCAAGAACATTTTCGGCTCCGGCTGCGACTTCGAGGTGCACTGGCACGGCGGAGCAGGCGCCTACGAAGTGGGCGAAGAATCGGCCCTGATGGAATCGCTTGAGGGCAAGCGCGGCATTCCGCGCATCCGGCCGCCATTTCCGGCCGTGGTCGGGCTTTGGGGTGGCCCCACCGTCATCAATAATGCGGAGACGCTGGCCAGCGTGCCCCACATCATCCTTGGCGGAGCCGAGTGGTACGAGAAACTGGGCACGCCCAGGAACGGTGGCACGCGCCTGTTCTGTCTCAGCGGGCACGTGAATAAGCCCGGCGTTTACGAGCTTCCCATGGGATACAACCTCAAGAAGATGATTTACGAGGTAGGCGGCGGAATCCCCAACGGCCGGAAGCTGAAGGCAGTGGTGCCCGGCGGGTCCAGCACGCCCGTCCTACTGCCCGAAGAAATTGACATCGCAATGGATTTCGACAGTGTCGCGAAGGCCGGCTCCATGCTGGGTTCGGGCGGCGTGGTCGTAGTGGACGATTCCACTTGCATCGTGAAATTCGCTTTGCGCACCATCAAGTTTTACCAGCATGAAAGCTGCGGCTGGTGCATCCCTTGTCGCGAAGGCACCGATTGGCTGAAGAAAACCTTGACGCGCTTCCACGCGGGCGGCGGGATCAGGAAAGACATCGACAACATTCAATATCTTGCCGAGAACATGCTGGGACGCACATTTTGCCCGCTGGGCGACGCCGCAGCTATGCCGACGATAGCGTTCGTGAAAAAGTTCCGGAAAGAGTTTGAGGACCATCTGGAAGGCAAGCCCTGCCCGTTTGAGAAGGCGGGCGTAGTGAGTGAGCTCCCAGTAATGGCGTGAGAAGCGATTTTGTAATTTGGTAATCGGGTAATTTGGTAATTTGAGAACCACGGTGGCGTCGCGGCAGGAACAGCTTCGCGATCGAACAAAAGCCTTTGCAGTTCGCGTCGTGAAGGTTTACAGAAGCTTGCCTTACAGGACCGACGCACAGGTATTGGGCAAGCAGTTGTTGCGCTGTGGAACGGCCGTGGCTGCAAATTACAGGGCCGCGTGCCGGGCCAGATCGAAAGCGGAATGGATCGCGAAAATCGGTATCGTGGTGGAAGAGGCCGACGAGGCGGTTTTCTGGCTGGAAATGCTGAGTGATTGTGAGATCGTCTCAAGGGAGCGACTGAAAGAACTGACGGCAGAAGCTCAAAAACTAAGCGCGTTATTCACAGCATCGCAGCACACAGCCCGGCGGGACCGTTGATTTTAAATTGCCAAATTACAAAATTACCAAATTACAAAATGGATCCATGGCTGACGCTCCAAAACTCGTGAACATCACGGTAGACGGCAAGAAGATCACATCCCCGGCCGGAACCTTGCTGATCGAGGCCTGCAAGAGCGCCGGCATCGAGATTCCCGCCTTCTGCTACTACCCCAATCTGTCTCTGCAAGGCGCTTGCCGCATGTGTCTGGTGAAGATCGAAAGGATGCCCAAGCTGCAAACTGCTTGCACCACCGTGATTGGCGAAGGCATGATCGTCACCACCGACAGCCCGGAGATCCACCAGGCGCGGAAATCGATGGTCGAGTTGCTGCTGGGCAACCACCCGTTGGACTGCCCGGTCTGCGACGCCGGCGGTGAGTGCGAATTGCAGGACATGACGTTTGCCTACGGCGCTGCCGAGTCCCGTTACATTGACATCAAGAACCATCGCGAAGAGCAGCAGTGGTCGCCGGTCGTTTATTTTGACCGTCCGCGCTGCATTCTTTGTTATCGCTGCGTGCGGGTGTGCGGCGAAGGCATGGACGTCTGGGCCTTGGGCGTGCAGAACCGGGGCGTGAATTCGATCATCGCGCCCAACCAGCAGGACCATCTGGAGTGCGAAGAGTGCGGCATGTGCATCGACATTTGCCCGGTCGGTGCGCTGACTTCGGGCGCCTATCGCTACAAGACGCGGCCGTGGGAGATGAAGCACGTCGGCACTACCTGCACTCATTGCGCCGACGGATGCAAGACCACTCTCGGCGTCCGCCGCTCCGACACCGGCATGGAGATTGTGCGGGGCGACAATCGCGACAAGAGCGGCATCAACGGCGATTTTCTCTGCATCAAGGGCCGTTACGCATTCGATTTCGCGAATCATGAAGACCGGCTCACTCAGCCGCTGATCCGCAAGAACGGAACGTTGACTCCCTCTTCGTGGGAAGAAGCGTTTGACCTGATTGGCAAGCGCTTCCGCGAAGTTCGCGACAAGGACGGCGGGCAGGCGATCGGCGTTGTGGGGTCAAACCGCACTACCAACGAAGAAAATTATCTCTTGCAGAAGTTCGCGCGCGTGGTTTTGCAGACCAACAACATCGACCACCACCGCACCGCCGACTACCCGGCCTTCGCCGCGGCTTTGCATGGAAAGGCCGACGCGACCGCCAGCATGCGCGAAGTTTTCGACGCGCCGGCAATTCTCCTGATCGGCAACAACCCCACTGACCAGCATCCGCTGCTGGCCTGGCAGATTCGCAACAACGTGCGGCTGCACCAGGCGAAGCTTTATGTGATCAATTCGCAGCCCATCAAGCTGCAGCGGCAGGCGGCCACTTTTGCCGCAATCCCCGCCGGCAGCGAGAGCAAACTGGCAGCGTTTCTGGCCGGCGATGATTCAGCCGCCGACGCGATTGCTACCGAAAGAACCAATCGCGAAGCTTGGATCGCCCTACGGAATACTCTACGTAGCGAACAGGGCCTGATCATCGCATTCGGTTCTGAGATTCGCGGCAACGACGTCGCCACGCTGGTGAAATTCGGGTCTTCCATTCCCGGCGCAAAATTCATTTGCCTCAGCGATTATGCCAACTCGCGCGGCGCCGCAGACATGGGCGTGTATCCCGATCTGCTGCCGGGTTATCACCCAATCGCCGACGCCAAGCACTTCGAGCAGGAATGGGGACCGCTTCCCACTACGGCGGGTCTGACTTTGCCGGGAATGGCGGAGAGCGCAAGAGCCGGAAAACTGAAAGCACTCTATGTGGTCGGCTCCAATCCCATAGCTCGATTCCGGATTGACCCATTCGTCTTTGCCAGGAGTTTCGTCGTCGTTCAGGATATGTTCTTCACCGACACGGCCGCGATCGCCGACGTGGTTCTGCCCGCGGCCAACGCCTACGAAAAATCCGGCACCTTTACCAATACCTGCGGCGACTTGCAAGTCGTGAAGAAGGCCGGCGAAATCACTGGCGCTAAGCCCGATTTCGAAATGATCGTCCGCGTGGCTGGCGCCATGGGATTCGACGTTCGCAAACTGGTTCCTTTCGGCCGCGGCGAAAGCACTGACATGGGGCAATCGCGCGGAGCGCAATCCGGCGAGGCTGACCGGCACGCCGTTTGGCTGGAGGCGCATAGCCTGGAGCCGAAACTGAGCCCGTTCGATCCCATGGGGATCCTGGATGAAATCCAGCGGCTGGTCCCGGGTTACGATGTTTCGCGCATCGAGGTGCTGGCTGGCAACGACCAGCACACTAGTTTTGTGCACAGCGGACCGGGAACGCTGCACAAACCTGAATTGATCGCACCGGCCAATGACAATTTGTTCAGTTCAGGCACGCTGGGCCGGTATTCGCCCACGCTGAATTCCGTAATGGAGAACAAACAGCCCGCGGAGGGAATCGCGGCTGATTAGCTGCGTTAGGTACAACAGGTGTTCGAAAAATGAATAACCACAAAGGACACGAAGTTTCACGAAGGTCGTTCAACGGTTTTCCTTCGTGTGCCTTCGTGTCCTTGGTGGTCGTGCAGTTAAGTCCTGGCCAACTGCGCTGCCACCGTAGAGAGCCATAACTAGAGAGCTATAACTTGGGCATCGGACTTTTTATACTCATTTCGCTGATCAAGATCGTGATCGGGCTGGCCGCCCTGCTCACCGGCGTGGCCTACAGCGTTTGGCTGGAACGAAAAGTGGTCGGCCACATCCAGAACCGCTGGGGACCCACGCGGGTCGGACCGTTTGGCCTGTTGCAGCCGATCGCCGACGGCGCCAAGCTCCTGTTCAAAGAAGATCTGCTTCCGCCACAGGTCTACAAGCCGCTCTTCATCGCTGCGCCCATGATCGCCATCATCTGTGCCGTGACCTCGATTTCCGTGATTCCGATCGGAAACTCAATCACGATTTTCGGCGTCACCACGCCGCTCGAGATCACCGACGTGAACATCGGTTTGCTGGTAATTCTGGGCATCACGTCTTTGGGCGTGTACGGAGTGGCGCTGTCGGGATGGTCGTCCAACAGCAAATATTCTTTGCTGGGCGGGCTGCGGGCAAGCGCGCAAATGGTCAGCTACGAGATTGCGCTGGGCTTGTCGCTTGTCGGCGTACTGATCGTGACAGGCAGTTTCAGCCTGCGCGACATCGTCGATGCCCAGGCTGGCCATTTCTGGGGATTCATTCCCCGCTGGAACATCTTTACCGGACAATTTGTGGCCTTCTTTATTTATCTGACTGCGGCGTATGCGGAGACGAATCGCATTCCGTTCGATTTGCCGGAGGCCGAAACTGAGCTGGTAGCGGGCTATCACACCGAGTACAGCGCGATGAAATTTGCCATGTTTTTCATGGCGGAGTACGCCAACATGATCACCGTCTCGTGCGTCGCTACACTAGTGTTTCTTGGCGGGTGGCATGGGCTGGTCTTCGGCCCGCCCATCTTGCAGGCGATTCTGCCGGTGTTCTGGTTTCTGGCCAAAGTTTTCGTGTTCATGCTGATTTACATTTGGGTGCGCGGGACGCTGCCGCGTTTCCGTTATGACCAGTTGATGGCGTTTGGATGGAAAGTTCTGCTTCCGATGGCGGTTGTGAACCTGGTTGCAACTGCCCTGGCGGTGGCGTGGTAATGGCGTTGAAGGCAGGTGGTTAGTGGGCAGTAGTTTGAGCTGTTGGTTCAGCTGGAAGCGATCTCAATAAGTGGTTTTGGGTAGGGCACGGCTTCAGCCGTGCCGCCAGAGTTCACAAAAGACGCGGGCTTTAGCCCCTGAGGGAGCGTTACGAGATGGCCTCTAGCAACTGGTCACTAGCCACTAACCACTAAGAATTGACATGTTTCATTTGATCATATTTTCGGTGTTTGGTCTGGTCTGCGTGGCAGGCGCCGTCAACCTGTTGGTGCAGCGACATCCTATCAACAGCGCTCTGTCGCTGGTGGTGGTGATGGGCTCGCTCGCCGTGGAATACCTGCTGCTGGGCGCTGAGTTCGTGGCTGCCGTGCAGGTCATCGTCTACGCTGGCGCCATCATGGTGCTGTTTGTGTTTGTCATCATGCTCTTGAACGCCGGCGAGGAAGAGCGCACTCAGGGCAGCCGAGTCGCTTTGCTGCTGGGCATTCCCGGCATGTTGGTGGGCAGCATTCTGATCGCATGGGTGGTGCTATACCACTCCGGAACCGGCGCGGTCGCAATCGGCGCGCTGCCCGGCCCTCCGAAAACGCTGGGCTGGCTTCTGTTTCACGATTTCCTGCTTCCGTTTGAGGTGACGTCGATCCTGGTGCTGATTGCCATCATGGGCGCGGTGGTTTTGGCGGCGCGGCCGGAAAAGAGGGAGGGCTGATGGTACCGCTTTCCTATTACCTGATTCTCGGCGGCATCCTCTTCGCCTGCGGCGTGACCGGATTTCTCATCAAGCGCAACATCATCACCATCTTCATGTCGATTGAGCTGATGCTCAACGGCGTGAATCTTTCCTTCGTCGCCTTCGCCGCGCAATGGCACGCATTGCAAGGCCAGGTTTTTGTCTTCTTTGTAATGGTCGTGGCTGCAGCAGAAGCCGCGGTCGGACTGGCCATCATTATTTCGGTATTCCGCACTCGCGAAACTTTGAACGTGGACCAGGTGAACTTGCTCAAACTATGATGCTGAATCTCCATCTCTGGCTCATCCCGGTGTTGCCGCTGATCGGCGCCGCCATCAACGGCCTCTTCGGCAAACGCTTTTCGCGGCAGACCGTCACTGCCGTGGCCTGGGGGTTCTGCGGCGCAGCCTTTGCTCTGGCGGTGTGGGCCGTTGCACAATTCGTTTCCGCAGGCGCGAACCCTTATTCGGAAGTGGTCGCGCATTGGATTCGCGCCGGCAGCTTCCAGGCGGATTTCGCTTTCTACCTGGATCGCCTTTCTGTCGTCATGGTTCTGGTCGTCACGGGCGTGGGCTTCCTCATCCACATCTACGCCGCCGGCTATATGTGGGAGGACGGCGGGTTCTATCGCTTCTTCAGCTATCTGAACCTGTTCATGTTTTTCATGCTTACGCTGGTCCTGGCCAACAACTATCTGCTGATGTTCATTGGCTGGGAGGGCGTGGGCCTGGCGTCGTATCTGCTGATCGGTTTCTGGTTCACCAAAGACTCGGCCGCCGCCGCCGGCAAAAAGGCATTCATCGTCAATCGCATTGGCGACTTCGGGTTCCTGATCGCGCTGTTCCTGCTGGTCAAGCATTTTGGGACGCTGAACTTCGAGCAACTTTCGGCGGCCATCTCGCCCATGGGAATGGAAACCGCCGGCACTGGACTGCTCACTTCAATCGGTTTGCTCTTGATGGTCGGCGCTTGTGGCAAGTCCGCGCAAATTCCGCTTTACGTCTGGTTGCCTGACGCCATGGAAGGCCCCACGCCGGTTTCAGCATTGATCCACGCCGCCACCATGGTGACGGCCGGCGTGTACATGGTTTCGCGGTCGCATTTCATCTTCGACCGCGCGCCCTCAGCGCTGATGGCCGTAGCCATCATCGGCACCCTGACGGCTTTGTTCTCTGCGACCATCGGCATCACCCAGACTGACATCAAGAAGGTTCTCGCCTACTCAACCGTTTCGCAACTCGGCTACATGTTCATGGCATGCGGCGTCGGCGCATTCTCGGCCGGGATTTTTCACCTGATGACGCATGCCTTCTTCAAAGGCCTGCTCTTCCTGGCCGCCGGTTCGGTGATTCACGCCGTGGGCGGCGAGCAGGACATGCGGCAAATGGGCGGCCTGCGCACCAAGATTCCGTGGACCTTCTGGACCATGACGATGGCGACTTTCGCCATCGCCGGAATCCCGCCACTGGCAGGCTTTTTCAGCAAGGACGAAATTCTCTGGCAGGCCTATTCCAGCCCATTCGGCAGCCGCGTGTACTGGCTGATCGGCGTGGTCACCGCCTTCATCACTTCGTTCTACATGTTCCGGCTGTGGTTCATGACCTTCTTCGGCAAGTACCGGGGCAAAGCGGAATCTGATCACGGACAAGCGCACGGGGCGCATGGCGGTTCCGCTCATGGTCACGGCGGCATCCACGAAAGCCCGAAGGTCATGCTGATTCCGCTGGTTATTCTTGCGGTGCTCTCAGTCTGCGGCGGCTGGGTGGGCATCGGCAACCGTTTTGAGAACTTCCTCGCGCCGGTGTTTCAGTCGGGACCTACAGCCACGCTGGAAAGCGCAACCGCAGGCCAAGCAACCCAGACGGCACCGCCAGCCGAGCCCCAAACGCAAGAAGTCGGAAACGAAACCCTGCTGACGGCCGTCTCGGTCTTTGTAGGTCTGGCCGGGCTGTTCCTGGCGTGGATCCTCTACTGTCACCGCCCGCAACTTCCGCAGCAAATCGCGCACGCACTCGGCGGCTTCTATCAGGCTGTTCTCAACAAGTACTACGTGGACGAGCTTTATGCCGCCGTATTCGTGAAGCCGCTGGTAGACGTCTCGACGAACGTTCTGTGGCACGGAATTGACCAGGGTGTGATTGACGCCACCCTCGACAACAGCGCCGACGGGGCGCGTGAAGTTTCCGACACCATGCGCCACATGCAGTCTGGCAACCTTCGTTCTTACGCAGGCTGGGTGGCCGCAGGAGCGGCCGTAGTGATCGGCTACATGGTCTGGATGGGCACACGATGAGCGCAATGGACAGCTCGATCCTCACGCTGGTGACGTTCATTCCCCTGGCAGGAGCCATTCTACTCCTGGTGCTGCCCCGGCGTGACCGTGACATCCGCATTGTTGCGCTGATAACCTCGCTAACAGCGTTTTTTGCGTCTCTGCATTTGCCGGTCCACCTGCACCGTGCGCTGCCCGGTTTTCAGTACATGATCGACAAGCCGTGGATTCCTCATCCGAGTATTCACTACCACATGGGCGTCGACGGAATCTCCATGTGGCTGGTCGTGCTCACCACTTTCCTAACGCCGCTGTGCGTGCTGATTTCCTGGAAGTCGATCCACGAGCGGGTGAAAGAATTCTTCATCCTGCTGCTGGTCCTGGAAACCGCGCTGATCGGCGTATTCATGGCGCTCGATCTCTTCCTCTTCTATTTCTTCTGGGAAGCCACGCTCATCCCCATGGCGCTGCTGATCGGCATGTACGGCCACGGGCGCCGGGTTTACGCGGCAGTGAAGTTCTTTCTGTACACCATGATCGCGTCGGTCTTCATGCTGGCGGCGATTCTGTGGCTCTATGCCAAGACCGGCAGTTTTGACTTTGTCACCATTCAGTCCGCGATCCGCAGCGGACACGTAGAGAATTTCGCCGCCGCGGCGCCCTGGCTCTTCCTGGGATTTTTCCTGGCGTTTGCCGTCAAAGTCCCGCTCTTCCCGTTCCATACCTGGCTGCCCGACGCGCACGTGGAAGCGCCTACCGCCGGTTCAGTTCTGCTGGCCGGCGTGCTGCTCAAGATGGGTACATACGGTATGTTGCGCTTTAACCTCGGCTTGTTCCCCGAGCAATCGCGCAGCAATGCGCCGTGGATCGTCGTTCTCGCGCTGATTGGCATTGTTTATGGTGCGCTGGTGGCCATGGTACAACCCAACATGAAGAAGCTGATCGCGTATTCGTCGATCAGCCACTTGGGCTTCGTGGTTCTGGGAATTTTCAGCTTCACGCCGATGGGTCTGGATGGCGCTACCTTTGTGATGCTGGCGCACGGCGTGGCCACGGGCGCGCTGTTCCTGCTGGCCGGCATCCTTTACGAAAGAAGGCACACTTACGAGATCGCCGACTACGGCGGCCTGGCGACTCCCATGCCGGTGTATGCGTCTTTCTTCCTCTTCATCGTGCTCGCCTCCGTAGGCCTGCCGCTGTTGAACGGCTTTATCGGCGAATTTCTCGTGCTGAGCGGAGCCTTCCGTGCCCGGCCCATTTACGGCGTGCTGGCGGCCACGGGCGTGATTTGGAGCGCCTGCTACCTGCTCTGGATGTACCAGCGCGTTTTCTTCGGCAAAGTCAGGCACGCCGTAAATGAAACTCTGCCAGACCTCGACGCGCGTGAAAAGGTCACGCTATGGCCGGCTGCGGCTGCAGCTCTGGTCATGGGCATCGCGCCGTTGCTCTGGCTCAACTCGATTGATCCTGCCGTGCAAAATGCCCTCGCGCCCTTCACCCAGTTGGCGAGCAAGGTGGTGGGCCAATGAACCCGGTTTTGAGCATGCCCCAATCCCTGCCGCAGGCCGCGGATTACATCCGTATTTTGCCGGAGATCGTGCTTTCTATCTTCGGCATGATCATCATGCTGCTTGATCCCGTCATGGACGAGCGCCGCAGCCCCAAAGCCCTGGGCGGCATCGCGCTGGTTGGATCGCTGGCTGCGCTCGTGGCCACCTGGTACCAGGCACAATTTCCTGGCCTCGGCTTTTGGAACATGGTGCAGGTGGACTCCTTCAGCGTTTTTTTCCACTTCCTGGTGGCGGCCGTAACAGTGGTCGTGATTCTGAGTTCCTACGAGTACATGGACGTCCAGGAAATCCGTGCGGGCGAGTATTACGCGCTGCTGCTCTTCGGTGCCGTAGGGATGAGTCTGATGTCGTCAGCGGTCGAGTTGGTCCTGATCTTCATCGCATTGGAAATCTCCTCCATCTCGACCTACATTCTGGCCGGCTTCCGGCGTCGGGCGGCGATCAGCAGTGAGTCGTCGGTCAAGTATTTCCTGCTGGGATCATTTGCCACCGCATTCTTCCTCTACGGCGTGGCCATGATGTTCGGCGCCACCGGATCGACCAATATCGCCACCATCGCCGGCGTTTTGCGCGCCGGGCAAGTGCCCGTGCTCGCTTACGTAGCCGTCGCGCTGATGTTTGTCGGCCTGGGTTTCAAAGTTGCGGCTGCGCCGTTCCACATCTGGACTCCCGATGTTTACGAAGGCGCGCCATCTCCGGTGGTCGGGTTCATGTCCACCGCGCCCAAAGCTGCGGTTTTCGCCGTGTTGCTGCGCATTATGTTCGAAGCCCACGCGCCGGGCCGCATAGCGCTCATCTGGGTAGTGGCCGCGCTCTCCATGACGCTCGGCAATATCGCCGCCTTGGTGCAGGACAATATCAAGCGGCTTCTCGCCTACTCATCGATCGCCCATGCCGGCTATCTACTCGTCGCATTCGCCGCACTGCCCGACAACGGAATTCCCGCCGTAATGTTCTACACAGCTTCATACGCAGCGATGAATGTGGGGGCGTTTGCCGTAATCAGCCACTTCGCCGGCGCTGGCGAGCGCTATGTCAGTTTGGAAGATTATTCCGGACTGGGCCGGCGTTCACCGCTCCTGGCGGCCGTCTTGACTGTCTTCCTGCTGTCCCTGATCGGAATCCCCATCACCGGCGGCTTCTTCGCCAAGTTTTATGTCTTCGCCGCCGCTCTGCAGGCTAACTTGGTTGGGCTGGTGATTGTCGGTGTCATCAATAGCGCTATCGCCGCCTACTATTACCTGCGGATCATCGTGTTCATGTACATGCGCGAGCCACGAACGGAAGCGCCCATTGCTCCGATACCCACCGGACTGGGTTGGGCGCTTGCTATCAGCCTGGTGGCCACCATTTACCTCGGCGTTCTGCCCGGGCGGATCCTGGATTATGCTTCTCGCTCGGTAGCCGAATTGCTCCGCTGAAAGTGCTCAATGCAACTCAGCAGGCCCGGCAGCCCCGCCGCTCGCAGCGCACAAAGTTCAATTTGACAAGGGTAGTGCGCTGCCTTCATCATTAAGTCCAACATCGTGATCACACAAACCTGGAGGGTATATGGCTGAGCTGGTTCGCAAGCTCTGGTGGGGCGAAGAAGGGCAGGACATCGCCGAGTACGCAGTCATGCTGGCAGTCATTCTGGTTTTGGTCGTAGGTACCATCCGGCTCATCGGGACCAACGCCAACAATGCATTCTCCGCAGTCGCCAGTTCGATCGCTCAGTAACTGTCTTTCCCAGCTGGGTGACCTGCGAGATGCGCCCTGGCTCTCCGCCCGCACGTCTAAACTCGTTCTCGGCCACCCAGCACAGGCGAACCTGTCAGAACGCAGATGCCCGTCTTGTCCCACTCCAGTGTTGCCGCGAGAGATCAAGCGGGAAGGGCACCGCTGCATAGTTTGTGTCGCAACTCCAAGGTGCCGAAGAAAGCGGAACGCGCCGCATCACCTTAGAGCATTTCTCGAAATAGTGTAAAGGGAGAATTTGTCCCGTAGGGACATTTGAAAATAGCCCGGCGCTTCAGCGCCGAGTGTCGTTCGGCCATTTAGAGCAAGCCCCGTAGGGACGACGGAGAGCCGTACTCTATACCACATCGAGAAATGCTCCAGCCGCGGAGCGGCATGAGAGTGAAGCCCACGGCGCAAGCCGTGGGTAAAAGTGCGAAATGGACAAGCCCCCCGAAGGGGCGTAAGAGGAGTCTCACGCACACACGGAGGAGCGAAAGGCAAATTGCGACACAAACTCTCCAGTCGTCGCAAAACCGCTGTTATAGGATTCTGGGTTTGGCCCTTGGACTCTTTTCTGCCCCATCACCGAAACTGCTCTAGCCGACAGTTGCGGGTGCCGTTTCTTCCACCGTGGCTTCGCGCAGGAACCTGGCCGCTTCTTCCGGGGGCGTGGGATTGATATAGAATCCCGTGCCCCACTCGAAACCGGCGGTCTTGGTCAGCTTGGGCATGAACTCAATGTGCCAGTGGTAGTGGTCGTTCGTCGGGTCTTGCACCGGCGAGCTGTGGATTACCAGGTTGTACGGAGGATTGTCCAAAACCTGGTCGGCCTTGGAGAGCAGGTTCTTCATTGCCTTGGCCAGGTTCTCGTACACGTGGGCCGAGGAATTCTCGTATGCGGATTCATGCTGCTTGGGCAGAATCCAGGTCTCGAACGGAAAACGCGGAGCATACGGGGCAATCGTCAGAAAGTCATCATTTTCCGCCACTACCCGCACTCCGGCTTCCGACTCCTGCCGGATGATGTCGCAGAACACGCAGCGCTCTTTGTAGATGAAGTACTGCTTGGCCCCGTCGATCTCCTCGACCACGTACTTGGGCAGAATCGGCAACGCAATCAACTGCGAGTGCGCATGTTCCAGCGAAGCGCCCGCCGCCTCCCCGTGGTTCTTGAAGATCAGGATGTACTTGAACCGTTTGTCTTTCTTCAGGTCCAGAATGCGGTCGCGGAAAGTCCACAGAACGTCTTCAATGCGCTTGGGAGGCAAGGTCGCCAGCGTGGCATTGTGGTCGGAAGTCTCAATGATGACTTCATGCGCCCCGATTCCGTTCATCCGGTCAAACATGCCTTCCGCCTGGCGGCTCATGCTGCCTTCGATCCCCAGCACCGGAAATTTGTTGGGCACCACCCGCACCCTCCAACCCGGCGTGTCGTGCTGCGGCGCTGGTCCGCCATTCGGACTAGACCGGTAGGCCTGAATCTCCGGCGGGGTCTTGTTCTCATTCCCGTAACAGAAGGGGCAAAACCCGCCCTTGATGCGGACGGCGTCGCGGGAAAAGTCAGTCGGACGTTTGGCGCGGTCGGTCGAAATGATCACCCACCGCCCAACGATGGGATCTTTTCTCAGTTCAGGCAACGGCTTAAATCCTTTCCACCTGCATGGGTCAAACTTTCTATTTTACGCCACGGAAAAGGCATTCTCGAATAGTTCAAACTCCGGCCGCCTGGAACCCTGCAGATAATATACGGCGATTATGTCGAACCTCCACTGGCACGAAGGTGCCGAGCAATGACGAAGGTACTCGCCCGCCACCGCCAGAAGCGAACGCTGTTTCTCCCGATCCACCGCCGTTTCCGCAGGCTTCACCTCGCGCGTGCTGCGAGTCTTGACCTCAATAAAACAAAGCACATCGCCGTCCCAACCGATCAGGTCGATTTCGCCACGATGGTGTCCCGAGCGGTAGTTGCGGGCAACCATAACGTATCCGCGGCGGCGCAGATAGAAATAGGCGTCTTCTTCGCCCCTGCGCCCGGTGCGCTGATGAGCCGGACCCGCGTGGTCGGGAAGAGCGCGCTCCCAGAGCCAGTCGAGGGTCCGCACCGTCACCTGCGTGAGCCGTCCAGAAAACATGGCGCTACTGCGATGCTAGGGGCCGCGACCGGAGGAGGGATGTGATCAGGGTCACACAGAACTCGCCAAAATGACCGCTTAAGGAGACTCTGATCAGGTGGTGAATCGAGACGCGGGCGTTCCCGCTGGTGCGAGGTTCCGGTTGAGAGTCCTACTTAATCAGAGTCTCCCTAACAGCCCGTGGTACAAATGCCATTCGTATCGGGGCATACCTGCACAGCTGGCGGAAAAAGTCGGGTTTTGGGTGGCGCAGCGCTTCAGCGCTGCGATAGCCGCTTTGTTATTACTACTCGCTTTAGCGCCTCGGCTCTGAAAACGACTTTTTCCGCCGCCTGTTCAGGCATGCCGTAAGTGCTGCGTCACGAGTGTGCTTTTAGGCGCTGGACTTGGGCGACCGAGTTTCACCACGGGCTGCCAAGCTCTGTCCTGGTGGATTTATTACTCCCCGCTGTCCAGCTCGGCTTCCAGTGCCTTCACATCCGGGATTATTACGGAACGCCCCTCCATGCGGATCAGGCCTTCGGCCTGCAACCGGCTGAGGTTGCGTGAAACCAGTTCCCGTACCGTCCCGATCTGCGCCGCCAGTTCCTGGTTGCTGGTCGGCAGCGTGACCTCAATACCCTGCGCAGTACGCTTTCCCTGTTGCGCTTGCCGCGCCAGAAATGACGCCAGCCGGTGCCGCACGGTGGTAAACGACAGTTCTTCGATAATGCCTACCAGCTTGCGCAGCCGACCTCCCACCACCCGCAGCACTTTCAGAGCGACCTGGGGATGCGCCAGGCAAAGCGCCTGGAAATCCTGCTTGCTTACAAACAGCAGTGTCGCTTCGTCCACCGCCGATACCGAAGCCGGATAATTCCCGCCGTCAAAAACCGGCAACTCCGCCACCGAACTGCCGGGGCCTTCGATGTTCAGCACCTGCTCCCGGCCGCTGGCGGAACTTTTGTAAATGCGGACGTGCCCCGATTCCACTACATACATTCCGGCACACGCCTCGCCCTCGCTGAACACAATTTCTCCCGCAGAAAAGTGTCGGAACACGGCGCGTTGCGCCAGAAATTTCAGCTCGCTTTCCGTGAGTCCGGAGAAAATCGCGGTCTGAGAAAGCACAGCAGCAGGGTTCGTCTTGCTCTGCGGCACGCACACATTGTACCGGAGGGGACGGGAAAATCGGCTTGTCCCGACCGGCCTGCGGATGCCCTCGAACTGGCCCCCGATGAGGGAATCCAGAATTCTGCCCGCTCATCGCACCGCCAGGTCAATGCCCGGGGTTCATCGGAGAACAAGCTTGACGCCCGGGTTATAATGGTAGGCGTGTTCGGGGGAGGGATATATGCAACCGTCCAGAGCGCCTTCCAAGCTTTCTGATTCACTTCATCGCCAGCTCAGCATGTACGCACTTGCGGCCAGCGCCGCCGGAGTAGGGGCGTTGGCCTTGGCGCAGCCCGCTGAGGCAAAAATCATATACACGCCCGCTGATGAGAGCATTGGCGCCACAACCTATCTTGATCTCAATCACGACGGTATCAATGACTTCAAGTTCATCAACACCGTTCACACGTCGAATCGGCCTGACGAGTGCTCTCAAGGAACCAATGGAAAACTGACGGTTTATGGCGCACGTCCAGCGAATAAGATTTTCGGCCAGTCCGTTTGGGCCTCCGCCCTTCCATCTGCGTCCTATATCGGCCCCGGGGGAAAATTTCTCGGGGAAAAAATGGCCCAGGCCTTTGCTGCATGCGGCCAGGAAGATGGCCATGCCGGGTTTTGGGCAGGCGGGAGTGGCCGAGGCATCGAACATCGTTACCTCGGCCTGAAATTTAGTATCAAGGGCAAAATTCATTTCGGTTGGGCCCGGTTAAACGTGGCCATAACCGGAGGGACTATTCAGGCCACCCTGACTGGCTACGCCTACGAGACGATCCCAAACAAGAGAATCATCGCAGGCAAGGAACACGGCGCGGAGCCTGAACCCGCCAGCCTCGGCCATCTGGCGGTAGGAGCTTCTGCGATTCCAGCTTGGCGTGAAAGCGAAATAGCGGCTAATCACTAGCAGGCTGCTGAAAAATTGATCGGCAGCGTGTTTTTGTTTCTGTTGTTCGTCGTAAATGACGGCGAACCGTGCGATTTTCGGTGTTCTTGAGGCCTC
>Ga0326727_10001775_pt1 | contig 77545 bp, 64 predicted proteins | sample MB2enrmetagenome_FD_207643 | JGI IMG/M metagenome (GOLD analysis project Ga0326727, IMG submission 207643) | Lab enriched peat soil microbial communities from McLean, Ithaca, NY, United States - MB29MY | ecosystem: Environmental > Terrestrial > Soil > Wetlands > Peat | place: USA: New York... | reverse complement strand
GACCCGTTGAGCAGCCGGGTTGTTGGCCGCTCCTACACCTATGATGACCTCGGGCTGGAACCCGCCTATTCGGAGATCACCCCGGACCAGGTAGACATATCGGTCGTGCTGCCCGCGGGGCAGCGCCTGGGTGTCCCTGTGTTATCAGCCGCCATGGACACGGTGAGCGGGCCGGCTCTGGTCGCCGCGGTGAACCGGGAGGGCGGCCTGGGCGTGCTGCACCGTAACCACGAGATCGCTGACCAGGTACATGCTGCACAACTAGTCCAGAACACCAGCCCGCCAGGGTGGCCCGTGGCGGCCGCTGTTGGCGTGGGCCCGGCCGGCCAGTGGCGGGCTGAAAGCCTGATCCAGGCCGGGGCGACCGTGCTGATCATAGACTCCGCCCACGGCCATAGCGCCGCGGTGATCGAGCAGACCGCTTGGCTGCGCAGGACTTTCCCTGATATCACGGTGGTCGCTGGCAATGTGGTCACCGCCGTTGGTGCCCGGGCGCTGGCCGACGCCGGGGCGCACATAATCAAGACCGGGATCGGGGCCGGTTCCATCTGCTCCACCCGGGTGGTAGCCGGGGTGGGGATCGGGAACCTTACGGCTATCGCCGCGGTGGCCGCGACGGTAGATGAATACGGGGCGCTGGTATGCGCTGACGGTGGTCTGCGCTACTCCGGCGATATCGTCAAAGCGCTGGCCGCGGGAGCCGACCTGGTGATGCTGGGCCGGATGCTGTCAGGGTGCGACGAGGCGCCCGGAGAGCGGGTCGTGCGCGACGGCTGCACGTTCAAGGTGTACCGCGGTATGGGTTCGGCCGCGGCGATGGCCACAGGCCAGGCCGCCGACCGGTACGGCAGTAACAACGCTCACAAGACCGCCCCCGAAGGGGTCAGCGGGTTCGTGCAGACCGAAGGGCCGGTAACCACCGTACTGAGCACGATCGCGGGCGGCATCCGGGCCGGCCTTGGCTACTGCGGGGCCGCTAACATCGCCCAGCTGCAAGCTTCGGCCCGGTTCATGGAGCTAAGCCCGGCCACCCAGGCCGAAGGCCGGCCTCACAGCCTGTACATCTGGGACAACTAAACCACCGCCACACCCAGTGTAGTATAATAACATTGCGCCAAATATTAAACTATAAAGGGACGGAGACTGGGCGCCGTGTTAAGCGACCTCGGGCTGGCTGATCGGCGGGCGTTAACTATGCGGCCGTCGTATCAGGTAGATCCATTCAATAACGCTCCGCGCTGAGACGTACTTTCTGGACAGAGCTAAACATCCCGAGCAATGCAATACTCTCCGGGTGCCTCAGCAACGTTTGGGCTAGGTCTTGTTCGTGCGCTATCAGCACCCCGCAGTACGGCCGGGCACATATCGGCCGGCCTGGCCAGATAATACCCGTCGCCCACCGTCGAGATAAAATGGAGTTATGGTAGGCAGTGAGAGGGTTGCTGTTCTGAGTTTGGGATTGTGCGCTGGCAGCCGGCCCGGAGGTGGCTGGCAATGATCGAAGTCCCCTGTTCCGGGCTGACCAGGATGTTCTTCTCGTTCGAAGTCGACGATATATTGGCAGCTCAGGAAGTCTGCGCCGGCTGCGCGCAGGCAACCCGGTGCTTGAGCGGTGCCCGGCGTCGCAGGGAGAGCTCAGGGGTGTGGGGCGGCCAGCTGTTCCAGAACGGCAAGGTCATCCGGGTGCGGCAGCCTGTCGCCCTGGTGGGGCTAGACCAGCGCTCCCAGGCCCAGCCTGCCGCCGCCAGTGAGCTGGTCGGCGCTTGCAGCTGAGCCGGCCCGGTTCAAATAAGCGGGACAACCGGGCATGGTACGCTGAGCAATGCTCATAATAGTGGCTGATTGTGAGGTGAACTACACCGGCCGGCTGACCACGTACCTGCCTCGGGCCAGGCGGGCTATTATTGTCAAGGCTGACCGCACGGTGCTGGTCATGGCCGACCGGGGCCATCAGCCTTTGAACTGGATGGTGCTGGACAAACGTTCCAGCTTGCATATCGAGCCCGACCGGATCGTGGCGACCAAAGGCAAAGAGCAGCTGGAGATAATGCTGCACCAGGTGCTGGCCCGGCACGAGCTGGAGCTGGGGGCCGAGCCCGGGCTGGCCAAAGCGGGCGAAGAGCTGGAAATGCAACAGTCACTGGCCGCCCGGCCCGAGGCCATCCTGCCGGGGCTGCGACTAATACAGCGAGAGTACGCCACCAGTATCGGCCCGATCGATTTGCTGTGCCGGACGTTGGACGACCAAGCGGTGGTGGTAGAGGTGAAAAGGACAGCGGCCGGGATCGAAGCGGTCGAACAGGTATGCCGTTACGTGACGGTGCTCAGCGAGGACTCCCGGTTCGCCCATGCCCAGCCGGTGCTGGTCGCTCAAAGTTTCAGGCCACAGACGGTGCAATACGCGCAACGCCGGGGGGTGCTGTGCGTGCAGATAACGCTGGAGCAGCTGCGGCAGGGAGCCGAAGGTGAGCTGCGTTACCCGGCGGGGCCGTACTGCGGGCCCGGCCTGTTCGAACTGGGCTAGCCCGGGGCCGAGACCTGCATGCCTGCTGCCGGGGCCCGCTGGCATACTAGGGCTGTGAGCCGGCACCTTGATCTGGAGACGCTGCTGCTGAACGCCTCGTTCGAGCCTATCTGTCTGGTCACGGCCCGCCGGGCGGTGGTGCTGGTGTTGTACCGGAAAGCCGAGGTGGTGGAGACCGGCGACGGGCAGATCAGCTCAGCGACCCGTTCTTTCCCGGTCCCCAGCGTGATCCGGCTGTTGCATCTGGTCCGGATCCCGCGCCAGGCCAAAGCTGCTCTGTCCAGGCGTGCCGTGTACACCCGGGATCGCGGGCGGTGCGCCTATTGCGGCCGGGTTGCTGACACGATCGACCATGTGGTACCTCGCAGCCGGGGAGGCAGGCACGAATGGGGAAACGTGGTGGCGTCCTGCGGCCCGTGTAACCGGGCTAAAGGCAATCAGCTGCTGTCCGAGCTCGGCTGGGCTTTGCGAGCCAAACCTTACACACCTCGGGGGGCGGCCTGGCTGCTGGTGGCAGTGAGAGCGCCCAGGCCGAACTGGGAGCCGTACCTGGTGGCCGCCGGGTAGGCGGCGGGGTTGGTCGGCACCGGGCTAGCCTGGTCCGACATAGACGATACCTGAGCATGCTTATTTGTACGTGATCAGCGGGCCAAGCCCCTGCTCCACCAGCCGCTAGCCCGGCGGCCGTTGCTCTCCAGGCGGACAGGTGCCTGCCGCCGAACCCGGGCTGCGGGCACTACAGTGGTGTAACGCCATCGTGGTCGGCTAATGGTCGGCCGCGACGTTACAAATTATCCTGTGATGTGGCTGCCGGCTGTTCGGGATGCCGTACCCTCGGGCTGTCTGCTGCCGGTCCGGTCGTGCCGTTGAGGTGCAGGGCGGCGGCCGGCCGGGTGGCAGACGGCTGGCCAGAAAGGATTTTCAGGACGGAGTGATATGCAGGTAGTGTACGCTGGCGAGCCGTTCCCTGACCGGTTCGACATGTCTTTGTTCCTGGTGGGGCCGACCCTCAGGGACCGGGACGTGCTGTCTTGGCGGCCTGAGGCTGTGGGGTTGCTGGAGGCCGCCGGGTTTGACGGGGTGGTGTTCGTACCCGAGGATCGTGGAGGGGCACGCCGGGAGGAGTACGAAGACCAGGTCGGCTGGGAATGGGAGGGGCTGGCCCTGGCAGATTATATTTGTGCCTGGGTGCCTCGCTCCCTGCCGGCTATGCCCGCTTTCACCACCAACGTGGAGATCGGCCTGTGGGCCCATTCCGGTAAAGTCCTGCTGGGCGCCCCGCCGGGCGCTCCTAAGACCAGCTACCTGCTGTACACAGCGGCACGGCTGGGCATACCGGTCCATACCGCGCTGGACAGCTTGCTGCGGATGGCCGTAGGGCTGTGTGGGGCTGGCGCCGGGCGTGCTGGCGGTGAGCGTTACATACCTGTCAGCATCTGGGTTTCCCCGGTGTTCCAGAGCTGGTACGGCTCCCAGCGGGCGGCTGGCCACCGGCTGGCCCGGGCCCGGGTGGTATGGCAGCACCCGGCCCGGGCCGGGCAGGCACCGTTCCTGTGGGCTTTGCACCCCCAGATCGAGGTTGCTGGGGAGGGCCGGGCCAAGACCAACGAGATTGTGGTTGGCCGGCCTGACATTTCGGTGGTGGCCGCCCTGGTACCTGCGGCCCATCTGGACGACGTGCGTGTGTTGTGCGTCCAGGAGTTCCGCTCGCCGGTGCGCAACCCGGCCGGCCTGGTGCTTGAGCTGCCGTCCGGCTCGGCTTGTCGTGACGACGACCCGGTTAGCACGGCGCTGGCCGAGCTGGCCAAGGAGACAGGTCTGGTCCTGCCAGCTGGCCGTCTTGTCCCCCACGGGTCCCGGCAGCTGCTGCCCACCTTGGCCACATATCATGCCCATTTGTTCTCGGTCGTCCTGGAGGCCGCTGAGACAGCCCGGCTGGAACGGGACCAAGGGGTGGTACGGGGGGTGGGTGCTGACGGTGAGCGTACCCAGGTTATGCTGGTGCGCCTGGGCGATATTGTTGGCGGCGAGCAGATGGATTGGGCGATGCTCGGGATGTTGCAGAGCGTGGCAGGCCGGGCGGTACGGCCGTGACGGCCCCGGCTGGCAGCTGGCTGTCGCGCCGGTTTGCACGCTGGTTGCCTTTCGGATGTGTCCTGGCTGTGAGCGCCTGGTGCACCTGGAGCTGGCGGGCTAACCGGCTGCCTGTGGCGTTCTTCAGCGACGCCACGATGCATGAGCAGATGGTGAGGTACGCCACCCGGATGATCCAGGCGGGCCGGCTGCCGCTCACCGGCTGGTACCCCTACCTGAACCTGGGGTCCCCTCAGTTCCTGCATTACCAGAGCTTGGGGGCGATGCTGGCCGGGCTGGTCGGCACGGTCACCGGCCCTGACACCGCTTTCCGCTGGTCGCTGTGGCTGCTGGTAGGCCTGTGGCCTTTCGCTGTTTACGGTTCGGCCCGGGTGTTCGGGCTGGGCCGCCCGGCCGCGGCGGCAGCCGCGGTGCTGGCACCGTTCCTTTGGGGCAGTACCAGCGTCGGGTACGAACAGCCGGCTTATTCCTGGCTGGGCTACGGGGTGTGGGCCCAACTGGTCGCCTCCTGGGTTTTGCCGTTCGCCTGGGCGGTCACCTGGCGGGCGTTGCACAACGTGAGGCTCGTATGGCTGGCAGGGCTGCTGATCGGCGTAACGGTGGCGTTGCATTACGAGACTGGGTACCTGGCCCTGATGGGCCCGGTTGTGCTCGGCGCGGTGGCAGCCGGGCCCTGGCAGCGCCGGCTGGTCAAAGCGGCCGGTACTGTCCTGGTCGGCGTGGTGGCCGCCGCCTGGACCTTGGTACCTCTGGTGCTGATGAGCAACTGGGCGGCTATCAATCCGTTCCTGGCTGTCGGGTCTGAGGCGCGCGGGTACGGGGCGGGCAAAGACCTGGCCTGGCTGTTCACCGGGCAGACGTTCGACACCGGGCGCTGGCCGTTGATCTCGGTGCTGGTGCTGGTCGGGACGGTTATCACCGTGGCCGGATGGCGGCGCCAGGAGCTGCCCCGGGGGCTGCTGTGCCTGCTGGTGGCCAGCTTGCTGCTGAGTTTCGGGCCGGCCACCTGGGGCCCGTTGGCCAGCCTGGTGCCGGGCCATGCCGATATGTTCTTCCGCCGGTTCGTGATAGGGGTGCAGCTGGCCGGGCTGTACCTGGCCGGTATAGCTGCCGTGGCTGTCGGCCTGAGCCTGTGGGGCTGGTTGCGCCGGCTGCGGGTCCCGGTTGTCACCCGCCGCTGGGCGGCTGTCGGCGTCCTGGTGCTTGTCGCTCTCGGGCTGCTGTGGCCGGCGTACAGCCGTACAGCTAGGTATGACCGGAGCAACGCGGCAAGCGTATCGGCGCAGCTGGCGGCCCAGAGGGCTCAAGGAAGGCAGATCGCCCCGCTGTTGAACTATATTAGGCGGCACGGGGGCGGCCGGACCTACGCCGGGGCTGATTTCGGCTGGGGCGTCTATTTCCTGGTCGGGCAGACACCGGTGTACGCCTACCTGGCCGACCAGGACATAGACGAGGTGGGGTACGGCCTGCGGACTAACTCTCTGATGTCAGCTCCCGAGGTTTATTTCGCCGACCAGGTCCCGGCTGACTACACTATGTTCGGGGTGCGGTACCTGATCTTGCCGGCGCACAAACGGGTGCCGGTGCCGGCCCGGCGTATCATGAGCCGCGGCAACTACGTCCTTTGGGATATACCTGGCAACGGTTACGCCACCGTGGTCCGGGTTGTCGGGACCGCGCAGGCCGACCGGGCGGACGTGGCTGCCAGCACCGAAGGGATATTGCAGCCGTTCTGGCTGGGTAGCTACCAGGAGCTGGCGGTGGAATGGCCAGGCCAGTCCCTCCCTCCGGATCTGGTTGTCGCCAACCAGGCGCAGACCAGCCGTCCGGGCCGGGTGGTCTCGCTGCGGGCCGATCTGCTGGAGGGCCAGCTTGCGGCTACGGTGAGCACCGGCGGCCGGGCTGTGGTTATGTTCTCGGTGTCGTACGACCCGGGCTGGGAGGCCACGGTGGACGGCCGGCCAGCCCCAACGGTGATGCTGGCCCCCGCCCTGGTGGGCGTCCCGGTCGGCCCGGGGTACCACCGGGTGGCGCTGGTGTACCACGGGTTCGGCTGGTACCCGGAGCTGGCCGCTGCCGGTGCCCTCGGGGTGGTCGGGGCTGCGGCCGCTGCAGCTCTGTACGGCCGGCGGCGCCGCCGGCCGGGACCGGCCCCGCAGGTCCTTGCGCCTATCCCCGGCGGGAGCCCGGCCGATGCGCCTGCTGTCTAGGTCCGGCTGGCGCCGCTGGGTGCCGTTGGGCTGCACCGCTGCCACGAGCGGCTGGTGCGGCTGGGAGCTGCGGGCCAACCTGGACGCTGTGGCGTACCTGAACGACTCGTCGATGCATGAGCAGATGGTGAGGTACGCCACCCGGACGATCCAGGCGGGCCGGCTGCCACTCACCGGCTGGTACCCCTACCTGAACCTGGGGTCCCCCCAGTTCCTGCATTACCAGAGCTTGGGGGCGATGCTGGCCGGGCTGGTCGGCACGGTCACCGGCCCTGACACCGCTTTCCGCTGGTCGCTGTTCTTGCTGCTCAGCCTGTGGCCTTTCGCTGTTTACGGTTCGGCCCGGGTGTTCGGGCTGGGCCGCCCGGCCGCGGCAGCAGCCGCGGTGCTGGCACCGCTGGTGCTGGGGATGCCCCCGATCGGGTACGAGCAGCAGGCGTACCTGTGGCTGGGCTACGGGGTGTGGGCCCAGCTGGTCGCCTCTTGGGCTTTGCCGTTCGCCTGGGCTTGTAGCTGGCGGGCGCTGCACGACCGGCGCTGGGTCTGGGCGGCCGGGCTGTCCATCGCTCTCACTATCGGGCTGCATTACGAGACTGGCTACCTGGCTGTCCTGGGCCTGGTTGTGCTGGCTGTGGCCGCGGACGGCTCCTGGCGCCGCCGGGCTGCCCGTACGGCTGTTATCGGGCTGGTCAGCGGGCTGGCCGCTTCCTGGGCGCTGGTCCCGCTGCTGGTGATGAGCCGTTGGGCCGCGGTCAACCAGGTGTTCGCGGACAGCAAGCTGACCAGGGGGTACGGGGCCAGCCAGGTGGTGGCCTGGTTGGTACAGGGCCGGATTTTCGATCTGGGCCGCCTGCCTGTGATATCGCTGCTGGTGCTGGCCGGGTTGCTGGTCGCGGAGCACCACTGGCGGCAACAGGCGTTGCCCCGGGCCCTGTTGTGCCTGTTCGCTGCCTGCCTGCTGTTTAATTTCGGGCCGACCACCTGGGGGCCGCTGATCAACGTTATCCCGGGCCACACCGACATTTTCTTCCGCCGGTTCGTGATGGGGGTGCAGCTGGCCGGCATATACCTGGCCGGGCTGGGCGTGGCCAGCGCCGGCAGTCTGGCCGCCGGATGGTCCCGGAGGGCCTGGCGGCGAGCCGGGGCGGCGCCGACGGTACTACCCTGGCTGAGCGCCGGCACCCTGGTGTGCGTGGCTGCCGGGCTATGGCTGCCCGCCGCCAGCCTGGTCGCCCGGTATGACAGCAGCAGCGCCACGGCTATCTCGGCGCAGCGGCGTTCCCAGCTGCAGCAAGGAGGGCAGATCGCCCCGCTGCTGGCCTATATCGAAGGTCACGGCCAGGGCCGGACCTACGCCGGGCTGCCCACCAACTGGGGAGCGGTGTTCTATGTCGGGCAGGTAACGGTATACCAGTACCTGTCCGACCAGGATATCGACGAGGTGGGGTACACCTTGCGTACCGCTTCGTTGATGTCAGTCCCCGAGAACTATTTCGACGAGGACAACCCGGCGGACTACCGGCTGTTCGGGGTGCGGTACCTGCTGATGCCGGCCGGCCGGCTGGCGCCGGTGCCAGCTCGGTTCGTTATGTCCCGGGGCCGCTACAGCCTGTGGGAGCTGCCGGCCGACGGTTATGTGTCGGTGGTCCAGACGGTGGGCAGCGTCAAGGCGGACCGGGCTGATGTCGGCACCCGTACCCGCGGCGTGCTGGACGGCCAGATGGTGGACAGGTACCAGGACCTGGCGGTCATCTGGCCCGGCCGGCCTGCCCCCCGGGACCTGGCGGCGGGCCGGCCGGGCCCTGGCGGGCCGCCCGGGACGGTCCGGACGGCCCAGGCTGACCTGTTTGACGGCCGGGTCGGCACCACCGTGGCTATGAGCCGGCCGGGGACGGTCCTGTTCTCGGTGTCGTTCGACCCGGGCTGGCAGGCTGAGGTGGACGGCCGGCCCGCGCCCACCGTGATGATGGCCCCAGCCCTGGTCGGGGTGCCAGTGGGCGCCGGCCTCCACCGGGTAGTCCTGGTGTACCACGGGTTCGGCTGGTACCCGGGGCTGGCCGGGGTCGGGGTGCTCGCCCTGGTCCTGGCAGCATGGGCCGGCCGGCGCCGCCCCCGGGCGGCCACCGGTTAGAACGGGTGCGCAGCCAAGGTACGACAGGGCTGCGGGGCTGGCCCGGGGCCGCCCACTGTGGTACGCCGGCGGCCTGCTGGCCCGCGGTGGGGCCAGCTCTGGGCGGGCTGGCAGGGCCGGCAGCCCGCCTATGACAGCTTCGTGCTGGCTGTATCATCGGGTGACCTGCACGTGATGTACAATGGTGGCATGAGCAGAGCCGCCGGCCACGCCGTGCCCAGTCCGAAGAACGCCGACACAGACAGCTGCGACTGTGTAAGTGCACGCAGCCCGGTCGCGGACCGGCCGCGCCAGGCATGGTCCGCGGGCCAGCGTCCCGGCATGGCCCACGGCAGTGGTGGGGGCACCCGGCCTGAGCTGGGGGCGGAGCAGGTCCGTCAGCTGCTGGCCGGGCTGCCCACAGCGGACCGCGAGCTGTACAGCCGCTGGGTGGCAGCCTGGGACAGAGGTGAGCTGAGAGGTTTCTGGCACGGGCTGCAACACTCCCGTTTCACCCCCGACCCTGCCGCCCATATGATATGCCTGGAGTGGGCCGGGCTGGCTCAGCGCCAGGTCGGCTGCGAACATGAGCTGGTGCTGGCCATGGGCGCCCTGGGGGTGCGGGCGGCGTTGCGGACCGGCCCTGGTTACACCGGGGAGCACCTTTCGCCGCTGGGGACGATGACCGCGGTGCTGCCGGGGCAAACCCCTTCGGCGGCGATCAAAGCGCTGGTCCGGTCCTGGGAGCTGGTGTGGGGCCGCCCGGCGACCCTGGAGGAGGTAGCCTACCTTGTCCGGTGGTCCTCAGGGCCGCGGCCTCACAGCCCTGAGGAGATCGCCAAGTCGGCCGCGCTGGCCGCGGAGCACAATCCGGACAAGCCAGCTGAGTACACCGCCGGGGTCCTGACTGTCAGGCGGCGGCGTAGAGGGGTTGAGATCGTGTGGGCGCAATCGGTGCCGATCCGGCCTGTCCCCGCCCCGCCCCGCCCTGAGACCTGGCCTTCGGTGTACTCCCTGGGTTCGATGGCCACCGTTGAACACTGACCGGTTCCGGCCGGCCGGCCGGCTAAACCACTTGCTGCAGGCAGCGTAGTTCTTGCACGATCGACATTTCGAGCCGTATCGCCGCTGGCCGGCTCAGGCGCATAGCCCGGGCTACCGTGCCCAGGTCGGAGTTGTGGCCGTCGCCGCCACAGACCCCCCAGCGCAGCTGGGCGTACCGCGTGGCCTGCTGGCCCATCCGGGACAGGGCGTCGCGTACAGCCAGCACGATCTCGCTTTCGGCCAGCTGGTCCGCGATATCTAGTTCGTCCGCGGGCAGCACGTCGTTCAGGCTGGCTGTCCCGTCGTCAGATGAAAGTTGCTGGTCAAGGCTGGCTTGCACCCGGGGCAGCGTCATGGCCTGCACAACTTTGGTCAGTGGGATGCGCAGCGCTTCGGCTAGCTGCTCCGGGCTGGGCGTGCTGCCGAACGCCTGTTCGTGCTCCGCGATGGCCTGGCGGACCTGGCGGGCGGTGTCCTGGATGTGCACCGGGTGCCGGATGGAACTAACCCAGTTGGTCATGCCCCGGCGCATCGCCTGGGTGATCCACCAGGTGGCCACGGTTGAGAACCGGGTCGGGCGGTCCGGGTCGAATTTGAGGACAGCTTTGCGCAGGCCGAACACCCCTTCTTGGACGAGGTCCAGGAACTGGTGCGGGCCGACGATCTCGGAGAAACGGCGGGCGATAGAGACCACCAGCCGGATGTTGCAGCATTCGAACAGCTCCTGGGCTTGCCTGCCCCTGACCTGTTGGGCCGCCCATTGTTCGACCATACCAGGGTCGGCGTCAGGCCGGGCGGCCAGGTGCTGGCTGGCAACCAGCCCCACCCGGATCTGGTGAGCCAGCGAGCGCATTTCGGCGTCGCCGAGCTTAGGGGCTTGACCCATCTGGTCCAAGAAAATCCCGGTGATATCAATTCCGGCTTGCGATGCCATCTGTGCGGGTCCTCTCTGTCTTTCCTGGACCCCCGGCGCCAACCTGAGGTCTGATCACCATTATATCACATATCTCGGTATGTTACAAGTTGTTTTCTGTCTTTTCTGCTACTATCCACGACCGGCCACGAGACCCCGGAGGGCCGGGCCGGCCTGCTCGTCCATGAATGGTCTCATATTATTCGTGTCGGCATCTTGCTGCCGGCGTACCGACATAACACCAGTATGACAATGTCAACCCCAGCGCCGCCCATACCAAGATCCGGACGGCCAGCCACGGTAGTTCCATCTAACGATGTCGGCACCTCCGACGGGATGGCCGCGGCATCGGTCTCGCGGCCCTGGCTGCAACCTACCGGGCTGGAAGTCCCGGCCCTGCAGATCATCATGGAAGCGAACATCCCGGCTATCCTGTGGGGGATGCCGGGCGAAGGCAAGACAGCCAGCATCGAAGCGCTGGCCGACGCTCAGGACGCTCACCTAGAGGTGATCATAGGGTCGCAGTTCTCGGCTCATGACATCGCAGGGTTGCCTCAGGCGGTGGACGGCCGGGTGGAGCACATCCCGCCGCTGTGGGCCCAGAACCTGGCGGCCCAGCCAGCGGGCCGACGTACCATCCTGTTCTTGGACGAGCTGGACAAATGCCCGCACGAAACTCAGAACGCAGCTCTGCGGATCGTGCGGGAACGCCAGGTGGGAGCGCTGCGGCTGCCCGCCGGCTGCCGGGTGGTAGCCGCAGCCAACCCCCCGTACCTGGGCGGCTGGGACCTGCCGTCCGCCATGGCCAACCGGTTTGCCCATCTGGACTGGGCGCTGGACATCCCGGCGGTGCTAGAAGGGCTCAACACTGGTTTCTGGCCTCCCATCCAGGTGCTGCAGCGCGACCTGGCCGCCCAGGCCGAGCCGCTGGCCCGCTGGCGAGGGCTGACCACAGCGTTCTTGCTGGACCGGGAGGACTTAGTCCGCGACCTTGCGGCCTCGGTGGCAGGCCAAGGCCGGGCCTGGCCGTCCCCCCGCAGCTGGGAGATGCTACAGCGGGTCATGGCCGTGGCCGACACCGGCCCGCTGGACAGCGAGCTGGAGAAAGTGCTGGTCGGGGCGTGCGTAGGCAAAGCAGCGGCCACCGTGTTGCTGGCCTGGGCCCGGCCGGTGCGGGACGCCTCGCCCGAGAGAGCGCTGGCCAACCCGGCCGGCTACGCGCTGCCCGAGCTGGCCACCCATGTGGTGGCCGTCATCCGGATGGTGGCCGCGGCGGTGGCGGTACAGCTCACCAAAGAACGGCTGGACGCCGCCGCCACCCTGTACGAACGGCTGTACCAACATCACGCCGAAGCGGTAAACACCGCCATCCGGTACCTGCGGCACGCCATCGGGGACCGGCCCGACCTGCACATCTAGGTAATGCGGCCGTACCCAGGCAGCAGACAGGGACAGACAGCCTGCCGGCCGCGGTGCACCCGCCGTGTGCTGAGAGGCACAGCTGCCGACATCACGGGCGGTAATATCGGGCGTACCGATAACCGGCTGTCACGTTAACTTCGGATCGGCAAGGAGTGTTATGTCCGTCTACCGGCGCTTCATCCGGTTAGGAGCCCGTCTGGCCCGGCGCAAGGACAGCGGAGAGCAAGGTTTCACCCTGATCGAGCTGGCTATCGTTATCGCTGTCATCGCCGTCCTGATGGCAGTCGCCTTCCCCACTTTCCTGCAGGTACAGAACGACGCCCACCATTCCGCCGCCGAGCAGGACCTGTACAACTCGCTGGCCGGTGCCAAAACGTACTACTCCGGCAACGACGGCAGTTTCAACAATCTTGACGCCGCCAGCTTGGAATCTATTAACCCCAGCATCAACTACACCGACGGGGCGGTAGGCCCCACCAGCAGCCCCAACTCGGTGACGTTCGCTGTCGATTCGGACGACAGCCTGTCGGAAGCGGTTATATTCGCGACCTGGGCTTCCGGATCCAGCAACGATTGCGTCATAGTAATAGATATAGCTGGCGACACCGTTACGTCCTTCTTGGGCCAGCCCACCAACGAAGGCAACGGGACGTTCACCACCGGGGTGTGGTGGGCGTCTCAGCCGATCCCCGCCGGCGGGTGCACAACACCTACTGTGCCGGGCACCTTGATCTGGTCCCAGACAGCGCCATAACCGGCTGTCCCGGCAGTCTGCAAACAGTTGACATTCATCGTACGCACCACCCCGGCAGCAGCCGACATATCTCGTGCTAAACATCCACGCCTGGAATGCGGCAGACCGCCGGCTCTGGGCCAGAAACTAAGGAGATCAATGACCAGTATCAGCCGGCGGCTACAGGGGTACCTCGCCCGCAAAGCCCAAGAGCACGCAGGCAAGGACGACAAGGGTTTCACCCTGATAGAGCTCGCCATTGTCATCGCCGTCATCGCCATCCTGATCGCAGTAGCGCTCCCGACCTTCCTCGGGGTGCAGGCCAAGGCTCACGACTCGGCGGCCGAGCAGAACATCGTTAACTCCCTGATCAGCGCCAAGACTTATTACGCCACCAACAACAGCAGCTACACCGGCATCGCTGCGGCGATCGGGGCCCTGGAACCCAGCCTACAATACGACACTGGTGCTGCTGGTGTCGGCCCCTCCGCAGGCAGTACTCTCAAGAGCACCAACGCCGTTTCTGTCATCGCCAACACCGAGGTCCCGTCTGAGTCGGTCGGGTTCGCGGCCTGGACCGGCGGCTCCAACAACAACTGCCTGTTCGCTATTGACGTGGCCAGCGGCAGTTCGAGCGCCGTCGTACCGGCCACCGGGATCACCGGCGCCGGCACCTGGTGGAACACCGGCGCGCCTGTCTCCGGCCTGTGCGTCGCAGTGGCCGTCCCCGTCAGCGGCAGCACAGGTTGGAGCGAGACCATCCCCTCATAATTTCGTGATCACGGCCCGCTGGTAGTACACCGGCCAGCCTAAGGTGCCCCGGGCAGCCCGCCCGGGGCACCTGCGCGTCCGGCTCCGTACATTCCCATGCGGTGCGCGAGAGGTTATGGTATGTGGCATATAAACGGGCATGGGCAGCAAGAACACCACCGGTGGCGGCCGAGGGACAACCCGGGATATACACGGGCGGCTGCATTTGAACGGCCAGGCGATCACCCGGCCGGAGAAACAGGCGCTGCCCCTGGAGGTGGACCCCGCCTCTCTGATGCGCCAGCTGACAGCTATCAGTCAGACCGTGGCAACCCAGATGGCAGCCCCCGACGATCTGTACGAAGCGCTGCCGGCCGGCGTTATGGCTCGCACCCCGGAGCTGGCCCGTGCCCTGCTGGACGCCCTGGCCGGGCATGACGGATCTCTGGCCCAGCAACGTTCGCAGGAGATGGCCGCCTGCCGCACCCCGGAAGGTCTCCAAGAGGTGGCGGATATGGTGCTGGAAGACATGGACAACCTGGCCGCCGGGATGAGCGGAAATATGTATTTCGGCGAGATCGACGGCATGTCGGGTACCCTGGGGTTCTGGTCCAGGGACGACCGCCGTTCCTACCCGTTCGATTCCCGGACGGAAGCCGCCCTGTAACCGGCCGCTACTAGCGGCCGCAACCAGGCTACCGTTGTTCCCTATCTGGCCTGGTACCTGGCACGCAAGCTGGCGGCCCGGCCGGGCTGGTACTCGACCTCCGGGTGCGGTTAACTGGGAAGGTGCCCTCTCGAGCCCAAGCCAGATCTTTGCACCATGATAGTACCGGCGGACCGGACATAGTACGGATATATTTGGCTCAGATCGGCACCCGGCCGGTGCTGGACCGGGATCAGGAACGCGAGCTGGGCAGACGGATCATGGTTGGCCAGCAGGCTCAGGCTGTGCTGGGACGGCCTGACGGCGGGCCCCATGGGGGCCGGGCACGCCGCCGGCTGCTGGATCAGCGGGCCGACGGGCAGGCGGCGGCACGGGAGATGATCTTGCACAACCTCAAGCTGGTGGTATCGGTCGCCAAACGTTGCACCAGGTATGACTACCCGCTGCTGGACGCTGTCCAGGACGGCACTCTGGGTTTGTTTGTCGCGGTACAACGTTTTGACTGGCGGCGGCCCACCAAGTTCGCCACCATGGCCCGCTGGTGGATCTGGCAGGCTATCCAGCGCGGCCAGGTCGAGCTGATGTCCCCGGTGCGCCTGCCAGCTCACCAATGGGACCGGCTGCGCCAGGTCCACCGGGTAGCTGACTGGCTGCTGCTGCAGAACAAGGAAACACCGGACCTGCCTGAGATCTCGCGTTGGGTAGGCAGGCCGCCAGCCGAGCTACAGGAACTGCTCAACCTGGAGGGCGGCGGGACCAGCCTGAACCGGCCGGTGCGCCCGGACAGCACCACGGAGCTGGGCGAGCTGGTACCGGCGGCCCAGCTGGGTACCGACGACCTGGCGGTCAGCCAGGTGTTTATCAGCGCCGCGCTACGCACCCTGAAACCGGTACCGGCCTCCGTGATAAACATGCGGTACATCAGAGGTATGTCCGCCCGGGACACCGCCGAAACTTTAGGTTTGACCGCCGCGGAGCTGGCCGCGATCGACAAGAGAGCTAAAGCCCAGCTGCGTACCGCCCTGGGAGATGTGGCACACCTAGACCGATGAGCAGCGCCGCAGCCCGCCGGGGCAGTAACCAGTACGCTCGGCGTGCCGGGCCGCACAGGCCGCCGGCTATCGGCCCGGTCTCTTTGACCAACCAGCTGAGCACCGACAAAAGGATAGCTCGGGCCGGCGACCTGCACAGCTCCCCAGCTATGCTGACCGCTCTGAGCTGCGACGCCGACACCATGGTCCGCTGGACGTTAGCCCAAAACCCGGCCTGTCCCCGGGCCGCTTTGCGCCGCCTGGCCGGCGACCATGACTGGCGGGTCCGGGAGGAGGTAGCTAAGCACCGCCAGTGCCCTTCCGTCCTGCTCCACCGGCTGCTGCGGGACCAGGACCTCCGGGTGGCAGCCGTGGCGGCCCGCAACCCGAACCTGCCCCGGGCCACCCTGGCGATGTGGCAGCTCACCCACAGGTCAGTCCCTGAGATCTGAAGCACCTGCGAACCGCCAGCCCGGTGCGGCACGCGGGTAGCCGGTAGGCGCGGACCGGACGGGCCTGCAGGTGACCAAATCCAACACCCAACCACCTTGTATAATATAACTGTGGTGCTTGGGAGGGTATAACGGGGGATGGTACAGCCTGCGCATAGGCACGGAGACAGCCCCCGGCCCTCGCTGTTGAAAACCCACCGGAGTGGCGCGCCAACAGCCCGGGTATGGCATAAGGATCCTATGGCGACAATGGCACAGCGGGTCCGGTGCTTGGGTGGCAACGTTCACAGCCGGCACGGCCGCACCCGCCCGGTACCGACAGCATCCCGCCTGAAGCACCGCAGCCCGCTGCGGCTGCCGGTCCGGCGGGGATTGGCAGCAACGGCTGGCAGCGTGGCACCTGGGACGGTTTTCGCTGGGTCGCGCCGCGATCAAAACGACATCGTGAACAACCCGGCGGCACCGTCCTGCATGCTACAGGCCATGATCCGGAGCCCGGGCCAGGTAGGCCGGGCGTCCCGGATGGCGGCGTTACGCCATCCCAATTTGGACCACCGGTACATCCGGGCTGAGCTGGTGGGACCGGGCGCGCCGTCGCCTGTCAACGCCGAGGTCTGCGCCAACTTGCTGCGCAACCCGAGCATGACCGGCGAGCTGGCCGGGCTTATAGTGGGCCAACTGGGGCACGCCCACCGTCTGCTGGCCGAGATGGGGACCCATGCCGCAGGGGTGCGTTACGCCCAGCGTTGGGCGGCGGTCGCCGCCTTGTTGATAAGCCGGTTCCCGGACGCCGATGGCGTCCCGCCGCTGGCCGGCATGCACACCTGCGACAACATGCTGTTGCGGGCCGGGGCGGCCGGCAGCAGCCGGTGCCCGCCCGAAGTGCTAAGATGGCTGCAGCAAGACCCGGAGCCGTTGGTGTGGGTTCTCGCTGTCTGCAACCGCAACCGGCCGCCGGGCAGCCCGGTGTACAACGGCCCGGCAGCCCCTGAGCATGTCATGGGGCTGTTGGCCTGGGCCAGCCGCCTGTCCCGCCGGTGCCCCCCGGAGGTGCTGGTCCGGCTGGGCACGCAACCACAGACCGGGATCGCGATGGCCGCCGCCCGGCACCCTAACTGTCCCCCGGGCCTGCTTGGTACCATGGTCAGAGGTGATAACCATGAGCTGGCCGTGGCGGCCGCGGGCCACTCTCGCTGCCCCCAGTCGGCGTTGGCCGCGGCCAGCTGGTGCTCAGGCTACCAGCTGCGTATGGCGGCGGCTGGCAACCCGGCCTGCCCCCAGCTGGCGCTGCGCCGGCTGCTGGCCGACCCGGTGCGCAGCGTAGCTATGGCCGCGGCACGCAACCCGTCGCTGCCCAGGGAGGACCGCATTATGTGGAGGCTGGCTAACGCCTGCTAGGTAATATGACCGTCCCCTTGCCTGCTGCCAGTGGTTCCAACCAGTACCGGCGCCGGCCGGCCAGCTTGCTGCTGCCGGCTCTGCCCGCCGGGCCTGCGGGCAGCCTGGTAACCCAGGCTGCGATGGCCCAGGCGGGCCGCACCCAGTGCGCCATGGCTGAGGGCCGCGTGCCGTTCCATCCTGTCCCAGCCCATATCGGTAACCTGCTGGCCCTGGCCGAAAAGTTCGTCCCGCCGAACCCGTCATCTCATCGGAGGGCGGTCCTGGCCCATCTGGCGGCAGCCCGGGAGGCCATAGAGCTGGAGATGTTGCTGCCGGCAGCCCGCAGCGCCGGGCTGGCCTACGCTGCCTGCCTGTCCGCTTACGGTATGGACGCCCAGGCTACCGCCATGCAGCGGTGGGCGGCTAACTGGGTGCTCCCGCCGGAGGGGCCGTCCGGCATCTGCTAGCTAGCAGGCGCAGACCCGGGTACCGCCGGTTTGCCACGCCTTGCCGAGCCCGCCGGCCCGCGCCCGGCCGGTTAGGTGCTGGCCGCCCTCTGCTGCTGGCGCAGCTCGGCGGCCAGCCGGCCCTGCTCCCCGCTGCTGTGATCCACGAACCGCATGGTGTTTGCGATAGCGTGGTGGCCCGCTTGGTGGTAGATCAGGTTGTGCATCTGCTGGGCGATCCAACGGTAGGAGGGATGCCCGGCGGGCTGGGACCGCAGCTCCAGGATGTGCATCGCCTCCCGGGCGTTCAGGCCCAGATGGTACCGGATCCTGTACCCTAAGGCCACGGCGTAGGGCGCCTGAGCGGGGAACGGGCCCTCCAGTAGCCGCTGGTATAGCGCCCCGGAACGTTCCATCGCCTCCCGGTACCGGCCGGCCACTTCGGGCCCGGCTTGCTGCAGCGCCGGAGGTACGCCGAACCCGTGTACCGGCGACAACGATTGCCATTCGATCTCCAGGATCCGGTGCCTCTGCAGATCTCGGAACGCCCCGTAGTCGGACACTATGTCGAAACGGTACGCTGGGCGTTCCCATCCCCGGCCCGGCCGGTGCCGCCGGTTGGTTCGGTCCCCGGCTGACGTTTCTATGATCTGTTGGCGCTGCTGCGGGGACAGGCTGTACGCCCATTGCTCCAGCTCTAGGTCTGACAGGTGGCTGTAGGGATAGGCGATGTTGGCCACCAGTTTGGTTTCGGCCCTGGGGTCCCATTCGACCAGCGTCACCGAAGCGGGGGCGTCCGCAGGTATTTCCGGTGTGCTCGCGCCAGCACCTCCCAGCTGGGCCACCGCCCGGGCGGTCTCGGTCCGGCACGCCTCGAAATAGGCTGACCAGATGCCGCCCCGGTCGGCAACGTCAACCCGTTGCAGGAACGCCGGTATGACTTGGCGTAGCTGTTCCAGGGCTATTCCCGCCCAGTCCCGGGCTTCGGCCAGCTGGCTGGCCCTCGCCCGCAGGAGCAGACCCTCGAAGGTCTGGCCTGAAGCGTGGATCCCCAGGTTGGACAGGGTGGCGGCGGGCAGGACCCCCCGTACGGCGTCTAGCGCTTTGGCTCGGACTGTGCGCAGCCGGGCCGGGTCGTCGGGCTGGCCCGGCACCTGCGGGGCGAACCAGGCCCGTGCGCGGTCCAGCAACCAGATGTAATCGGCGAAGGTCTGGTCCATGTGGGCGCGGTACGCCACCTGGTCGGGGTGGTCTGCTCGCGCCGGGTCTGTGTCACGCCAGTACCGGAACGAGCCGTCTGGCCGCCGGGAGCTGAAATCTATATATCTGGTGCTCTGCTCAAGGTACGAACCCAGCCGGGGCCGTTCTAGCACTTTTGTCAGCAGGTTGCTGACCTGCTCGCAGGCCAGGTGGGCGCCGCCAAGCTGGGCTACGCTGTCATCCCCGAACTCCCCCAGGACCCTTTCGTACAGGCCGTGGGCTTGCCGTTCCCCCACCTGCTGCTGTTCCTGCCCGGGCTCGTCCTGGGTTGCCAGCCCGGCCGCGAACTCGTCCAGGAACAGCCGGCGTAGGCTTTTGCTGGTCCGGCTGTAACGGGCGAACAGGGCGCCGCACACCGTGGGGGACAGGCCCCGCAGAGCGAACACCGGCAGGTCGGCCGAAGTGAAATAACGTTGCAGGATCTCCCGTTCAGCGTCGTCCCATTGTTCCAATACCCAGGGGTGATGACAACTGTCCATTGCAACAGTGTACAGCGGGAGGTACCGGTGCCAAATGGTCAGCGGCGGGACAGCCGCAGAGCCGTACGCCGCCAGAAACCAGGCCGGGGGGCCTCGGGAGCCGGTGCCAGCAGTACCGGCCGTGACTGCTGGCCGGGGAAGTCCACGCTGGTATCCCACAAACCGCTGTGCCCGCCCAGGATAACCTGGGACCCGCCCAGCTTGCTGCATTCGTGGCTGGGGCCGACCGACTGCCCGCACAGCAGGCAATCCCCGGCCAGGTTGGTGCTGGGCTGCCAGCTGCCAGCCGGGTCCCACACGGTCACTCCCAGCCGGCTGCCAGCCAGCTCCAGCCAGATGTCGCACCGGTAGCTGTCCCCGGCGGCAACCACCATCTGCCCCCCTAGAGCGGCAACGGCCTGGGCTAACGCCTGTTGCAGCAGCTGCACCGGGTTTGGCACGAGGTCGGTGGCCGGCGCTGCCGGCCCGGCGTCCTCGGCCACCGCGGGACCAGCAGGCCGGTCCGCAGATCGAATTGCCATATCCCAGTATAACCCGGCGGGACGGCCGGCAAAGTACCGGGCCGGTACTGCTGCCGGCCTGCCAGCTACCGCCGCTGCCAGCCCTCCGATAACGTCCGCCCGCCACTGTCTATATTATACTGGTTTATGGTAAAGAGACAGCCGGATGACGAACCGGTGCTGGCGCCGGAGAGGAACAAGCCGGGCGGGCACCCGGCGGCCTTGGTAGAGCAGTTCCCGGTGCTGGGAGATCCTGACTGGCGGGCCCGGTGCGCCGCCGGCCGCGCCCAAGATATCGAACCTGGGCTGCTGGCCGCTCTGGCCGCTGACGCTGATTACGCGGTACGCCATGTGGCCTCTAGGCACCCGGCGTTGCCGGTCATGCTGCTGGCCCAGCTGGCCGCCGACCCCAACCCGGAGGTCCGCCAGCATATCGCTATGCGGCCGCAGATCGCCCCTGAGGTACAGCAGGTTTGCGCCCAGGACCCGGACAAGGAGAACCGGTACGCCATGCTGAAACGGGAGCATGTCGCGCCCGAAGCGCTGCGCATCCTGGCCTCCCCCGCCGAGATGCCTTACATCCGGATCGCCGCTATCAGGCATCCCGACTGCCCGCCCGACGTGCACCTGCAGTCCGCCCGGGACCCTCAGGCCAAAATCCGGTACTGGGTGGCCAACCATACTGGCGCCCCCCGCGACCTGCTGGAGCAGCTAGCGGCCAGCGACCCCGACCCGCGGGTCGCCAAACGTGCCCGCCAGAACCTGGACGGCACCATGAGGCCTTTGACCCCTTCGGAGCGGCGCAAGCTGCTGGAGGAAATGGGCGAGGCCGCCCAGGACGAAGAGTAGCACAAAACATCCCGTCCCGGGCCAGCTGGCTTTCCCGCGTTTGCGGCGGGAGCTGGCAGCCCTAGCTGCGCAGCGGGTTTGCGGCCGGGCTGCGAGACGCCGAGGTCCCAGCCCGGCGGTGGGCTGGAACCTCGGTTTTCAGGCCGGCACAGTTTGGCGTGCCGGACCCGGTTAGCTGTGCTTGCCCGAGGGTGAGCCGGGCAGCTCGGCGATCTGACCGGTAGCGAGCCGCAGCAGGTTGCGGGCGGCGTTGCGGTCCTGGTCGAAACCGGTGTCGCACACCGGGCACCACATTACCACGGTTTCGGCTGTTGACTGTTCCAGCCAGGTGTTGCACACGGCGTGGACCCGGGTGGTACCCGCCGGTTCCATCGCGCTGAACAGGGTACCTTCCCTGGCTACCACCGATTGCAGGGCCATCCGCAGCTGTCCCGGGGCGGCGTAACGGGATTGCGCCCGGGCCAGCTCGGCCTGCAGGTCGTCGGGTGTCTCAGGCCGGGCCGGCTTGGTGATCTGGGGCAGCTTCATATCTTCGGCTACCACCGTCCCCCAGCTGCGGACCATCCAGGCCGCTACGCACCGGTACACCTCGAGCCGGGAGGCCGCAAGCTGGGCCACCGTGTTGGCTCCCATTCGTACAGGTGTTTGTCCTGTTTGCGCCACGCTTCCAGCTGTTCGTGCATCTGGCTGTCACCCAGTTCGGGTGGTGCCGGCACGGCCCGCGGCGTACCCTGCTCGTCCAGCTCCTGGACCGTGCCGGTCTCGTTTGCCTGCCGCCAGCGTAACACCAGGGCAGCCAGCCGGCCGGGAGACCGCCATTGAGCCAGGTGTTCGGCTTGCAGGGCCGGGACCGCCGCCGGGTTCTCGGCCAGCCAGCGGCCCAGCTCTGTCCGGATCACGTTGAACTTGTCGTCTCTTGTCCCGTGTATCTTGTGCATCCGTTCCATCTCGGAGCACCACGAGGCGGGGATGCGCAGCTCCCCTGAAGTGCCTGTGTGCCGCACCCAGGTGCCCATCCAGCCCGGCAGGTCCAGCAGGGCCGGCCGGGTGGCCTCCCAGACCGCTACACGGATGGAGCCATCTTCCATCCGGCGCCAGCCCAGGTCCAGGGCGACCAGCCCGGGCCGTTCCTGAGGCTCAGGGGCTGGCAGCCGGCACACGAAGCTGACTGACAGCCGGAAATGGGTGCCGGTACGCCGCCGGCTGATCTGCACCATGGTGATGTCCGCTTCGGGCGGTACCGGCCGGTGCAGCGCGACCGGCAGCTGCAGCCATACCGGGCGGCGGGCGGCGGAGGCCACCCGGACCGCCAGCCAGGTCTTGGCCTGGTGGCGCCGCTGGCTGCGGCCCAGGTCCTCCCAGCCCTCCAGGTCGGTGTGGACCTGGCCGGCTGGCTCCCACAGCTCGGCGCCTGCAGGTGTTACCTGCAGGCGCTGGCCCAGCCGGATCAGCCCGCGCCACATCGAAGTGTTGCTAGCCAGCGCCTCCCAGGTACGGGCCGGGTCGTCTGCCTGCCGCTGCAGCTGCACCGTCCAGGTGCCCTCCCCCTGGAAACGCCGGTACCGCAGCTCGGCTGGCTGGCCGGCCCGCCTCTGGTCGTTGACCCGCTGCAGGGCTGTGTCGAAATTGGCCCGCACCGCGTTGTACGTCGCCCAGTACAGGCCGTCCTGCTGCACGAACCTGGCGTATGTACTTTTCGCCGCGGCTTTCTGCTGCTCTTTGAGCTGCTCGAACTGCGGTTTGAGCAGGTCGTAGGCGTTGATCTTAGCTGTCCGCACCGCCGCGCTGGCTGTCTTGCGCTGCGCCCGCAGATCCCGGGCCGCCTGGACCAGCTCGGCGGGCACGGCGTTCCGGCTGCGCCCTATTTTCTTGGCTTCTGCGATCGCCGTCAACGTCTCGTCCAGCGCCTGCTGTACCTGCGCCAGCTGCTGCTGGGTCTCGGCCACCTGCGGGTGTTGCGCCCATGCTTCCCCCACCGCAGCTTCGTGTTCCTTATGGATTTGCACCAGGGCATTCCACAGGCTGTTCGCCAGGCGCAGCTGGTGCAGGGCCTCCTCGGTCGGCTGTGCCTTGGCGGGGCAGCCATAGTTGTAAACCGCCACCCGTCCTTCCCAATCAGACCTGGGCATATCCTGTTATCCTCCTGTACGGTCTCGTTCTGCAACGAGCAACACCCGGTATGTCCGAAATGTCTGCAGCACCACCAGTCTACACCATCGGTACGATACCGCATAATCCCAGCTATATCTGCGGGTGGTGGTGGCTGGCGGATCATTGCTGGCCGGCCAGGCGGCCGGAAGTACCGACATAACGGTTTTAGGATGTGCTAAGCTGTGCTTACCCGGCCGGAGCAGGAAGCGCAGGCCGCCGCCTCAGGGAACCTGACCGGATGATCGAACTCGTTGAGATAACCCGCAGCTATCTGGCGCAGTCGGTGCTGGCCACCGTGGCTCTGGCCGGCCTGTCCGGTGTGCGCTGGGCGGCCCAGACCAGCAGGCTGCTGCCCACCGCCGGGTCGGCGTTATGGCCTGCGATCGGCATTGGCGGCGCCGGCGCTGGCGCCAGCACCATCGGGTGGTGGTGGGTGACCGTTGCCGCTGGCGTGGCCGCCCTGCTCTGGCTGGGATGGGCTGTCCGGTACCGGCGCCGCCAGCGGCAACGCCGGGCCCGGGCGGCCAGCGCGGCGCCGCTCAAAATCTTGTGCAACGGCCCTACTTACCGGGTTGGGTGGCGCTGGCCCTAGGCCGGGGCTTTCTGCGATTTCTCACCTTAAAAACAACCACCCCCCCCGTGTGTGTTATACTATATGTATGAGGCAGTACGTGAAGTACGCTATGGGCGGTTACATGGGGTACAAGTTCGGCCGGTACTTGCGCCAGCGGCATAACCGGCGTAACCGGCGGCCGGGCCGCTCCTCCCAGCTGCACCTGTGGCTGGGTATTATCGCCCTGCTGGCCGTGCTGATCTGGACCGGCACCGTCGGTATAGTCCTGCTGCTCATCCTGGTCAGCTGGGCCGGCTGGGGTATCTGGCAGCGGTACCAGCGTTGGCAGGGTTCCAAAAGGGCCCAGAGGCTGATGGGCCAGGACCACCCTCAGGCCGTCAGTTATCGCAACGGCCGGCTCGCTGCTTGACATGGACGGGGAGCCCTACATCGTCGCCGGCACCGGGTCGCGCAGCTTTATGCCCACCGGCCCGGTTACCACCGCCCTGCACCGGTACGTACAGGAGCAGCAGGTTGCTCATCCCGACCTGGAGCTGATGTCAGGTATGGCCGAGGGCTGGGACGAGTTCATTGCCCGCACCGGCATTGAGATGGGGGTGCCGTTCCACGCCGCCGTACCCAACCGGGGCTACGGCCTTTATTACTGGGGCCGGCACTCCCAGACCGGCCAGGACCGCCTTGACCAGTTCGAATGGCTGCTCAGCAAGGCCAAAACGGTCACCTACGTCTGCCCCTCGCTCTATGTGGACGGGGTGCACGCAAATTTCGTCCGGAACGGGTACCTTGTGGCTCATGGCAACAGTTTCGCTGTCTACAACCCGCAGAGCAGGGGGACAGCAGAATGTTTTACCCGGATCAAGCAGGCCAGGAAACCCTACGCAATATTCGCGCCAGACGGCACTGTGATCACCGGTACGGCAGCGGACAAGGACGTACCAGGGCTGTTCGGGTAGTGCACTCCTTACTGTTGTGGCACGGCGACAGCGACTAGTTGGTGCTGCTGGCCGTTGTACCGGTGCTATGTCCTGTACCCGGCACCAGGGCACATAACTGTGGTAAACTGGGGATAACGCATAACAGGGTGTGCCTAAGTTAGGGCGGAGATTGACGGTGGTTGGTAATCCTGGTGAGCTGCAGGCCGCCAGCTAAGCTGGCGGGATGATCACAGCCGTCCAAACTGGCTGGCGGGCCGCCCTGGTGCTGCTGGTACCCGGCCTGGCCTTCGGGTCTTTTGCCAACGTCGTGATCTGGCGGGCCCCCAGGGGCCTGTCTGTGGTCCGTCCGCCTTCGGCTTGCCCCCGGTGCGCCCGGCGTTTGCACGCCCTGGATATGGTCCCGGTGCTGTCCTGGCTGGCCTTGCGGGGCCGGTGCCGCAGCTGTCATGCCCCCATATCAATCCGGTACCCTGTGGTGGAGGCCCTGGTCGGGCTGCTGGTTGCCGCCGTCGGCTGGCGGTACGGCCTGAGCTGGGACGCTGCCATCTTCGGGTGCCTGGCCGTGGGTTTGGTAACCTTGGGGGCTATCGACCTGGAGCATATGCGGCTGCCCAGCCCGGTCGTGTATGTCACGGCCGCCAGCTGCGGGCTGCTGATCCTGGCCGCTGGCACCCAGCAGCACCGTTGGGCTGGGCTGGGCTGGGCCGCTGGCTGTGCTGCTGTCGCGCTGGCCGTCCTGGGTGCCATCCGGTGGTATTACCCCTCAGGTATGGGCGCTGGTGATGTGCGCCTGGCTGGGCTGGTCGGGCTCGTTCTGGGCTGGTCGGGCCCGGGCGACACTCTGGTCGGGTTCCTGGCCGGGATGCTGATCGCCGCGGCCGCCGGGCTGGTGCTTATCGCGGCTGGCCGGGCAGACCGCAGGACCCCTATCCCTTTTGGCACCTGCCTGGCTGCTGGCGCTATGCTGGCCGTGCTGGCTGGCCCGACCATCGTGAGCTGGTACCAGACCTCGATCCGCTGAAGCTCCGGCCTGGCGCCCAGGTGGCTGGTCTAGGCCTGGGCCAGCTGCCACATTGCCCGGATGTGGCGCGGCAGGGCCGGGTTGGCCGCGGCTGCCTGGCGTACCCGGGGGACCTGGTCGCACAGCAGCCGTTCCAGTGTTTCCCGGGGACAGCCGCCGTGGGCCGCTACCGCCGTCCGCACTTTGGTGTCCGGATCTCCTGCCAGGATCGTGAGCTGGGCCGGGGCGCACCAAGTGGCGGTCGCGGCTTTGAGCCGCACCTGGGGGGTGGCCGCCGGGTGCTGGCAGATCTGTTCGACAAGCTGGGGGCTGGTCTGGCGGTTGCGCACCATTGAGAAGAGGTGGTCCAGCGCCGGGTGTTGCTGCAACACTCGGCGCTGGACTTCGGCCGGGCAGTTGCGATTACCTACAATGGCTGTCCGTAACGCTCCGTGGGCAACTGGTTCCATCCTGTCCAGCAGCTCGCCGGCTATACAAGGGTTGCGGGCCAGCCAGGTACGTACCGTCGGGACCTGGTCGCCGGCCAGGGTTTCCTGGCAGCTCCCGCTCAGCGCCGGGTTGGCTGCCACGAACTTGCGTAGCTCCGCATCAGTGCTGTGGACGTACCGGGAGGCAACGTCTGGCGGCAGCCCGGGGTTAGCCAGGGCGGCCTGCTGTACTTGCGGGTCGTCATCCCTGGCCAGCCTGCCCAGGATGTCCCCCGGGGTGCCAGGGTTGGCGGCCACCCGCTGCCGGACTTTGGCCGACCCGTCGGCCACCCACCGCCGTAGCAGCTCAGGCGGGCACGCCGGGTTCTGGCTGATCTGGTAGCGGGTGCCGGCAGAATTGTCAGCCAGCCGCACCAAGGTTGTTGGTGCCGTGTGCGGGTTGCCTGCCACCGCCCGCCGGACCAGAGCTGTGCCGCCTGCCAGCCCGTCCAGTTCCGCCGGGTCGTGGGAAAGCCCGGCCCGGCGGCATTGGTCGGCATGCACGGTCACCGCCCAGCATAACCCGGCGGGCTGGCAGGCGGCGGTACAGCTGCCAATTTGCGCGCCGGGCGCCGACATGGTAGTGTTGATCCCTAACGGGAAGCAAACAGGAGATGAGCGGCCTGGGTGTTGGCCCGCGTTCGCGTTTATGTATAGCGCCGTACCACCTCAGTGTGGTATAATGGTTTTGTATGACACGCGCCACGGACGAAATAAAAGCGGACCTGGAGCAGCTGGACCGGTACAGCGACGGTCACCACGGCCCGGTGGACCCTGAGTGGTTCGCCCTGGAGCGGCACCTGCTGGAACGGGAGCTGGAGCTGGCCCAGGTCGCTTCGCCCGTCTAATCTCGCGGCCGGCGGCCGCTTGAGGCGGGCGGGCCGCACCGGGCTGTTGTGTCTGCCTGTCGCCCCCGGGACTGGCCTCCCGCGCCCAGATTTACAGCTGTGCTGGCCTGCCTGTAATAATCGTCTGTGCCGCGCCCTGAAGTACACTGTGGCATAACGCCATAACGTCTGTATGACAGGCTGCCGATATGCAGGGTGCTCCCCGCCGGTGGGCGGGGACAGCCCAGGGATCACAGGAGGACCAGTGCGGTCGCTATCTAGTATCGCCGGCCAGCGGCGCCGGACCCGGCCCGGCCAGGATGTGTACGACCAGTTCCAATGGGAGGAACGGCACGTCCTGTGGAATTCGTTCCGGGACGGTTCGGTCACCTTCGAGCAGAGGGGTGTGCAGGTCCCGACCGCCTGGAGCGTTAACGCTTCCGACATTCTGGCCAGCAAATATTTGCGCTGCCTGTCCAGCCGCCAGGACGGCTCTGATGTCATCGAATGGGTCGAGCAGGGCAAGACGGTCAAAGGTGTTAAGGAGCACAGCCTGCGCCAGGCGCTGGACCGGATTGTCAACACCATCACCCAGGCCGGTATCGACGGCGGGTATTTCGACGTTGGTACCGCCGAAGTGTTCAACCAGGAACTCAAATATCTGATGCTGGACCAGCGGGCCAGCTTTAACACCCCGGTGTGGTTCAACATCGGGGTGCCGGGCGCGTCCCAGCAAAGCTCGGCGTGCTTTATACTGCACGTGGATGATAATATGCCGTCGATCCGGCGCTGGTTCGAAGACGAAACCACGGTGTTCCTGGGCGGCTCGGGGGCCGGCCTGAACGTCAGCAACATCCGTTCCACCCACGAACGGCTGTCTTCGGGGCTCAAAGCGACCGGGCCGCTCAGCTTTATGGCCGTGGCGGACACCAACGCCGGGACGCTTAAATGCCTTGCCGCCGGGACTCCTGTCACCACCGCGAAAGGGCCTCAGCCGATCGAATCGCTGGCCGTGGGCACCCTGGTACAGACCCGCTCCGGCCTGAGGCCCGTCCAGACGGTGTACAGCAACGGCATCAAATCTTTGGTACGTGTGGACGCTGAGGCAGGCATGAGCGTACGGTGCACACCGGAGCATAAGTTCTGGGTGCGGGGCAAGGACGACACTGAAGGCTGGCGGGAGGCCGGTCATCTGCGCCCCGGCGACTACCTGGCCGTAGATCTCTCGGAGCCCGGGCGCGGGCCGGCGAAACAGCCGGGGGGATCCCGGCTCGCCTGGACCAGGGCCACCGTCACCCCGGATGGCACCGGGCCTACCTACGACCTGCACATAGTCGACGCCCACGAGTACCAGGTTTCTGGTCTGGTTGTCCATAACTCAGGGTCGGGACAGCGCAAAGCAGCCAAAATGGTCATCATGGACGCCGACCATCCTGACATCATGGATTTCATCTGGTGTAAAGCTCTTGAGGAGCGCAAAGCCGCGGCGCTCAGCGCCGCCGGTTTCGACATGGACCTGGACAGCAGGGACATGAAGTCCATCCAGTACCAGAACGCCAACAATTCGGTCAGGCTCACCGACGAGTTCATGCGCAAAGCGCTGGGAGACGGCAAATGGCAGCTGCGGGCCCGTACTACCGGTGAGGTAACCGAAGAGATGGACGCCGCGGACATCCTGGACGCCATCGCCCGGGCAGCCTGGGAATGCGCCGACCCCGGTGTGCAGTTCACCGACACTATCAACCGTTGGCACACCCTGGCTGACGAAGCCCCTATCTACGGGTCGAACCCATGCTCGGAGTATATGTCCCTGGACAACACTTCGTGCAACCTGGCTTCCGTCAACGTGCTACGGTACCTACAGCCCGACAACACGTTCGCGCTGGACGAGTACGTGGCTGACTGCCAGCTGCTGGCGCTGGCCATGGAGATCCTTGTTAGTTTCGCTGACTACCCCACCGAGGAGATCAAGAAGAACTCCCGGCGGTACCGGCAGCTGGGCCAGGGCCTGTGCAACCTGGGGGCGCTGCTGATGAGCATGGGCCTGCCGTACGACTCTGACGCCAGCCGCAACGTGGCCGCGGGGCTGCAGGCAGTCCAGACTGGTGCTGTGTACCTGACGTCAGCTCAGATCGCCGAGCTGCTCGGCCCCTACGAGGGTTACGCCGAGACCGCCGGGTCGATGCAACGGGTGCTAGAGATGCACCGGGACGCCGCGGTGGCGCTGGGAGCGGCGGTACCCAGGGACCAGCCGGTAGCGTCCGCTTTGGGCCAGCGGGCCCGCGAACTATGGGACCGGACCATCGATCTGAGCAAGGCGCACGGTGTGCGCTCAGCACAGGCGACGGTGGCCGCGCCCACCGGCACTATATCTTTTGTCATGGGGGCTGATACCACCGGGATCGAACCGGATTTCTCCCTGATCAAGAGCAAAAAGCTGGTAGGCGGCGGCCACCTGAAGATAGTGAACCAGTCTGTCCTCCGGGCGCTGCACGCTCTGGGCTACAACGAGCAGACAGCCGCCGACATCGCAGCTTTCGTGGGACGGGAGGGGCGTGTGCAGGGCGCCCCCGGCTTGGACCCCGATCATTACCCGGTGTTCGCCTGCGCTATGGGCGAGGACGCCATCGAACCGATGGGGCACATCCGGATGGTGGCAGCCATCCAGCCGTTCCTGTCGGGAGCGGCATCTAAAACGGTGAACCTGCCCAGCACAGCCACCGTCCAGGACATCAAAGATGTTTACGTACAGGCGTGGCACCAGGGGGTCAAAGCGGTCTCGCTGTACCGGGACGGCAGCAAACAGGGCCAGCCTTTGGCCGCGGTGACCACGGCCAAGGACAAGCCGGAGATCAAAGAGCCGGAGAGGGCGCAGCCGGACGACGGCGGGCCGCCCAAAGCGGTACGTCGCAAGCTGCCCCGGAAACGCAAAGCTGAGATCACCCGTTTCTCAGTGGCTGACGCCGAAGGGTATATGGAAGTAGGTATGTACCCTAGCGGCCAGCCGGGCGAGCTGTTCCTGAAAGTGTCCAAACAGGGCTCGGCTCTCAACACCATCATGGACGCCCTGGCTATCGGGGTTTCGGTCGGCTTGCAATACGGAGTGCCGCTGGAGGTCTACGTGGCCAAGTACTCCGGGATGAAAGCGGAGCCAGCGGGGGCCACCGACGACCCGGAGCTACGGTTCGCCTCGTCCATCTTGGACTATGTGTTCCGGCGGATGGCGCTGGATTTCATGGACCCGGAGGCCCGTCAGGCGCTCAACATCCTGTCCACGACCGAGAGGGCCGCCAACCTGGACGCCCAGGAGCAGGCGCCGGCTGTCAGCACCCTGGCAGGGCACGCCGCCGCGCACACCTCCCGGGCGTCCTCGGACGCCCCTTACTGCATGGCATGCGGCTCCCAGATGACCAGGGCGGGCACCTGTTTCGCCTGCGCGGCCTGCGGCACCACCACCGGCTGCTCTTAAGCCCGGCGGGCCGCAGCCCCGGTATCAGGCCTGGCGGATATCCCGGATGAACTGCTCCGGCGCCCAGTAGCCGGGCAGCAGCCGAGGGTGCTGTTGGGCGGCATGGTCGGCCAGCCGGGCCAGCCCGGCGGGGTCTAGCAGCCCGATGACGTCCCGGACGACCCGAGGCCCAGCGGTTTGTAACGCCCGGCCGGCCGGGCTGGTCACAGGAGGGACAGCAGGGACCAGCAGCACCAGCGGGCCAGCCTGCTGACGAGCCAAGGTGTACGCCTTGCCGAGCAGCTCCCAGACTTGAGTTTGGGTGGGACCGCCCAGCAGGCTGTAGTCGCCCAGGATCTCAAAATACCAGGTGCGGCCCTGACGGTCCCGGGCGGCCAGGCTCAGCTCGCAGCCGGCGGGGGCTACCCGCACCCCGGGCCGCAGGTTGGTGAACCCGGCGGCCTGCACGGCTTGCCGGGCCAGCCGGACAGTGCTTGTGGTGGGTGCCGGCCCGGGCTGCGGGGAGCCTTCGGCTGCCACCCGGCGGGCGGCCAGCTGCACATACGCGGGATCCAGGTCGTACCCTATGTAGCGGCGGCCTGCCTGGGCGGCGGCCACCAAGGTGCTACCAGCGCCCATAAAAGGGTCCAGGACCAGGTCGTCGCGCCAGGTCAGCAGCCCGATCAGGCGGGCGGGCAGCGCCAGGGGGAACGGGGCGGGATGGCCGACCCGGCGGGCTGACTCAGGTGGGATCTCCCAGACGTCCAGGGTGGCTGCCATGAACTCGTCGGCTGTGATACTGGCTTGGTGGGGCAGGCCCCGGGCGGCCCGGTCCTGGTCTGACAGGGCACGGCCGAACTTCCCTTTGCTGGCTATCAGCACCCTTTCGGTGGTGTCCCTTAGCACCGGGGCGGCGGGCCGGCGGAACGTCCCCCAGGCGCAGCTGCCGCTGGCCCCCCGGCCTTTGCGCCAGATAATCTCGCCCAGCGGCAACATCCGCAGGTCGTCTTGCAGGATGCGCATCACGTCGCCTGACAGGCTGCGGTACGGCCGGCGCCCCAGGTTAGCCACGTTGACCGCGATACGGCCGCCGGGCTCCAGGGTGCGTTTGCATTCCGCGAAGACGTCCCGCAGCATCTGCAGGTACTCCAGGTACGACCGGGGCACCCCGTCCCGGCCTAGTTCCAGCTCGTACTGTTTGCCCGCGAAATACGGCGGGGAGGTGACCACCAGCGCTACCTCGTTGTCATGCAGCTGGTGCATGTCCCGGGCGTCGCCGTGCACGAACGGCACCGGGATCGGACGGGGTGCTGGTACGTGCAGCTCGTCCGATGTCTCGGGCGGCTCGAACCGGCTGTAGAACGCCTCGGCGTTGTGGCTTTCACGCCGGCCCACCCCGAAGCTGGAGGTGGAGGTGCTGCGCCGGGCCCGCCGGGAGGCCGGGCGGCCGGGCGGTGTGGGGAGGACGGCCATATATCTCAGCGTACCAGGGGGATGCCAGCCCGCCGGTTATGCCGGGCGGCCTGCCGGCCGGCAGGTCGCCTAGCCCTCGCCGGGCGGGCCCGGGGGCGGCCCGGGACGTAACGCCAGGGCGAGCTGGGCGATCCAGTTTTTGACTATCTGCGGGTCACCGTTGGCCAGGCCGGCCAGCACGTACCCGTGGCACAGCCCTTTGCCGGCGCACCAGCAGCCCAGCACCTGCCCGGCGAGCTCGCCGGCCCGGACCCGCCGGCGGACCGCCCGGGCACGGGCGTCAGAGCCGTTGAGCCACGCCCAGTACGCGACCAGCAGCTCGGCCCGGGGGGCTTCCCCTTCGTGCCGCAGCCGCAGCGGGTTGCCGAACCCGATGTCAGTACGGCCAGCGAACGTACGGCCGATATAGATGTCGAAAGCGGGGAGGGGCCGGGAGGCCAGGTTGACGACCAGCGGCAGGACGTAGCCCAACGGGTCTGGTAGCCGTGCCAGCTCCGGCCGTTGCTCCATAATCCCAGCATACCCGGCCGGACGGTCAGCTTGTACTGTTGGCGTCCTGGTCATGGGCCAGCTGCCACAACGCCAGGGCGTGCCGGGGCAGCCGGGGGTGCTGGGAAGCAGCGGTAGCTACTTGGGCATCAGGATAGCTGAGCAGCTGCAGGATCGTCTCGAGCGGGGTGTTAGGGTGGGCAGCAAGCGATGCGGCCAGCTCGCGAGAGAGGTTAACCGAACTGGTCAGCAGGCTCAGGGTGGCGCTGTCCATCTGCGGGGTGTGCCCGATGATACCGGCTACCACGGAGCTGTCAGCAGGCCGAGGCGGGCCGATCAGGATGTCGACCCAGACGTTGTGACCGTGTTGGGTGCCGGAGATAAACCCGGGGGAGCAAGGGCACATTTTGCAGCCGGCGTGCACCGAGAACTGCAGCGGCTGCAGGTGCCCAAGGCCGGCCGCGACAACCGCCTGCCTGCGCTCCCGCAGGCTGGCACGTGTGTAACGGCGCCACACCTGGTGGTCAACTTCTTTACCCCGGCAGGCGCACCCGGGTTTGGTGCACAGGGGGCCGGCTGGCTCCTGTACCGAACCGGTGCCGCCTATGTCTACAAAAACTCTGGTCCAGGCTTCGGGATGCTCCCGGTTGGGCCGTTGCACCACTGCGGAGTAGAACGGGGCCAGGCTGGCCCCGGCAGGGCGGGCATCGGGGGTGCTCGTCCGGGCCTGGGCGACCAGGGCGGCCGGGGGAGCTGCCGGCAGGCGGGCGCCCGACGCCGGGCGTACCCGGTACTGGTTGGACCATTGGCCCGCGCTGAGCGCCATACTGGTACCTGTGCCAACTCGCTGAGCCAGGAGCATGGGATCCGGCATACCGGGACAAAGCCGATATCATGTACAAGGAGCTGGACTGGAGGATCTTGTGACTGCGCTATCGGAATTCTGGCAGGAGGCAACTTTGCGGTACCGGCCGGAATGGGAAGGTCTGGTCGAGGCGTGGGTAGCTGACGTCCTGGACAAGCATAAGCAGCAGGCGGTGTTCGACCCGGAGCCGCTGGCCACCGAGAACGCCGCTTACCAGACGGTAATGAGGCTCCCGTTCCCGATCTCACGCTATATCGACACTATCAAAACGGCGGGCAGCCGGGTCATCCAGGAGCAGGTCGAGACTGAAGTGCGGGCCGCGGCCAGGAAATTGGGATGGCCTGTCGAACGGTCTCTGCAAGACATCCTGATCAGGGTGGCCACAGGTTCGGTCCTGGGCCGGACCGGCGGTTAACCAGCCTGGGCGGCGACAAGATCAGGCCGGCCAGCACGGGCCGGGGCGGGACCGTTCCCGGTCGGTGATCATGGGTAGCCCCGAACGGCCCCGCCGTCCCTGTTATAACATAAATATATCGAGGCACGGGTGTGCTATAATAGAGGATAAACAGCGGGTGAGTACTTTTAAGGAGAGCCGTGGCCACGACAGGAACCACCGCCGAGACGACAGAGACGTCAGCTGATGTACTCCGGGCCGAACTAGCCCCCTACGCCACCGAGTACCGCTTTGAACTAGACGGCATTGTCTACCGTATTACTCGGTATGACAATCACGGCGGTCTCTTGCCTGACAACGGCTGGGCGGCAGTGTGCTGGCGCGGCGCCATGAACCCCTACTACCTCGTCGTAATAGAGGGCGAATGGCAATGGGCGTACAAATTCGGGACTGTCTTCCACAGCCCCGAGCGGGCGTTGGTCATCATCCAGCAACACCCGTTCCCGGGCTGATAACCAGCCCACGGCCCTCTGCTACCCGGGCCGGGTCTGCGCGGCCCTGCCGTGTGCCGGGAGTGCCCGGTCAGAACACTGATTGGGCGGAGGTCGCCCGGGTGCTGCCGTCCATCTCGTCCAGCAGTTCCTGGGCTGCCTGCAGCATCGCCTGCCGTTCGGTGTCGCCCAGGCCCTGGGCGGCCGCCCATTCCTGTAACGCTTGTAACGGGCTGGCCTCAGGTGAGATCGGCCGCAGCAGCTGATGCGGCCGGGGTGCGACCGGGACCATCACGTTCACGACCCGGCCGCCCATGCTCTCTACCGCCCGGCTGGCTACCGCCTGGCTGGCCGGGGTGGCGCCCGGCATGACCAGCCTGACCAGAGTGCCAGCCAGGTCCTGTTCGGGTATTTCGGCATCCTGCGCGACCTGCAGCACCACCAGGTGCCGGTCCGGCCCTTCCTGCCGGCGGACCTGGGTGCTGCCCCAGCTGTCTATGCTGACCACCAGGCACCCGTGGGGGTCTTCGGCGTCGGTGAAATCGATCGTCCAGGGCGAACCTACGTACTGCATGTTGGAGGCGGGGGTTTGCGGCCGATGGATATGGCCTAGCAGCACTTCGGACCAGGGGCCAGCTAGCTGGCCGGGGGTGACCGCCCATTGGCCGCGGCCAGCCCATAGCGAGCTGGGGGCGACCACCTGTTCGGACCCGGGCATGATGGACCCGGCGAGCTGGGCGTGGCCTATCAGCAGGCTGGGCCCGGCCGGGGCGGTCTCGGCCAGGGCGGCTGCCTGGTCGGCCACCCATCCGGCGGTCGCTTCGGCGAGCTGCTCGGGCGGCAGGTGCCCAGCCTGTTCGATGATAAGGGATCGGGGCGGCCAGGGCAGGGCGGCCAGCGCCAGGCCGGAACGCAACGTGACCCAGCGAGGCAGCAGGGCGACATGCACCCCCGGCAGGTCCTGCCAGATCTGCAGCACGTTACGGTAGCCTCGGGGCCATCCTGCCATCTCGTGGTTGCCGTCCACGAACAGCACTTCGATCCCGGCGGCCAGCAGCCGGTTCACCCCGTCGTCGATGGTCTGGATGGCTTCAGGTGTGGGATGGCCGTTGTGGAACGTGTCGCCGGCCATGGCTACTGCCTCCGGCCTGAGCTGCACCGCTGTCTCGCAGATATGTTCCCAGGCTTCCCGGGCGGTGCTCCAGGGGCTACCGTCGGCGCCGGGAGTGCTCCAGCGGGCTACGTCCAGGTGCAGGTCGGCGAGCACGACGATCTGAGGGTCGGGCACGCTCAGAACACCTCGTCGGCCTGCTGGCCGTCGCGCACCTCGACCCAGGGCCAATAGTCGCCCCGGACCAATTTGGTCGGCCATTCGCGTTCTTCCCGCTGGCCTCTCCAGTGCCTTACGTCCCAGGCCCCGCCGTCAGCGGGGTACATCCCGAGCCCGAACTCGGGCCAGCGTTGCCACAGCGACGCTCCGAACGGGCGCATCTGGCGGTCCCGGCCGCCCTGGCCGTGCGGGGCGTGAGCTTCGATGAGCAGAGCGCAGTTGTACCGTACCGCCACGTGGTCCAGGATTTCGGACAGCTCTTTGGCCACCTCTTCGTCGCTGGGGTCGCCGCTCATCAGTTTGTACAACGGCCCGATGGTCACCAGGTCGGGCTGGACCTGGCGCACGGTGGAGACAAGCCGGGCCTGGTCGGCCCGGTTGTGCAGGTCCAGCCCGCTGGGGGTGGACCACAGGTGGCAACGCAGGGCCGCCCAGGCGGTGTCCCCTGACTGGTAGACAGCCTGGTCGACCAGCCGGCCCATGGCTCGCCGGATGGTACGCTCCCGGTTTTCGGCGTCCACGATCAGGGTCCGGACCGGCGGGATGGGACGGGAAGGGGTGAACGGGTGCAGGCCGGCCGCGCCCATCACCGCGACCTGGCGCAGCAGGGTGCTGTTATGAGTCGGGACGCGGCCCAGGCCGGCCAGGTAGATACCGTCAGGGTTGGCTACCTGGATGCAGCGGACCGGGACCGGCGGGACCGGCTGGACGCTCATTATGCGGCGTCCGGGCAGCCGCAAAGGTACGCAGGCTGGCACGGCCAGGCCGCCCGGCCCGGCCTGGCTGAGCGCCAGCAGGGTGGCTAGCGCCCGGGTGTCCAGCACCCGCAGGAGGTTGGTGGCCGGCCCGTCCGCCAACTTTTGTACCGCCCATTGGTGCTCGGCGTCAGCTGTTATCTCCGACCCGTCGGAGAACTCCAGGCGGTAGCAGGGCCTGCCGTCCGTGATCTCGGTGGCCGCGATCACGGTGGTGGGCTGCCCGTCGCTGCCCAGCACCTGGTCACCGGCCTGCAGGCCGGCCATGGTCCGCAGGCCGGTCACGGTATGGATCGGGGTGTCGACAGCCAGCGCTTTGCCGTAGCCTTCGGGGGCGACCACAATGGTACGGTCCTGGCGTTCCAGCAGACCGGGTATCACCCAGTCGTAGGGGGCGTCAGGCTGGTCGACCAGGCTCTGGACGGTGATCGCTTCGCCGCCGTGGGTGGGCAGTTCCACCTCTTTGCTCTGCTGGCCCATGAAGGCGATCAGGTCGCCCACCGGGTGAGCCGGGTCGGCTGCCATCGAACCCAGGGTGGTCGCGAACGCCCTTATCTGGCGTCTGGCTGCGTAGTCCAGGATGATCCGGATAGGGGCGCGGACGGAGGCCACCGAGTCGGCGTACGGCAGCAGGCCCAGCACCGCCTGCTCGCCGCCCACCACCTGCAGGGTCCCGGCTGTGCGCATATGTTCTATGACGCTGCCGACGTCGACCAGCTGGGTGGACTGCCATAGGTGTTTCACCGCGTCGAAACAGGCGGCCCAGCCGGGAGCTGAGAAATCCTGGGCGGACAGAGATTCGCATGCTTCCACGCAGAACTGGCTGCTGACCAGGCACCCGGCCAGCACGGCCTTCTCGTTGGGCTCAGACCCTGCCGGGGCAGCGTCGGGCCGTGGCCGGTTAGGGCGGCTCGTCACCTGGTTGTTAGACGGCGGCGTGTCGGTCATTGACATACGGTTAGATGTGTAGATCTCGTCTTCGCAGTGTACTCCCGGGGTACTTTGTCCTGTCCTAGATGGCCAGCCAGCCCGATCCCGGGCACTGCTGCCTGCCGGCCGTCCCCCATGACCTGCCAGTGTGGCCTGTGCGGTACCAGCCCCGTATTATCCTCGGCGGGCTAGCCTTTTGGCCCCCAGGACGGCCGTCGCAGCCTGGGACACGGCCAGCTCCTGGTCACCGGCCAGGCTGTGCAGGCAGGCGTAGGGCAGGCCAGGGTTGAACGTTGTCTCATACCGTACCGCCGGGTCCGGGTCTGCTGACAGGTCCCGCAGCACAGCGGGCGGGCAGGCAGGGTTGCTGGCCAGCCCTTGGCGGACCTGCGGGGCACGGTCCTGGCTTAGGTGCTGGGCTACGGCGGGCACGCAACACGGGTTGAGGGCCACCATGGTGCGTACCATGGTGTCGCGGCTGGCAGCTGCCTGCTGTTGCTGCTGCGGGTCGGCGCTACGGGCGGCCGTCTGGTACCGGCCCACGGTGGCTATGTAGGCGTCCTGAGCGCGCGGCGCCATACCTCCGGGCTGGCTGCCGGCAGCCAGCCCGCCCGGGGGTAGCCCCCACCGGGTCGGTGTTGCCGGGAGAGCGGCCCGGCGCCTGGCCACGGCCAGGTCGGTCGCGGTACCCACAGCCAGGGCCATCCCGGCCCAGGCGGCTGCTGTTACCAGCCGGGTGCTCGCAGCGGGGCCGGCCACAGAGACCGCTCCCAGCCCGCCGGCCGCTGTGATCCCTAGCCCGGCCGTCCAGGCTTTGGCTCGCTGGCTGACAGTGCCCCGGGACCAGCGGCGGGAGGGCCGGCTGGCCGACGCTGCGAGGGAGGGCCAGGCTGCCGGGCCGGCGGCCTGGCCGATCAAGGTAGCGCTGCCTGTCGGCCCGGCTGGCCGGCTGGCCGGCCTGGCTTTCCCTTTGAGATGTAGCTGGCCGTGGATGTCCCTGGTGGTCCCGGTCCCGCCCCCGGTACGGCTGTGACGGCTGTCCATGTTGTTGGTATGCCAAGACTGGCCGGCCGTGGCGGCGGGCTGGTCGGGATCAGGCGGCCCGGTCCCGGAGTTGTTGGCGCAGCCAGGTACCCAGATGGTGGGCCAGCAGCGGCGGTACCGCGTTGCCTATCTGCCGGTACTGGCTGCTGGGTGGTCCCGCGAACACTGTGCCGGCCGGGAACGTCTGCAGCAGCGCCGCCTCCAGCGTCGTGATCCGGCGGGCGCCCGGGACCAGGCCGTGGCGAGGTGTACCTCCGGCGGCCAGCCAGGCGTGGTACCGGGGCACTATGTCCTGGGTGTCCACCCATGGGGTTTTGTTACCGCCCATGCTAGCCAGCATGGTAGGGGCCGGGGCTGCCAGGTCTATAGGCCGTCCCCCGCCGTTGAACAGATGGCCGTGGTACGGGTTGGGCCGCAGCGAGGGCCGGCGGGCGTAGGTGATCACAGCGGGGTTGGGAGAGCCCTGGGGGGCCAGGCCGATAACGGTGCCGGCGGGCACCCGCGGTGGCGTGCCGGCCGGGCGCGGCAGGGCTCCCAGCTGGCCCAGGCCGGCCCTGGACCCGGCTACGAACAGCCGGCGGCGCAGCTGCGGCACCCCCAGGTCGGCCGCTTGCAGCACTGTCCAGCTCAGGTTGTAGCCCAGCTGGGCCAGCTGGGCCAGCATCTCCGTGAAATACTGGTGGTGCCGGGTGCCAGCCAGCTCCGGGACGTTCTCCAGCAGGAACAGCGGCGGGCTGATCTGGCGCAAGGCGCGCACGAACTGCGGGATGCCGTCCCGTCCGTCATGCTGGCCTCGGCGTAGCCCTCCCACCGAGAACGGCTGGCACGGAGGGCCGCCGGCGACCAGCTCAAGCTGGCCGTGGTACTGCCCGAGCTCCAGCTGTTCGATGTCCTGCTGGTACACTTGGGCGGCCGGGTGGTACCGCTGGTACGTGCTGGCGGCATCAACGTCGCGTTCCACCGCGGCGACTATGTCCCAGCCGGCCGCTCCCAGCCCGAGCGACAGGCCGCCAGCCCCGGCGAACAGGTCGATAGCGCAAAGCTGTGGCACCGGTACCAGTGTGCCCGGCTGGTACGCCCCGAGCATTACCGGCTGGCCTCCGGGAGGACAGCCGGCCGGACAGTGCCGGCCGTAATTATACCTGGGCCCGGATAACGGTATGCTGTACGGGTGAGCCAAGTGCCGCCGAACACCCTGGACCTGGGGGCAGACCTGTTTGCTGACAAGCAGGACGCGGTGGCGGCGGCGGACGTCCAGCTGGTCTTCGACATCTGGAAGGCGCACAGCGGTGTCCGCAACCTGGCTCTGATCAGGTTGAACGACAGGCGCAGCGGCTTGATCCGCAGGGCGCTGGCCGCTCGCGACAGGCAGACCGTGCTGGACGCCGTGGTCGGTTGGCGTTACAGCGGTATGGGTAGCCAGGGCGGTAACGCTGACAGCCTGGAGATGGTGCTGCGGGACAACGTCCGTATCGACCAGTTCGCCGGGTACACCCGGGATGCCGGCGTGTCAGCCCCCACCGAGGTGCCAGCCGGGATGTCGTCCCGGGAGGTTTCGGCGGCGGACATCCAGCTGGTCTTCGACATCTGGAAGACGTACACCAGCTCCCGTAACATGGCCCAGATGCAGATCAACGACAGGCGCCGCAGCCTGATCAGGCAGGCTTTAAGTGGTTACGACCGGCAGACGGTGCTGGACGCGGTGGTCGGATGGCGCTACAGCGAGTTCCACAGCGGGAAGAACGAACGGAAAAAAGTTTATAACAGCCTGGAGCTGATCTTGCGTGACGGCGCTCACGTGGAGCAGTTCGCCGGGTACACCCGGGATGCCGGCGTGTCAGCCCCCACCGAGGTGCCAGCTGAGCCGGTGGCTCCCGTGCCGGCGGTACCCGGGCCAGGGGTGGTACGGCTGGGTGTTTTCGAGTACTCTGGGGAGTGGTGATGCCGCAGCATAAGGACGACGGGCGCCCCGAGGGCGGCCTGGCCCGTTCGGCACGGGACTTCGGCCTGGCAGTACCCGGGGACGGGGCCGGGCCCGGGCCGGCCCGGGCGCCCCGTTCGGACACCCGGCTGTTGGCCAAGATCGAAGCTGATCGGCAGGCCGCTGAGGCCGCCAGGATCGCGACGGCCCGCCAGGATGTCCTGTTGCGGGCGTTGCCAGCTAAGTTCGCCCGGGCTAGCTGGGACAGCCTGGCTGGCTGGGACCCTCCGATCCCGCCCAGTGTAATAACGTTGCTGGATCGGTGGTGCGACAGACCTGCCACCAACCTGGTTATCCTTGGGGATCCCCGGATCGGCAAGTCCTGGGTGGCCGCCGCCTGCCTGTCCCGGGTTATCCGGCCTAACCAGACAGTGGCGTGGTGGTCCTGCTCTGAGCTGCTGGAGCTGGCCCGGGAACGGCCCAGCCTGATCGCCGAGGCGGCCGCCGTCCACTGGCTGGTCCTGGACGATCTGGGTACCGAATATCCGCCCTACCCGGTGGCGGTGGAACGGATCGGTGTTGTGTTCAACAAACGGGACCAGGCTGAGCTGCCGACCGTCGTGACGTCCAGCCTGGACAAAGAGCAGCTGGCTAGCTGGGTCGGCCCCCGGACTTTCGCTCGGCTCCGGGAAGGGGTGCGTATCCAGTGGACCGGCCCAGGCCAGCAGCCTGGCGCACCCTCTAAACAGTCCTGAGGCCACCAGCCGTAACACATATTGCGCGGCGCAGCCTGCCCGTACCGCCGACAAAGCATACGATGGTATCTACGCTCGATTGGCCAGCTGCCTCTCAGCGCCCGGCGGGCCCAGCCAGCCCGGTCTGGGTTATGCGTTCAGACGATATGGCGAGCAGCCACCGGGCGGCCATTGTGAACCAGATGCAAACAGTGTTCGAGCAGCTCTGGCCGTGCCGGCTGGACGTCGACCTGAGCACCCAGCTGGGGCTGCTGGTCGCCAACGTCGCTCTCCCCCTGAACATACCGATAGAGGGGACCTTGCCAGCGGATTATGCCGCCCGGCTGTCAGTGCGTGAGGCCAGGCTGGCCCGCCGGATCGCCTTGAACCTGCCCGGGCTGCACCGGGCCAGGCCGGTACTGCCGGAACGGCAGCAGGTGCACAGCGTTATGGCTTACTGGTCGGGCAAACCGGTAGGTGACACCTGGGCGTTGCTGCGCCGCTGGGCGTTGCTGGGCCGGCAAGCGATCGTGTTCGTGCCATCTCGGCCGCCGGCGCAGCTCGGCGGCGAACGGCTGCGCCAATGGCTGGGGCATATGCCGCCTCGCAACCAGATTGTCGCCCTGGACGGGGCCTGGGCGCCTCTGTCCAACCTGTGGGACGCCCCGCTGGACTGGGATGGCAGGACCTGGTCGTCAGCCGAACATGCTTACCAAGCCGCCCGGGCCGCCTCCCCTCAGGACGCCAGCTGGGTGGGCCAGGCTTCCACCCCTCAGGAGGCCCGCCGGCGCGGCCGTCAGATAGCCGCCCGGCCAGGCTGGGAGGTCGAAAGACAGCAAGTGCTACAGGACCTGCTGGAAGCGAAGTTTAAAGATCCCTGCCTAGCGGGTATACTTTTATCTACGGGCAATACAACTCTGGTCGGCTACACGAGCCGGCGGACCGCTAGCGAAACCGACGGCGATCATGATATACTGGGCATGGCTCTCATGCGCCTGCGTGCCGCTCTGCGGACGGGGGCAGTGTCGGCTCCCGCCGGCGCTGGCTGCCACGAGAAGAGCGACTAGTTGGGACTGATGCCGGATGGTTGCTGAACAACCAAAATCAGCGGCATCTCCGGTAACGGGGCTGGCAGCACCCGGCGCACAGCCCGACGTACCGACGATATGCCAGACGGTGCTGGTCCCGCCCGCCATGGACGCCAAAGGTCCCTGGGAACCCCGGTGGCGCACCTACACCGACTATGTTAACGCTCAGGACAGGCGGCTTACAGTGTCGGCCCGGGCTGGCACCAGCGTGTTCGTGCGCCTGCTCAAAACCAGCTCGTTCGCCGTCTGGTGCGCCGACCGCAAAGTAGCACCCACTTTCGAAGCGTTAGAGAACTACACCGCGGAAGACGCCCATATGTACCCTTACGACGGCAACCTATGGTACCTGATAAGGATGCACCAGATAACCAGCGAGCTGGTACAAGCCATCAGAAAGACCAGGGACGAGAACGTCAGCTCCGCCCTGGAACAGCTGGAAACACCGTTCTGCGACCTGATGAGCCGGACTATCATACAGGCCGCCGGCTCCGACGGCCAGATAGTGATCACCGCCTACCAAGACCAGGAAAGCCACGCCGATCACCCTGAGACCTACACCGTGGAGCTGCCGCTAGCCGGCGGCCGCTGGGTGGAGAACCCACCCTCCCGGTTCCTGCTCGCCCGGGTGTGCGCCCTTCTGAGCCAGATCAACGGCGGCCAGATCGACCTGCACCTGTACCAGACCAACGGCCCGCTGGTGTTCTCATGCACCTACTGGCTGCCCTGGGGCCAGGGCAAAGTGGGCACCCAAACCGGCCCGACGTGACCTGCGGCGCCCTGTCCGGCGCCACTGCACACCACCAGCCAGGACCTTGCCAGCCGTGACGCCGCGCGACAGCAAGCCGGGAGGACCACACCGGCATAACGGCCGTAACCATACCGTCATGGCATACTGGCACCTAGGTATGTTCGCCCTGGCCCATGAACACCGTCCTTAGGATCCCGATATGCCGGTCATGCTCGAGCCCCCGCCGATACTGGCACCCAGCCTGCTGCCCAACGGGCTGCTAATACCCCCGGCGTTACGGGGTGACGAAGCGCCGATACTAGCCGAAGCGTCCAAAGAGGGCTACCGGCGCTACAGGTCACCCAGGACAGGCAAAATGTTGCCGTCAGTGACCACCCTGCTAGGCCAGGTCAGTGAGTACTACCTGGACAGATGGCGGGCCAACCAGATCGCCGACGCCGTGCTGGACCGGGTTACCTCCGGCGCCTGGGACAACGACGTGCAAACCTTGGGGCAGGCCAAGGCCCGGGCCGCCCTGGACCGCCAGATCGGCCAGTACCTGACCAGGGCAGCAGACCGCGGAGGACTGGTCCACTCCTGGATTGAAGCGGACGCCGCCCGCGAATGCGGCTACGACATCCCCTACCCCGAGCTGGAAGCGCAACACCGGCCGTTTATACAGGCCTACCAGGTCTGGCGCCGGGGCCACCACGTGCGCTGGCTGGCGTTGGAATGCACCGCCATCAACGACACCATGGGTTACGCCGGCACCGCTGACGCCCTGGCCGAGATCGACGGGGTGCCGTCCATCATGGACTACAAAACGTCCAAAAAACTGAAAACCCAGGTAGCAGCCCAGCTGCGGGCGCTCAGCAAAGCCGAATACCTCGTGGGGGGCGACGGCAAGCTGTACCAGCTACCGCCTATCTATGACCACGTGGCGCTGCTGCTGTGCAACGACGGCAGCCACCTGCCCCAGGTGATCGAAGAAGTGGACGCAGCCTACGAAATGTTCCTGGGGCTGCTGCGGGTATGGGATTTCAACCGCAACGCCCGGCTGGGCTCCCGGTTCCTGCGGCCCCAGGCCAACCTGATGGCCAGCCAAGGACCAGCCGGGCCTTAGACCTGCGAGCTGTGCACCCGGAGTGCGCGGCCGGCCGCCACCTGGCACACTGGCCGACATAACCAACAGTGATGTCGCCGCCGCTGACAAGCCCCGGGTCCGAGCTGGGCACCAGATGAGCACCGAACCTGTCGGGCCAGACCCGGGGACGGCGCCCGCATGGTGGCCTTGGGCCCAGAGCCAACCGTCGGCCGCTCCCGGCCCGGCACCCCGGGACGTCGCTCGGCTCAGCAGCCTGCCACCCCCGCCAGCCGGGCCGCTGGCCGCCACGGACATACCCTCGGCCGAGCCGGCCTGCATCCCGGACGAGGATGACCTGGACAATCTGGACAACCCTGGCAGCGCCGACCAGGGAGAAGACGAACAGGCTGGCAGGCCGTACCAGCACTTTACAGATGGCCGCCTGGCACCCCCCGCTGCCGGCATAAAGACTTTGCGACCGGTAGCTGTCATGCCGTCAACCCAGGGTCTACAAGGCCAACCCCCGGAGCTGGACCAGGACGATGGGGACCGGGACACGGATGGCTTAGGCGGATGGAGCTTGGACGGCACGCAGGGGCTGGATAACGAAGAACCAGATAACGAAGAACCAGATAACGAAGAACCAGATAACGAAGAACCAGACGTCGAAGAACCAGACGACGAAGAACCAGACGACGAAGAACCAGACGACAACGGCCGGATGGATTATTTCCGGCGCTGGAGCGCGGCCCAAGAAGTTCTGCGCCAGAACTCAGCGACCTCCTTAGAGCTGCAGGGCGCAGCTGACAACGGTTCAGGGTTGCCGTCTGCCGATGACAGCTGGGATGATGACGAAGATGAGGATTTCGACCCGGACGAATTCGACTGGTCCCCTATAGGCCGGGACCTCGCCAGCTTGGTACCGGCCCCAGCGGCCAAACCGGGGCTGGCCTACGAACCGTTGGACGAACAGGCCTGGGAGCTAGTTAATTCGCCGCAGCTCACCCAATATGATCTAGACCAGCTGATCGCGCACAAAGACCAGCTGATCCGCTGCACCCTTGTCACCCGCCCTGACTGTCCCGCCCAAGTGTTGCAGCAGCTGAGCGACGACCCCAGCCAGATAGTCCGATGGGCGCTGCTGCGCCACCCGGCGTGCCCCCCTGAGATCCTGGAGGCAGCTGCTAATTCCGACGACTCGGTCAAACTGATGCTGGCGGTGGCTCACAGCAACCTGCCCGCCTCCGCTCTGGCCGCCCTGGCCGTCCCCACCGCCTCGCCCGAAGTGCTATGCGCGCTAATGAGCAGGCCGGACACGTCGCGCGACGTGTGCCACCTGGCCATGGAACATCTGGACAAACCTCACCGGATGCAGATGGCACGCCAGACCAATCTGCCGGCCAGCACTTACAACACCCTGGCTAGCGACCCTGAGATCAGGCAGCTGGTACTGACCAACCCAGACTGCCCCCGGTCCCTGCTGGCTATGAGCCAGCTGGTACAGCCGGTCGCCAGCGACGACACCTGAACCGTTCCGGTTCGGTGATCATGGGCGATCTCCGGGTGGTCCTGAACAGTCTTGGGCCACCTGGCTCCCCGGGCTTCCGATAGGCGTTACGGTCTTACTGCCACCTCTGCACCCGGACCGTTGCTCGTGGTGGGCGGGACGGCACCGGGCGGCTACAACAGCTGCGTGCGCTCGTCCAGCATATGGCATAAGAAGCGTTATGAACGCTACCGGTGGAACCTCAGGGTCCAACCAATACAACCGGCGAGGCACTTCGCAAGCTCATCAGCAAGGCGCTTTAGCCTTAGTTATCCCGCACCAACCGCCGCTGCTGAAACAGCTGCAGGTGGTGCCTTCGCTGGCGGTAGCCGGCCGCAGCCCGGTCTGGTACGAAGCCGCCCATTTCACCGGGGAATGGCCAGGCAGCCGGGACGCCGCCCGGGTCGCCGCCGGGCATAACTGGGAACCGGTGCTAGAAGACGCCTACGCCATGTCAACCGGTCCCGACGGTTTCAGCGCCGTCCCAATCCCCGGTTCCAAAGCGGTACGCCGGTCTGACACCGGGGAGGTCCTGGGGGTTAACAACACCACCCGCGAGACCATCAGCATCAACGACATGTACGACCTGGTAGAGGCGCTGGTCGAACAGACAGGGATCCAGTACGAAGCCGGCGGCCAGCTGTCCGGAGGCAAAACGGTATGGGTGATGGCCCGTATGGAGCCGCCCGCCCGGGTCAATGGCGACCCGTCCCGCTGCTACCACCGCCTGACTATGGTTAACCGGATCGTCGGACCAGGCGCGTGCAGCCTGGAATGGACAGCGGTCCGGGAGGAGTCCCAAGCGTCACTGTCCATATCGGAGCTGACCGGGTGCCCGCCGTTGCGCTACCAGCTGAGGCACACCAAAGGGTGGCGTCAGCGTACCAAGGACATCGAAGAGGCGGTCATGGGCGTGCGGTCCCACACCGGGGAATGGCAGCAACAAGCCGATTATCTGGCCTCCAAGAAAACCACCGAGGATCAACGTCGGGCGTTCGTTGCCGAATTCATCCCCATGCCAGCCGAAGGCGTGATCTCAGACCAGGTCAAAGCCAACGTGGCAAACGACCGGGGGACCTTGAACCGCATCCTGGAATCCAGGACCTGCGAAGGGGTGAACGGCACCGGCTGGGGCCTGGTCCTTGCCGCGGCCGAGTTCCTGGACCACGAACGGTTCTACCGTAACGCCGAATCCCATTTCAAGCGCAGCCTGCTGCGACCCGAACCGGCCAAACGCAAAGCGGTGCAGATAGTCCAACGGATCGTGGGCTAAGCCAGGCTAGGCCGGCCTGGCCGAGGTAGCTGCCAGACCACTTCAGGCCGGCGCCTGGCAGCTATCTTAGACAACTCGCTCCGCCCCGGGACGTCGCGTGGCACCATCCTGGCCCTCCCGCCTACCAGCGCTGTACGCCAGCCGGTCGCCCAAGGCCACCGCAAAACTTGCGGCCGGCTGCTGGGACAGACCGGGTGACATCCCGATCCCGGACGATATAACCGGCACGGACCGCTGCGGCCTGTTTGTGCCATCCCCGGGGCAGGAAACCCCGGAAACCGCGGAAAACAAAGAAACCCACCCGCCCTTTATACTATACAACATAGTGGCTATATGTTATAATAGATGTAGGAGATCAAGATGCCCATATATGAGCAGCTGAACTACTACAAGGTGCTGGGCTTGCGGCCTGACTGTGACCAGGCCGAGATCGGCGTTGCTTACCGACGCCTGGTCAAAACTTCCCATCCGGACCGGGAGGGCGACAGTGTCCTGTTCCGTCTGGTCCAGGAGGCGTACGACCATCTGAAAACCCCCCAGGTGCGGGCGCAGTACGACCACAGCATTACCGGCACAAGCTACAGCGGCACCGACGAGACCGGCAGCACCTACACCCCGCCGCCCAGCTACACCCCGCCCCAAAACTATCAGACGGGGACAGCCACCTCGACCAGGGCTCGCGCTCACCAACAGCCAGCCCAGGACCGGCATGTCTGGGAGCAGGACGACTGGGACGACCTGGAGGAGCCAGAACGGGCCGCGGCTCGCCAGCCAGCACCGGCGTACCCTCTGTGGCGCCGGGCCTGGCCCCATCTCAGCTGGCCGCTGCGGCTGCTGGCCACCCTGTACGGAGCTGGTACCGGCCTGGCCACCGCGATCTTCTGGCACGTACAGGCCACTTACACCGGCCGACTGCCTATCATCGGGCACCAGATCGGCAACGCCCCGCTGCGCTGGGCAGCCTGGTTCGTGCTTGTCGGCGCCCTGCTGGGCCCGCCGGTACTAGCCGCCGCCCTGCGGCGCGGCACCAAACTGGCCCTGGCCCTGGCTATCGCCGTCCCCCTGTGGGCCACCGCCGGCACCATCGTGGCTATCAACCTGAGCCTGGTGCTGCTGTTCCTGGTGCTGCTGCGGATCTGGGACCGGCACCGGGGCATCCCTACCATCTGGATCGCCTGATCCTAACAATTATCAGCACCGGGAAGCGTGCTAAACTGGGCAGGTGGCCACCACGCCAGACGACGACGGCTCAGCAATGCTGCCCTGCTGCTTATCGCTGCAAAAATGGGTCCGGGAATCAGCCCAGGCCACAGCCAGAGGCCAGGCAGCACCCCGCGTGCCATGCGGCTACCCCGAGACCTGCCGGATCGCCCGTGAGCACAGCAACATCTCTAACGCCCGGGCCGCCAGGCCGGCAACAACCGCACACCCCGACCGTTAAACCGTACCCCCCGGACTGCCAAAGCGACGCCAGCGCGCCCAGCAGCCCGACAAGGTTGGCATATACCAGCCGTGAGCACCAAAGCTGGTACTGGGACTAATCAGTACCGGTCCAGGCCGCCTGGCCGGCTCGCCCCGCCCCGCCCCGCTGGCCTGATCACCCAGGCGGCCGCCAGCCAGCTCCCTGACCACCAGCCATGCGGCCAGATATGGGGCGGCAGCTGCCCCGTGCCAGTCGGGCCACCACGCTGGTCTCACGACGGGCATCCCAGCCCTTATGGCAAGCTCCAGGCCGCTGCCCACAGCGCCAACCCCTGGTTGCTGGGACAGCTGGCAGCAGACCCCAGCGAAGAGGTGCGTACCAGGGTCGCGCTCAACACCAGCTGCCCTGCCGGCACCGCCGCCAAGCTGGCCCGGGACAGCGACTCCCTGGTACGGGCTGCTGTCGCTATCAGCCCGTACCGGCATCCCGACATCCTGAGCGTCCTGGCCAGCGACACCCAGCCCCTGGTACGTTCCAGGGCCGCCGGCAACCCCAGCTGCCCCCCGGCCGCCCTGCGCCTACTGGCCAGCGACAGGGACCAGCAGGTCCGCCTGGCTGTCGCTTCCAACGAGCAATGCCCGCCCACCATCCAGCCAACGCTGGCAGGAGACCCCGACACCGAAGTGCGTATCGCCCTGGCCAGACGTCCCGACTGCACACCTGAGATCATAGCCCAGCTCGGCTATGACCGGGACCGGCAGGTGCGGTGGGAGATCCTCCGCCGAGACAACTGCCCGGCCCCAGCGCTAGCCGAAGCGTACCGGGACAGCCCCATCCTGCACGTCCAGATCGCCAAGCACCGCAACTGCCCGCCCGAACTGCTCCGAAAGATGGCCCGCAGCCCCCAGCTCCTGATCAGGGAGGCCGTCGCCGGCAATCCCAGCACCCCCGGGCCAGCGATGCGACATTTAAGCCGCAGCACCGCCAAGAACGTGCTGAGCGCCCTGGCCAGCAACCCCGCCTGCCCTCCTGCTATCCTGGAGCAGATGCTGCGGCACCCCATCTCCGAAGTCGCCCGGCTGGCCGCCGACAACCCCAGCTGCCCCCGGGCCGCCCGCGCTATGTGGCAACTAGCCCGGGGAGCCGACAATGAACAAGCATAGCCGGCCCGGCGCCCGCGGCGCCAACCAATACCGTGCCCGCCGCCCACGGGACGGCACCACCCTGCCAGCGCCGGACCGCGACCTGGCCGCCCAGGCCGGCACCGAAGTATCCCAGCGGACCCGCTGCGGGACTTTGTACTTCACCAACTGCTACGCGCTGGTCGGCCCTCCCACCTGGTCGCACGGCAGGCACCCCAGTGAAGGCGACCAGCGCGTAGCGGCCCGGGCGCAAACCACACCTGGCCCGGTGCTGGCCAGGCTGGCTCTTTCTCGCAGCCAGTCGGTCCGCCAGTCAGTCGCCGAGAACCGCAACACCACCGGGCCGGTCCTGGCCGGCCTGGCCGCAGACCCGCACGTTTCGGTACGGGCCGCCGCTGCCCGCCACAGCCGGACCCCGGGCCCGGCTCTGAGCCGGCTGGCAGACGACCACGACATGTACGTCCGGGCGCTCGCCGCCGCCAATCCGCACTTGCCGGTACGTGCCATGCGACGGCTGTACCGTGATCCGGAGGCCATGGTACGCTTCGGGCTGGCCGCCAACCGGCGGTGCCCACCCCGGATCCTGGAGCAGTTCCATCTGCAGGGCGAAGACTTCTTAGACCTACACATAGCCCGGAACCCCGGCTGCCCGGCACCTCTGCTGGAACAGCTGTTGCGCCACCATGACCCTCAGGTCGCCCAGGCGGCCATCGACAACCCGGCGCTGCCCAGGTACTTGCGGGCGTTCAGCCAGCTGGCAGGCCGGACCGCCTGACATCGCCCGCGGGCCACCCGGGACGCCCTGCCACCGCACCGTATTGCGCCTGTGGCAGCCGGCTATTATGCTGGCAATATGCTCTCAGGGGCGACGGGAGGTGCCGCGGACCGCCCCGCTACGGCATTCAGGGTAGGTGCCGGGCCAGGCCGGGGCGGCAACCAGTACAAAGCCGGGAGCGCAGCTCGCTCTGCGGCTGGCAGCACATCCCAGCGGGCAGCCGCAGCCCTGCTGGCCAGCCCGCTCCAGCCCCGGCCGGTACTGTGCGGCCAGATCTGGGGCACCCAATGCACCGAGCCGGTTACCCCTCCCAGCTGGGCGCACCAAGGTCAGCATCCGCATCCTAGTCAGACCATGTGCGAACGGGCTGCCCGCGACCCTGACACCCCGCCGGCTGTGCTGCAACATCTGAGCAGCTCATCCCATCATGCTGTCCTGCGAGCGCTGGCCAGCAACCCGAAAGCACCGCCAGCCATCCTGGAGCAGCTCAGCCGCAGACGGATCACTAGTGTCCGCATGAGACTGGTACGGAACCCGAGCTGTCCGGTGCCCGCGCTAGAACGGCTGCTGAGCGGCCCCGACCCCGCTATAGCTCAGGCCGCCGCTGATCATCCCGCTCTGCCCCGGGCCACCCGGGCTATGTGGCAGCTGGCCCGCCGGTAGGGTAGCGCCGCACGCTGGTGCCGGAGGGCGAAACACCAGCCGTCCCGGGCCCGGTTTTGCCGTGCCCGTACACCAACGTATGGTTCGGGATGGCCGTCCGCGCGCCGGCTGTGGCATAGTACGATGGCCGCCCGGCGCTGGTCACCGACCTGATAGCCGTGGCGTACAGGAGAGGTACACTGAGGATGATGACCGACCAACCGCGCCCTTTCGTACATCTGCATACGCACAGCCATTATTCGCTGTTAGATGGCGCTGCGCTCATCCCGGACATGGTGAAGAAGGCCGTGGAAGATGGTATGCCCGCCCTGGGTATCACCGACCATGGCAACCTGTACGGCCTGTACGAGCATTACCAGGCGTGCAAGGGAGCCGGTATCATCCCGGTGTTGGGATGCGAAACCTATCTGGACTCTGAAAGCCGGTTCATACGTCAGCCTCGTTCGAAGATGAAAGCGAACGAAGAAGCGCTGGCGGGTCTAGATATGATCACTACCGGCAGGACCAAAGACCGGTACCACCAGATAGTGCTAGCTGTGACCACCCGGGGGTATTATAACCTGGTCGGGTTGGCGTCCGAAGCTTTCCTGACGGGGTTTTACAACCGGCCGAGGATTGACACCGCTCTGCTCGAGCAGTACCACGAGGGGCTGGTGCTGACCTCGTCGTGCCTGGGCGGGCTTGTCCCTCAGGCGTTGTTGAACGGCCAGCCCGACGAGGCTCGTCGGCTCGCCGGGCAGCTACAAGACATAGTGGGCAAAGATAATTTCTATGTCGAGCTGCAAGACCATGGCATCTCGATCGAAAGGGGTATCAGGGCTGAGCTGCTTGCCGTGGCCCGGCAGGTTGGTGCCCCTCTTCTGGCCACCAACGACAGCCACTTCGTGAACAAGAGCGACGCTCAGTCCCATGATGTCTTGCTGTGCCTCCAGACCGGGGCGAAGATCGCTGATGAGAAACGGTTCAAGTTCAGCGGCTCAGGCTATTGGATGCGTACCACAGCTGAGATGCACGCCCTGTTCGAAGAGCTGCCCGAAGCGGCGGATAACACATGGGAGCTGGCCCAGCGCGCCCAGGGTGTCACCATCGAACATATCAGCGACCCGCTGCCGCATTACGAAGTGCCTGAGCAGTTCCGGGGCGAGCCCAAGCCGGACGCCGCCTACTTGCGGCACCTGGTGTACGAAGGGGCGGCCCGCCGCTACGGCACTCTGACAACCAAGATCACAGACCAGATCGAGTACGAGCTCGGTGTCATAGACGAAATGGGGTACTCTGCGTATTTCCTGATCGTGTGGGATATCGTGAACTGGGCACGTAACAACGGGGTGCGGGTGGGCCCGGGTAGAGGTTCCGCCGCCGGCAGTATCGTGACTTATTGCACCGGCATCTCAGATCTGGACCCTCTGCACTGGGGTTTGATATTTGAACGTTTCTTAAACCCTCAGCGCGTGAGCATGCCCGACATCGACCTGGACTTTGACGACCGGCGTCGGCCTGACGTGCTGGCCTACATCGTCAGCCGGTTCGGGGCCGACAAAGTCGCCCAGATCATCACCTACACTACTATCGGGTCGCGTTCCGCCGCCCGGGACTCCTCCCGGGTGCTGGATTTCCCTTACCAGCTGGGCCAGAAGATCGTGGACGCCATGCCGCCGCTGCGGATGGGCCGCGACACCCCCATCGCGGCCTGTATGCTGCCGGAACGGCCGGAGAACGACCCTGCCGGCTGGGACCGGGCGGCCCCCCTGCGCGAGCTGGCCAGTACCGACCGGAACGTACAGGATGTGCTGCTGATCGCCCAAGGCCTGGAGGGCCGTGTACGCCAGGACGGGCTGCACGCCGCGGCGGTCGTTATCTCGGACCGTCCGCTGCAGGAACTTATCCCGGTGCAGCGCAAACCGTTGCCGGGGTCCAAGAACGGCGAGCTGGGCCCGCTGACCACTCAGTACGACATGCATGCGATCGAAGAGCTCGGGCTGCTCAAAATGGACTGCCTGGGCCTGCGCAACCTGACGGTCATCCAGGACACCCTGGACATGATCGAGGAGACAGCCGGGATCAAATATGAGCTGCTGGAGATCCCGCTGGACGACGCCGCGACCTACCGGCTGATCTCCACCAACGCCATAGGGGTGTTCCAGCTGGAACAACCTGACATCCGACGTTTCGCTCAGGCGCTCAACCCGCAGAATTTCGACGATATCGGGGCGTTGAACGCGCTGTACCGGCCCGGCCCCATGGGCACCGGGATGCACATCGATTACGCCGACCGGCGCAACGGGCGCAAACATGACTGGGAGCCGATGCACCCGGCGACCGCCGATATCCTGGAACCGACGTTCGGCCTGATGGTCTTCCAGGAGCAGATGATGCAGGTCGCCCAGAAATTAGCCGGGTTCACCTCGGCCGAGGCGGACAACCTGCGCCGGGCGTGCGGCAAAAAAGACCCGGTGGCGCTGGGGAAACAGCATGACAAGTTCGTGCAGGGCTGTGTCGACCAGGGGTTCGGCAAGCAGGTCGGCGAGCAGGTGTTCCAGACCATCCTGCCGTTCTCGGATTACGCCTTCAACAAATGCGTGACCGGTGAGACCAAGATCCAGCTGGACGGCCGTACCATTGAGGTGCAGGAACTGCACCGGCGGCTCAATTCGGTGCTGCCGGCGCAACAAGGACGTACCGGCGCAACGGCAGCCGACAAATATGAAGGCCCATGCGTGTGTTGCAAACAGCGGCCAGCAGTATGGCGTGGCTACTGCCGCAGCTGCAGGTCGTACCGCAGCAAGTTCTACAGCGGGCGCCCCGGGGAAGGGTTGCGTTCTCTGTCGCTGCTGGAGGACGGCCGCATCCAGCCCAGCCCGATCAAGGACGTGCATTATAATGGCCGGGCGCCGGTGTGGACGGTAAGGCTGGCGGACGGCAGTGAGATAACCGGCACGGCCAACCACCGGCACCGCACCCCCGACGGGTGGAAGCAGGTCCGCGAACTGGCAGTAGGGGACAGCCTGCTGACAGCCAGCCCGCACGGGCACCCCTCCGGCCAGGTACGCAGACAGGACGCCGAAAGTTACCGGGCGGTACCGGTGAGGATCGTGGCTATCGAATATGCCGGCGTCCAGGACGTGTACGACCTGGAGATGGGGAGCGCCGGGCATAACTGGGTCGGCAACGGCATCGTCACCCACAACAGCCACGCCTATGCGTACGGCCTGATCACGTACTGGACCGCCTGGTTCAAAGCGAACTGGCCGGCACATTACATGGCGGCGCTGCTCAGCTCGGTCACCGACTCCACCGAACGCCGGGAGATCTACCTGGCTGAGTGCCGCCGGATGGGCCTGGTGGTACTGCCGCCCGACATCAACCAGGCCCGGGGGGATTTCTGGGCCCGCAAGGCGCCCGGCGGCGGCTGGGAGCTGGTGTTCGGGCTGAGCGGGATCAAAGGGGTGGGCGGCACCTGTGTGGAGCACCTGGTCGGGCTGCGGGCCGCAGGCGGGCCGTTCAGCGATTTCTGGGATTTCGCCTCCCGGGTGGACTCAAGTAGGGTGACCCAGCCGGTGCTGGAAGCCCTGATCGCGGCGGGCGCTTTCGACAGTATGGGTTACAGCCGCAAAGGGCTGACCAAAGCGGCCCCCGATATCATGCGGGAGCAGCAACAGCACACCAAACAGGTGTCCAGCGGGGTCCAGTTCCTGTTCGACGAACCGCCCGCCCGGGGCGGCAAGATCGACAAGACGGAATGGCCCAAACGGACGTTGCAGTCCAAAGAGCGGGCGGTGCTCAATACCTACGTGACCAGCCACCCGCTGGACGACTTGCTGCCGGTGCTGCAACGTGCCTGCGACACCGATGTCCTGACTATGCTGGAAGACCCTGAGGGCTGGGCTGAGCGCGAACAGGTGACGGTCGGCGGGATGATCGACCATCGCCAGGAGAAAACCACCAAGAAAGGCAAGACCATGGGGACGTTCTCGCTGGTCGGCCTGGGCGGCTCCCTGGAGATGATCGTGTTCCCTACGCAATGGGCTGAGTGCGCCGGCACGGTGACCAACGGCGAGGTGGTCAAGGTAACCGGCCAGCTGCGGATGCAAGAAGGGCTCAAAGGTGTCGCCCCCCAGTTCGTGGCCAGCGCCATAGAACGGATCGCGGTAGCCGAAGGGCCACCGGTACGTGTGGACGTAGCCGACACCGACCCTCGGAGGCTACAAAGCTTGCAGATAGCGCTGCGCCGGTTCCCGGGGGACTGCCCGGTGTTCCTGGTCACCCCTGACGACAAGATTATCGCCCTGCCAGCCCATTGGGGCTGCGAACGTTCAGCGGCCTGCCTGAAAGCGCTGCACGAGATCGCCGGCAGCGAGCTGGCGGCGATAGCCGCTCCAGCCCCGGTGGCAGTCGCCGGACCTGCCGCTGTGCCTTCCGACTGGTAGCCGCCCGGCCTGGGTTTCTGATCTTTCTGCCCCCGGCAACCCCAGCTAAAGCCGAAGGCCGGACCTGCCGATAAACTGGGATATATGGCTAATGTCGTAGCAAGGCGTGCTGTCCGGCAAACATCGTCGCCGATGTCCAGCGAGCAGGCCTGGGGTTTCCTGTCCCAGGCGCTGCTGGACCTGTCCCAGGAATGCCAGGCGGCCGAGATGCTGCCCGACGGGGATAGCGCCGAACGGCGAACGGCGGCCCGCACGCTCAGCCGGCACGCCCCGCCGGCACTACAAGAGCTGGCCCGGCTGGCCAGGCAGGTCGGCCAGCCGGCCGAGGCCGCCGCGGGCTGACAGGCCGCCCAGGCTGCATGGCGGGCACCGGGCTGGCCATGGCATAATGACAGGGTGCAACCGATAAGCGTGAACGACAGCCCCGGGCCCGGCGATCCCGGCGGCACGACCAGCCAGACCCTGTACCGCCGGTTCCGGCCTCAGCGGTTCGAACAGCTGCGCGGCCAGCCCCATGTCGCGCAGGCTCTGCGCAATTCGGTCCGGGACGGCCGGGTTGCTCATGCCTACCTGTTCAGCGGGCCACGCGGTACTGGTAAAACTTCGGCTGCCCGTATCCTGGCGATGGCGCTCAACTGCGAGTCGCCCTGCGACGGCGAACCGGACGGCACCTGCCCGACCTGCGTTGCTATCCGTACCGGCATTTCGCTGATGGTCCGGGAGATCGACGCGGCGTCCAACCGGAAGCTGGAAGAGATGAAAGCGCTGCTGGACCATGTGATCCTGGGAGCGCCCGGCTTCAAAAGGGTTTACATCCTGGACGAAGTGCACCAGCTGACCAACGACGCTTCCAGCGCTCTGCTCAAAACCCTGGAGGAGCCACCCGAACATGTGGTGTTCGTGCTGGCCACCACCGAGCTGCAGAAAGTGCTGCCCACCATCAAGTCTCGCACCCAGCATTATCAGTTCCGGCTGCTGGGCAACAAAGACATGACAGCGCTGCTCAGCGAGGTCAACGACCAGGCCGGCCTGGGCCTGTCCCCCGCTGTTATCGCCCAGGCCGTCGCGCAGTCCGGCGGTTCAGCCCGGGACGCTCTGTCAGCTCTGGACCGTCTGTCCGTCATGGGGTTCGAACAGCCCGGTGGCAGCGCGGTAGGAGAGCTGGTCCGAGCTATGATCGCTCAGGACACCGGGGCGCTGCTGGTGGCCTGCGCCCAGGCTGTTTCTGCCGGTTACGACCCTCGGCAGCTGGCCAACGAGCTGCTGGTGTACCTGCGCGATATGTTCATGACTGTCCAGGCGCCAGCGATGGTGGGGCTGCCGGACGCCGAGACAGCCGAAGCGGCCCGGCTGGCCAGCCAGATGGGCCTGGTGCTGCTGGTCCGTTCCATGGAGATGCTGGGCCGGTGCCTGGTCGAGATGCGAGACTCGGTCGACCCCAGGGTCACCCTTGAGGTCACCCTGATCTCGGCGGTCCGTTCGATGGCCGGCAACGACATCAACGGGCTGCTTAGCCGGCTGGAACGGCTGGAAAGACTTGTGGGCCAGGACGGTACCAGCCAGGGCACGCCCGGGTCGGCCCGGGTGGCAGCCGCGGCACGCCCGCAGCCAGCCCAGGCGGCCGTCGTCCCCCCCCCGGCAGCCCAGCCCGCCCCCGCCCCGGCAGCCACCTCAGCCCCCGCCGCCGCACAGCACCAAGAGCCGGCCCCAGCCCCGGCAGCCCAGCCCATCCCGGTACAAACCGTCCCCACGGCTGTCGCGGCACCTCCGGCCAACCTGCTGGAAACGGCGCTCCCGAGCCGGGACGAACTGACCAAAGCATGGGGCGACACCATTCTGGACAAGCTGCTGTCCACCACCCGGGCGCTGATGGCTAACGGCCGGTTCGTGAGCAGCGACACCAACGGCGTGGTGTTCGCCCTGCCCACCCCGGGGCTGCTGATCTCGGCCGGCAGGCACCAGCAGGAGGTACAGGCCGCTCTGAGCGCCCATTTCGGCATGCCGCTGCAGCTGCATCTGGTGTCGGACAAGCCCGTGGAGGTCCCGTCGGTACCACCGCACGCTCCCGTTCCCGCCGCGGCCGCCCCAGCCCCACCTTCGTCGGCCCCGCCCGCCGGGAGGGCGCCCGCAGCGCCAACACCCGCACCGGCGGTCCCGCCTGACGCCGGTGTCCTGGATATTTTCCCCGGTGCCACTATCGTAGGTTGAACAGCTGGCCCGCTGTGCGCGCCGGCGGCTGTTGGCATACGGTAGATGATGCAGACGGTGCCGGGCAGACGGTACGCCGGGTAATGCCAGGTGTTACACTGAGGCCGGACGGACCAGCCGGCGGGCACGCCGCCGCGCGAAGCAGGTAAGGCAGACATGGTTTTAGAGGTTATCAGCCTGGGTGCCGGGGTGCAGTCGACCTGTATGTACTTGATGAGCGACGAAGGTGCGCTGCCCAAAGCGGACGTCGCTATTTTCGCTGACACCGGCTGGGAGCACCCCCAGGTATACGAACATCTGGACGCCCTGGAACGCTGGTCCCAGGAGCGGGCCGGCATCCCGATCGTACGGGCCAGCCGGGGTAACCTGCGGGACGACGTGCTGGATCCCAGGGTGTTCGCGACCATCCCGGCCTGGACCAAGGAGGGCGCTTTTGTCTCGGTCCCGGTGGAATTCAGCACCTGCCCGACCTGCAGCGGTTTCAGGTTGCTGTCGGACGCCGAGGACACCTGCGAGGACTGCAAAGGCGAAGGGGTGATCCCGGTGCGCTGGGAGGAACGGCCGTCCAAAGCCAAGCTCGGCCGGATCGTACGCCAGTGCACCCCTAAGTACAAAGTGCAGCCGTTGGAAAGAGAGCTACGCCGGATGCTGGGCGCCCCAGTGTGGGACGAGCCGTGCCGTTACTGCGGCGGCACCGGCGAAAGAGTGCCGCCCTGGCTGGCGGCCAAGACGCCGGCCCGCTGCTCGGTCTGCCAGGGCACCCGGGTGCGCCACCGGATCGGCGCTGTCCCCAAAGGGGCCAGGGCCAACCAGTGGATCGGGTTTTCGTTCGACGAGCTGGAACGGGCTACCACCCTGGGGTTCCCTGCCTATTCCACCCCTGTCTGGCCGCTGCTGGAGCTGCGCATGAAACGGTCCGGCTGTGTGGCCTGGATGGCCGAGAGGGGATGGAAAGGTGTGGCCAAATCAGCCTGCCTGGGCTGCCCGTTCCATGACGACGACACCTGGCTGGAGATGGCGGACCGGGACCCTGAGCTGTTCGCCGACCTGGTGCAGTACGACCGGGCGATCCGGCACGGAGGCGGGCTGCGGGCCGAACGGTTCCTGCACGAATCATGCCTGCCGCTGGACGAAGCGATCGACAAATACCGCCAGTACAAAACGAGCACCGGGATTATCACGCTGCTGCCCGAATGGGCGCCCAAACGCAAAATCCGGCATTGCAACCCGTTCTCATGCCGTTCCGAAGATCTGGACGACGAGATCGGCAGTGTCGTCGCTATGATAGCCGGCTAGCCCGGCCAGGGCTGGCCGACATGACGGGCGCCGCAGCAGGTTACCAAATCACACCCCGGCCCTGACCCCAGGAGTATACTGGACATAATGGCACAATTTGCTCAGCAGGTGGTGGAACGGCCGGTGCAGGACGAGCTGTCCAGCTCGTTCATGATCCACGCCGTGTCCACGTTGCTGTCGCGAGCCATCCCTGACCTGCGGGACGGGCTGAAACCGGCGCAACGCCGTATCCTGTGGACCGCCCAGCGCCACGGGTACCTAGCCGACCGGCCCCACGTGAAAAGCATGGAGATCGTAGGCAAAACCATGGCGGACCACCATCCGCACGGGGATGCCAGCACCTACGAAGCTTTGGTCCGTATGGAGCACCAGCAGCTGAACCAAGTGCCGCTGATCGACGGGCAGGGCGGGTTCGCTGACTGTGACGACAAAGCGTCCGCGGCCCGGTACACCGAGGCCCGGCTGTCCGCGGCCGCCCAGATCCTGATGGAAGGCCTGAACGAAGATGGCGCCCCCATGGGAGAAAGCTACAACGGCAAACCGGAACCGCTGTTCCTGCCCGGCCCGCTGCCGCTGCTGCTGCTGAACGGCACCGCCGGGATCGCCGTCGGCAAATCCACCAACTTCCTGCCCTACAACCCCACCGAGATCTTAGAGGCCTGCCTGCTGCTGCTGCGCGACCCTAAAGCCACCGACCAGCAGCTAGCCGAGCTGGTCCCCGGCCCCGACAGCCCCGAAGGCGGATGGCTGCTCACCGACGGGTCCGAGATCGACCAGATCGCGACCACCGGCCGTGGCAAGGTCCGTATGCAAGCCCGAGTCAGGATCCAGAACTCCCCTGACGGCCCCCAGCTGCTGTTTGACCAGCTGCCCTACGGCGTCGGCCCCGGCGGGGTGTGCGAACAGATCCGGGAGGCCCAGCAAGGCGGGGCGAAACGAGATAAACGGCCCGAACTGACCGACGTGCTGGACGCCCAGGATATGACCGACATGCACCGCGGGGTGCTGCTGGTGATCACCTGCAGACCAGAAGCCGACCCCGCTCAGGTCCTGCGCCAACTATGGTTCAGGACCCAGCTGCAGGTCAGCTTCCCGGTGCAACAGAACTGTCTGTGGCAGGGCCGGCCGGTCCAGCTGGGGACCTGGGACATCCTGCGCAACTGGTTGCAGTCCCAGCAGCAAACATGGGGGAACAGGCTGGAGTTCCGGCAGCAACGGGCGGAGCAAGCTCGCCGGACCGCGGAGATCCTGATCAAAGCCGCTGTCAGCATCAACCAGGTCATCCGGGTGCTGCAGAAATCCAAAACCGAACCGCAAGCCCGCCAGGAGCTAGCCCAGCTGCTGCACATCCAGCCCGAGGAATGCGACCCTATCCTGGAGATGCGGCTGCGGCGCCTGATAGGGCTGGAGCGCGACGCTCTGGTCATAACCGAAAGAGAGCAAGCGGCCATCGTGAAAGAATGCCAACGGCTGCTAGGAGACCCCCGGGCGCTGCGGACCGAGATAGCCAGCCAGCTCAAACGGGTGCAGCAACAGGTAGCCAAACCACGCCGGACCGTGATCAGCGGCCAGCCGCAACAGCTGGTAATCCGCGACACCGCCGGGACCGCCGCTCTGGACCGCGACGGGACCGTCCGGGTAGTGTGGGACAGCGCCGCGCTGCCAGGGGTGCACACCAGCCTGTGCGCCGTCACCGAGACCGACCTGATATGGATCCTGGACAGCCAGAGCCGTCCCTGGCCCCTGCGAGCGGTAGACGGCGCTGAGCACGGCCGGGCAGCCACCCAGATCGCTCCCAACAGCGGGCCCGCCAAAGCGCTGTTCACCGTACCTCGAGCGGGCAGCAGCCTGGTAATGGTCACCCGGCAAGGCCAGGCCGCCCGGGTACAGCCGGACCGGCTGGACAGGCTCAAGCCCGGCCAACCCCTGGTCAGCCTGGACCCAGGGGACCAGATCGTCACCGCTATGGTCGTACCCGACAGCACCCCGCTGGTCGCGGTCACCTCAGCCGGCCAGGTGCTACGGCTGACAAGTGCCGCCGACATCCCGGCCCGAGGTCCCGGCGCCGGCACCGTCGCCCTGATCAAACTGCCACCAGCCGCCCAGGTAGTAGGCGCCGGCCCCGCCGCCGACAACACCCTGATATGGGCTAAAGAGCAAGGCAAAGACAGGGCGGCCACCGTGGAAGCCAAACATTTCAGCCCGCAAGGCCGCGGCGGCCAAGGACGTAAGTTCCCCGGCCTGGACCACATCGAGACCGCGACAGTCGGCGCCCGCGGCGAAATCGGCACACTAGACCCGACGGGACATCTGAACGTGCTGCGCCAAGGGCACAAACTGCGGCCCGCCCGAGCAGTATGCGGGCTAGCCAGAGGGGACCAGCCGTGAGCCTGTTCGACGACCTGCCTGAACTGGGGGGCACCGTAGCCACAGCCCCGCCCAGCCGCAGGCCGGCCAGTCCGCCCCGACTCCGGGCAGCAGCCAGGACCGACGGTTCGGCAGCCAGGCCGAACGGCTCCGCGGCCCGCAGCGCACCCCCCGGCAGCGAGGCTGCGGACGGGTACACCGCCGAGGACCTGCGAGCCCTAGGCGACCTGGAGCACATCCGGATGCGGCCCGCGATGTACATAGGTGGCACCGACGTACAAGGGTTAACCCACTGCCTGATCGAGCTCATCGACAACAGCGCTGACGAGGCGCTCGCCGGCCATGCCAACCATATCAAGATCGCCTTGTACCCCGACGGATCAGCCGAAGTCCAAGACGACGGCCGGGGGATCCCAGTAGACATCGAGCCCAGCACCGGGATGTCCGGCCTGGTACTGGTCCTGAGCAAGACCAACGCCGGCGGGAAATTCGACGACCGGGTGTACGGAGCCAGCGGCGGCCTGCACGGGGTGGGCGCCAAAGCGACCAACGCCCTGGCAGAGCAACTCGAAGCCGAAGTGTTCCGCCACGGCTACAGCTACACCGTACGGTTCGAACGAGGACAGCTCACCCAAGACCTGCAACGGACCAAAGCGCCCAAAGGCAGCCGCGGCACCCGGATCCGGTTCTGGCCCGACCCTGTGATCTTCGGGGACCTCAAATTCGACCTGGACCTGCTGGTCGCCCGGGTACGGCCCAAACCGTACCTGATACCCGGGCTGCACATAGAGGTCCAGGACCTGCGCGACCCCGACAACCCCAGGGCAGAAACGTACCACACCGACCGGGGCTTGCAGGAATACCTCAACAGCCTCGGCGGCCACAGCCTGTGCCACACCATCATGGTCGACCGTTTGATCAGCTACGAGACGACCGCACTGTCAGCTGACACCCGGCAGGTAGAACAAATCACCCGCAACATGCGGGTCCAGGCCGCGCTACGCTGGACCACCGGGTACGACCCCCATATCGTCAGCTTCGTCAACCTGGTCCCCACCCCCCAAGGTGGCACCCACTACCGCGGGTTCGTAGACGGGCTGGCCCGCACCATGGTCGAAGCAGCCACCGATTTCAAAGTCAAACTGGCCAAAGACCCCGATATCAGCCGGGAGGACATGCTCGAAGGGCTGCAGGCCGTGATCAACCTGCGGATGCCAGAACCGCAGTTCCAAGGCCAGACCAAAGACAGCCTCAGCAGCCCCGAAGCGACCGCCGCGGTACGCGCCGCAACCAGCGATATCTTGACCGAATGGCTCAGCCGGCCCGCCAACCGGGCCCAGGCCAAAGCGGTCCTAGGCAAAATGCTGGAAGCAGCCAAATCCCGGGCTGCCGCCAAAGTGGCCCGCCAAGAACAACGGGACCTGTCCCGTATCGGCTCCGGGTCGCTGCCCGCCAAACTCCGGGACTGTCGGCACCATGCCCCAGCCGATTCCGAGCTTCTCGTGTTAGAAGGAGACTCAGCGCTTGTACCGGCGAAGCGAGGTCGGGACGGCGGTTTCCAAGCGTTGCTGCCACTCAGAGGTATAATTATAAATTCACTAACTAGCCCTAATGCTAAGGTTTTGGCCAACGAAGAAGTCAAAGCGATTTTCAGCAGCCTAGGTATTGTCCCCGGCCAGCTCGACCTAACTGGGCTAAGGTATCAGCGGTTCATCTCCATGACTGATGCCGACGCAGACGGATACCATATTAGATGTTTATTGTTGACGTTGCTGTACCGCTGGGCCCGTCCGCTGCTGGACGCCGGGATGGTCTACATCGCGCAACCCCCATTATATACCGTGCGGGTCAAGGGGCAGCCAGACCAACATTTCTTTACAGAGGAAGAGTTCGCGGCAGCCAAAGTACCAGCTAACGCCCACGTCAACCGGTTCAAAGGGCTAGGCGAGATGAACGCTGATCAGCTGCGCACCGCCTGTCTAGATCCGGCGACCCGCCAGCTGGTCCAGGTCACCATGCATGACGTCGAGATGGCCATCCAGATGTTTAACACCCTGTTCGGAGATGATGCCAACGCCCGCTGGGAGTTCATTCAGCAGCACGCTCCGGAGCTTGCCGAAGGTCAGCTCGATCTGGGTGATTAGGACCTGTGCAGGTCTGTCCCGCATGGGCTGGGCGAGATGCCTGGGATACATCCGGCAGCACGCCCCGAGCTGTCCAGCTCCGAGCTGGGCCCGGCCGGCCCTATGGCCGCCGGCACACACCATGCGTTACAGTGGGATGTCGCGGCAGACAGGTCCGCACCCAGTCCCGGACCGGGGATAGAGAGATAGGTAGCATGGGAAGCGACGGCAACAACGGCAGCAGCCCGGGCGTACCTCCCACCTGCAAATGCCGGGCGCGGGTGGTAGGCCAGGCCCGCTGCCCTCTATGCGGGATGATGGCCAGCCCGGCCGACCCGACCGACCGGCGGATCTTCGCGCTGCAACGCGCCCAGCGAGCGCCCGCCGACATGGTTGATGATGCTCAAATGTGACCTGCCCGAACCGGGCCTGCTGTCCGCCAGCTCTCCGGCTGGCACACCGCCCCAGCCGTTGCAGTACGTATGCCACTGGTGCCAGGAAGGCAAATGCCGGGCGTGTGCCAGCCCGACCGCCTGCAGCTGCCCCCGGTGCCACCCGACCGGCCCTCGGGGGCTGGCCACCGACCGCCGGGCGGCAAGCCGATGACAGGCCGCCCAGAGGGCCACCCGCCGTTCAGCTGGGCCGACATCATGCTGGCGTCCCACGCTGCCGCTACAGGGGCGCAGGTAACGTCAATCCGGGTGATCCCCAGGGACCAGGAGCCGGAGCTGTGGCCCGAACAACAGCCCCAGCTGCGGTACCGGCCCCGCCGGAGGTCCTGATGGCAGCCGGGAGCGCATGGCTTGTCCAGGTGCCAGCCAGGCTGGTATCAGCCAAAACGGTGGCCCGCCACACCAAGATCCTGCTCGGGGCTATAGTTGTCTGGACGCTGATCATGACTGCCGTGGCAGTTAGCTCTTCCAGCTCGGCCAGCCGGGCTAAATCTGAGGTGCTGCAGCTTGAGCGCAGCCTCGCGCCCACCGAGCAGCCCACCTGGGTCACCCAAGCCCAGATGGTCGCCACTGACTATCTGGACGCCATGCCCACGCCGGTCCCGACCGCCCAGGGGATCCCGGCTGATATGGGCAACACCGCCGGGGCGATCCGTTACACAGCGATGGAGCTAGCTGGCACCCAGCAGCTGGGCAGCGCCGCCTATGGCACCCTGCGGGTGCTGGACCAGTTCTTGGTCCAGACCCCCACCCAGGATTACATATTGACGGTCCCGATGCGAGCTGGCCGGGACGGCCCGGTCCTGGCTGACATCCCGTCGTTGGCCCCTGCTAAAGCCAGCAGCGTGACCGGCCAACCTTTGACCTGGGCAGGGTACCCACAGTCCAGCCTGAGCGCCGGCGCTCAGAGCCAGCTCGAGGCATGGGCGCAGGCTTACGCCACTAACAACGAAGCGGTGCTGTACCAGCTGACAGGTGACCCGCAGGCCCATCTGTATTACGGGCTGGGCGGCTGGCAGCTGGTCTCCCAGCCGGTCGTGGTATCGGCCAGCAGCAACAGTATCGGTACCGAAGCGCTGGTCCAGGTCCAGCTGGTGATACGCCGGGACGGGCATCCGGACCAGCGGATCACTGTCGCTTACGACCTGCTGATGGGCAAGATCAGCAGCCCGCTGCCCACCATCGAGGCTTGGGGGCCGGCCGGCACCGGTTGGGACCTGCAGCCGTACCAGAACGCCAACCCGGGCGCCCCGCCTGTCTCGTCACCATGAGTATCGCTACTGTGCTGTTCCCACCTCATTGTTGCACCCGGGCGCCCGGTCAGAGAGGGCATTGCCGCCAGCCGGTACCTCATTGGGGCCAGCGCTGCGAGAGCTGCTGGAAAACCCTGGTTGACGACCCGCGGCCAGCTTGGCGCAGTGCTATCGCGAACGACCCGGACGCCCCTGCGTACGTGGTCGCCCGGCTGGTCCAGGACCATCTGATGGCGGTACGTATGCTTGTGGCGGGCCGGCCTGACCTGCCTGAAGCGCTCCAGATCCAGCTGGCCGGCGACCCTTCTCTGGCGGTGCAGCGGGCGCTGGCAGCCAACCCCAATTTGTGCGCCGGCGCCGCCCTGCAGCTGCGCGCCGTGGACGACAATATGTTGCAACGCCAGCTCGACATCACTTTGCAGGCCGAGCCGGAACTGCCGGCACCTGCCCGGGATGTGCCGGCCGGGCCAGCTAGCCTCTGGGATGTGCTCGGCCGGCGCCCGGACGGCCCGACGGGCCTGTCCCATCTTTAGGCGGCGGGCCGGCCTGGCTGGGTTATTTCAGCCCGGTTAGCTCCCACATCGCCAGGACAGGCCGGGGCAGGCTCGGGTTGGCTACCACCGCCTGGCGGACCCCCAGGACCGGGTCCCGCAGCAGTTTCTGCAGCACCGGTAGTGGGCAGCGGGGATGGCTGGCCACGGCCTGGCGCATCGAGGAGGTGCTGCTGCGGCTGTAGCGGACCAGCACTTCCGGCGGGCATCCCGGGTTGCTGGCTACCGCCAGCCGCAGGGTGGGGGAGCCGGAACGGCTCAAAGTGCCCAGCGTCCCGGGCAGGGTGTGCCGGTTGCCCGCTACCAGCCGCCTGATATTTATGTCTTTTTCGGCTGCCAACTGTTGCAGCAGCTCCGGGACGTTGCATGTCCTGGCGGCGTAACGGATCTGCCGGGGTTCGGGTGCCAGGTGCTGTTCACAGCGGTACTGGGGTGGGCCGACCAGCCGGGGGCACAGGCTGTCCCAGACCGTGCCGCAGCGCAACGGTTCGGGCGGCCGGCTTAGCGCTTGGGGCGCCAGCCGGCCGGGATGGGCCGGGGTTGGTACCGTCTGGTGTGCCTCCCGGGAGGGGGACAGCTTGATCCGGGTTGTCTGACCAGTATGCTTTGTCCCGCCCCGCGGCGTACCTGGGACTGCTGATGGTGGCGGCCGGCCAGCCTGGTGCCCGAGACGGCGGCTAGTACAGCAGTACTGCAGCACCGTCATATATTATACGTGTTGGGGTGGTTGTTGCCCGCCGACATGCACATTGTGGCTTTGAGCGATCTGAGACGTCTGTGGGAGGGTTCCCACCGTACCGGGCATGTGGATCCCAGGACCCGCCGGATTGTGAACCTACCCTGGGACTGGGTACGTTCCGACGGGGTGTACGGCCGGGAGGGCGAACATCCCTGGGTGTACGGCGTTATCCCTACTGTCCCGCTGGCGTGGTCTGACCGGGAGGACCGGCTGCTGGTCGGAGGCCGGCTGCAGCAGATGCTGGCCGCGTTGGGCTCTTCCAGCCGGATCCCGATGGCCAGCATGCCGTTGCTGGCTAACAACCGTCGTGTCCATCTTATCTCGATCACCCTGTCCGCCCCGCCCGCCCTGCCTTCCAACTACCCTCCGGAGCTGCTGGAGCTGCTCGACGAGGTCCTGGACGTAGTCGGGGACGTCCCCCGCCGGGTGTGTATGATCGGGGTGCAATGTATGCAGCCCAGCCTGCTGTCGGAGGGCGAAGAGCAGTCCGAAATATCGGTCGAGCGGGCTGTGGAGCTGGGCCGGGTGCTGTTAGGGGTGGCCTCCCCTAACATCGAGCAGTACCAGGACGACATCGATATGATCAAAGGGATCCTGTACAAGTACCGGGCGCGGCCTCCCACCGACGAGGAGCGGGCCATCCTGGAAAGCTGGTACAACCGGGGGAACGGCAACGGGGTGCTGATCAAAGTCCACCCCACCTGGATCGACGTGCAGGACAGCGACGACAAAATCGAGTTCGCTACCGTCCGTAAGTTCGAGGTGCCGATCCGGCGTGGCACCCGGTGGACCTGGGCGCAGGCCGCGGCCAGCCATCCCGCCGGGGCGGTCGTCATCTCGGTCCGGGGTGAGCTGGAACCAGCCTCGGTCGTGATCAAACGGATGATGTCGGTCCAGCGGCACCAGCGGGCACACCTGCGGGACGTCCAGGAGTCAGGCGACCTTATCGATGTCGGCCAGATCGACAAGTTCGACCTGCAGAGGGACGTGGAGAACATCGTGCGTTCCACCGGGGAGGCCCTGCTGGTCAAAACTTCGATCGTGATGGGCCGGTACGCCAACAAAGCCACCGAAAGTTACACCGACATGTTGCGCGACACGTTCCAGATTGTCGCCCGGCCCCACTGGAACCGGCAGATCTCGGCTCTGGAGGAATGCCTGCCCTGCTCAGGGGTGGCCCTGTCCCGGTTCGAACAGCCAATGAACCTGGCCGCCCTGGCTTACGCCGGGATGGGCAGCTTCGGCGAGCTGGGGGACGGCACCGGGCTGCTTGTCGGGATGGTCGACCCTGACCTGTCGCTGTGCTGGTTGGACCCCTGGCGGGCCAGCAAAGGGTCCGGCCGGGACCAGTCACCCGGCGTCGCTGTGCTGGGGGACTCAGGCAGCGGGAAAGCTTGCAGCTTGAGCACAGAGATCCCCACGCCCACCGGCAAGACCACCATGGGCGAGCTGCAAGTAGGCGACCAGGTGTTAGATCGGCATGGCAGCCCGTGCACGGTCCGGTACGTCTCGGATATCAACATGGCCCCCGAGCTGTACGAGATCTGTTTCAGCGACGGGCAGACAGTCCAAGCGGACCGGGACCACCAGTGGATCGTGTCGGACGGCGATGACCGTCGCGCCAGCGCCGGGCCCGGGCGCCGGGCCGCTGTAGCTCGCTGGCAGGCTCGGCAGCAAGAGATCGAGCAGGTCAGCCTGCTAGCTTCATATTGCTCAGATGACCAGCTGGTGGCACCCGGAGAGCTGCTTGGCACCCTGCACGCGCACGGGCTGGCACTCCAATGGGCGGACAGCTGCCACCTGGAGATGGCGTTAAGCTTTGTGAGCTGCCCGTACACCTGGGATGCCCGCCGGGACGGGGCCGTTAAGCTCTTCCCGGCAGCAACCGCCGTCAAAAGTGTTGCTTTACGCCTGGCCCAGCAGGCCGGGCCGCGGCCGCAGGGAGACCTGGCCGAAAGGGTCCTGACCACCGGCGACATGCTACGGGAAGGTTTGCACGGCAAGGACAAGAAGCGTCTGCCCAATTTCAGCGTTGTGGCTGCCGGGCCGCTGCAGCTGCCAGAGGCCGAGCTGCCCACAGACCCGTGGCTGCTGGGAGCTTGGCTGGGCGGCGGCAGCAGCCAGCTCCGCACGGGCATGGGAGGCCTGCCGGAGACAGCCGGGCCGGCCGGAGAGCGTCGGGACGCCCCGGCGAGCGTGCCCCATATCCCTCCGCATTACCTGCGGGCGTCGTTCCAGCAACGGCTTGCCTTGCTACAGGGTTTGATGAGCGCCGGCAGGCCGGCTGGCAAAGAAGGCCGTTATGAGCTAGATCTGCGCAGCTGGCAGCTGGCCCGCGACACAACAGAACTCCTCCGGTCGCTTGGTATTGTCGTCCCGGAAAGCCCGGCGCCAGCCAGGATCAGCGGGGCCGGCCGGGGCTGGCGTGTCCGTTTTACCACCGACCTGCCTGTGCCCCAGCTGGCTCGTGGACCGGCCTGCGGGCCCTGCCGGCCCGCCACCGGGCGCCTGTATATCACCGATATCAGGCCGGTGCCCCCGGTGCCCGCCCGTTGTATCCAGGTGGACTCTCCGGATGGCAGCTATCTGTGCGCCGGGTTCATCCCCACCCATAATACGATGACGATGCAATGGCTGGCGTTCCAGAGCTCTCTGCTGGGCCGCCGGGTTGTGTACTTCAACCCTAAACCTCAGGACGACCTGTCGGGTCTGGTGCAGCTGGTGAGCCGGTACCGGCCGGCGGAGCAGATCACAGTAGGGGATATCACCGCCCGGCCGGGAGGGTTCGACCCGTTCCGGTTCGCCCCGGCCCACGCCCATCTGATCGCGGCCCAATTTATAAGCGATGTGTTCGGGCCGGAATGGGACCCGCACATGCAGATACAGTTGACCCGCGGGTTGCAGGAGGCGGCGCAAGCCGGGGTAGGCTGTGTAGGCGAGGCGCTCCGGTATTTCGTCAAAGAACGTCTGGTGGTAGACCAGGTGATGGGGCTGGCTGAGACCAACCCGGTGTTCGGCCTGGGGATCGGGATGAGGCCGCAGCCACCTTTGGCAGCGGGGGCAGGCCTGACTTTGATCCAGTTCGATCAGAGCTGGCCTGACGTGGAGCCGGTGGACAATCCGGTGCAGATGCCGCTGACCGACCGGGTGCTGCTGGCGTTGCAACGTCTGGTACCCCGGGCAGCCCTGGAGATGCTCCTGCGGACCGGGGAGGGCGGCGATCTGTATATCGATGAGGCGCACCGGCTGCTGGGCAGCGAGTCAGGTCGCAAATTTGTTGAACGCCAGGGCAAAGAAGGCCGTTCCGGCGGTATCATGACAGTGCTGGGCACGCACAAACCGTCCGAGATCGTGGACTCAGGTCTGATGAGCTATATGGGCCGGGTGATCGCGCTGAAACAGCAGGACAAATTTGAGGCGGCCAAAGCGTTCGAGATGGTCCGCAAAGAGCCCACCCAAGACCGGCTGAACGCAATGGAAGACTGGGGACCGGTAGCACCTGAGCAACCTGGTGATGTGGCCAAGCCGGCGCAATGCGTGATGCGGGACCTGGATGGGCGCAGCGCTATGGTGACGATCTACCCGATACCACCTCGTATCATCGAAGCGTTGCGCACGAACCGGGCCGGCCCTGTGTTCACCCGCAGCTGATGCGGGTGCCGGACGGCCGTCGAGGTGTACAACACCAGGGCGGACCGGGACACGCTATAATGGGAGTAGATGCCGGGACAGCCCGGCTGGTTGCGGTTCTGCCGGTACTAACAGACATGAGACGATGAGGACGGACGTGAGGGACAATGCCAGCTGACACCATTATTGTTATCGGGGACAGCGGTATAGCCGCCAGCCTGCGGGCGATCGGGCTGTTCCGGGATGTTATCGACGTCCCGGACCCGCATGAGCTGCCACCCGCGGCGTCCAAACTGATCTCACAACCCGACAGCAGCAGCAAACTGGCGTTCCTGGTGGTGGATCAGGGGGACGGCACCCCGGTACACCTGGCTCAGATGGGGTTCCAGGTCGCGATGCTACGCAACCCGGGCGCCCCGCCGGCAGACTACCCGACGTTGGAACAGCTGGTGCTGTGCGACCAGCCTAACGACCTGGACCACGTGCTGGACGCTCTGGGCCGGCTACCCCATGTGATGATGAACGGCGCGAGAAGCCATGCCAGCGGTCCCGCTGCGGCGGCCCCTACGCCGCCTGCCGGGCCCGCCTACCCGGCGCCGCCCCCGCCGCTGTCCGCGGCCCCGACGTTCGCCCCGGACACGGAGATGGGCAGCCAGGACGACCTGGACTTAGACGACCAGATGTTCGAAGTGCCCGTGGCCGGCCCGGGAGCGCCAGCTTTCGGCGGGATGGCGCTAGACGACGAAGAGCCGTTCCCAAGCCGGGTGCCGCTGGCCGGCCCGGGGATGCCAGTTTTCGGCGGGGTGCCGCTGGACGACGAAGAGCTGCTCGGGCCGCCCGAAGGTGCGGCCGGGCTGGCCGCCTTGCTGGACGGGCAGGACCAGGACTGGGACGAGGAGCTGGACGAAGAGCCGGCCGGGACCGTCCCCTGGGACGCCGAGCCGGAACAACCCGAAGAGCCCGCGGGCCAGGCTGTACCCACAGGGCTACCCCCGGATATCCCCGGCTCGCCGCCGGCTGGCCCCGCCCTGCCGCCTCCCCCTATGGCCAGACCGGCGCAGCCGCCGATGCCGGCACCCCCGGCTTGGTGGCGGGAGCAGGCACCCCCGGCGCCTGTCGCGATGGCCCAGCCCACTCAGCTGCGTCCGTGGGAGCAGCAGCCGGCCCAGCCGGCAGCCCCGCCAGCCGCGGCGCCGAGCCGGTCTACGCCTGCGCCGGCACAGCAACCGCTGCCTGAGGTGCACGCGGTACGCCTGGACGACCTGCTGGGATCCCCCGGGGCGGGCCCGTCGGGACCGGGAGGCTCCCGGGGCCGGCGTCGTGCCGAACCCGACGTGTGGACCGAGCAGGAGGCGCGGCAGAGGGCCCGCAAGCACGGGCTGGCGATCGTGACGGTGGTACCCAAAGGTGGTACCGGCAAGTCGTCGTTCACGGCCACCGTGGCAGCTCGGGCGGCCACGATGCTGGCTCCGGTAGGCAAAAAAGTATGCCTGCTGGACGCTAACGCTCAGCAGTCCGACATCTCGCTGTACATGGGGCTGGCAGGCCGCTGTGTCACTATCGCCGCGATCTCGCACGAGCCGGCAGTGGACGAGACCACCATCCGTAAAGCGATCACCACCATCGAGAACTACCATCTGGACGTGGTGTTCGGCTCTAATAACACCCAGGAGGTGGACCCCTCTATCTTAACCCCGGCATTGTACCGCCGGGTGGTCACCGCTCTGACCGCCAGCTACGACTATGTGTTTGTAGACCACCAGGTAGCAGAGCCGTTCTCGCCGATGGTACGCGAGTTCGCTTTGCCGGTGGCCGACCGGCTTATGGTGGTGCTGGAGCACAACCAGATCGCGATCGAGCGGACCATCCACTTCTTGCAGGACATCGCCGGGCCGCGCTACAACGGGATCGGCCAGGACGTGCCGCTGACCAGCATCGGGGTCGTCCTGAACATGTACAGGGCGCAGTCCCAGCTCAGCCTGGAAGACATGAGAGGCCAGCTTGTCGCCTGGAACTGGTGGGGTATGGTCCCGTTCATCCAGGACTGGAAAGACGCTAACGACGCGCGCCGGCTGTACCTGGGCAAGGACGCCCAGGCGGCGATCGACCCGGTGCTGTTCGCCGCCCTGGGTGAACCGGTTTTCGCCCAGGGGATGGGGAAAGCAGCCAAAGGCAAAGGGAGCCGGTTCATGGGATGGTTGACAGGCGAGAGCAAGATCGGCAGGAAGAGAGCGTGAGCGAACTGCAGATAACCTTATCGGCCATGCAGGCCGGACAGGACCCGGCTATCACTGTCTACCATGTCGAGCTGCAACAAGAAGGTATCTGGACCGAGACGTTCGGCACCCAGGAAGCGCTGATGGCGTTCCTGCGGGGCGTGCAAGCTGCCCACGGGGTGGCAGGCCGGATGCTGCGGATCCCGGAGATCCCCGCGCCGGGAGAGACCACCGTCTCCATGGCGGAACCTGCCCCACTGGTAGTGCCGGCAACAGACAGCCGGCCGCCCAGCGGGTTCTTCGGGTAGGTCCGCGGCCCGTCCGGCCCGCGGCCTGTCCTGCGTGCAACTGTGCTGGACGGCGGGCTGTGCCCTCGCAGCTGTCTGTACGCCAGTTGGCACCCGCCCGTGCTATAATATTGTATGATGCTGGCTGAGGGCGGCTCGGTGGCGAGCCGGCTGCTGATCTGCAGGGCGGCCCGCCGGGACGGCGAGCTGCTGGACGCCACGTTCGGCTATCTCGGCAACATGGGCCGGTGGTTACATGAATACCAGGCTGCCCAGGAGCGGGGCCGCGGCGAGCTGCTGGTCGCCTGGGTAGGCACCAGCCTGGCCGGCATGGCGTTCTTGCGGTTCCCGCCGGTGGGGAACCAGACAGTCGAACTGCGGCTGCCCGGGGTGCCCGAGATAGAGAGCTTGAACGTGCGCGAAGATCTGCGCCGGCGGGGGGTCGGGACCGGGCTGGTGCGGGCCGCCGAACAGGCGGCGGCAACGGCTGGTTACCGCAGCTGCTGGCTGGCGGTGGAGCCGGGCAACCTGGGGGCATACCGGCTGTACAAGCAGCTGGGATATCGAGACTGGTGCTGCGGGCAGGTCGAGTTCACGTACGGCTGCGGCGGCTGGTTGTTACCGGTGGTTAAGCGGGCCGACGTGCTGGTCCAGCAGTTAGCGGTCGGCGAGGCTGGCCAGGTTTAGGCGCCGGCCAGGCACATCACCCAGGCGATGTAGCCGGGGGCTTCGATCCGCAGCGGGATTTTGAGCGGGTCTACTCTGGGGATGCGCAGGACCACCCCGGTGGGACCAGCGTGCTTCAGCCGGTCGCTGAGCCGGCCGACCGGGACTCTCTGGGTGTACACCAAGGTCTGGGTTTTGGCAGCCAGCGGCAGGTGGACCTCCCCGTCGTTATTACGTACGTCTACCGCGACGCCGTCAGGGCTCAGTGTGAGCTGGGCCACCCGGTCGGCCGACCCCTGGTTGCAGGCGATGGCGGCGGCCAGCGGGGGTTGCCAGGTGTCCATGTCGACCATGATCTGGTCGTCGTACATCTCGGGGCCGGCGAGCCGGCTGGGCAGGTCGGGGAACTGACCCCCTTCGATCACGATAGTGCTGGTAACCAGGGTGTGGGGACCGGCGTGCGCCCACAGCCGGTGCCCGGCACCGGCCCACAGCTGCAGCTGGGCCTGGCCGCGGGCGATGTCGGCCAGCAGGTCGGCGTCCCGGTGTTCCAGCACGACTGACTCCCAGGGCTCGGCGGTGGTACCGATCACGGCTACGGCTGCTTGCCGGGTGTCGGTGGCCATCGCCCGGAGCTCCCCCTTGTCACTGGCGGCAATGCACACCCCTTGGAACTGCGGGGACACCTCGGAGCCGCCGGTGGCGCCGATGACCTGTTCGATAGCGGAGATGAAAGCGGCAGAGTCCAGTGTGAGCCCGGTCCCTTTGGGAGGTTCTGTCACGGGGTATGACGCCGGGTCGGCCCCCATCAGCTTGGCACGGGCGTCTTCGATGTGCAAGCTGCCGGTCCAGTCGTCGCCGATGTCCAGGACAGCCTGGATGTTGTCCCCTTTGAACATCCCGCTGGTAGCTCTTACGAACGTCATGAGCGGCGGCAGCAGCAGCACGCACACACCACCTTCACCGTCTACTTGGGCTTCGATCCGGGTTTTGATGTGGCACATATCGCTGTATGACGCCAGGGTGAGCTGGCCGCTACGGGCGTTGAGCTGGACATACGGGCCGGCCGGCTTGGCCACCAGGCGCAGGGCGTTATTGAAATCCTGTAGTTTCACAGTGGCACGCACGGTTTGGTCTCCTGTAGCAGTTATGTTGTGAGGACGGAACGGCCTTGCGGCTTCGCTCCCAGTGTACCACATATAGTATTCCGGGTGTACCAGATAGGGGGACGGCCGCCGTTTTGCTGCTATTTCCGACCTTTCCGACCTTTCTTATAATATAATATGGAGGTTAAAGTCGGTGGATTAATCTACCGATAACGTTCGTGGCGGCCATGTCGGCCGCGGTTAGGACGGACGAGTACGGAGAGGTCTGGTCAAGATCGCCATGAGGAGCAGAAAAGCCCTGAAAGTACCGGCGTTGATACCGGCCGTGGCGCTGGCCGCCGGGATGGCCTGCTACAGCGCTCAGTCCGCGGGGGCGACCGCGCCGGCCGCAGCGCCGGCTGCCATCCCAGCTCCACAGGGTGGGGCGCCGGCCCAGCTGCTGGGCACAGTCGTACCCCGGATCACCACCACGCCTACCAGCGCCGACTACAACGACACCATTGACTACCCGCCGGTCGTCACCGAGGCCAGCCAGCTGGAGCAGGGTGACGTACAGCAGGCGTGGGCGGACGAACCGACCACACCGGCCTCGACGCCGATAGTGGCCATAGTCGACTCAGGGGTTAACCCCGGCCCGGACCTGGGCAGCCGTCTGCTACCCCAGATCAACCTGTTCCCGACCAACACGGCGCCCGTCTGGTCCGACGACGACACCCTGCCGGTCCCGCTGTCGGACGCCGCCACGGCCACCGCCAACGGGTATGTTTACGAGATCGGCGGGTGCGGCGAGGCCAAACAGTCCACCGTGTACTACGCCCCGCTCAACAACGACGGCACCGTCGGCAGCTGGGCCAGCACCACCGTCCTGCCCCAGGCGCTGTACGAACCCGCGGCGGCGACCGCCAACGGGTACCTGTACGTAGTAGGCGGCGAAAACAGCAGCGGCACCGTGCAGCCCACCGTGTACTACGCCCCGCTCAACAACGACGGCACCGTCGGCACCTGGAGCACCAGCTCGATGCCCTCCGCCCTGTACGGTGCGATGGCAGCGGTCGCCAACGGGTACCTGTACGTGGCGGGCGGCGACAACCAGAGCAACGTCCCGCAGCCAGGTGTGTACTACGCCGCGCTCAACCCCAACACCGGCGCGACCGGCACCTGGGAGACCAGCACCGCCCAGCTGCCCCAGGCCCTGTGGGGGGCGGCCGCGGTGGTCAACAACAACTACCTGTACGCCATAGGCGGTTATAACGGCAGCGCGCAGCAGCCGGACGTGTACTACGCCGCGCTCAACCCCAGCACCGGCGCGACCGGCACCTGGGAGACCAGCACCGCCCAGCTGCCCCAGGCCCTGTACAAAGCTACCGCGGTGGTCAACAACAACTACATGTACGTGCTCGGCGGCTACAGCAGCAACGGCACCGCACTGTCCGGCGTGCACTACGCCCAGATAAACGGCAACGGCGACATCTGGTCTTGGTCCACCGACCCGTTCTCGCTGCCGCAGCCGCTGTACTCAGCCGGCTCGGTGGCACACACCGTCCCCAACGGGTCCGGCACGACCACGTACGTGTACGAGCTAGGCGGGATCAACAACAGCTACACCGTGCAGCCTACCGTGTACTACGCCCCTATCACTGCCAGCACCAACTATATCAGCGTGTGGGGTGCTGACAGTTCCACCCCGCTGGCATCCAATTCGGCTGGCACCTACAGCGGGACGGTCGTGGGGACAGCCCTGCAGTACACCGTGACGGTAGGGGCAGGCGGGACCAAGACCGCAACCCCGTTCACCTACACCTCCACCGACACGTCCGACCCGTCAGGGTCCGGCACCGCCACCAACGGCACCGCGACGGCCGTCGGCACCCACGGCCTGACTATCGATTTCCAGGGCGGCACCAGCTACACAGCCGGCATGCAGTACACCGTGTCCGGGACAGACGACGACATCCAGCACGGCACCTACGTAGCCCAAACTATCGCGGGCGGCGCCGGGCCCACCAGTATCAGCACCGGGGTGTGCCCCCAGTGCGAGATCCTGCCCATCCGGGCCGGCGGTTACGCCCCTGGTACCACCGAGGAAGATTTCAACACCTGGGGTATCGCCCAGGCCATCCTGGACGCCGCTAACTACCCGGGTGTCCAGGTTATCAATCTCAGCCTAGGCAGCGGCGGCGACCCGCCCAACCCCTCGCTACCATCCGGGACCTGCCCCGACCAGGCCAACACCGGGGCCATGGCATGCGCCATCTACTACGCCACCAACACCGAAGGTATCACCGTGGTGGCGGCCGCCGGCAATTACGACACTGACGGGCCGATGTACCCGGCTGCCATCCCGGGGGTTATCTCGGTTGCCGGGGTTGACGCCAATTACAACCTGGAGGGCTGGTCCGATCACAACGGGCCAGGCGAGTCCTGGGTTGACGTAGCATCCCCCGGCTGTCTCAACACCGACTTTTACGCCACTATCGGCGACCCGCAGGTAGGGACGTTCTGCGGCACTTCGGCGGCCAGCCCGTACGTAGCCGGCGAAGCCGCCCTGGTATACATGGCCGACCCCGGGATCGCCCCGGCGCAAGTCGTGGACACCATCGAGCAGACAGCGACAAACCCGGTCCACCAGCTGTACGCCACCTGGGAGACGCTGGGCGCCAGCTACCCGCTGGGCAGCACCGAAGGGGGTGCCTACACCGGGAGCACACCCGGCGTCGAATACACAGTGACAGTGGGAGCGGGTGCGACCAGCACCAAGACCCCGTTCACCTACACCTCTAACGACCCGTCCGACCCGTCAGGGTCCGGCACTGCCACCAACGGCGCCACCACCGTCGTCGGCCTGCGCGGGATGACCATCAGCTTCGCCTCCGGCTACCAGTACACAGCTGGCTACCAGTACCAGGACTATATAGGCCTGATCAGTTACGGCACGGTCAACTGCGACGCCGCCGTCCTGGCGGTACAGCCGCAGGGCACGACAACCACGACGGTCGCCCCAACCACAACCACCACCGCCGCCCCAACCACAACCACGACCGCCGCCCCAACCACAACCACGACCGCCGCCCCAACCACAACCACGACCGCCGCCCCAACCACAACCACCACGGCCGCCCCAACCACAACCACCACGGCCGCCCCAACCACAACCACGGTGCGTGTACCTCCGACTGTCACTGCCGGTGGCACTGTGCGTTTCACCAGCAATGGGGCCGCTATCCCCCTCGCCCCGGGCTTACTAATCAGCGATGCCAGCAGCACCACTTTGGTAAGCGCCACCGTTTCGATCACAGCCGGGTTCCTGCCAGGTGACACATTGAATTTCACCAACCAGAGCGGGATCTCCGGCCTGTTCGACATCTCTACCGGCGTGCTCACCCTTTCGGGGACAGCGACGCTCGCTGCTTACCAAGAGGCGCTCGCGAACGTCACTTACACGTTCAGCCTTTCGGGCGGGGATATCACCGGCGGTGGCACAGACACCAGCCGGACAATCACCTGGACCGTGGATGACGGTATAGCGACATCGCAGCCGGTCACGAGTGTGCTCGACATAGAGCTACAATCACCGACGACGACCACAACGACGGTGCCAGTTACGACGACCACGGTGCTAATTACGACAACCACAACAGTGCCGTCCACCACGAGCACCACCAAATCAGCCTCTCTCCCGGTAGGCGGCGGGTTCGGGGGTGGCGGCGGGATAGTGTTGCTGCCGCTGCCTACTACGACTACCCTGCCTGTCCCGACAGTTACAACGCTGCCGACCAGTTCGACCAGCGTG